>ERZ772879.2271-NODE-2271-length-11871-cov-5.312542_pt1 | contig 11871 bp, 9 predicted proteins | sample MGYA00580582_ERZ772879 | MGnify/ENA primary metagenome ERZ772879 (study PRJEB29015, sample SAMEA2737682) | human gut metagenome | biome: human gut; feature: human-associated habitat; material: faeces | place: China | collected 2012 ... | reverse complement strand
TACATTGGATATTCCTGCATGTATAAAGGATGTCAAAGCTTATACAGTTCCTGTTGATCTTGATGGCATGAACGAGTCGATGAATACTTTTAATACCAAAAGCGAGAATAGGGCTAATGTAGTGGGCCAACAGTTATTATTGAATTTAATAAAAGAAAGTAATAGATAGGTGAAGAATTTTATAAGTTCTATTTTATTTCCAAAACATTTAAAATAGGTTTGCTCATATATATAAGATGTCATAAGAGTAAGAATTAATAGTGAGTTTGAAAGATAATATAAAGAACGTAGATGAGCTTTAAAAATATATAAAACCTAATTGTAGAATAAAGTAAAAATATTAATCAGTTTTTTATAATATTAATAAAAAACTGATTTTTTTACTTTGTATAGTATGTGATAAAAACAAATAAAATCAGTTATACATAGAAGAGGTGAAAAAATAATGAGACCTTTAGCGGATTTAATGAGACCTTCATCATTGGATGATTTCGTTGGTCAGAAACATATAATGAGTGAGGGAAAGCCTCTTTATAATTTAATAAAGAGCAAAAATATATGTAATTGTATATTTTATGGACCACCTGGAACAGGAAAGACAACTTTAGCTAGAATAATTGCTAATACAACAAGTGCAGAGTTTAATCAGGTTAATGCCACAGTTGCCGGAAAGAAGGATATGGAAGAGGTTGTTGCCAAGGCGAAAGACAATCTTGGAATGTATGGAAGAAAGACCATTCTTTTCGTAGACGAGATTCACCGCTTTAATAAAAGCCAGCAGGATGCCTTTCTGCCGCATATTGAAGACGGCACCATTACTTTTATTGGCGCGACCACCGAAAACCCCTCCTTTGAGCTTAACTCGGCGCTGCTCTCCCGCGCTCGCGTCTACTTACTGAAATCGCTCACCACCGACGATATCGAGCGGGTGCTTGACCAGGCGATGAACGACAAAACCCGCGGCTACGGCGGCCAGGATATCGTTTTGCCGGATGAGACCCGCAGGGCCATTGCCGAGCTAGTGAATGGCGACGCGCGGCGAGCGCTGAATACCCTGGAAATGATGGCCGATATGGCCGAAAGCGATGACTCGGGCAAGCGGGTGCTGAAGGCGGAACTGCTGACCGAGATCGCCGGCGAGCGCAGCGCGCGCTTTGATAACAAAGGCGACCGGTTCTACGATTTGATTTCCGCCTTGCATAAGTCGGTGCGCGGTAGCGCGCCGGATGCGGCACTTTACTGGTACGCGCGGATCATCACCGCCGGCGGCGATCCGCTGTACGTTGCCCGCCGCTGTCTGGCGATTGCCTCGGAAGATGTCGGCAACGCCGACCCGCGGGCGATGCAGGTCGCCATTTCGGCGTGGGACTGCTTTACCCGCGTCGGGCCGGCGGAAGGCGAACGGGCGATTGCCCAGGCCATCGTCTATCTGGCCTGCGCGCCGAAAAGCAACGCGGTGTACACCGCCTTCAAAGCGGCGCTGGCCGACGCGCGGGATCGTCCTGACTACGACGTTCCGGTGCATCTGCGCAATGCGCCGACGAAGCTGATGAAAGAGATGGGCTACGGCCAGGAGTATCGTTACGCTCATGACGAACCCAACGCCTACGCCGCCGGCGAGCAGTACTTCCCGCAGGAAATGGCGCAAACGCGCTATTATCACCCGACAAACCGGGGGCTTGAGGGCAAAATTGGCGAAAAGCTCGCCTGGCTCGCTGAACAGGATCAAAATAGCCCGATAAAACGCTACCGCTAATTGAGGCGTTGCGGTAAGGTTATTACACTATTTCCGTGGTCGTAGTCTGCGGCCACTTTTCTTTTTTAATTCGATAAGCACAGGATAAGCATGCTCGATCCCAATCTGCTGCGTACCGAGCCAGACGCAGTCGCAGAAAAACTGGCACGCCGGGGCTTTAAGCTGGATGTAGATAAACTTCGCGCGCTTGAAGAGCGTCGTAAAGTTCTGCAGGTGCAAACGGAAAACCTGCAGGCGGAGCGTAACTCCCGATCGAAATCCATTGGCCAGGCGAAAGCGCGCGGGGAAGACATCGAGCCATTACGCCTGGAAGTTAACAAGCTTGGCGAACAACTGGATGCTGCAAAATCCGAGCTGGAAACGCTGCTGGCGGAAATTCGCGATATCGCGCTGGCGATCCCGAATATTCCTCATGATGATGTGCCGGTTGGTCGCGACGAAAACGACAACGTTGAAGTTAGCCGCTGGGGTACGCCGCGTCAGTTCGATTTCGAGGTGCGCGATCATGTGACGCTGGGTGAAATGCACGGGGGGCTGGATTTTGCCGCCGCCGTTAAGCTCACCGGCTCGCGCTTCGTGGTGATGAAAGGGCAGCTGGCCCGTCTGCACCGCGCCCTGGCGCAGTTCATGCTGGATCTGCACACCGAACAGCATGGCTACAGCGAAAACTATGTCCCGTACCTGGTAAACCAGGACACCCTGTATGGCACTGGCCAGCTGCCGAAATTCGCCGGCGACCTGTTCCATACCCGTCCGCTGGAAGAAGAGGCTGACAGCAGCAACTACGCGCTGATCCCGACGGCGGAAGTGCCGCTGACCAACCTGGTGCGCGATGAAATCATCGACGAAGACGATCTGCCGATCAAAATGACCGCCCATACGCCGTGCTTCCGCTCTGAAGCCGGTTCCTATGGCCGCGACACCCGCGGTCTGATCCGTATGCACCAGTTCGATAAAGTTGAAATGGTGCAGATCGTCCGCCCGGAAGACTCTATGGCCGCGCTGGAAGAGATGACCGGTCACGCCGAGAAAGTGCTGCAGCTGCTGGGCCTGCCGTACCGTAAGGTCGCGTTGTGCACCGGCGATATGGGCTTCAGCGCCTGCAAAACCTATGACCTCGAAGTATGGGTTCCGGCGCAAAACACTTATCGTGAGATCTCCTCCTGCTCCAACGTCTGGGATTTCCAGGCGCGTCGTATGCAGGCTCGCTGCCGCAGCAAGTCCGATAAGAAGACCCGTCTCGTTCATACCCTGAATGGTTCTGGCCTGGCAGTAGGTCGTACGCTGGTGGCGCTGATGGAAAACTATCAGCAGGCTGATGGCCGTATCGAGATCCCGGAAGTGCTGCGCCCGTATATGCGCGGCCTCGAATATATCGGCTAAACTTCTCACTCCTTCTTTTAAAAGCGCCTGCGGGCGCTTTTTTTACGCCCTTATTGATACCGGGCAATAATCCTTGCCGCGAATGCAGTGATACTCCCTTTGGGTTAAACCAGCATAAAAAACCAATAATATCGCAAAGCATTATATATATGTCTATATAACGCTTGTCAGTTTATTGTGAGCAACCAAAGCGAGTATCCATGAAAATTAAAGCCCCTGATGCTTTACTGGCTGCTGAGGTAAGCCGCCGTGGTCTGATGAAAACCACGGCAATAGGCGGCCTGGCGCTGGCCAGCAACGCACTAACGTTACCCTTTACCCGACTGTCGCATGCTGCCGATACGCCGGCGCCCGCCAGTGAGAAGGTGGTCTGGAGCGCCTGCACCGTCAACTGCGGTAGCCGTTGCCCGCTGCGCATGCACGTGGTGGATGGCGCGATTAAATACGTCGAAACCGATAATACCGGTGACGATAACTATGACGGTTTGCACCAGGTCCGCGCCTGCCTGCGTGGGCGTTCAATGCGCCGCCGGGTCTATAATCCGGACCGTCTGAAGTACCCGATGAAGCGCGTTGGTAAACGCGGTGAGGGCAAGTTCGAGCAAATCAGCTGGGAAGAGGCGTTGGATACCATCGCCAGCAATATGCAGCGGCTGATTAAAGAGTACGGCAACGAATCCATCTATCTGAACTACGGCACCGGCACGCTCGGCGGGACGCTGACCCGCTCCTGGCCGCCGGGGAAAACGCTGATTGCCCGTCTGATGAACTGCTGCGGTGGCTATCTCAACCATTATGGCGACTATTCATCAGCGCAGATTGCTGCCGGTCTGAATTACACCTACGGCGGCTGGGCGGACGGCAACAGCCCATCGGATATTGAAAACAGTCAGCTGGTGGTGCTGTTCGGCAATAACCCCGGCGAAACGCGGATGAGCGGCGGCGGGGTGACGTACTACCTTGAACAGGCGCGGCAGAAATCCAATGCCCGGATGATAATCATCGATCCGCGCTATACCGACACCGGCGCCGGGCGTGAAGATGAATGGATCCCGATTCGTCCTGGGACCGATGCGGCACTGGTTTCGGGCCTCGCGTGGGTGATGATCACCGAGAATCTGGTCGATCAGCCGTTCCTCGATAAATACTGTGTGGGATACGACGAGAAAACGCTGCCCGCCGGTGCGCCAGCCAATGGTCATTACAAAGCTTACATTCTTGGCCAGGGCACTGACGGTATCGCCAAAACGCCGGAGTGGGCCTCGACGATTACCGGTATTCCGCGCGAACGCATTGTTAAACTGGCGCGCGAAATTGCCACCGCCAAACCGGCCTATATTAGCCAGGGCTGGGGTCCGCAGCGTCACGCCAACGGTGAGATCGCCACCCGCGCCATCTCAATGCTCGCCATTCTGACGGGTAACGTCGGGATCAACGGCGGCAATAGCGGGGCGCGCGAGGGCTCGTATAGTCTGCCTTTTGAGCGTATGCCGACGCTGGAGAATCCGGTTGAGACCAGTATCTCGATGTTTATGTGGACCGATGCGATTGAGCGCGGCCCGGAAATGACCGCTCTGCGCGACGGCGTACGCGGTAAAGATAAGCTCGACGTGCCGATCAAAATGATCTGGAACTATGCGGGCAACTGTCTGATTAACCAGCATTCTGAGATCAACCGGACCCACGAAATCCTGCAGGACGACAAGAAATGCGAGATGATTGTGGTCATTGACTGCCATATGACCTCCTCGGCGAAATACGCTGATATTCTGCTGCCGGACTGTACCGCCTCCGAGCAGATGGATTTCGCGCTGGATGCCTCCTGCGGCAACATGTCCTACGTTATCTTTGCCGATCAGGCCATCAAGCCGCGTTTCGAATGCAAAACCATCTATGAGATGACCAGCGAACTGGCAAAGCGTCTGGGCGTCGAAGAGCAGTTTACCGAAGGCCGTACCCAGGAAGGCTGGATGCGCTATCTGTATGAGCAGTCGCGCAAAGCGATTCCCGACCTGCCGGATTTCGACACCTTCCGTCAGCAGGGCATCTATAAGCAGCGCGATCCGCAAGGTCATCATGTGGCCTACAAAGCCTTCCGTGAGGATCCGCAGGCTAATCCGCTGACCACGCCTTCGGGCAAGATCGAAATTTACTCGCAGGATCTGGCGAAAATCGCGGCCACCTGGGAGCTGCCGGAAGGGGATGTTATCGATCCGCTGCCGATCTACACCCCGGGTTTCGAAAACTACAACGATCCGCTGACAGCGAAATACCCGCTACAGCTCACCGGCTTCCACTATAAATCTCGCGTCCACTCGACCTACGGCAACGTCGATGTGCTGAAGGCCGCCTGTCGGCAGGAGATGTGGATTAACCCGATCGATGCCCGCAAGCGCGGCATTGCCAACGGCGATCGTATTCGCATCTTCAACGATCGGGGTGAAGTGCATATCGAAGCGAAGGTGACGCCGCGCATGATGCCGGGCGTCGTCGCGCTGGGGGAAGGGGCCTGGTACAACCCGGACGCCTCGCGTGTGGATCAGGCGGGCAGCATCAACGTGCTGACCACCCAGCGTCCGTCGCCGCTGGCGAAGGGAAACCCGTCGCATACCAACCTCGTTCAGGTTGAGAAGCTGTAAGGAGTAACCGATGACAACTCAGTATGGATTTTTTATTGATTCCGCCCGTTGCACCGGTTGCAAAACCTGCGAACTGGCCTGTAAGGACTACAAGAACCTGACCCCGGAGGTCAGCTTCCGCCGCATCTATGAATATGCCGGCGGCGACTGGCAGGAGGACAACGGCGTCTGGCAGCAGAACGTGTTTGCCTATTACCTCTCCATCGCCTGTAACCACTGCGAAGATCCGGCCTGCACCAAGGTCTGTCCGAGCGGCGCGATGCATAAGCGCGAAGACGGTTTTGTGGTGGTCAACGAAGAGGTATGCATTGGCTGCCGCTACTGCCATATGGCCTGCCCGTACGGCGCCCCGCAGTATAACGCCGACAAAGGCCATATGACCAAATGCGATGGCTGTCACGAGCGCGTCGCCGAGGGGAAAAAGCCGATCTGCGTCGAGTCCTGCCCGCTGCGGGCGTTGGATTTCGGGCCAATTGCCGAACTGCGCGCTAAGCACGGCCAGCTGGCCGCGGTAGCGCCGCTGCCGTCGGCGCACTTTACCCGGCCGAGTATCGTTATCAAACCTAACGCCAATGCCCGGCCGTGTGGCGATACCACCGGTTACCTGGCGAACCCGAAGGAGGTGTGAGATGGGAAACGGATGGCATGAATGGCCGCTGGTGCTGTTTACGGTGCTGGGTCAGTGCGTGGTCGGCGCGACCATCGTCAGCGGTCTTGGCTGGCTGGCGCTGGGGGACCAACGGGAAGCCCGGCGGCGGCTGGTGCGCAATATGTTTTTTATCTGGCTGTTGATGGGCATTGGTTTTCTTGCTTCGGTGATGCATCTCGGTTCACCGCTGCGCGCGTTTAACTCGCTGAACCGCATCGGCGCCTCGGCGCTGAGCAACGAAATCGCCAGCGGCGCTCTGTTCTTCGCCGTGGGCGGATTCTGGTGGCTGCTGGCGGTGCTGGAAAAAATGCCGGCGACGCTGGGTAAAGTCTGGCTGGCGATCGCCATGCTGTTAGGGCTGCTGTTTGTCCTCGCAATAACCCGGGTTTACCAAATCAATACCGTGCCAACATGGTACAATGGCTACACCACCAGCGCGTTCTTTCTGACGGTGCTCCTCAGCGGGCCGCTGTTTGCCGCCCTGCTGCTGCGGCTGGCGAAAGTCGACTTTAACGGCTGGGTTTTTGCCCGACTGAGCGTGGCCGCGCTGGTCATCAGCGCCGCAGTTATCATTATGCAAAGCGCCGGGCTCAGTACCCTTCACAGCTCGGTTCAGCAGGCGGCCACCCTGCTGCCAGATTACGGCAAACTCCAGGCGCTACGCCTGGTACTGCTGGCGCTGGGCCTCGGCTGCTGGCTATGTCCGCTGATCCGCCGCCAGCCGCCGCGCGCTACGGGGCTGCTGATCGGCCTGCTGCTGGTCTTGATCGCCGAATGTATTGGCCGCGGCCTGTTTTATGGTCTGCATATGACCGTCGGTATGGCGGTTGCCGGTTAATGAGACGGCGCGCAGGCGCGCGCCGCAGAAAGGAATAAGTGATGATGCCGATCCCAAATCGCGACGCCGTCGCGTTAAGCGCCCGCACCCTGGGCGCGCTGTTCTCTTATGCGCCGAATAGCGCGGAAATTGCGCCGCTGGTCGCCGCCTTCCAGGACGGGAGCTGGCAGCAGCAGTGGCCCTTCCCGGTCGCAGCCCCGCTGGCGTCAGGGTTTGCCGCATCGGCTGAAGAAACGTTGCCGGAAGCCTGGCAGCGCCTGTTTATCGGGCCATGGGCCCTGCCGGCGCCGCCCTGGGGCTCTGTCTGGCTGGATAAAGAGTCTGTGCTGTTTGGCGATTCCACGCTGGCTCTGCGCCAGTGGATGCGCGAGAACGGTATCGCGCTGGAGGCCGATGGCAACGAACCGGAAGATCATTTCGGCACCGTGCTACTCCTGGCGGCATGGTTGTGCGAAACGGAGCAGGATGCGTTGTTCGCTCAGCTGCTGGCCTGGCACCTGCTGCCGTGGTCCGGGCGTTTCCTGAGCGTCTTTGTCGACCATGCCGCCCACCCCTTCTATCAGGCGCTGGGTCAGCTGGCGCAGGCGACTCTGGCGCAGTGGCAGGAGAATCTGCCGATCGCCGTGGCGCAAAAACCGCTCTATCGTTAACCCTTCGCCGCGCCGGTATCCGGCGCGGTTTTATTTTGCCGCTTCCCAGCATTTCACCCGCACTTATCGCTTTTGCATCTAAGGTTATTCCCTATCACAATAAGCCAATGTTTTCCGAACCTCGCCGTGACTAATGCATCGTCTTCATCCCTATCCTGATGTGCAGGTGATGTTTCGCCGCCTGCTGATCGCCACCCTGATTGGCCTTCTCGCCGCCCTGGCGGTGGCGCTGTTTCGCCACGCTATGGTGGTGCTGGAAACGCTGTTGCTCAGTAATGACAGTGGGAGCCTGGTCAACGCCGCACAGTCGCTGCCGGCGTGGCGTCGGCTGGTTACCCCCGCGCTGGGCGGCCTGACGGCGGGAACCTTACTCTGGCTCTGGCAACGACGCAGCGTCGCGCGTCCACATGCCGCCACCGATTATATGGAAGCCCTGGAGACCGGCGACGGCTGTTTCGATACGCCGGCAAGCCTGGTGAAATCGCTGGCGTCATTGCTGGTCGTGGTGACCGGCAGCGCGATTGGCCGGGAAGGCGCCATGATCCTGCTGGCCGCGCTGGCGGCCTCGCTGTTTGCCCGTCGCTTCACGCCGCAGAGTGAATGGAAGCTATGGGTCGCCTGCGGCGCGGCTGCCGGGATGGCCAGCGCCTATCATGCCCCTCTGGCCGGCAGCCTGTTTATTGCTGAAATTCTCTTTGGCACGCTGATGCTGGCCTCGCTTGGGCCGGTGGTGATCTCGGCGGTGATCGCCCTGCTGTTGACGCAGTTTCTTAATGGCGGCGCCGCGCCGCTGTATCACGTCGTGTTACAGCAAAACCTCAGCGCCCTGCACTATGGCTTAATGCTGGCGACTGGCCTGCTGGCCGGGCTGTGCGGGCCGCTGTTTATCTGGCTGATGGACTACAGCCACCGCGGGTTCGTTAAACTGAAGCTGGCACCGCCGTGGCAGCTGGCGCTGGGCGGGCTGATTGTCGGCGGCTTATCGCTCATCACCCCGGCAGTATGGGGCAACGGCTACAGCGTAGTGCAAAGCTATTTGCTGCTGCCGCCGTCCGGTGCGCTGCTGGTGGGCGTATTTATCTGCAAACTGCTGGCGGTGCTGGCCAGCAGCGGCTCCGGCGCGCCAGGCGGGGTCTTTACCCCGACGCTGTTTGTCGGCCTGGCGATGGGCATGCTGTTTGCCTGCTTCAGCAGGCTGTGGCTGCCGGGAAGTGAAGAAATGGCCATCATGATGGGTCTGACCGGCATGGCGGCGTTTCTGGCCGCCACGACCCATGCGCCGATCATGTCAACCCTGATGATTTGCGAGATGACCGGGCAGTATACGCTGCTGCCCGGTCTGCTGATAACCTGCGTCGTGTCGTCTGTGCTGTCGCGGACGTTACGCCGGGATTCGATCTATCGCCATCACGTTGCCGAGCATGTCTAAGTCGACGTAGCGGCTCAGCTCACGCTGTTCGGCGCGCGGCAGATAAGGCAGCTCGCCGATCAGCGGCGCCGGCAGCTTTTTGCTGAGGACATCGATGATTTCGGCGTAGTGCGCCAGACCGGGGTTGATCCGATTGGCCACCCAGCCAATCAGCGGTAAACCGTCATTGGCGATCGCCTGGGCTGTCAGTAGCGCATGGTTGATGCACCCCTCCTGGATCCCCACCACCATCAGCACTGGGAGCTGCTCCTGAACCACCCACTCGGAGAGCGGCCGCAGGTCGTTCATCAGGCTGCGCCAGCCGCCGGTGCCTTCAACCACCACGTGTTCGACCTGCGCGGCCAGACGCTGCAAACCATCGGACAGCAGACCGTAGTTGATCGGGCAGCTATGCGCCACGCTGCTCTCGTCTTCGCTTAAGGCGATGGGGTTGACAGCCTCATAGGGTAACGCCAGCGTGGAGACGCTCTGCAACACCAGCGCATCTTTGTTACGTAAACCGTCCGGCGTCTCTTTGCTGCCCTTCGCCACAGGCTTATACCCGGCCACGCTTTTGCCTCTGGCAGCAAGTGCCTGCAACAGCGCACGGGAAACCACTGTCTTCCCGACAGAGGTGTCTGTACCTGTAATAAAGAAACGCTTAAACATCACTAACCCCACAGTTTTGTCGATGAAATATACGGGAGAGAAATAATCAACGGTGGGCAAAGTCTACGTGAAGCCGTCTGAGGTCAGCTTGAGATAGCGCAATTTTTGGTGTGACTATGAAAAAATGTTAACCCTGTAACAGTCGTATGAGTAAGGATCCGTTATAGAGCGCATCTTTGACCAGCGCCGCGCCAGCCATCGTTCCGCGGTTGGAGAACTGAGTACTTTCAACGGTAATATGCCGGCTATAGGCTGGGAGAGATTGTTGCCGAATACAGCTGGAAATTGCCGGAAAAAGAATTTCTGCCGCCAGATTGAACGGCGAGCCAATCAGAATTTTCTGCGGATTAAACAGATTGACCATGATCGCCAGAATCCGCCCAACGTGATTACCCACGCCGCTGATGATGTCCCGGGCTAACAAATCGCCCTGCAGCGCCGCCTGACAAAGCCACTCCACGCTCAGCGGACGCTGGTGCAGCAGCGAGCTCATCGACTGCGCCATGCGCATCTGCGCCAGCTCCAGCACGCTTTCTACGCTGGCAATTGTCTCCAGGCAACCATGGTTGCCGCAGTAACAGCGTTTGCCGTAGGGATCGACCTGGGTATGGCCAATCTCCACCAGGCTGCTGCTGCCGGCGTGCAGCAGGCGCCCATCGGTGATCACCCCGGCGCCGACGTTATGATCGATGACCACCTGAATGACGTCCCGGGCGCCGCGCGAGGCGCCAAACAAAGATTCCGCCATAGTCCAGGCGCTGATGTCATGCTGAATATAGACTGGCACCCCGGTATGATTGGCCAGCGCTTCGCCGAGCGGGACATCTTTAACATCCTCATAAAACGGCATGCGATGAATAATGCCATTTTCGGTATCGATAATACCGGGCATCGTCATGGCGATGGAGGTAAGGCGTTCCAGCTTCTTTTGATGGCGAATAAAGAAGCGATCAATATGGTCGATAACGCGCGTCAGAAACGGCGTGCTGTCGGTGAGCGCCAGCTCCAGCTGATCCTCCACCACCAGCTGACTGCTTAAATCACGCAGCGAAAGATGGATCTCACCGCGGCTGATGCGCACCGCCAGATAGTGCCATGCCTCGGTCTCCACCATCAGCCCCACCGCCGGGCGGCCGCGGCTGCCGGGCTCCTGGATCTCGGTCTCCTGAACCAGATGCGCTTCCAGCATTTCGCGGACGATTTTGGTGATGCTGGCCGGCGCCAGTTGCGCAAATCGGGAAAGGTCGATACGCGATACCGGGCCGAGCTGATCAATCAGGCGATACACGGCGCCCGCATTGGTCTGCTTTATTTGATCGATATGGCCTGGTTGACTATCCGCTACCACCATTGACTCCCTTATTTTCGCGCTTCGAAATAAACTTTCGGCTATGGTGAAGCACTTCGACGGTGAACGTCAAATTTTTACTTAGCCTTGTGATTTACCGCACATTTCCAACCCCTTTTCGCCTCAATTATGCTCGCTTTTCCAGGAGAGCAGCGCCTCACGAAAGCGTTTTGCCAGTGCCCCTTGCTCATGGTGTTTAGACCACACCAGCCACATCTCCGATACCGCATCCTGTTCGTCGATCGGCAGCCAGCGCATTTCACTGAGCTGGACGCGCTGAAAGGAGGCCGGGAGGATCGATACCCCCAGGCCGGCGGCCACCAGACCAATAATCGTCATTGCCTCCCCCACCTCCTGGGCAATCTTCGGCGTGTGGCCGTAGCGGCGCAGCAAGCCGAGGATGTCGTCGTACAGGCCAGTGCCGACGTGCGGGTCGAAAAAGACGAAGGGCTCGCGCGCCAGCGCCGCCAGGCTGACCGAGGGCTGGCGGGCCAGCGGGTGATTCGCCGGGACCATCGCCAACAGCGGCTC
>ERZ772879.2266-NODE-2266-length-11885-cov-4.572443_pt1 | contig 11885 bp, 10 predicted proteins | sample MGYA00580582_ERZ772879 | MGnify/ENA primary metagenome ERZ772879 (study PRJEB29015, sample SAMEA2737682) | human gut metagenome | biome: human gut; feature: human-associated habitat; material: faeces | place: China | collected 2012 ... | reverse complement strand
ACATCACTGCTATCGGCGTGTGGTTCTGAACAGGCGCGAAGCACATAACCCCGGAATGGCGAAAAGAAGCGAGATCGCATCCTGTGTAACGGATGTCATTATATGAATGACGCTATCTTCACATGTCAATAATAAATGAAAGTTATATTGATGATTATAACCACTATTATAGCTGTTTTTTTAATCCGATTATTATTAATAGGTGGTCTGGTAAAACTGCTTTCATTTGATAGCCAGAGAACTGAAGTATATAAAGATACAGATATCACGCATTACCAGTGGTACATTGGAAAGAATGCTAAGAAAGAATATGCTGATAAATGGGGAATGGATGAAAGCATTTTTCCAGAAAGTATTACAGATAACATGGATGTACTGGATTATAAAATGGTTTACTATAATCCGTGGGACGCACAGTATTTAAGTTATCTGGTCGTCGAATATGATGATAAGAGTTATGAGGAAGAGATACAGAGATTGGAGAAATATGATTCAAAAGAATATAAGGGATATTTTGGAACGAGAGGTTTTCGGGATAAGTACCGTCTTTTGGCGATAGAGGTTGATCCGGATCATGGATTGATATATGCGCTGGAAGAAGAAAATAATCAGATTATTTATGTGGAATTGATTTTCTGCAATTATTTTTATGATATAGATTATCAAGATGAAATCGACATACAATATTTACCAATTGGATTTGATGCGACACCGGATAATGAATATCGTCAAAAGAGGCTGAAGCGATAGAGGACAGCCTTGTTGGAGAAGATGGAATAACAGAATAAACTAAACACAGACTGCTGTGCCGTGACGACGTAAGATCGTGCGGTGCAGCAGTTTTTTGTTCACAAAACATTGACGGAACCCCACAAAGAAGGTAATATTTTACCGAAAGAAAACTTGATAATTGTAAGGAAAATCATAGAGAAAGGTCATAGCATGGGCATTACAATAGAAGAATTAAAAAAACTTGATAAAAACACTTATCAGATTATTGATATCCGGGACGAGAACGAGGTCGCCCACGGAGCGATTCCGGGAGCGGTAGCGACACCGGCAGATTCCATCGAAGGAAATGAGAACATTGATTTTTCAAAAAAATTAGTGATCTGCTGCAGCCGTGGACGTTTCAGCGTGGAAGTTGCCGAAGGACTGGAAGAGAAAGGAATGGATGCGGTAAGTCTGGAAGGCGGATATATTGCATGGCTTCTGGATGCGATGAAGCAGGAGGAAGAGGTAGACATCTGCAAGGATGTGGAACTTTCCATCCGTAAAAAGTTCCGTAAGAGCATCTGGTGCAAATTCACAAAAGCAATAAATCAGTATGAGCTTGTCAAACCGGGTGACCGCATTGCGGTCTGTATTTCCGGTGGAAAAGATTCCATGCTTATGGCAAAGCTTTTTCAGGAATTAAAAATTCACAACAAATTCGATTTTGAAGTGAAGTTTTTGGTCATGGATCCGGGATACAGTCCGGCAAATCGAAAAGTGATCGAGGAAAACGCCAGAAAACTCAATATTCCGATCACAATTTTTGAATCGGATATTTTTGATTCCGTATACAATATTGAAAAATCACCGTGCTACCTGTGTGCGCGGATGAGACGCGGACATTTATATCATTTTGCACAGGAACTTGGATGCAATAAAATCGCACTCGGACATCATTATGATGATGTGATCGAGACGATCCTCATGGGAATGCTTTACGGAGCACAGATCCAGACGATGATGCCAAAACTTCACAGCACCAATTTTGAGGGAATGGAACTGATCCGTCCGCTTTATCTTGTGCGTGAGGACGATATCAAGGCGTGGCGTGACTATAATGGACTTCATTTTATCCAGTGTGCATGCAAGTTTACAGACACCTGTACCACCTGCAATAACGAGGAAAATCGTTCGAAACGTGTGGAGATCAAGGAACTGATCAAAAAATTAAAAGAAGTCAACCAGTACGTGGAAGGCAATATTTTCAAGAGTGTGGAAAATGTGAATCTGGAAACGGTTGTCGCCTATAAAAAGGATGGTGTAAAACATCATTTTCTAGATGATTATGATACAAAAAAGTAAGCAGAAGAAATCTATTAGCAAAAAATGAAAAAATATTGATTTTGGCTAATAGAGAAAAGATGATTTGAAAAGAAATGAAGAGGCTGTGATAGTCTCTTCATTTTTTTGGTACAAATTCGATTTTTAAAGTCATATCCATTGCATCTGCCAGACGTTTTAAGGTCAAAATGGATGGATTGGCGTTACCACGTTCCAGTTTGCTGATATCGCTCTGATAGATTCCCGTTTTTTCGGAGAGTTGTTTTTGTGTCAGCATGGCATATTCTCTTGCTCTTGCAAGGCTGGAAGCAAGTGCGAGGGATGTGTCAACAGATTCAATACGAATAAATACACCATCTTCCCAGATCGTTTCAGAATCTAAGTCCAGATCATCACTCCAGGACACACCATAGCCGCCGGTATCTGCATGAACTTTCGATGCGAGGGATGGATCATTGATAATTTCCTGAAATTGTGGAAGAATGGAAAGCATTTTTCGCAGGTCATATTGAATTACTTCACCACCTATAAAAATTGCCTGAAGAATATTCTGATCAATCATCGATACACTTTGCACTCTGTGAGCCATAGGATGCACCTCCTTCGAATTTTAATGATGTAAAGTTTTGTGTTTCCCACATATCATACAGCTTTTCTCTATAATTTGAAATAAATAGTTTGATTAATTTTTGTTCTTTGGAAGGAATATCGCCTTCATACATTTCACCGCTTTCAATTGAAAATAGTCCTGAATAATCACCGTAAATTGCATGGATATGTGGTGGATTGTGTTCTTTTTGGCGCAGGTACATTTTTATTGTTATTCCAAAGAAACGTGCAATGACGGGCATATAATTCCTTCTTTCATATTTTTTATATATTATATAGGATATATCCTATATAATCAAGATGTTTTACAAATTTTTAATACTCATTTCAGAAAAAATAGGGTATGATGTACACAGGAATTTTAGACAGAGAAAAGAATAATTCTCTGATTTTTCCACATAATAACTCCAAAGTGAAATAACAGCATTGGAGGAAAAATATTAAATGAAAGCCACAGGGATTGTACGCAGAATAGATGATCTGGGAAGAATTGTAGTTCCGAAAGAGATCCGGAGAACCTTAAGAATCCGGGAGGGAGATCCGCTGGAAATTTTTACTGACCGTGAGGGTGAGATTATTTTGAAAAAATATTCACCGATCGGGGAGCTGAGCCAGTTTGCGGGAGAGTATGCGGAAAGTCTGGCGCAGACAACCGGGCATCTGGTGCTGATCACAGACTGCGATCATGTCGTGACAGCGGCTGGTACCGGCAAGAAAGAATATGAGGGCAAGCCGATCAGCAAACAGCTGGAAGATGCCATCAGCGAACGGAAAAATTTTCTCGCAAGCAGAAATGATGCGGAGTTTGTCAAGGTGACATTAGATGATGCCGGAGAATTCGGACAGCAGGCGCTCAGCACGATCATCTGTGAGGGGGATGCGATCGGAGCCGTTATTTTATATGAAAAAGACGAGAAATCCAGAATGACAGAGACGGAGAGCAAGCTTGCAATCGCAGCAGCTGGTTTCCTGGGAAAACAGATGGAACAATAGAAGCCGCTGGAATGATTACGGAAAATGAGGACAAAGCATGAAGTTTATGCATATTTCAGACGTGCATCTCGGTGTAAAACCGGATGCAGGAAAAGCATGGAGTGAAAAAAGAGCACAGGATATCTGGGATTCTTTTGCGGAAATGATCGAGATCGCGGCAGAAGAATCCCCGGATTTTTTGCTGATTTCAGGTGATCTTTTTCACAAACAGCCATTGAAAAGAGAATTGAAGGAAGTCTGTGGTCTGTTTGCACGCATACCGCAGACGAAAGTGCTTCTTATGGCAGGAAACCACGATTACATACAGCAAAATTCTTTTTACAGGACATGTGAGTGGCCGGAAAATGTCTGTTTCTTCCCGCGCGAGGAAGTAATGTGTTTTGATTTCCCGGAGCAGAATACGACGGTTTATGGTCTGAGCTATTGGCATCGTGAGATCCGGCAGGCTTTGTACGATGAAGTTTTTCCGAAAAATACGGACAGAATTAATATTCTGCTCGCACATGGAGGCGATGAGCGGCATATTCCTTTTTCGGTGGAAAAGATTCTGCGGCATGGATTTGATTATATGGCAGCGGGACACATTCACAAAGGTGGGCAGCTTGTGCAGGGCAGGGCGGTCATGGCGGGCGCACTGGAGCCGACAGACTGTAATGATACCGGTGCGCACGGATACTGGATAGGAGACATCGGCAAAACGTATTGTGAGGTATCTTTTTATCCGGTGCGAAAGTGTGAGTACTGCCACGAAGCGGTGGAGGTGACGCCGGGGACGACCGGATATGATGTCATGCAGCAGATAAAAGCATTGTTGGCAGAACGTCCGGCGTATCAGTATTTTCGGATCTGTTTACAGGGATACAAAGATCCGGACGTGATATTCGATCTTGATAAATTGTCACATCTGGAACGGATCGTGGATGTGACAGAGCAGCTTCGGCCGGATTATGACTATGATAAACTGCTGGCTGAACATGAAAATTCCCTGTTGGGAGCTTATATTGCAGCCATGCAGAAAAAAAGGCAGGATCCGGTTGCAGCGAAAGCATTGGAATACGGCGTTAGCGCATTGTTGGGGCATGAGATATGCAGATAAAGGAAGCAGACATTTTTCAGTTTGGAAAGCTACAGAACAAAAACATATCCTTTGAACCGGGGATGAATGTCATATATGGAAAAAATGAGGCGGGAAAATCGACATTGCACAGCTTTTTATGTGCGATGCTTTTTGGCATGGAAAAAGGAAGGGGCAGGAGTGCTGTCACGGATGCCTACAGTCAGTATGAACCGTGGCATGCACCGTCGTTTTATGCGGGTGCACTAAAGTTTACGGTTGGGCAGCAGAAGTTTTATCTGGAACGCAATTTTTATTCCAAAGAGAAAACCGATTATCTGAGGAATGAGCTGGATGGGGAGGAACTGTCGGTCGGCTTTGGGGATCTGACCATGCTTTTGGGTGGTGTCAGCAAAGACAGTTATGCCAGTACCTACGATATCACGCAGGCGGGAGCTGCCACTGGAAACCAGATGGTGAAAATCCTTGCAGAGTATCTCGCACAGGCATCGGATGGTTCCGACAGCGGCGTGACGGTTGCGGAGGCAGCTGCTTCGCTCAATGCCAGAAAGCGGGAATTGCAGCAGGAGCAGAGAAGGGCAGACGAGGAGCGGGAGGCGCGTCTTAAGGAGCTTCGATTGGAGAAGGAATTGCTTGAACAGGAATGTGAAGGGATACGTGAGTCCATAGAAAAGTATGAAGCGATGCAAAGGGAGTTTGGAACTGGAAGCAGCATGGAGAATATAAGCAGAAATTCCAGAGAGAATCAGGAATATGAAGCGCATTATGCAGATGATGAGAGTGGAATTCATGCCAGGTACCATGAGCAGACTGGCAGTACGGAAGATTGGCAGCCAGAAAAAACTGGCTATATCCTATCCTTCTTCGCAATCCTCATCGCAATAATATTATTCGGTTTTAAGGTTTACATAACACAAGCCCTTTTCTGGACAGGTGAACTTGCAGCTCTTGCAATCGCATTATTTTCTGCAATCCGGCAGTACAAAAAGAATCAAAACCGTGCCAAACTCCAAACGGCATCCATGCAGGCGGAGCAGTTAAGAAAACTGCGTGAGCAGGAAGCGATGGAGGCACAGATGCAGCAAAAGAAACGGCTGGCAGACCAGATGCTTACTGAGTGGAAAGATTCTCTGTGGGAAAAGGAAAACCGTCTTTTTAATCTGGAGGAAGAGATCACAAGACAGGGTGTGCAGAGCTGGGCAGAGCACCAAAGAGCGGAAGATATTCAGGCATTGGAGCTTGCGGCGCAGGAGATCACAAGGATTTCCCAATCTTTTTATGAGGATATGCAGGATGAACTGAATGCGGAGATTTCCAGATATGTGTCCTTATTTACCGCAGGAGCTTATGACAGTGTAAGGCTCGATGAGCAGGGGCAGCTGCAGATTCTGACAGAGGGAAGGGAAGTCAGACCAGAGCTATTAAGCCGTGGCACGTTGGAGCAGATTTATCTGGCGCTGCGCCTTTCGGTGGGAAAAGTTGTGACGAAGGAAGAACCGCTTCCAATCTTATTGGATGAAGCGTTTGCCATGTATGATGACGATCGTCTGGCGCAGACCTTGCAGACACTTTCGACCTTACAAAACCAGATATTCCTTTTTACCTGCCAGAAACGCGAAGTGGAAATGCTAAAGAAAATGAAGCTCGATTACAACCTGATTGAGATGGAAGCGTATCATTAAAGAAAACATGAAAAAAGCCGATATTTAATTCATGACAATAGAGTGTTCGCGGAACGTGCATTCTATTGTTTATAAAAATTTTCGGACAATTCAACAATTATCTGCATAGAAACGTTTTTACAGGGGGAATGAGTTTATGTCAATTGCAATCAGGGCAAACCAGAGTGGAGTGGATCATGCAGTGGCACAGAAAGCTGCTGAGAAAAAAGGACATCAGGATGTCGTAAAATCCGTCAACGCAGGAGGTTTTCTGCGTAAAAATGACACACAGAGCCAGATCGAGGCGCGCAGAAACAATGCGAAAAAACAGGCATTAAAAGTGGTCAGTGATGCATGGAAAAGTGACAATAAATCCGCTGACAGCATTGCGGATATGGAGGGGTTAAAGCAGTCCAAAGTATCCGAGATGAATGAGATTCGTGCCAAAATGAAAGATATCGAGAATACCAAAAAATCTTTGCAGGAAGAGTATGGTGTGGCAGACGGATCGCAGGAACAGAAAGATTTAGAGCTTTTGGAAAAGTACCAGAATAATATGAACGGTTCTTCCTATGACCAGTTTTCAGACGAAGAGATCTCCAGATTGAAGGAACTGCAGAATGCACCGCTCACGGAGTACCAGAAGAAAGTTCTGAACTTAAACAGCATGAAAGGGCAGGTCAGCGTGGAGGCAGACCGCAAACAGTTTGAGGTCAATGCGCTCACTGCGTCTATTTCGGATGCCACGTTAGAGCAGTTAAAGTCCAGAGATATGGAAAAAGCATCGGATGCCGCAGATGAGATTATGGATTCTGCCAATAAAGAGATCCTCGGAATGCTAATTGAGGAAGGCAAAAACAATGCCGATGAGAAGGTCGAGGAAGAGAAAGAGAAGGCAGAGGAAGCGGCAGACAGGAAGGAAGAACAGGATAAGCAGATCGAAGAGGCACAAGAGAAGCGCAAAAATCAGGAAGAGATCATCGAGGGACAGCAGAATGCCGATCAGCTCGAACAGGATGTTTCCATGCAGAAACAGAACACGAGTAAAATGGATGAGGCACAGAAAAACATCCAGAAGATTCTCAAAGAGAAGAATCTCGTGAACGAGGATCTGAAAGGAATCGAGATCGACCTGAATTTTTAAAGGATAAATGATATCTTTGAAACTATGAAATCGTTACGACAGATCATGCATATCCATGGAGAAATCTGGAAAGATTAATGTTAGAAAAAGCAGATTTTATTAGAAAAACAATGACAGAGCCAGAAAGGAGTGCATGATGTCAAAAACAAAGAAAAAGAAAAAACACCGGCTATTCTGGCACTTTTTCCGCATACAGCTTGTACTTCTGGTACTGGTGCTCACAGCGGCTGCCTACTATTTTTACGGCGGTTATGGAAAACAGGTTGAGGAATTAAAGCAGGAGGCAGTGCGGCTTGTCAGACAGTCGGATGTGGATACTTTTAAGGCAAATCAGACCAGCATTGTCTATGCATCGGATGGAAGCGTGATCTCCACCCTGAAAGGGGAAAAAGATTCCTATTACGTTTCCATTGAGGAGATGCCGGTGGATGCAGTGACTGCCATTGTCAGTATCGAAGATAAAAAGTTTTTCAGGCATCATGGAATTGATTACCGTGCATTGCTCCGTGCAGTAAAGGCGATGGTACAAAATGGTGAAGTGAAGCAGGGTGGAAGTACGATCACCATGCAGCTGGCCCGGAATATTTTTCTGTCACAGGAAAAGACGTGGCAGCGAAAAGTGGAAGAGATGTATATTGCAACGGAACTCGAAAACAAATATTCCAAGGATCAGATTTTGGAGTTCTATTTAAATAATATTTATTTTGGAAACGGATATTACGGGATCCAGTCTGCGGCGAGAGGATATTTCGACCGTGATGTGGAAAGTCTTTCTCTGTCCCAGATTGCTTTTTTGTGTGCAATTCCGAATAACCCGACGCTCTATGATCCGGTGACAAACAAAGACAACACCGTTTCCCGACGTGACCGTATTTTGAAAAATATGCTCGATGACGGCAAAATCTCACAGATGGATTACGCGCAGGCGGTTGCGGAGCAGATCACATTGAACCGTCCACAGGCACTTGCAAAAAATGATTACGTTGAGACATACACCTACTACTGTGCGACAAGGGCGCTGATGGAGCAGCAAGGGTTTGTTTTCCATGAGGATTTTAAGACAGATGAGGAGCAGCAGGCATATGAGGACACTTACAGTGCGCTCTATAGTGAATGCCAGAAAAAACTTTATACCGGCGGATACCGCATTTACACATCCATTGACCTGTCAATGCAGGACGGATTGCAGCAGTCGGTGAATGATACGCTTTCCGGTTATACCGGGGTAAATGACGAGGGTGTCTATGAACTGCAGGCGTCTGCGGTCTGTATTGATAATGACAACGGATATGTGCGTGCGATCGTGGGCGGGCGAAGTCAGGAATTTCCGGGTTATACCTTAAACCGTGCCTATCAGAGTTTCAGGCAGCCGGGTAGTGCGATAAAACCGCTGACCGTGTATACGCCAAGTTTTGAGCAGAACTATACGCCGGATTCGATTGTGACCGATGAGCCGATCGAGGATGGACCAAGGAATGCCAACGGCACATATCTCGGAGAGATTACGGTCCGCACTGCGGTGGAAAAATCCGTCAATACGATCGCATGGAAGTTATATGACCAGCTCACGCCGGATAAAGGATTGTCTTATCTTAAGGCGATGAATTTTTCCAGGATCAGTCCGTCTGATTACAGGCTTGCAACGGCACTGGGCGGTTTCACGAACGGTGTCTCTGCGTTAGAGATGGCATCCGGTTTTGCAACGATCGAGAATGACGGATATTACCGCACACCAACCTGTATCGTGAAGATCGAGGATGGAAACGGAACAGTTTTATATGATTCGGGGCAGAAACCGGTTTTGATCTATAAGAAAAATGCGGCGCGCATGATGACGGATGTTTTAAAAGGCGTCATCACAAACGGAACCGGAAAAGGACTTGACCTTGGAGATATGCCGTGCGCGGGCAAGACAGGAACGACAAACGATCAGAAAGACGGATGGTTTGTCGGTTATACGAGATATTATACTACAAGTGTCTGGGTAGGCTATGACATGCCAAAAAAATTGCAGGGATTAATGGGGAACACTTATCCGGGAAAAATATGGCAGTCATTTATGAGCAAGGCGCATGAGGGACTGGAGCCGCTCGAATTTCTGCCGTATGCAAGAATTTCGGATGATCTGCTCCAGCAGCAGGAGAGCGGACAGCCTGAAGATAATCCGGCTGAGGAAACACCGGAAGAAGGAGCGCAGGACGGAGAGACACCGGGTGAGGAGATCCCGGAGGACGGAGCACAGGACGGAGAGACACCGGGTGAGGAGATTCCGGAGGACGGAGCACAGGATGGAGAGTCGCCAGTTGGAGAAACTCCGGAAAACGCTGAAAACTAAAATCTAAAAATAATGCGCTATTTCATAAATCTGGTTATTTAAAAAGGATGTAAAAAATAAAGCAAAATATGCCATAGAATACAATTGACAGATAAAAATGGAAACGTTATCATTAAGATAATGCAGGCGAAACTATGGTGGGTACATAGACGCAGAAAATATAGGGAAATCAGGGAGAAAAATCATGAAGAAATACGCATTTGGAGTTGATATCGGGGGTACAACCTGTAAGATCGGATTTTTTGACACAAACGGAACACTGTTAGACAAATGGGAAATTAAGACCAATACAGAAAATAATGGTGAGTCGATCCTTTCCGATGTCGCAAAGGCAGTGGACAACAAGCTGGCACAGGAAGCGATCAGCAAGGATGATGTGCAGGGAATCGGAATCGGAGTTCCGGGACCGGTTGACAGCCAGGGCGTGGTACATCGCTGTGTAAACCTTGGCTGGGGCGTGGTAAACGTTGCAGAAGAGTTAGGCAACCTTACCGGATTGACGATCAAAGTCGGAAATGACGCAAATGTTGCCGCTTTAGGCGAAATGTGGCAGGGTGGAGCAAAGGGCTCTAAGGATGTCATCATGGTAACACTTGGAACAGGTGTCGGCGGTGGAATCATCGTAGACGGAAAAGTAGTTGCAGGATTTAACGGAGCCGGCGGTGAGATCGGTCATATCACCGTGAATCATGATGAAATCGAAGCTTGTAACTGTGGACAGTACGGATGCCTGGAGCAGTATACTTCTGCGACAGGAATCGTTCGTCTCGCAAAGAGAAAACTTGCAAAATCCTCAGAGGAGACAAGCATCCGTGAAATTCCAAACCTGACCGCAAAGGATGTCTTTGACGCAGCAAAGGCAGGAGATACAATTGCAATCGGACTGGTAGATGAAGTATGTGAGATCTTAGGTTCCACGCTTTCTAACATCGCATGTGTGGTAAACCCGGAGATCATCGTGATCGGCGGTGGAGTTTCCAAAGCGGGCGATATCTTATTGGATAACATTAAAAAACACTTTGTTGAGACAGCATTCATGGCATGCCGTGATACGAAGTTTGCATTGGCAGGACTTGGCAATGATGCCGGTATGTACGGATGTGTAGAGATGTTACTGGATTAATAAAATGAGCAGTAAATTTGTTGCCTGCCTTGGAAAAGGCGGGCAGAGAGATATGGCGGAGTCATTTGCCAGACGTGCAGGTGCCTCGCTTTTAGACAAGCCGGGGGAGGAACTGACGGTTCTTTTTGATGCAAAAGGAGTTTCTCTCATCGGATATGGTTTAAGCTATCAGGGCGATTTTGAGGGTATGCTGCACAGAGTGAGTGACGGCAGACTTGCGCATGAAATGCTGGTGCGCGCAGCTAAAACAACGCAGACAAATGTAAAGGGAATTGATGCGACTGCCGGAATGGGGGAGGATGCTTTCCTGCTTGCCGCCTGTGGGTATGAGATGATGTTATACGAACAGAACCCGGTTGTGGCAGTTCTGTTAAAAGATGCGCTCCGCAGAGCAAAGAAACACCCAAAGTTGAAAGATATTGCTGCCAGAATGCAGCTTGTGGAGGGCAACAGTATAGACGAGTTAAAAAGCCGTGTGGATGACATTGATCTGATCTATCTTGATCCGATGTTTCCGGGCAGACAAAAATCGGGACTGATCAATAAAAAACTGCAACTGATCCAGAAACTCGAACCACCGTGTTCGGATGAGGTGGAATTGTTTGAGGCGGCGATTCAGGCAAAGCCTTCCAAGATCATTGTAAAACGCCCGCTGAAAAGCCCATTTCTTGCTGGGAAAAATCCAACCTATGAATTAAAAGGAAAAGCCATACGGTATGACTGCTATGCATTGTAAACCGGAGTTTAACGGACGTAGTGTCGCAGATTCCGTAGTGCTTTTATAGGTTGTGAAGGGCAGATATAAGCGTCCTCTCACAAGTCAGAATTTTATATGTAATGAAAAAGAAAAACGGTATAAACGAAATATTATGTTTCTGTTCGCTGGACAT
>ERZ772879.2254-NODE-2254-length-11952-cov-5.680844_pt1 | contig 11952 bp, 10 predicted proteins | sample MGYA00580582_ERZ772879 | MGnify/ENA primary metagenome ERZ772879 (study PRJEB29015, sample SAMEA2737682) | human gut metagenome | biome: human gut; feature: human-associated habitat; material: faeces | place: China | collected 2012 ... | reverse complement strand
TGCCGCCCTTTGTGTGGGAGGACCCGCTGCCGCCGCTGCCGGATGTTCCGGCGGCACTCACTTTGCAGCTGACCGTGCAGGATGTGGAGGCCATCGACGCTGACCCGGCAGCTCTGGGGCGGCGGCTGGTGGGCAGCCCGGCGGGTAAGTGCTGGCTGACCCACCCCAAGGCCGAGACCTTTCTGGCAGAGCGGGTGGCGCTGCTGCAGCGGGTCTACCGCCGCTGACCGGCCGGAAAAAAGAATGAAGCAGCGAGGGAACTGCCGCAGACGCGGCGGCTCCCTCTTTTGTTTTGCAGGGGTTCATGGTATACTAGAACCGATACGCCGCTGCGGCGGGGTGAAAAAAGTTTTGTTGCACGTTTGTGAATGATACGCAATAATCGGGACTGCTCAACCGTTTCTTGAGTGAAATGTCCCCGTGGAAAGTATTTCCACTGTGCCCGTTGAGGGCGTCAAAGGAGAGTTTGAACAATGGGACAGCTGACCAAAAACGAAGTGTTCGCGCTGGCGGTGCAGCGATACAGCGACGCCGTTTACCGCGCGGCCGTGCACAATTGCCGATGCACAGCCGATGCCGAGGACGTGGTGCAGGATGTATTTGAAAAGCTCCTGCATTACGAGGGCTGCTTTGAGAGTGAGGAGCATCTCAAAGCCTGGCTGCTGCGGGTGGCCATCAACCGCTGCCGGGACCTGACCCGTGCGGCGCACCAGAAGGATACCGAACTGGACGAGAACCTGCCCGCACCGGAACAGATGGAGGACGGCAGTGTTCTGGATGCAGTGAAGGCCCTGCCGGAGAATTACCGCAACGCCATTTACTTACACTATTATGAAGGGTACACCACGGCGGAGATCGGCCGGATGCTGAAGGTGCCCACCAACACGGTGCTGAGCTGGCTGCGGCGGGCAAGGGCGCAGTTACAGACGATGCTGAAGGAGGAGATCGAAGATGAGGTGGTATGAGTACAAGATGGAGGCGGATGACCTCCACGCCCCGGAAGATCTGAAGGCAAAGCTGCTGGCCATGGCCGACACCCTGCCCGAAGAGGAAAAGGACCGCCCGATGATGCCGGCGCAGGCAGACAACACGGCTGTCGTGCGCCCGCAGAAACCGCCCAAAAAGGCAAAGCTCATCCATTTCCCTGCAAAGCAGGCGGGCGCGCTGGCCGCCTGTCTGGCCGTGTGCGTGGTGGGCTACAACGTGCTGGGCACCGGAATGCTGGACATCGGTGCAAAGAGCAGCAACATGGCTCTGTATTCGGCCAATAGTTCCGCAGCTTCCACCGCAGGTGGCTTTACCACCCAGCAGGCCATGCTGGACGCTACCCCGGAGGCTGTCACCTATGACCTGGACCAGGCAGCCGTTCTTTCTGAGAACGACGCTGCTGCCGCCGAGGACCGGCAGGCCAGCACCAGCCCCAAGATCATCTACACCGCCAACCTGACCCTGGAAAGCAAGGACTACGACACGGCCCGCGCGGCACTGGATGCTGCCCTGAATGACGCAGGCGGGTATCTGGAATCCAGCAGTGAATATTCAGACGTCGGGTCCAGCCGCAGCGTGAACCTGACCTTCCGTGTGCCGGAAGAAAATTACCAGAGCTTTCTGGATGCTGTGGCGCAGGCGGGCAATGTGACCTACAAGAGCCAGCAGGCCGACGATGTGACCACCCAGTACATGGACGTGGAAACGCGGCTGGCCAATCTGGAAGCCCAGCGCACCCGTCTGCAGGAGCTGCAGGCCCAGGCCGACAATCTGTCCGACCTGCTGCAGATCGAGACCAGCCTGACCGACGTGCAGTCCCAGATCGAGAGCTGGCAGAGCCAGCTGGACTGGTACAGCAATCAGGTGCAGCAGTGCACCGTGTACGTCAACCTGAGCGAGGTGCAGAACTACACCCCCACCGATGAGAGCTTCCTGGGCAGCGTCGGTGCAGCCTTTGCACAGGGCTGGTCCAATTTTGTAAACGGCCTGCAGCAGCTGGCCGTCTGGCTGGCCGGTGCCTGGCCGGTGGTGCTGGTGGTCGCGGCCGCCGCCACAGGCTTTGCCGTCTGGCGCAAAAAGCGGAGGAAGTAAGGGCGGCAAGCCCCTCCTGCACAAAATTCAAAATTTTTGGAAAAAGGGGTTGACATTGTTCCCGCCCTGTGGTATTATACTTGAGCAGTCAGCGAACAGCTGATAAGCAAAAAGTAAATATCGCGGGGTGGAGCAGTCTGGTAGCTCGTCGGGCTCATAACCCGAAGGTCGTTGGTTCAAATCCGGCCCCCGCAACCACCAAGCGTTCTGAGATTTCTCAGAACGCTTTTTTGTTGTGTTTTACGGCAAAAGGATCCCCCGGTCCACGCTGCAGGCGGACCGGGGAATTTTTGCCTTATAAATGTTCTGCCAGTTCAAACATGGCGCGCACGCTGGCGCGGCTGCGTTCCCGGCGGGAAATGAGCAGAAAGCTGAAGCTCCACTGCGGGCCGTCGATGGGCACGCTGCACAGGTCCGGGCGCAGGTATTTGGGCGCGGAAGAGGGCAGCAGGCCGATGCCCACCCCGGCGCTGGCCAGCAGGAACAGCTCCTCCAGCGTCCGGGTGTGAAGGACCGGGTTTCCTTTCAGACCCAGCTGATTGTAGTACTGGCGCAGCAGCTCCTCGGTGTTGCCCCGGGGGTCCTCTTGTGTCAGGATCAGCGTTTCGCCCTGCAGCTGTTTCGGCGCGATCTTTTCCGCTCCGGCAAGGGGGTGGCCGGTCGGCAGCAGCCAGGTGGCGTGCACCTGCTGCAGGATGATGCTGTCCAGCCCCTCCAGATCGGGCAGGTCAAAATCCATGGCGACCAGCAGGTCGATCTTCCGGTCCACCAGCTGGCTGACCAGCTGCTGCCGGGAGTCGGCCACGGTGGAAAGCTGCACTTCCGGGTGCAGGCTGTGGTACCGGCGGAGCACCTCGGAGATGGCGTGCTGCTCCAGGATGGTGGGGATGCCCAGGGTCAGGTGGGTCTGCTGCTCCTGGGCGATGGTCTGGGTCCGGGTCACGACCTCTTCCAGCCGGGCCGTGAGCTCGTTGACCTGCTGGAAGAAATACTCCCCGGCCAGCGTCAGCTTGACATGGGCTGTGTCGCGCTCCAGCAGGGTGACGTGAAGTTCCTCTTCCAGGGCGCTGATCTGGCGGCTGATGGCTGTCTGGGACACAAAGCAGGCCCGCGCCGCCTTGGTAAAGCTGCCGGAGCGGGCTACCCGCTGAAAGTACATGATCTGCTGCAATGTCATACGCTTTTTCTCCTGCCTGCATCAAAAATTGTGGAACCTTGCCAAGAGTATAACAAATTTCTTGTGCAAACTCAACCACCTTATGCGTCTAAGTTATAAGCGGGCAAATTATTGGTATTTCAAATCTTTGCCGAAACCTGTTAAACTTGTAACAAGAGCGCCGGGCCTACACAAGACCGGTGCAAAAGAAGAAAAGAGGTAACCAAATGAAGAGCAAGATCTCTCGCCGCAGCTTCCTGCGCAACATTGCTGCCGCTGGCAGCGGTGCCGCTGCGCTGGGTCTGCTGGCAGGCTGCAGCTCCAGCAGCACCGCCGCATCCTCCGGCAGCACCGCAGCCGCCGAGGACAAGTACACCCCGGGCACCTATTCTGCCTCCAAGACCATCTCCTACTCCGAGATCGGTGTCTCCATGACCTTTGATGCCAACAGCATCACCGCCTGCGAGATCACTTCCTCCGGTGAGCAGGACCTGCTGACCGACGACAAAAAGACTGCCATGGCCAAGGCCATCGTGGAGGGCCAGAGCGCCGATGTGGACGCTGTGACCAGCTGCACGCTGGTGGCCTCCGTGGGCGCCATCCAGGAGTGCGTAGCCGACTGTATCGCACAGGCTACCGGCACTGAGGTGGAAAAGCCTGAGACGACCGAAGTGACCGGCCGTGTGCCCGGCTACTGCGGCCCCGGCGACTGGCTGGGTGAGGCTCCGGCTGACCCCGACAAGTACGAGGATGCAGGCACCTATGATGTGGTCATCGTGGGCGGCGGCCATGCCGGCGTCGGCGCAGCCTTTGGTGCTGTGGATGAGGGCGCTACCGTGGCGGTCATTGAAAAGCAGCCCTGGGGCAACTTTGTGGACCTGGACGGCACCGGCGCCAACATGGGCGGCTGGTACGGCGAGGACATCGGCCACGTCAACTCCAAGCTGCTGATCGAGCGCGGCTATGGCCCCTATGACACCGGTGCCATCACCTCCGAGTTCTGCAAGCGTGCCGCAGGCCGTGTGAACCCCGAGATCATCAAGAACTTCGTGCAGTATTCCGGCCAGATGTTCGACCGCTACGAGGAGATCTACGACTCCTATGAGGAAGAGCGCAAGGCCAACGACAGCGACGTGTATCTGGCCGATACCGCTGTCATCGTGCCCAAGGCTGCCGGCGACGGCAAGACCGGCGACCAGTGGGTGGACGGCGAGCCCGCAGGCGGTGCCGGTCACTACGACATGAGCGATATGTTCCAGTACCCGCTGTGCAACACCCAGGCAGCTTACGGCCAGCAGAAGGCCAGCTACCCCATCAGCTGCGGCGGCTACCTGACCTGGCCCTGCAATGCCCAGTTCTACGGCTATCAGGGCAACAACATCGAGTACATCCACAAGTACATCGTCAAGTATGTGCAGGAGACCCCCAACTGTGCCTGGGACTTTGAGCGCGAGGGCATCAAGCTCATCCAGGACGACAGCGGCAAGGTCACCGGCGTGTACGCCAAGGGTGCCGACGGCACTTACTACCGCTACAACTGCAACAAGGGCGTCATCCTGTGCGCAGGCGACTTCATCGGCAACCCCGAGATGTGCTGGGCGCTGCTGAACGAGGGCATGGAGTGGGCTGAGCGCAGCGGCGCGACCGCTGACAGCTGGGCCTCTGCAGGCACCCGCAACGGCCAGGGCCACAAGATGGCCTGCTGGGCAGGCGGCATGATCGAGCCCACCCCCCGTGGCTGGATGGCCATCGGCGGCGGCGCTTCCGGCCCCTGGGGCACCGCTCCCATGCTGATGCTGAACAGCCGCGGCAAGCGCTTCATGAACGAGGGCGCCATTGCGCAGATGCAGGCCACCTGCCTGCGTCAGCCCGCCGGTCTGGCCTGCTACGTCACCGACGCCAACTGGGCCAAGACCCTGAAGGCTGCTCCGCTGGACCACGGCGCACCAAACTTTGGCATGCAGGACTACTGGGATAAGATCGAGCAGGACATGAACAACACCGTGTCCGGCCAGGCCAACACCATTACCATTGCAAACCTGGCCGAGCGCACCCAGATGGCCGGTACCATCTACCGTGCCGACACTCTGGAGGAGCTGGCAGATCTGCTGGGCTACAAGGGCGCTGCCAAGCAGAACTTCCTGGACAGCATCGCACACTACAACGAGCTGTGCTATGCAGGCGTGGACAGCGACTACGGCAAGGATGCACCGTACATGGTGCCCATCGACACCGCTCCGTTCTTCGGCGGCACCAGCTCCACCGGCCACTCCTCCAACCCGATGATGGTCACCATGAGCGGCGTCATCACCGACGAGACCCAGAACGTCCTGAACAAGGACTGGGAGCCCATCGAGGGCCTGTATGTGGCTGGCAACTGCCTGGGCGGTCGTTATGGCTTTGGCTACAGCACTCCGTTCGCCGGCAACTCGGTCGGTATGGCCATGACCCACGGCTGGACCGCAGGCCATCAGGTGGCTTCCGACAAGAAGTTCCTGGGTGAGCCCGTGGAGGCCATGGAGGCACCCGCAGGCGGCCCCGGCGGCCCCGGCGGTCCCCACTGATCTCTTCTGACGCGTTTCTTTTTCTTCTTCTCTGGGGAAGCCCCGTTACAGGGCTTCCCCTTTTGCATGAATGCGTGTATACTTTATAAAAAACGACAAGGAGCATCACCATGGCAAAACCGCTCGTGCTTGACCTGCACATCCCTTACTGCATCCGCCCGGAAAACTACCTCGCGCACTTCAACGCGGTGGGCTCCAATGCGGAAAAAAACGCCTATATGGACGCCCTCAAGCGGGAGGTGCTCTCCTATGAGGGAGAACTGGACGGTTACGAGATCCGGGCCGTGCACCTCAGCGGCGGCAGCGCCAGCGTGATGGCCCCGGACTTGCTGGGCGATGTGCTGCGCACGGTGCGCACCCATCTGCCGGTGGCGCAGGGGGCAGAGGTCAGCTACGACTCGCTGCCCGTCACCATCGGCACGCCGTCCCTCACGGGCATCGCGTCCGGCCACCCCAACCGCACCGAACTGATGATGCGCTCGGACAACGACGCCGAGCTGAAGGCGCTGGGCTGCACCCACAACGCGCAGCATATCCGCAACGCCATGCTGTTTCTGGCAAAGTTCCACCTGAACAATGTGGGCCTGACCCTGAACTACGGCATCCCGGGGCAGACGATGCAGAGCTGGCACAACAGCCTGCACGCGGCGGTCATCATGCAGGCCGGGCACATCACGGCAGAGCCGCTGGCCGTGACCGACGCCGAGGGTATGCCCAACGCGGCGGAGCGGTTCGAGATGTTCCGCTATGCCTGCGAGTACCTGCCGGAGAACGGCTACAAGATGTATGCTGCCGGGTGCTTTGCCCGCCCCGGCTACGAGTACCGCGCCCGTGCCATGGAGTGGAACGGGGATGACGTCATCGGCATGGGCGTCAACGGCGGTTCGGTGTACGACGGCTATGCCGTGCGCAATACCAACAACCTCAAGTTTTACATCAAAAATGCCGGTGACTTTGAAAAGCTCACGGCGCAGGCCGCGCAGCTGGACGAGAACGCGCTGATGCTGCGCTACCTGCGGGGCCGCATGAAGCTGAACGACGGCGTGGTGGAGCCGCTGTTCCGGGAGCGGTTCGGGCAGGAACTGCCGCAGGAATTTTCCACTCTGCTGGATAAGACGGTGGAAAACGGCCTGGCCCAGCGCACGGCCGACGGCTGGATGCCTACCCTGGAAGGACTGTTCCGGGGCGAGGTACTGTAACACAAAAAGCGGGAGCTGTCTCATGGGAGAGACGGCTCCCGTTTTTTGTATGCCAAAAGTCCCCACGGCGGGCCGATTTGTGGTATACTGGTAGAAAACAGTGACCCGCGAAGGAGAAAAGAATGCAATACAAACTTCTGGTAAGTGATTTTGATAATACACTGGTGCCCTTCGGGGAGCCGAAGCCCCGCCCGGCGGTGGTAAAGGCCGTGAAAAAACTGCAGGCCGCCGGGGTGAAATTTGCGCTGAGCACCGGCCGCGCCTATCCTTGCGTGCACAGGGAGCAGCTGGGCGGCATCCGGCCGGATTACATCGTTACCTGCAACGGTGCCTGTGTGACCGATGCCAAGGGCACCGTGGTGGCGGAACACCCCCTCACCAACGAGGAAATGTACGCGTTGGTGGATTTCTGCGAGGATTACAACTACCCGCTGCAGTTCAATTTCCGGGATGCCTGCTATGTGTACTGTGAGTACGAGGCCCTGCGCAACAACTACGCAAAGATGGGCAGCAGCGGTCTGACCTGCGTGGACGGTGAGGACCAGGACCGGCACCTCATCGACATGCCGCATTCGGCGTTTGCCGCGGTGCCGCCGGAACATGTAGCAGACTTCATGGCAAAATACGGCCATCTGAACCTGAACTGGATGCAGGTGGGCGCAAAAAACGCCGACGGCTACTGCTTTTACGACATCGTGCGCGGCGGTATGGACAAGGGCGTTGGTCTGACCGACCTGTGTGCCCGGCTGGACCTGCCGCTGGAAGAGACGGTGGCGGCGGGAGACTCGGCCAACGACCTGAGCATGCTGCGCACGGCCGGCCTGGGCGTGTGCATGGACAATGGAACCGAGGATGCAAAGGCCGCTGCTGACCGGGTCATCGGTGATGTGCGGGAGGACGGCCTGGCGGCGCTGATCGAGGAACTCTGGTTTGATGGCCCGAAAGCGGAGCCCTCTGGCCGGGACCTGGGCTCGGCCTGGGCACAGATCGAAAGCGCAGGCGGCCAATGAGCTTTGCGCCGGTGTACAATGAGCATAGCCGGGCGCTGATCCTGGGCACCTGGCCCAGCCCCAAAAGCCGGGAGATGGCCTTTTATTACGGCCACCCGCAGAACCGCTTCTGGCCGATGATGGCCGCCCTGACCGGGGAGCCGGTGCCGAAGCGGGAGGACATCGAAGCAAAAAAGCAGATCATCCTGCGCCATGGGTTGGCCCTGTGGGACACGCTGGAAAGCTGCACCATCACCGGGGCGTCGGATGCATCCATCCGGGACGTGGTGCCCAACGACATCGCCGCTCTGCTGCAGAAGGTGCCCATTGAGGCGGTGTTCTGCAACGGGGCCACGGCCTATCGCATTTATACAAAGTATCTGCAGCCGGTCACCGGCCTTGCGGCGGTCAAACTGCCCAGCACCAGCCCGGCCAATGCGGCCTGCCGCCCGGAGATGCTGCGGCAGGTGTGGGGCACGGCGCTGGCAGACTGGATCGCCAAATAATTGCCAAGCTGTAAATTCTTCATGAATCCGCTTGCGTTTTTCGCAAAGGGTTGTATTATGGGTACTATAAGGGGCACCTGCCCCGGAAAAGGAGAACGACCATGAGCAAGATCATCCGCACCCGGAAGCCCAGTGTCCTGCCGTACTACGCGGCGGCGCTGGTGTTCGTGGTGCTGTGCGCGGTGCTGCCGGTGTACCGGCTGTGGGCCCTTGCGGCGGCGCTGGCAGCCGCTGCGGCGGCATTCGTGGCGGCCAAAAAGGTCTGCCCGCCCCGTGTGGTGGAAACCGAGGTGCCCTTCCACACGGGTGTGGAGGACGTGGACGCCATGCTGGCAGACATCCAGCAGAAGCTGGACACTCTGCACAGCCTGAACGAATCCCTGCCCGACCCGCAGCTGTCCGCCGCCATGACCCGCATGGAAAAGGCCGGACGCTCCATTGTGGAAGTGGTGGAGGCCAACCCCGCCAAGGCAAAGCAGGTGCGCCGCTTTGCCAACTACTATCTGCCGGACGCCGTGAATGTGCTGCAGCAGTATGCGCAGCTGGCCCGGCAGGGGGTGCGCGGCGAGAACGCCGCCGCCATCCGTGCCGAGGTGGAGCACAATGCGTCCTCCATTGCCACGGCCTTTGAAAACCAGCTGGATGCACTGTACGCCGCAGAAAGCATGGACCTGTCGGCAGACCTGACTGTGCTGCAGAACATGCTCAAAGGGCAGGGACTGAGTAAATAAACGGATATACTGGAAAGGAAGGAATCTCCTATGGCAGACAACACGTTCAACTTTGACCTCGACGCACCCGCTGTGCCTACCCTGACGCTGGACCCGGCTCCGGCACAGGAGCAGGCCCAGCCCAAACAGCCGGAACCCGCCGCTGCCCCCGAGGCACAGGTCAAGCTCAGCCCGGAAGAGCAGGCCATGGTGGATCAGTTCGCGGAGAAGATCGACATCACCAACAGCCAGCAGGTGCTGCAGTACGGCTCCGCCTGCCAGAAGAAGATCGGTGACTTCTCCGAAGCAGCTCTTTCCAAGGTGTCCACCAAGGACCTGGGCGAAGTGGGCAATATGATCACCGACCTGATCGGCGAGCTGAAGAGCTTTGACGCAGGCGAAGAGCAGCAGAAGGGCATTCTGGGCTTCTTCAAGAAAAAGGGCGACCAGCTCGACGCCCTCAAGACCAAGTACAACAAGGCCGAGACCAACGTGGAGAATATCCAGGGCATGCTGGAGGCCCATCAGGTGCAGCTGCTCAAGGACATCGCCATGCTGGACAAGATGTATGACCTGAACATGGCCTACTTCAAGGAGCTCAGCATGTACATTCTGGCCGGTAAAAAGAAGCTGGCCGAGGTGCGTGCAGGGGAGCTGCAGCAGGCCATGGACAAGGCCAAGGCTTCCGGCCTGCCGGAGGACGCCCAGGCGGCCCGCGACCTGGCCGACCAGTGCGAGCGCTTTGAAAAGAAGCTGTACGATCTGGAGCTTACCCGCAACATCAGCCTGCAGATGGGCCCCCAGATCCGCCTGCTGCAGAACAACAACACCATGATGGCCGAGAAGATCCAGTCCACCATCGTGAACACCATCCCCCTGTGGAAGAACCAGATGGTGCTGGCCCTGGGCCTGGCCCACAGCCAGCAGGCCATGCAGGCCGAGCGTGCCGTCACCGACATGACCAACGACCTGCTCAAGAAGAACGCTGAGGCGCTCAAGCTGGGCACCATCGAGACGGCCAAGGAATCTCAGCGCGGCGTGGTGGACATCGAGACCCTGCAGCAGACCAACAAGAGCCTGATCGAGACGCTGGACGAGCTGAACAAGATCCAGACCGAGGGCCGTGCAAAGCGCGCTGCCGCCGAGCAGGAACTGACCCGTATCGAGGACGAACTGAAATCCAAAATGATGGAGATCCGGAGCTGAAATGGCAAACGCAGATTTTAACCCCAAGCAGACCGGCACCCCCGGCGGCTTTGATGCGGGCAGCTACCGCGAAAAGGCCAGCCCGGAGCAGACCGTGCAGCTGACCCCGCTGCAGCAGAAGCTGGCCGGGCTGGAAGCAAAACTGCCCGCCGCCCTCACCCGGCAGGCCGTGGCCCTGGCGTTGAGCATCGTGGTGATGCTGGCGGCCTTTGCAGGCTTTGGCAGCGCCAAGGTGCGCAGCAAATACAACACGGCCCGGCAGTGGTTCACGGTGGGCGTGTCTGCCGACAACGGCTATAACCTCAGCGAGGAACTGACCGCCCGGGCCAATACGGCGGCAAACGTCATCACCACCGCCGGCAATACGCTGGGGGCCGACAATGCTGAAGTACAGACCGCGCAGGCGGCGCTGGATGACTTTTCGGCCTGTCTGGATGCCGTGCAGTCTGGCGGAAAGAGTCAGGCGTTGACCTCCCTGAGCTACTACAACGGCAGTTCCATGCACGCGCTGTATCAGGCCAACGAGACGCTGGGCAAGGCCATCGACCAGCTCTATGCCAAATTGCAGGAGCAGGCCGCCGACCCCATGAAGATGGGCGCTGTGCAGGGCCAGTATGGCCAGTTCAACAGCGCAGGCACCATCATCGGCACATTGAAATACAACGAAGCAGTCTACAACTATCAGAACGAAGTCGGCGGGTTCCCGGCCAATGTGCTGGGCGGCCTTGCCGGTGTGAAGGAGGTTGAGCCCTTCGCATGAAAAACATTGTAAAAAAGATCGGTGCTTTGGTGCTGGTGTGGGTGGTGTGTCTGGCCACCCTTAGCCCGGCCTATGCAGCCAAGGCGGACCTGCCGGAGCTGCCCAAGGACCAGTGTGTGGTGGATGAGGCCAACGTCCTCAGCAGCAGCACGGAGCAGACCATCATCCAGCTGAACAACCAGCTGCAGGCCAACTGCAAGGGTGCCACCATCGGCGTGCTGACGGTGGATTACACCGGCAGCTGCACCACAGAGGAATATGCCCTGCAGGCGGCCAATGCCTGGGGCATTGGTTCTTCTACCGGCAATAATGGTGTGCTGATCCTGTTGGTCATGGAGACCCAGCAGTACGCCGACGGCGATTACTACATTGCCACAGGTGACGGTTTCCGCAACACCACGCTGGAAAGTCAGGCCAGTGCCCTTGCCCAGACCATGGAGGACGACTTCGTCCGGCAGGACTATGACGACGCCGTGACCACCTGCGCCCAGAACGTGGCCCAGACCATCGCGGACATCTACGGCGTGAGCCTTTCGGGCGGGAACACGAACAACGGCTCCTATAACGAGCCTGCTTATGATGACAACAGCAGCGGCGGCGGTTTTGGCGACATTCTGCTGGGCTTTGTCACCATCCTGTTCACGATCATCCTGCTGCTCATCATCGTGTCGGTGGTCGTGTACACCTTCTCCGGCCCGCTGGGCGGCCTGTTCTGGTGCTTTGGCGGCCCCTGGCACAGAGGACCCCGTCCGCCGCGCGGACGCCGCAACCCGCCCCCGCCCC
>ERZ772879.2247-NODE-2247-length-11988-cov-3.270175_pt1 | contig 11988 bp, 13 predicted proteins | sample MGYA00580582_ERZ772879 | MGnify/ENA primary metagenome ERZ772879 (study PRJEB29015, sample SAMEA2737682) | human gut metagenome | biome: human gut; feature: human-associated habitat; material: faeces | place: China | collected 2012 ... | reverse complement strand
GCATTATAAAACCGGCATTGCTGGGGTCACAGACAATTCCGGACAGCAGATCGCTCTGCCGCTGTATACAAGAGCCGCAAGATCTCTTATATACTTCCTGACTTTTCGCCCGGTTTAAAATCGGACATACTCCGCGGAAATTTCCCGACTCGAGGTCGGCCACCTCCCGCATCAACGCATGTTTCACGCCGCATTTAGGCAGCGTACTGTAGTATCATAACACACTCTTTTTCAAAAATCAAGCTTTTTTTGCCGTTTATTTTGATTTTTTTCGCGTTTCATTATAAAACGGGTGTATCCGCCGAAGCTGAAAATAGGATATATTATGTTTCCGTGCGTTCGGAGCTTAAAAAATGCCGTTTTGCGTTGTTATACGCATGTAACACTTTTTCGGCTGTTACATATCATAATAGTGAAGTTAATGTGTTGCCCCGGCGATACGACTTCAATTATTCTACAGGAGGCTTTTATATGGCAGATTTGAAAAACGGCTGCCCGCCCGAGAACGGTACATTTAAGGAAGCCGTATGCGTAGACGCCGGCAGAGTATACGATTCCTGCTGTGACCGCGATTGTCTTGAGGATCTCCGCTGCTTTTTCTTGGCAGAGGATCAGGCGCTTATAAACAGCGCTATCAGCGTTAGGCTGCGCTCGGCAGAGGTACTTAATGTTTTTATCGATGTTGAACCGGTAAACTTCAACAAAGGCTTTTATTCCTGCGATTTGACCTTCTTCTTCCTGCTCGGCTTTGATATTTACACCGCTCCGCATTCCTGCCCGCAGTATATCCGAGGCATATCCTCTTACTCGAAAAAGGTTATACTCTTCGGCAGCGACGGCAATGTGAAAGTATTTTCAAGCCGTGACAGAGAGGACGGAGACTGCGACACAAGCGCACGCAGAAGCACTAATATGCCGAAATGCGTGGTTCAGGCGGTCGATCCGATTCCGCTTTCGGCGAGAATCGGCGAAATTCACGATTGCTACGAGAATGTCCGCTGCATTCCGAAATGCGTATGCGAGGTGCTCGGCGGCAATGCGGTCACCGAGCTGCAGAACGGCACGCCGACCGTTTATGCCACCCTGGGGCTTTTCACGATAGTTCAGCTCATAAGAAATGTTCAGATGCTGATACCGGTATACGATTTCTGCATACCCGAAAAGCAGTGTGACGATTCCACCGACCGCCCCTGCGACACCTTCAGAAAGATCAAATTCCCGACCGATGACTTTTTCCCGCCGCGCCCGTGCGACGCGGATAACGACTGCTGCGGCTGCCAAAGAACCGAGCAGTAGAAATTTGTGAAAAACAACGCCTCCCTCTGACGAGGGAGGCGAAAGCCGCAATTTTCTCCGCACACCGAAAGCAGCAAAGTCTCCTATTCGGCAAGCAGAATCGGCGATATATCAAGCTTATCAAAGCCTTTAAAGAAATCCGCTATTCCCGCTATATCCCTTTTAATACCGCCGGGGACGCGGCTTTCAAAGTTTATGGGCATAACCGGGTCGTGAACGCTCAGCCGCAGTAAGAAAAATCCGTTTTCGGTGGATATCCTCACGCCCTCGCGGTCATCGTCGGCAGTTTTGTAATCAGGTCTTGCCTCTGCGTATTCGCGCAGTTTTTTTATAACCGTTTCGCCGTATTCCCTGAAATCCTCCGCATTTATGTTAAAGCGGAACTCTGCTTCCTCGGCGGGCATTTTAAGGGGAGAGAGAATTTTTTCGATATCGCGCCCGCGCGCTAACTCTATTACTATTTTGGTTACCAAATACGCGCCGTCGTCAAGAAAATAGTTTTCCCTTAATGCCGCGTGACCCGAGGTCTCTATGGCAAGGGGGCAGTTTATGCCGTCGCGACACAACTCAATCGCCTTGTTTATAACATTTTTATAGCCGCGGCGGTAGCGGAAGTGGGTATCGTTAAGCGTATTTTCAAGATATTCGCGCAGCCCGTCGCTCGTTACGGAATCGGTAACTATGGTGGCGCCGCCCTTTTCGCCCGACACCATATATGCTGCCAGCGCTATAAGACGGTTGCGGTTGATTTCCTCGCCGTCGGCCCCGACGCAGCCCGCGCGGTCAACATCGGTATCGAAAATTATACCGAGATCGGCGTTATTATTCTCTACCGCCGCGCATATGCTCTTCATAGCGTCCTCGTTTTCGGGATTGGGTATGTGGTTCGGGAACATTCCGTCAGGCTCTAAAAACTGGCTGCCTGATATATCCGCTCCCAGCTTTTCGAGTACATCCGTAGCATAAAAGCCGCCGGCGCCGTTGCCTGCGTCCACCGCTATTTTATAGCCCGCAAGCGGCTTTTCCTCTTCCGTTTTGCCCACAGCGTCGCAAATCATTTTGCGCAGCCTTGCGGCGTATTTTACCATATAGTTCAGCTTTACGGCAACGCCCGCGCGGTTGCAAATAATTTCCTCTCCATTATCGGCGAGCTTTACAATCTCGGTAATATCGGGCGAATCAAGCCCGCCCGCAGGGGTGAAAAATTTCAGCCCGTTGCGGTCAAACGGGTGGTGGCTTGCCGTTATTTGAATTGCGGCGTCGGCTTTTAAATCGACCGTGGTCATAAACATGGCGGGGGTAGAGCAAAGCCCGCAGTCTATTACCGATATTCCCGCGTTAATAAGCGCGCTTATTACCTGCTTTGCTATTTTTTCGCCGGTTATTCTGGAGTCCCTGCCCACGGATATTGTAAGCTTTGAGGGATCCTTATCATATTTATTTATGTACCATGAAACAAATGCGGCGGTAATATCGTAAACCGCCTCGTCGGTAAGGTTTACCTCTTTTCCGCCGAGGGGAGAGGCTACGCCCCTTATATCCGTGCCGCTTTTAAGTGAAATGTAACTCATTTTAAAACTCCTATCCGAAAAAATATCCGGCTGAAAAATAGCCGATTATTATAAGTATTACGGCGGACGCCGTGTAAAGCATCGCCTTAAAAAACGCGGTCTTTCCGCTGCTTTGCATATCAATCACCCGATAACAGTGTTCCCGAATACATAAAATTTATTTATCGGAGGCAGACGAATGACGGTATACAGGCTATCAGGCGACAAAATAAGAATCGCCCTTTCCGACAGCGAGGTGCTCTCGTTTTTCGGGACTTATGAAAAATTCGCCTCCTTAAGCGGCGGCACACGGCTTGCAGTGAGTCTTTTGCTTAAGGAAAGCCTTGAAAAATACGGTGATATTTTAGGCGACAACCTGCTTGTGGAAATAAAGGCAAGAAAATCCGCCGGGTGCGTTATAACCGTATCCCCCGCTGTCGGCAGAGCGCACGGCAAAGACCGCGTTATGCTCATTTTCCCCGACAGCGAAAGTATGATAAGCGGGATTAAAAGGCTTTATTCACGCCGCCTGCCGCGCGGAAAAAACAGCCTTTACCGCCTTAAAAACAGCTACCGCCTTGTCATAACGGGGCACAGCCGCGATTTTTATTTTATGACCGAATTCTGCACCGTAAAAAACGCAAGCGAGCCCGAAATCGCCTACACCGAGGAATACGGCGGATTGCTCTGTGAGGATACCGCCGTTGAAACTGTAGGCAGGGCTTTTTCTAAAGATTTTTAAGGTCGGCAACCGCCTTGCCCATATCCTCCGCCGAGAATACGCAGCTGCCCGCCACAAGCACCGTGGCTCCCGCATTTACCGCAAGCGGCGCGGTTTCGTAGTTTATGCCGCCGTCAACCTCTAAATCAATGTTTAAGCCCTGTTTTTTGATTTCATCCCGCAGGGTAGAAAGCTTATAAAGCGCCGAGGGCATAAATTTCTGCCCGCCGAAGCCCGGCTCGACCGACATTACAAGCACCATATCGCAAAGCGGCAGAAACTCAAATATCTCCTCGGGCGCAGTGCCCGGCTTTATTGTAAGACAAGCCCTGCAGCCGCGCTCCCTGATTTCGGTAAGAGTCGCACGCACATCGCTGCCCGCCTCGTAATGAAAGCCCAGAATATCCGCAGCCTCGGCAAACTGCTTTATATACCTGTGCGGACGGTCTATCATAAGATGCACATCAAGCGGCAGCGAGGTATGCTTTTTAATAGACTTTATAACCGGCACGCCGAACGAAATATTCGGAACAAAGATACCGTCCATAACATCCAAATGCAGCATATCCGTTCCCGCGGCCTCTAATTTTTTTATATCGTCCTTAAGCGTAAGAAAGTCCGCCGTTAATACCGACGGTGAAATTTTAACCGACAAGTTGCTCACCCCTGCATATATTTAACAGTAATATTTTAACCCCTGCGGACATTATTGTCAATGAAAAAGCGCATTTTAAGCGCCGAAATACTTTCCGGGAGATACGCCCGTTGCACGCTTGAACGCAATATGAAAGTAAGAGGTGCTTGAAAATCCCAATTGCTCGCTTACCTCCGAAATGCTTTTTCCTTCCCCCAAAAGCTTTACCGCCATGCGCATTCTTATTGAATTGTGGTATTCTATTACGCCCTTGTCGCAGAACATCCTGAAAATACGCTTAAGGCTGCTGCAGCTCAAATTGCAGGCACGCGCGGTCTCCTCGACAGTGACGCTGCGGCAGCAGGCATCCTCAAGATAGCTTACAATCTGCCTGTATATCGCGGCATAACGCGAATCCTCACGGTATGCGGTTTCCTTTTCTCCGCGCAGTCTTAAAAGAAACGCCTCAAGTCCCACCGCCGCGGCATTGCTCTGCCAGGAATATTCCGACATATCGCCCTTATCAAACAGCTCGATTGCTCTGCGGCAGGCGGCATTTATCCCGCCGAATTCCTCAAGCAGTAAATCGTTGAGCGTGAAAAGCCGATCGCGGAAGTAAGCCATTCCGTCGCTCTCGGCCTCAAAGGATATTATAAAGAGTCTCGGCGCAGTACCCTCCGCAGACCACACCCTGTGAAACTCCATCGGCTTGTGAAAAAGCAGATTGCCTTTTTTGAGGTTATATACCCGTTCGTCGGCGGTCGCCATTGCCGCACCCTCCACCACACAGACTATCTCCCAAAAATTGTGCATCTCCCCGGGGAAATAAAAATCCTTCGGCCGCACCGCGTCGATTGCGGTTATAACCGATTTTATGAAAATTTTACGCTCCGTTTTATGAAATTCAAATTTTTGCAGCATATTTTTCACCGTTTGTCCGATTTTAAATCAAATCCGCTCGATTTCCGATAATATTATAACATCAGGCAACACTTATTTCAAGAAAAAAGAGTGCATTCTCAAAAAAACCGCAGACGCGCGCAATTCCACCCGCGGTAGAGCAAATTTCGGGCGGCTCTACCGCGGCTTTACCGCAATTAGAGACCGCCCGTTCGGCAGTTCATTGCTTTGACGGCAAAAATAATTTAAAATAATTTTCGGTGATTAATTATGATGAAGCTTTGCAAAATTATAAGGATTATAACCGTGGCTCCGCTCGCGGCGGCGTTGGCTGTAACGCTGCTTTTCCTGCACGGCGGATTTTTTGCAAACGGTGCGAATTTTGCGGCGGCGATAATATCTCTTACGGTCTTTCCGCTGCTTGCATACCCTGTAAGTCTTATTAAAAAGGAGGACGAACGGCGCAGATTTCAGCGCTCGCTGGCAATCGTGCTTGCCGTTGCCGGGTATATAGGCGGATTGCTGTTTTCCCTTGCCGCAAACGCCGCTGACGGCGAAAGAGTGCTGTATCTTACCTATCTGCTTTCGGGCGTTGCCATCGCCTTCAGCTCCTTTTTGTTAAAAAAGAAAAGCAGCGGCCATGCCTGCGGAATCGCTGGGCCCGTGGCGCTGCTGGCATATTATGTTCACCCGCTTTACCTTTTAGGGCTTTTGCTGCTCCTCCCCGTGGGCTATGCCTCGCTTAAAATGAAAAGGCATACGCTGCCGCAGCTTATTTCAGGCGCTGTTATTCCGATAGTCTGCCTTATTCTCTCGGCGGCAATATGCTCACTTTCGTAATTTTCCGACCAAAGTCTTTGCTCCCGCGAATCACTCACGATTACGGCTTCGGCGAATCGGTTCTGCCCAATATATAATCGGTCGTGGTTTTATACAGATCCGCAAGCGCCGTTACATAACGGACAGGTATCTCTCGCTTGCCGGTTTCATAGGTACTGTAGACCCTTTGGTCGATTCCCAAATATGCGGCAACCTCTTTTTGAACGAAATCATTGTCTTCACGCAAATCCTTAAGTCTCGGATAATACATATACATTCACCTCAAAATTCAGTATATGTACTATCAAAAGATAGTATTGATTTTACTATCGTTTTATAGTAAAACAGTCGGAAAGCCGCTGCGAATCAAATATATATAAAGCCCGTCTTGAAAAATTAATATTTAAGGTATAAAATAAAGATGAAAAATTTAAAAGGAGACGGTTATATGTCAAAAAAACTGGTGGCATATTTTTCGGCAAGCGGAGTTACCGCAGCCGTTGCGGAGCAGCTTGCAAAGGCAGCGGGAGCTGACATATACGAAATCAAGCCCGAAACACCCTACACCGCAGCGGATCTTGACTGGACAAATAAAAGCTCGCGCAGCTCAGTAGAGATGAGCAACAAAAGCTTTCGACCCGCAATATCAGGCACGCCCTGCGACACCGATCAATACAATGTTATTTTTCTCGGCTTCCCGATTTGGTGGTATGTCGCCCCGACAATAATCAATACCTTCCTTGAAAGCTATGATTTTTCGGGTAAGACGATAGTGCTGTTTGCGACCTCGGGCGGCAGCGGCTTCGGAAAAACCGTATCGGAGCTTAAATGCAGCGTATCTCCCGATACAAAAATAACCGAAGGCTGGCTTTTAAACGGCAGGCACAGCGAAAAGGAGCTTGCCGATAAAATAAACGCTCTCGGCATTTAACAAAAGAACAAAAAGAGCTGCGATATCAGCCGCAGCCCTTTTTTGAAATTAAATATGGCAAAAAGCTCAATTTAATGATATAATAAATTACAAAACGGAGGTGTATAAATATGTCGGTAACGATAAGAATAAAACGGAAGCCTTTATTCGGAAAAAAGCTGAATATCGAGGATATCATCGACTTATCGGGATTATCCTACGGTGTGTGCGATGAAAATTTCAGACTGATGCCGAACAAGACCGCCGAGCATACCTTGCTTTATGACAAAAACAGGCTTGCAAGAGGAATAGACCTTTCACAGGACGGCACAGATACTGTGCTTATGCTGAATTTGCCGACGGCTGCTTCCGAAATCAAAAAGTTCTATGAAGTGACAGAAAAAATTTGCAATAAACTGAAAACCAAGACTTACATAAGGGAAGGGGAAAGAGTAAGCTTAAGCGATAACTATAAATTTATTGAATGCGATAAGCGCGGCAGCACCGCAGGGCTTCAATCGATAAAAAGTGATATTACGGAAAACAAATACAAAAAATTCGAGATTTTCGGAATATGCAATCCGATCTCAATAGGCATTAAAGAGATAACGCAAATCGGAGACAGTACCGATAATCTTGAAAAATACCTGCATGAAATTCAAGAGGCGGATGTTTATTACGCGGCGCCGAGAGTATATCGGACAGAGGACAGATTAATCGGTATATATGCAATCTCTCCGGGTGTGCCGAGCGTAGTGCCGACTGCCCCATACATAGTTTTAAATCGGATAAAAGGAATTGAAGACTGGTATGTGATGCTGTCCGACGGCATAACCGTGAAATATGAAGATTTCATCAACAATATAAATTCAAAAAAATATTACGACGCCGACCATGTTATTATTTCATTAAACGGCGATGATATTAACGCCTTGGCAGATAAATATTCAATCGGATTATAATTTGAAGTCAAAAAATCCCTACGCGGTAAAATAAAACCGCGCAGGGATTTTTTATGCCTTGTAAAGACCTAACGATTTTTATTCACAAGCTTTATAAGCTCCGTCACGGGGACTATTGCAAACGCCAGCAGCAGGCAGATAAAGAACTGCTTAGCCGAAATTACGGTCATTCCGAAAACATAGCCCGCGGGAGTGAGCATAAGGAAGATAAGAATAAACAGCGTAAGTATTGCCGAAAGGTTTAAAAACCTGTTTGCAAAAATACGTTTGCCGAAAAGCGTTCCGTCAAGCCGGTTATTATAGCAGTGGAATATTTCCGACATACCGAGCACCCCGAACGCCATTGTCATAGCGGCAGCGCTGCCGGTACTCCTGCCCAGCACAAAGGCAATAAGGGTTGCGGCGGTAATGGTCAGGCTTTGAATTGCAAGTCCGATAAGCGATTTGCCGTCAAAAAGCTTTCCGAGCGCGGTATATGGCTTGCGTTTCATTACCTCGTCCTCCGCCTTTTCCATGCTGATCGAAATGGCGGGCGCGCAGTCGGTAAGCAGATTTATCCATAAAAGCTGAACTGCGGACAACGGCGTACCGGAAAATACCAGCATACCGATAAATACAGAAAGCAGCTCCGCAAAATTGCAGGAAAGCAGATAATAAACCGATTTTCTTATATTATCAAAAAGCCCGCGGCTTTCCTTTATCGCGCATACTATTGAGCCGAAGCGGCTGTTTGAAATAACTATATCCGCCGTTCCCCTTGCAACATCCGCGCCGAATTTGCCCATGGCACAGCCTATATCCGCACTTATGAGTGCCTCGGTATCCTGCACGCTGTCGCCCGTTACGGTAACCACGGCGCCGTTTTGCTGCCATGCCTTTACTATTCGGGTCTTATCGGCAGGGGAGACCCTTGCGTAAACCGAATAGCTTTTAATGCTTTGCGCCAGCTCCTCATCGCTTAATGACGCTAACTCTTCGCCTGTCACGGCGCTGCTGTCGTCGGTTAAAATACCGATTCTGCGGGCAATCGATTTTGCGGTTATAAGGTTATCACCGGTTATCATAACCGTTCTTATTCCCGCCGCCTTGCAGGCAGCTATATCGTCTGTAACATTATCCCTCGGCGGATCTATAATTCCGAGCAGTCCCACAAAGGTAAGCCCGTGCTCTATCTCCTCCGGATTCGGGTTTGCGGGTATACTGTCAAGCGGGCGCATTGCAATGCAGACGATTCTCAAGGCATCCTCTGCCATAGCATCGTTGATTTTTAATACTTCCTCTGCGTTTATGCCGACGCATTCGGACAGAACCACCTCGGGCGCGCCCTTGATTATTGCAAACGGCTTTTCGTTTATCATGGAAATAACCGTCATGGTCTTGCGCTCGGAGTCAAACGGAATTACGCCGAGCCGCGGGAAAAAGCCCGCAATATCCTTTTCGGACATTGAATTATAGGCAAGGCAGGCTTTTTTTATTGCCTCCTCGGTCGGATCGTTGCGCAGGGTTGAGCAGGCGGTGGCAAGCTTTAAAACAAGCGCCGGCTTTTCGGTTAGTGCCTCGCTTTCCACGTCGGTCATTTTGTCACCGTCGTAAATTCGGCTCAGCTGCATTTTATTGCGGGTGAGTATGCCTGTTTTATCCGCGCAGATGACATTTGTTTTACCCAGTGTTTCAAGTGCGTCGGAGTCCTTTATTATTATTTTATCCTGCACAATGCGCTGAATACCCACCGCCACCACAACGGTTGCAACCGCGGGCAGCCCCTCGGGTATTGCGGCTACCGCAAGCGCCACGGAGTTTACAAGCACACGCAGGGTCATTGCGGCGAAATTGCCGCTTGAAAAGTTTTGAATAAGCCCGATTATAAAGGCTATGACACAGATTATAAGCACCGCTATGTTTACGATTTTGCCGATTCCGTCAAGCTCCTTTTCAAGCGGGAGCTTTTTTTCGCCCGTCTGCTGCAAAATTGCGGTTGTGTGCCCTGTTTCGGTGTTAAGCCCCGTTGCCACAACCACCGCCTTTGCGTTGCCGTGGGCTACGCTTGTGCCCGAAAACACCATATTTGAGCGGTCGCACGCGGCGGTTATTTCATCAAAAATTTCTTCGCCGCTTTTTTCAACGGGTATTTCACTGCCGGTAAGCGATACCTCGTTACAGCGGAATTCGTTGCTTTCTATAATTCGCGCGTCCGCCGAAATATAGTCGCCCTCTTCAAGCAGAATAATATCGCCCGGAACCAAAAGCGCGGAATTTATATTTTTCACAATTCCGTCCCGCAGCACTGCGGCGGTGGGATTGGTGGCGCTTTTCATGCTGTCAAGCGCGTTATCGCAGGTGTGAAGATGATATGCGCTTACAGCCGCGTTTATTATTACGATGCCGATTATCAGCAGCGGCGAAAAGCTGTTCACCTCGTTATACATAAGCGAAACAATAAAGGAGAGCAGCGCCGTTATAATAAGCACTAAAACCAATTTGCTGTTAAGCTGTGATAAGAACCGCTTTAAATAGGTGGGCTTTCCCGAATCGGAAATAATATTTTTGCCGTATTTTTCAAGCCGCATATCGGCAACGCCGTTGGGCAGACCCTTTTTATCGTCCACCCCTAATTCCTTTAAAACGGCGGCGCGGTCGGTGCTGTGCCATATCATTGTTTTTCACCCCGTATACTGTTGTAGTAATCCTTCATTTGCTTTGCGTCCTCTGCCTGCGTGCCGGCTGATTCGCATATAAACACCGGGTCGCAGCCGTATTTATAGGTCAGCTCCATAACCGGCTCATATTCGGGTCCGTACACCGTATCGTCAAAGGTCAGGTGACGCTTTTCGCCGCCCGCGGTGTATTCAATTTTGGAAAAATGAGAATGAAAGCTTTTAAGCCTGTCGCTGCCGAGTGTATTTTTGATTGCAAGGAAAATCTCCTCAAAATCCGCCTTGGTTTTAAGCGAGCCCTGATCCCGCGCGTTCAAATGACCGAAATCAATGCAGGGTATCAGCCTTTCGTCCACCTTGCACAGCTCCAAAACCTCATAAAGCGTGCCCAACTGATTCACCTTGCCCATGGTTTCGGGGCAGATATGAATGTTTGAAAGCCCCGCTTCATCGAGCGCTGCCACTGCCTTGTGCATTGTGTCAACTGCAAGCTCAAGCGCATTTTCGCGGGAGATCTTGCCGCAGGAGCCTGTGTGAACAACTATTCTATTGCCGCCCATGGCGTTTACGGCTTTAGCCGACGCTAAAATGTAATTAACCGAATTAAGGCGCTTTTCCTCTTCAACAGAGGACATTGAAATATAATACGGCGCATGGAGCGAGAGGCAAACCCCCTTTTCCTTTGCCTTTTCGCCCAAAAGGCGGGCTTTTTCCTCGCCGATGTTTACACCCCTGCCGCACTGGTATTCGTAGCAGTCAAGTCCCATTTCAACTATATAATCGGGTACATCCAGGCTGTTTTTATAGCCCATTTTCGCAAAGCTTTCGGCGTTTCCCGCCGGACCGAATTTAGGCATTTCAGCGCACCTCCGTGTTTTTAATTTTATAAAGCTTAAATACCGCGCGTTCAAGCCGACGCTTGAATTTAAAGCGCGCAGAGCTTTCGGGCTTTATGGGGTCTAAAAGCATTGTTGTGACCCCGAAAAGGTTGCCGCCGAGCGTATCGGTAAAAATCTGATCGCCCACTATAGCGGTGTTCCTCTTGCTCGTTTTTATGACCCGCAGCGCGCGGCGGAATTTAAAGGGCAGCGGCTTCAGTCCTAAGCTTACATAGGGCAAATTTATTTTTTCCGCAAACGGCTTTACCCTTTTTTCCTTTGAGTTTGAAAGAATGACAAGGGCTATTCCGTTGTCTCTCATCAAAGCAAGCCAAGCCTCAAGTCCTTCCGTCAGCTTTTGACCGTGGTGGGTCGAAAGGGTATTATCCACATCGAGTATAAGCCCGGTAATGCTGCGGCTTTTCAAAAGCGCAGGGGTTATATCGGTAATTCTTTTAAGTTTAATGTTGGGTTTAAGCAGCATATTAACTCCTGTTGCACCTGAATCATGCCTGACGACTGATTGATATGCTTATTACGCCGAAGCTGTAATTTTATATATCTGACATTCAGCCTTTCGGCACGGCTGAATTGTTTATTAAGCATAATATAATGTCTACTGAATAATTGCATTAGCAAATGCAATTATATAAAATCGAGTTAA
>ERZ772879.2246-NODE-2246-length-11996-cov-4.855372_pt1 | contig 11996 bp, 13 predicted proteins | sample MGYA00580582_ERZ772879 | MGnify/ENA primary metagenome ERZ772879 (study PRJEB29015, sample SAMEA2737682) | human gut metagenome | biome: human gut; feature: human-associated habitat; material: faeces | place: China | collected 2012 ... | reverse complement strand
GCTGCCACTCTCCAAATCCAAGTGGTGCAAAGAGCGGTGCGATCACGCCACCAATCATTGCCATAAGACTGTCTGCGCTGTCTTCTACCATGCCAAAGCTTCCGTCTACAAATCCGAATCCGCCAAGGAACCACATTACGACGCAGGCAAGGAACAGGATTGTTCCGGCTTTGATGATGAAGCCTTTCAGTCTTTCCCATACATGAAGGAGAACTGTCTTAGCCTGTGGAATATGGTACTGTGGAAGTTCCATTACGAACGGTGCCGGTTTTCCTGAGAATGGTTTTGTCTTCTTCAGGATGATCGCAGCCACAAGTACTGCAACGATTCCAATGAAATACATAAGCGGTGCGATAAATGAACTTTCCTGATATCCTGCTACTTCACCGGAAATAACACCACCCATCAGAGCGATAACCGGAAGCTTAGCTCCACACGGGATAAAAGTTGCTGTCATAATTGTAAGACGTCTGTCATTGTCCTGTTCAATAGTCTTAGAAGCCATGATTCCAGGAATACCGCAGCCTGATGAAATCAGAAGCGGGATAAAGCTCTTTCCCGAAAGTCCGAAATGTCTGAACACACGGTCCATGACGAATGCGATACGAACCATGTATCCACAGTCTTCAAGGATAGACAAGAAAAGGAACAGAATCGCCATCTGTGGAACGAAACCAAGAACGGCTCCAAGACCACCGATGATACCATCAACAACAAGTCCCATAACCATGTCACCGGCACCGATCGCTGAAAGTGCGCTTGTTGCTGCATCCTGAATTGCTACTACAAATACATCATTTGTCCAATCTGTTACAAAGGTACCGACTGTCGTTACAGAAACATAATATACGATCCACATTACCAGCATAAAGATCGGGATTCCGAGGAACCGGTTGGTAACGATACGGTCGATCTTGTCAGAAGTTGTCAGCTTTTCTTTTCCCTTCTGAACAGTTGTTGAAACAATCTTCTGGATGAATTTGTAACGTTCGTCTGTTACAATACTTTCCATATCATCGTCATGTTTCTTTTCAAGAGCTCTTCTCTGTGCTTCCACCGTCTGGGCTGCCGCACCGGAAAGTTTCATGCTCTCTACTACCTTGCTGTCGTTCTCAAGGAATTTAACAGCGTACCATCTCTTCTTCTCTTCTGAAACAGAACTCGGAAGAACGCTCTTAACTTCTGCTACAGCTCCTTCCAGCTCTGCTGAGAAGATATCTTTCGGAAGATCGATTTCTGACTTCTTAGCAACTTTTACTGCTTCATCGATCAGTTTGTCAAGTCCTTCACCTTTCAGCGCAGATGTCTCGATAATCGGACAGTCAAGCAGCATTGAAAGTCTCTTCACATCGATCTTGATTCCTCTCTTCGCAAGAAGATCTGCCATGTTCAGTGCAATAACAACCGGAACGCCTGTCTCGATCAGCTGAGTTGTCAGATACAGGTTACGTTCAATATTGGTTGCATCCACCAGATCAATGATCACATCCGGATTTTCTTTCAGCACATAGTCACGGCTGACGACCTCTTCCAGTGTATATGGAGACATTGAATAGATACCCGGAAGGTCAGTTACGATAACTTCTTCCTTTGTCTTCTTACTTTTTAATTTACCCTCTTTTTTCTCTACAGTAACACCTGGCCAGTTACCAACATACTGGTTGGCTCCTGTGAGCGCGTTAAACATGGTAGTTTTACCGCAGTTCGGGTTTCCGGCAAGTGCAATTTTAATTGCCATTCCTTTTTACCTCCTTGTTGTACTACTCTCATGCATAATTATGTATATGCTATTTTACCTGCACACACTGTGCATCATCTTTTCTTACTGTAAGTTCATATCCTCTTACAGTAATCTCAACAGGATCACCGAGAGGCGCAACTTTTCTGATGTACAGCTCGCTTCCTTTTGTTATGCCCATGTCCATAATACGGCGTTTGTAAGCTCCGTCTCCTTCAATCTTGGTCACAACAACAGTGCTTCCAACCTTTGCATCACCTAAAGTCATTGTCGTATCTCCTTTCCTTTAAGCTTCGTAATACAGAATATATATGCAGCGGACCCATCGACCAGCCAGAGGCTAGATCATGATATGCCGCGCCATATCAGAATTAACCGCAACACGTGAATCCTTGATGTTCACGATCACATTACCACCGATTGCAGAAACAACTGTAATCTCTGCACCTGCTACAAATCCGAGATTCGCAAGGAATCGCCTTGTTTCTTCATTTCCACCAATTCTCTTGATCTCATTTACTTCACCAATATTCGCCATCGTTAAAGGCATAATCCCTACCTCCTGTTCTTTTGCGTATTTGGAATTTTGAATGATAATTTTTTTCATTACCAACTTTTGTTCATTCGTTAGTATATGCTAACATTTGTGTGTTGTCAAGTATTTTTTTAAGTTTTATTAAACCATTGTTTTCTGTTACTCATTTTTGCCATTTATCACTTACTTCTAATAGTTATAGCTTCTACTTTTTGCACAAAAAGAGCATTTACAGAACAATATTATTTGAAAAAAAATATAATCCATGGTATCCTATTAGATATAAGAATAAATAGTGAGGTGACCGGAATAAATGGCTAAAAATGAATCTTCCGAAAATTATCTTGAAGCAATATTGATGTTAAGTAAAAAATTACCTGTCGTACGTTCCGTAGATATTGCCAACGAACTTGGTTTCAAAAAATCAAGCGTCAGCATCGCCATGAAGAAACTTCGTCAGGAGAATCATATTACCGTAACAGATGCAGGTTTTATCTATCTTACCGATTCAGGAAAAGAGATCGCGAACATGATCTATGAACGGCATGAATTTATTTCAAAATGGCTGATCGAACTCGGTGTCCCAGAAGAAATCGCTACAGATGATGCCTGCCAGATGGAGCACGTGATCAGCAGAGAAAGCTTTAACGCAATCAAAGAATATGTACGAACACATTAGTAAATGCGTCAGAAAAGGCCGAAAAGTTTATAACTTTTCAGCCTTTTTCTTTGCCCTTTTGCAGACTCTACAGATTTACCGCAACATATTTCATATGCTGTTTTCCGTAATGAAATTACTTTACTGATATTATTCATCAAGGATCTGTCCGTCAAGCGATAAGGTCACGACCTGCCACGGAATAAATTTACCGCTTTCCTGAAGCGCTTTCTTAGCCGCCAGCTCAAGTCCGCCACAACAAGGTACTTCCATCCGCACAATCGTCACACTCTTAATATTATTGTTCTTAATAATCTCCGTCAGCTTCTCCGAATAATCCACATTATCCAGTTTTGGACATCCAATCAAAGTCACATGCCCTTTGATAAAACGATTGTGAAAATCTCCATAAGCATAGGCACTGCAATCTGCAGCGACCAGAAGCTTCGCCCCGTCAAAATATGGTGCATTCACCGGTGCAAGCTTAATCTGTACCGGCCACTGGGAAAGCATACTCTTATTCACGCTTTTCGCCGTCTCCCTTCCTTCCTCTTCGCTCTCTGCATTCTGCATACTCTCCTCTCTGTTCATCATACGCATGCGGGTTCCAGGACATCCCCCTGCAAATGGTTTTACCGGTGCTTTAGGTCCTTCTCCCGCATTCTGCTTTCCAGCCTCTTCCTGCTGCTTTTTAAGCATATTCTGCTTCACAGCCTCCGCATCATAAGCCGCCGCCTCACGCTCTACAAAATGAATGGCATCCACTGGACAATTCGGCAGACAGTCTCCCAGCCCGTCGCAATAATCATCTCTCATCAGCTTTGCTTTCCCATTTACCATAGAAATAGCCCCCTCATGGCAGGCCTTTGCACAAGCTCCACACCCATTACACTTCTCCTCATCTATCTGAATAATTCTACGAATCATATTCCTTTATATCCTCCTATTCGAAAAATTTGTATTCCTTTAACTTTACCAGCTTATTTTAGCTTACAACCGCATTCTATTCTGTTGTTATAACAACAATCCACATAAAAAAACCTTGCGGATTCTCTCCACAAGGTTTTCCCTCTTCTCTCAAACTCTATACGAAATCGTCTGATTTAATTATGCAAGTGCCTTTTTAGCAACTTCAGCTACAGCTGCGAAGCCAGCTGCATCATTAACTGCCATTTCAGCGAGCATCTTTCTGTTCATATCTACACCGGCAACTTTAAGTCCGTGCATAAGCTTGCTGTAAGAAAGACCATTCATTCTTGCAGCTGCGTTGATACGAGCGATCCAAAGCTGACGCATCTGACGTTTTTTCTGCTTTCTTCCTGCGTATGCTGATGTAAGGGCTCTCATTACAGACTGTTTTGCAATTCTGTACTGTTTAGAGCGAGCTCCTCTGTATCCTTTAGCCAGTTTTAAAGTTCTATTGTGTTTCTTCTTAGCGTTCATTCCGCCTTTAATTCTTGCCATTACTTAATCCTCCTTCTATCTTTCCTGCCAAATCTTAGAGATATGGTAAAACTTTCTTCATGTTCTTTACATTTGTAGAATCTGTGATAGTTGACTGTCTAAGATTTCTTTTTCTCTTAGTAGACTTCTTTGTTAAGATATGGCTCTTGTAAGCTTTGTTTCTTTTAAGTTTACCTGTAGCTGTTGTTTTGAAGCGCTTTGCAGCAGCTCTATTTGTTTTAATTTTTGGCATGATGTTTTCCTCCTTAATATAGATAATTTATTTTTAACGTTTTTCAGTTAAAACCATGCTCAGGCTTCTGCCTTCAAGTTTTGCCGGCTTTTCAATGACAGCAACATCTTTCATCTTCTCAGCAAAATCGTCAAGAATATGTTTACTCTGCTGCATATGAGCCATCTCTCTACCACGGAAACGAAGTGTAACCTTTACTTTATTTCCTTTTGAGATAAATTTTCTAGCATTATTCATCTTCGTGTTCAGGTCGTTGGTGTCAATATTTGGTGAAAGACGCACTTCCTTAACCTCGACAGTTCTCTGTTTTTTCTTTGCTTCTTTTTCTTTTCTTGCCTGTTCGTATCTGTACTTACCATAATCGATAATCTTACAAACCGGCGGTTTCGCTGTCGGAGCGATTTTAACCAGATCCAGTTCCGCTTCCTGTGCCAGCTTCATAGCCTCTCTTGCTGACATTATTCCTAACTGTTCCCCACTCTCGCTAACCACGCGTACCTCTCTGTCGCGGATTTGTTCGTTAATCATTAAATCGCTAATTGTTGTGCACCTCCAATAAATAAAAAATAGTGAATAGCTGCAGACTATCCACTATCTATTGCATACAATACTTATATCCGGTATTATAAATTCAATATCAAACCGTTAGTCGCCTGATTGCGCTAAGGTGAGAGTGGATACTCTTCTTTGTTGTTCGCTTTACGCAAGTTATAATTTACCACAGATTTTATATGGTGTCAACACTTTTTTTATTTTTTATGAACCATTATTTTGATTGTTTTTTTCATAATAAATCAATCAAAATAATGGTTTTCTCCATGGTTTTCTTCTTTATAGTATTGTAATTTCTAACAATCTTTATTTTTCAGACTTAAACCTACTCAATCCCTGTCACCTTGTAATCTTTGTCTTCAACAGCTTTTTTCAGTACCTCATCGGCTACTTCTGCCGCAAGTGTTACTACCGCTGTTCCATTTTCATGGCTTACTTCTGCCGCCTCTACTCCTTCGATTGTTTCCAGAGTTTTCTTTACAGTTGCCTCACAGTGTCCACACATCATACCTTCGATTTTCATTGTTTTTGTCATTGTCTTTTCCTCCTCTATTTCTTTGACTTTTGACTTTATCTTCTTATCTTTGCTGGCATCATACATTTTAAACCAGTTCAGACGAAGTGCATTGGTTACGACACAGAAGCTTGAAAGACTCATAGCTGCTGCGCCAAACATCGGATTTAATTTCCATCCGAAGATTGGATACCAGATACCTGCTGCAAGCGGGATTCCGATCACATTGTAGAAGAATGCCCAGAACAGGTTCTCATGGATATTTCTTAAAGTTGCTTTACTCATACGGATGGCTGCCGGTACATCACTTAAACGGCTTTTCATCAGAACAACATCTGCTGCATCGATCGCGATATCGGTTCCTGCACCAATCGCAATTCCCATATCGGCTCTGGTAAGTGCCGGCGCGTCATTGATTCCGTCACCAACCATGGCAACTTTTCCTTTTTTCTTTAATTTCCGGATAACGGCTTCTTTTCCGTCCGGAAGAACGTCTGCGATGACTTCATCTACACCCGCCTGACGTCCGATCGCTTTTGCGGTTCTCTCATTGTCACCAGTCAGCATTACCACATGGATTCCCATATTCTGCAGTTCTTTGACTGCCTTTGGACTGTCCTCTTTGATGACGTCTGCTACCGCAATGATTCCGATCAGCTGATCTTCTTTCGCAAAGAACAAAGGCGTCTTTCCTTCTGCCGCCAGATCTTCTGCCTTTTTCAGCGTTCCTGCATCCACAGAAGTCTTTGTCTGGATAAATTTCTTATTTCCACCATAAATCGTCTTTCCTGCAAGAACTGCGGAAAGTCCGTTTCCAGGTACTGCCTGGAAGTCTTCTACTTCCTCCGCATCCAGTCTGCGCTCTTGGGCTTCCTGTAAAATTGCATGTGCCAGTGGGTGCTCGCTCTTTCTTTCCAGTGCATAAGCAAATCCCAAAAGTTCTTCCTCCGAGATACCCTCTGCCGGTATCATATCCGTTACTTTCGGTTCCCCGCTTGTGATGGTTCCGGTCTTGTCCAAAGCTACGATCTGCATTTTACCGGTCTCTTCCAGAGATACCGCCGTCTTGAACATGATTCCGTTCTTTGCGCCCATTCCGTTACCAACCATAATGGCAACCGGTGTGGCAAGTCCCAGTGCACAAGGGCAACTGATAACGAGTACGGAAATACCTCTTGCCAGTGCGAATCCAACACTCTGACCTGCGATCAACCATACGATAATTGTAATCACTGCAATCGTAATAACCGCCGGCACAAATATTCCGGATACACGGTCTGCAATCTTTGCGATCGGTGCTTTGGTTGCCGCCGCATCACTGACCATCTGAATGATCTGTGAAAGTGTGGTATCTTCCCCAACTCTGGTTGCCTCGCATTTGAGGAAACCGGACTGGTTCATGGTTGCAGCAGATACCTTGTCACCTTCTGCTTTATCAACCGGAATACTCTCTCCGGTAAGTGCTGCTTCATTGACTGCACTGGTTCCTTCCAGCACGATACCATCTACCGGTATATTTTCACCCGGTCTTACTACAAAGATATCGCCTTTTTTCACCTGGTCGATGGAAACCTCTGTCTCCACACCATTTTTCAGGACAACAGCTGTCTTCGGAGCCAGCTTCATCAGACTCTTTAATGCATCTGTTGTCTTTCCTTTGGAATGCGCTTCCAGCATCTTTCCGACTGTGATAAGCGTCAGGATCATGGCTGCTGATTCAAAATAGAACTCATGCATATAAGACATGACGCCTTCCATATCCATCTTCACCTGTGCATCTATCATTGCAAACAATGCATAGGTGCTGTATACAAAGGATGCCCCTGATCCCAGTGCAACCAGGGTATCCATGTTCGGCGCACCATGAAGGAGTCCCTTAAATCCATTGATGAAGAACTTCTGGTTGATCACCATGATAATTCCGGTAAATAACAGCTGGATCAGTCCCATTGCTACATGATTGCCAGCCAGAAATCCCGGCAGTGGCCAGTTCCACATCATATGACCCATGGAAATGTACATCAGTGGAATCAGAAAACACAGTGATGCGATCAGACGACGCTTCATAATCGGTGTCTCCCTGTCTTTCAGGGCATCCTCGTCCATTGCTGCGCCTTTTTTGGCTCCTGCATCTGCTCCTTTTACCGAAGCACCGTATCCTGCTGCCTCAACAGCCGCAATGATCTCCGACTGGGATGCGGTTCCTTCTACTCCCATGGAATTCGTCAGAAGACTGACCGAACAGCTGGTAACTCCCGATACCTTCGATACTGCCTTTTCCACTCTGCTGCTGCATGCCGCACAGCTCATTCCTGTTACTGTATATTGTTCCACAAAAAACCACCTCACTCTTTGGCTTTATCTGCCATTTTTATATTGTAAAAATTTTCCTGCGCTTTTCACCTGAAAATCTATAACAATCCTGTTATTTCATCAGTTTCTGAAGCGTTACAACCAGCTCATCGATCGTCTCATCTTTTCCCTCACGGATATCCTCTGCCACACAGGTACGGATATGATTCGCCAGAAGGACTTTATTGAAACTGTTGAGCGCCGCATTGATCGCCGACACCTGAATCAGAATATCCGGACAGTACGCATCTTCTTCTACCATGCGTTTCACACCTCTGACCTGCCCTTCAATCCGGCTCAGGCGGTTGATCATGTCCTTGTATTCCTTTTCAGAACGCTCTTTCGTCTTATGACAGTAACAACATTCTTTCTTTTCTTCCATGCGTCTCACCTCTTATTTTTTCTCTCTACGATGGCTATTATATACCCCATTGGGGTATATTGCAAGGGAAATTTTTCTCATTTAGAGTTTGCATTGTAAAGCTCTATATTTTGTACTCCCAAAAAGTGTGTGCATTCCTAACATGCAGTACCTTTTCAACAGGATGTTTCTTCGAAATTTTCCGTTTAAAAAAGAATCCACAAGGTTTCCCACCCTCATGGATTCTCTTATGATTTCCACATATTATTTTTGAAGCGTATAATAAGTATTTCTCGCTTTTCCATTTCGTTTCAGAAAATTTCTTTCTACAAGCCCTCTTATCACTCTGGCTGCAGTTGATGCACTTACTTTAAGAAGGCTCACTACATCATTTTTTGTAAAATCTTCATGCTTTCCAGCATATTCCAGAACCTGCTCTTCTTCACTGCTCAGCTCCTGTGTATCCTCTTTATTTGTTTCCGGATTTTCTTCTTTCGCTTCTGGCTCCGATATCCTTACTTTTTCACGCATTGCATTGATATTAGGCAAAATAATTTTAAATGTATTTCTCGTCGTCTCAATAACAGGTTTTTCTGCCACATCAGCGTAAGCCCCTATAATCTTACTGATTCCAGTACCATATGCTTCGATTAAATGCAACCGATAAAAGACATTTGCAAGATCCAGATTTCTGCATATAGAAATACCTGCCATCACATCCTCCAGCTCAATTCCAGGCATCAATCCTCCGATTGATATAAATTCCATCCGGTCTTCATAAATACTGATCAATGCACTTGCACTAAACACATAATCCCTGTGAACCAGCAAATTTAACAATGCTTCTCTGACAGCGATTTCAGGATAATCCCTGACATCTATCCGCAGCAACTTTTCAATTGTTGCATGTGTCTGATTATGAAAATCAATATAATCATAGACATCATTCATTTGTTTCATCAATGCCCCTGCAAATTCTCTCCGATCTTTAAATACGGTCTGATCTTTTCCCTGAAAAACAGCTACTTTAATCGTGTGTACACACTGATCCGATAAAAGCATTGCTAAATTACTGTAGAGTCCATCCTGGTCAATCAATTTCAGCGTCCGCATCTGCTGCATTCCAAACTCAACCTTGCGAAGTTGAAATTCTTTCTCCATTGTCTCAAAAGTCAGTTCCTGATTCATGCTACGCATAGCTTCAAAACGATCTCCATCTGTTTCTTTAATCATCTGCCGGATTGCTGCATCTGTAGCAGGAACAGCTGAATACCCCTGTCTGACATAAACACCTTCTGGTCGCATTCCTTTTTTGCAATATAATAAGGACGATCCGTTCCCCGTTGAATATCCACAGCAACTATCTTTTTCCCATTCTCTTCCAATGTTTCATAATGTAAAAACATTGTAATATCCGGTTTGATCGCATCTCTGACCATATTACTAATCTGCAACGCAGTTGCGTCTGGATCATCAAGCTTTTCTGATGCCCCTTTTATAAATGCATCAATTGTGGTCAGCGTGTTTCCTTTTCTGGCACTTCCGTTAATAATTACAATGTTCATATATCCCCTCCAACCATCGAATTACATACTCTTTTTATTTCACCAAATCTTTCCGATTTAATTAAAAATTTATAACACCATTATCAATGTACCTGCTCCTATCAAAATACAGCCAATGATTGATTTTGCAGTAAACTGTTCATGTAAAAACACAAATGCCAATATAAGTGTGATTACCACACTCAGTTTATCTATTGGTACAACCTTTGATGCATCCCCCATTTGTAAAGCTTTATAATAGCACAGCCACGAAGCTCCTGTTGCTAATCCAGATAAGATTAAAAAAATCCAGCTTTTCTTACTGATTTCTGCCAGTCCATTCTGCGCATGAGTAAGAAAGACCATGCCCCATGCCATGATTACTACAACAATGGTTCGGATTGCAGTTGCCAGGTTGGAATTCACTCCTTCTATACCTATCTTGGCAAGAATTGAGGTTAACGCAGCAAATACCGCTGATAAGACAGCAAATATCATCCACATAATAACACCTTCTTTTCACATAAAAAATAAGAACTGATCATTTCACCAATCTGTTCTCTTCTCCCCAAATGCAAAGTTGATCCAGTACAGTCATCAATGACTTCCCTCTTTCTGAAAGGCTGTACTCCACCTTCGGCGGGATCTGCGGATATTCCGTCCTGATAATCAGGCGGTCTTTCTCCAGCTCTTTGAGATTGGTACTGAGCGTTTTGTCGGAAATAGTTTTCAGATACCGTTTTAATTCATTGAACCGTACCGTTTCAAACTCCATCAGACAATATAGAATAACCATCTTATGTTTGCCGGAAATCAGGGACAATGTATAGGCAAAGGCTGTATCTTCAAAATTTGCATTTTCGATATAGTTCTTTATCATAACACTTTCTCCTTAGAAGGGGGCTTTTGCATAAGCAAAGGCTCCTTTTTCAACTATATAAATTGATAGTAACGCTCAATTCACCTTCCAATAATCAGCATGAGTCAAACAATCGTCCAGTCCAAATTCGAATCCTTTAAATTAATATTGTTTTCATTCGTATTGCCGTATATAATATTTATTATATGATACTTATTGACACGCCGAACACTGAAAACGAAATAAAATGATATGAATACGCCATTTTATGGGAGTTTGAGGTGTTCGAAGATTGCGGGAATTGCTTCGCAATGGAGCAATCTGATTACACCAGTGAGCGGCAAAATTTACTTTTGACACTCACATCATTATTATACGAAAAAAGGAGTCTGCTCGACTATGGATTATATTTCTGTAAAAGAAACTTCGAAGAAATTCCATTTATCTGAACGCCGCATACAAAAACTCTGCGAAACCAACCGGATTGAGGGTTGCAAAATGGTCAGCGGCATCTGGTTGATCCCTGCCTCGGCCACCAAACCTTCCGATGAGCGAATGACGAATTCCCCGAAAAATTCCGATTATCTCTCTTTAAAAGAATTATGTGATATACTTTCCATTTCGACCGCAACCGGGCGCAACTGGATCAAGCTTGGCAAACTTATTCCTGAATATACGGATAAAAGAAAGCCTTATTTTACAAAACAATATACTGAAAAGTTGAAAGCCGAACTGCAATCAGGCAAAAATCAATCACTGAAAAGCAGACGTAACAAGAAATTTGTCTGTGGAAATTCTCTTTACAGCGCCTATGTTTCTGAAAATTGTCAGAATATCGAACCACTGCAGCAGATTCTCCGAATTGTAACCGATGAATCCATTGCTCTTTCATCGGATGTGATTCAATATTTCATTGCTGACTGTGCCCTGCATCTGCTCGCCCAAAAATATGATCTTTCTTTCAAGCATGAAAAAGCGTTGCTGAGCAGATTTTTAAAAAAAGAAATCACCCTGTCTCTATACGACGAACTGATCTATGCTTTGATTGCAGATTCCGAGCATGCTCTGCTTTTCTGTGAAAAATATTCTCCGCTTTTTGATTTTGATTATGTATACGAACCTGCTGAAGATATTCTTGGTCTCATTTACATTTCCTGTAAAAATATCGGCAGCCGCAAGGCAACCGG
>ERZ772879.2236-NODE-2236-length-12029-cov-4.513195_pt1 | contig 12029 bp, 9 predicted proteins | sample MGYA00580582_ERZ772879 | MGnify/ENA primary metagenome ERZ772879 (study PRJEB29015, sample SAMEA2737682) | human gut metagenome | biome: human gut; feature: human-associated habitat; material: faeces | place: China | collected 2012 ... | reverse complement strand
TTTCATAAACCTATAAAATCACGACTTGCGAGAGGACGCTTATATCTGCCCTTCAAGCCCTATAAAAGCACCACAGAATCTGCGACACTACGCAAATGAACCTCCGGTTTAGTTCGCACTTACAACCCCGCTCTCGCAGTCCACTTCAACGTAAGCACTGGTCTTTAAGACATCCAATGCATTTTTAGCTGCGATAAGAACCGGAATATCAAGGCTTAACCCTGCGATTGCTGCATGACAGTTTGCACCCTCTGCTTCTACGATCAGTGCGGAAGCCTGACGCATCTGTGCCATCATTTCATTTGTGGTGTCTGCTGCGACAATGATATCACCGTCTTTAAAGCTTTTTAAATCTTCATTGCTGTGGCACACACAAAGGTTTCCAGAAATTTTCTTTCCGTTTAGCCCTTTTCCTGTCACAAGAATATGTCCTGCGACCTGTACTTTGATGAGGTTCGTTGTACCGGATACCCCAAGTGGAACACCACCGGTCAGAACAACTAATTCCCCTTTGGAAACAAATCCTGCCATCTCTGCCACATCAACTGCCTTCTCAAACAACTGGCTTGCATCCTGTTCCTCTGTGATAAGAATCGGTTCTACACCCCACTCAAGGTTTAACTGACGGCATACCTTTTCTGTCAGGCACTCACCAATGATCGTGCAGTTTGGACGGTATTTGGAGATCATTCTCGCAGTACGTCCGGACTTCGTTACCGTCACGATTGCCGCTGCACTTAAATCACCAGCCATCGTACAGGTTGCATGTGAGATTGCGTTTGTCACATCCGGGTTACACATGGTCCTGCGCTGTCTGAATCTCTGTAAATAGTTGATATCATGCTCTGTGCGGGTTGCAATACGGACCATTGTTTTTACTGCTTCAATCGGATACATTCCTGCAGCAGTCTCTCCGGATAACATGATCGCACTCGTTCCGTCATAAATTGCATTTGCAACGTCTGTGGACTCTGCTCTTGTTGGTCTTGGATGTTTCATCATGGAATCTAACATCTGAGTTGCTGTGATAACGATTTTTCCAGCCTCACATACTTTTTTGATGATCATTTTCTGCATAACCGGAACATCTTCTAACGGGATTTCAACCCCCATGTCTCCACGCGCCACCATGATACCGTCGGACACACGGATAATGTCATCGATATTGCGGACACCCTGCATGTTCTCGATCTTGGAAATGATCTTAATATCCTCGCCGCCTTTTTCTGCAAGGATTTTGCGGATTTCCATAACATCCTCTGCGGTACGGACAAAGGAAGCTGCAATAAAATCATAATCATTTTCTACCGCAAAACAGATATCTCCGTAATCTTTTTCACTGATAAACGGCATCGTGAGGTCAACGTTTGGAACGTTCACACCTTTTTTATTGGAAATCACACCGTCATTTAACACTTTACAGACAATATCTCTTGCGTTGACCTTGGTATTCACTGGTTTTGCAACCGGTTTGATCTCTACAACTTCCAGACCTACCAGACCATCATCGATCAGAATATGATCGCCCGGCTTTACATCATCTGCAAGATTTTTGTAAGTAATAGATACTCGCTCATCTGTTCCAAGAATATCATCGGTTGTCAGTGTAAAAGTCTGGCCTGTCTTTAACTCTGTTTTTCCTTTTTCAAATTCTACGAGACGGATTTCTGGTCCCTTTGTATCAAGTAAAGCTGCAACATATTTTCCCAATTCTTTGCGCAGTTTGCGGAGCATTTTTAATCTTCCCATCTGCTCATCATGCGGTCCATGCGAAAAATTGAAACGTGCAACGTTCATTCCCTCTTCGATCAATGCTCTCATCACCGCTTCATTGTCGGTGGATGGTCCTAACGTACAGATAATTTTTGTTCTTCTTGTCATAAATTCTTCCTTTCTTTTTATGGTTTCATTTTTCAAGTGTTCCTGCTGATTTTTATTCATTCGAAATGCGTATGCCTCTCCTGATTTCTGTTATAGTTTTAACAATCTCCTTAAATCAGCACGGAGTCGGCGGACCAATCTCTGCAAAACTTAAAACTTATACACTTTTCACAATAATACAGTCTCTTCTCTCCGTTTTTATTCGTATTCTTGTGAAAAATGTATAATAAATTTTAAGTTTCTTCTTTGGTACGGCGACTCCATCTACGGAGAGATTATACGAAATAAACATAAAAAAAGCAAGCTTTCTTTTGTAAAAAAACCTGCTCTTTTTGTAAACATTATGTTAAAAACATTATTTTGTGATCATGGTTCCCATACCGCCATGAATATTAGAACCATCTTTGTTCAATTTTGTGATCAGAACGGATCTGATCGCAGAGTCACCGATAAAGTTGATGGCTGCCTCTATCTTAGGAAGCATATCGCCCTCACCAAACTGTCCCTGCTCCATGTATTTCTTTGCTTCTGCAACAGTCATGGTTGATAATGGTTTTTCATCCGATTGTCCATAATTTAAACATACATTGTCAACACTTGTTAAAATAACAAGCATGTCTGCATCCAGAAGTTCTGCCAATTTTCCTGCTGCAAGGTCTTTTTCAATAACAGCACTGGCACCCTTTAAGTTGTTGTCCTGCATTAATACTGGGATGCCGCCGCCTCCACAGGCAACTACGATCTGGTCAGCATCGGACAATGCTTTGACCGCATCGATCTCCACGATATCCATTGGCTTTGGCGCTGCAACGATTCGTCTGTACCCGCCTTCTATTTTGACAACGTGATTTCCTTTTTTCTCCTCTGCCTCTGCTTCCTCTTCCGTCAGCACACGTCCAATGACTTTGCTTGGTTTGTAAAACGCCTCGTCATATGGATCAACCACAACCTGTGTAAGGATCGTAGAAACAGGTTTATAGATTCCCTTGTTCAATAATTCCGCACGGATCGCATTCTGTAAATCGTAACCGATATATCCCTGACTCATCGCAGAACATACAGACATTGGTGTTGCAGTATATTCCGGATATAATTTACAAAATTCATTCATAGCAGTATGGATCATACCAATCTGTGGTCCGTTGCTGTGTGTGATCACAACCTGATAATCTTCACGGATAAAATCTGCCACTGCCTTTGCTGTTCGTTTCGTTGCCTCTTTCTGTTCAGGAAGTGTTGTTCCCAATGCTTCATGTCCAAGAGCAATCACAATTTTCTTCTTTTTCATCTCTACCATCCTCCGATGCACCTTTATATTCGCAGAACACCCGGAAAGTATCTCCGGGTGCTTTTTGTCTTGTCTGACACTTATACTGCTATTTTACCATGAACGATTTTGCAGTGCAATGTCATTTTTACATTACAGGCCACAGGCATTCTGCAAACTGTTATTTATCTTCTTCCTCAGTTTCCTCCTGTGGCAGAACAAAGGAATCGATAACCTCCCAGAGTTCATCTCTTCCCTGCTTCGTCTCGGAGGAGAATGGAATGATCACCGTACCCGGCTTTACTTTCAGACCTTCGCGGATTGCTTTTACATTCTTCTGGATCTGGCTTCGTTTGATCTTATCAAGCTTTGTGGCAATGATAATCGGTGTAAATCCCTGATAAACCATCCAGTCATACATCATTTTATCGTTTGCAGACGGATCATGACGGATATCGATCAGCAAAAAGACTGCCTGCAGTTTTTTAGAGGTATGAAGATAATTCTCGATCATTTTTCCCCATTTTTCCTTCTCGCTGGCAGAGGTCTTTGCATATCCATAACCGGGCAGATCGACCAGATACATGGCATCGTTGACATTGTAAAAATTGATGGTCTGAGTCTTTCCCGGCTGCGCCGATGTCCTTGCGAGCGACTTGCGGTTTAACAGCGCATTGATCATGGACGATTTTCCTACATTTGACTTTCCTGCAAATGCCACTTCATTAAATGGATTGTCCGGTATTTTACTTGTGATACCACAGACAGTCTCCAAATTCACACTTCTAATTACCATTGTCTTTTCCTCTTCTTAATTCACTTCTTTACAAACGCCACATCCAGCACGTCTTTCATCTGCTCCACGAGCACGATTTCCAGACCTTTTTTGATCTCCGGTGAAATCTCATCAATATCCTTCTCATTCTTCTTCGGTACACAGATGGTCTTAATCCCTGCATTTTTGGCTGCCAGTGTTTTTTCCTTCAGTCCACCGATTGGAAGCACACGGCCGCGAAGCGTGATCTCGCCTGTCATTGCGACATCAGCGCGAACCGGTGTCTTTGTGATCGCCGACAGCATGGCTGTCGCCATCGTGATCCCGGCAGATGGTCCATCCTTCGGCACTGCTCCCTCCGGGATGTGGATATGGATGTCATTCTCCTGAAAAAACTTTTTCGGAATGTGATATTCTTCACTGACCGAGCGGATATAGCTGATCCCTGCCTGTGCAGACTCCTTCATCACATCCCCCAACTGTCCCGTCAACTGGAACTCACCTTTTCCCGGCATGATGTTGACTTCAATCTCTAAAGTATCTCCACCAACGCTTGTCCATGCAAGTCCACGGACGATTCCTACTTCATCCGTATCATTTTTCTTATCAAAACTGTATTTCTCTTTGCCGAGGAACTTTTCAAGATTCTGTTCTGTAACTTTAATCTTCTCTTTTTCTCCCTCGTAAAGTGGTCTTGCTGCTTTTCTGCAGATCTCACCAAGCTTACGTTCAAGATTACGCACACCGGCTTCCCTTGTGTAACCACTGATGATCTTTGCCATCGCTTTGTCTGTGATGGCGAGCTGCTCCGGTCTGATCCCATTGCGCTCCATCTGCTTTGCGAGCAGATGCTCTTTGGCAATGTGAAGCTTCTCATTCTCTGTATAACTGGTCACTTCGATCAGTTCCATACGGTCTAACAGCGGCCTTGGGATATCCTGCACAGAGTTTGCTGTTGCAATAAACAGCACTTCTGAAAGATCGATCGGTATCTCAACATAATGATCCCGGAACTTCTTATTCTGCTCCGCATCAAGCACTTCCAATAAAGCAGACGCCGTATCCCCCTTGTAATCGCTGCTCATCTTATCGATCTCATCTAACAGCATGAGCGGATTTTTCACGCCGGCGCTGCGCAGTCCGTTCACGATACGTCCCGGCATTGCTCCGACGTAAGTTCTTCTGTGGCCGCGGATCTCCGCCTCATCCCGCACACCACCGAGACTGATCCGCACATATTTTTTATCTAACGCTTTTGCAACGGACCGGGCAATACTCGTTTTACCGGTTCCCGGTGGTCCGACCAGACAGATGATCGGGCTCTCGCCCTTGCTGGTGAGATTGCGGACAGCCAGAAATTCTAACATACGCTCTTTTACTTTTTCCAGGCCGTAATGATCCGCATTTAAAATCTGCTCGGCATTCTTCAGATCCTTGTTATCTCTGGATGTCTTATTCCACGGAAGCTCCAAAAGTGTTTCAATATACCCTCTCGCCACAGCGCTCTCAGAGGAGCTGGAGCTGATATTTTTAAAACGGTCGATCTCTTTTTTGATCTTCTCTTTTACTTCTTTGTCTGCCTTGATTTTGCCCAGAGCATCCATAAAGTGATCTGCGTCTGATTCCGTATTATCTTCGCCAAGCTCCTCACGGATTACTTTCATCTGCTCTCTCAGCAGATATTCTTTCTGGTTTTTATCCACATGCGCCTTGACTTTCGCCTGAAAATCATTCTTGATGGCTATGATCTCGATCTCTTTTAATAAGAGTGCCATCAGAACCTCATAACGTTCGGTCATAGAAACCGCATCTAAGATTTTCTGTTTTTCCCCGAAATGTACCGGAAGGCTGTTGGCAAGCTGATTCATCAGTTTTTCCAGATCTGTGATCTCACTTAACTGGCGTTGCAGCTCTTTTCCCATTTTGGGATTGACAACCACATATTTTCCAAATGTCTCCTGAATGCTCCGAAGCATTGCCTCCTTCGCTTCTTCTGGCAGTCCGTCATCCACTTCCTCGTCAAATCGAATGATCTCCGCAAGCAGATAGTCCGGATTTTCAAGAAAAGCGGACAATTCTGCCCGCTCTTTCCCTTCTACCAAAATGCGTACAATATTATTTTGTAACTTAATTACCTGCTTTACCTCAGCAATGATCCCGATCTTAAATAAGTCCTCGATATCAGGATTTTCCTGTTCCACGTCTTTCTGTGCCACAAGAAAAATCTTCTGCTCATCCATCATGGCTTCTTCCACTGCCTTGATGGATTTTGCACGGCTTACGTCAAAATGGGCTACCATTCCCGGCAGGATCACCATTCCGCGAAGGGCAACTGCAGGCATTTTCATAATCATTGTATCCATTTTCTATAATTCCTTTATCTGTAACAGCTTTTCCTGCTGTTATCTTTTGTTTAAGAAGCCTGTTCTATCTTCTCAACAAGTGCTTTTTCTTCTTTCTCTTCAATTGCAAGATTCTTTTCTACATCTTCTTTGGTGATCTCACATCTTGTAATGCTCTCATCGGATGGAATATGATACATCAGATCTAATGTAACAGCCTCCATGATTGCACGAAGACCACGCGCTCCGGTCTTTCTCTCAAGCGCTTTGTCCACGATTGCTTCGAGTGCATCCCTGTCAAATTCCAGACTGACACCGTCTAATTCAAACAGCTTTTTGTACTGTTTTACAAGTGCATTCTTCGGCTCGCATAAGATACGGATCATCGCATCCTTATCTAACATATCCAGTGTTACGGTTACCGGCACACGACCGATAAATTCAGGGATGAGTCCGAATTTCACAAAATCCTGTGGAAGTACATGTTTTAATACTTCCCCTACATTGTACTCATCTTTGGCGTGTACTTCTGCATTAAATCCAATGGATTTCTGGTCGAGACGTGTCTCAATGATCTTCTCTAATCCATCAAAAGCACCACCACAGATAAATAAAATATTGGTAGTATCAATCGGGATCAGTTCCTGCTGCGGATGTTTTCTTCCACCCTGTGGCGGAACAGAAGCAACCGTTCCCTCTAAAATCTTAAGTAACGCCTGCTGTACACCCTCGCCGGAAACGTCTCTTGTGATGGAAACGTTCTCAGATTTTTTTGTAATCTTGTCAATCTCATCAATGTAAATGATACCGTGCTGTGCACGCTCAATATCATAATCAGCAGCCTGGATCAGTTTCAAAAGGATATTCTCGACATCTTCACCCACATAACCTGCCTCGGTAAGTGTGGTTGCATCTGCGATCGCAAACGGAACATTCAACACTCTCGCCAAAGTCTGTGCTAAAAGTGTTTTACCGGAACCGGTTGGTCCGAGCATAAGAATATTACTCTTCTGCAATTCTACATCTGAATCTGATCCTGCCATAATTCTCTTGTAATGATTATAAACTGCAACGGACAAGACTTTCTTCGCTTTATCCTGGCCAATGACGTACTCGTCTAAAAATGCCTTCATCTCCTCCGGCTTGATCAGATTGATCTGCTCCGCAGGTTCTTCCAGATTTCCGTCAAATTCATCATTCTCCAACTCTTCGTCTATAATCTCGGCGCAAACGTCTACACACTCATCACAGATATAGGCTCCGTTTGGTCCCGCGATCAGTTTACGGACCTGATCCTGAGTCTTACCACAAAATGAGCAGCGCAGTCTCTCGTCATTTCTTCCTGTCATTTCTTATTCTCCAATGTCTCTATTTATTAGCGGCTTGTGATCACATTATCGATCAGTCCGTATTCCATTGCTTCCTGAGCAGACATATAATGATCTCTCTCTGTGTCCGCTGCGATCACGTCATAAGGTTTTCCGGTGTTTGCAGCTAAAATCTCATTTAATTTCTTCTTTGTCTTTAAAATGTTTTCCGCTGCGATCTGGATCTCCGTTGCCTGACCTTTTGCTCCGCCGGATGGCTGATGGATCATAATCTCTGCATTCGGAAGTGCAAGTCTCTTGCCCTTTGCTCCGCCTGCAAGTAAAAATGCTCCCATGCTGGCTGCCATACCGATACAGATGGTAGATACATCGCATTTGATGTACTGCATCGTATCATAAATAGCAAGACCTGCTGTTACCATTCCACCCGGGGAATTGATATATAAATGAATATCTTTTCCAGGATCCTCGGACTCTAAGAAAAGTAACTGTGCAACCACAAGGCTTGCTGTTGTCTCATTCACTTCTTCTCCCAGGAAAATAATTCTATCTTTTAATAATCTGGAGTAAATATCGTAATTACGCTCTCCTCTGCTTGTCTGTTCAATGACGTAAGGTACTAAACTCATATCTCTTACCTGCCCTTTCTTTTCATAAATATGATCTGGATCGCACTATCATGGGATCCGCACTTCTTTCACTATTGCAATATATCGGTCATACACTGCACTGATAAATATTATCCCACAAATACAGGGACGTTGGAATAGGAAAAAAACATGTTTTATGAAAAATTAATATCTTGTTCGAATTTTAAAAAATACTGAACTTTTTTCTCATCAAATGCATTCTGCCATAAATCTCAAACAGACCGGCTCATAAGAGCCAGTCTGTGATATTTCCGGTCTGCATATTATATGCAATCCTCTGTCTGCTGTACGCTGCCGGAATTATTCTTCTGTTCCTTCTTCTGCTTCAGCTTCTTTTTCTTTCTTTGTCTTAGCTTTTGCTCTTTCTTTTACGTTCTCCATAATTAAGTCAACTGCTTTTGTCACAGATAAATCTCTCTTAATGGATTCTTTCTCAGCTTCTCCTAAGTACTCTTTTAACTTGTCAGCTTCCATTCCGTACTGAGCTGCCATCTTCTCAACTTCTGCATTGATCTCATCTTCAGAAACTTCGATGTTCTCTTCTTTTGCGATCTGCTCTAATACAAGGCTGCTCTTGATACGAGTCTCAGCTTCTGGACGAACCTGCTCTTTTAATCCATCGATTGTCATACCGGAGAACTGCATGTACTGCTCCATGGAAAGACCGCTCTGTGCGATTCTCTGTGCGAACTCATTGATCATGTTCTCGCACTGTGTCTCGATCATAGCTTCCGGGATCTCCATTGTGGATTTGTCGATGATCTTCTTGATTGCTTCATCTTCTTTTGTACGTTTTGCTTCGTTCTCTTTCTCAACTTCAAGATGTTTTCTTAAGTCTTCTTTGTACTCAGCTAATGTATCAAACTCAGATACTTCAGAAGCAAATTCATCATTTAATTCTGGAAGTTCTTTTGCTTTGATCTCGTTGATCTTAACTTTGAATACGGCTGGTTTTCCAGCTAAATCAGCTGCCTGATATTTCTCTGGGAAAGTAACGTTAACTTCTACTTCATCCCCTGCATTGTGTCCTACTAACTGATCTTCGAATGTATCGATGAAAGAGTGGGAACCGATCTCTAATGGATGATTCTCTCCTTTACCACCTTCAAATGCAATGCCGTCAACAAATCCTTCGAAATCGATGACTGCTGTATCACCGTTTGCAACTGGTCTGTCTGTTACAGTTACAGTTCTGGAGTTCTTCTGCTGCTCTTTCTCAAGTGCTGCTTCTACTTCTTCGTCTGTTACAGTTGTGTCGATCTTAGTTACCTGAACACCTTTGTATTTTCCAAGTGTCACTTCCGGTCTTACAGCCACTTCTGCTGTGAAGATGAAAGGTTTTCCGGATTCGATCTGAACAATGTCGATTGTTGGTCTGGAAACGATGTCCTCTTTGCTCTCTTCCATAGCTGCTGCATAATTATCCTGAATTAAGATGTTTGCTGCTTCTTCATAAAATACAGCTGCACCGTACATTTTCTCGATCATAGCTCTTGGAACTTTACCTTTACGGAAACCAGGAATGCTGATTTTGTTCTTCTCTTTCATGTAAGCAGCCTGTAAAGCTTTTTCTACTTCCTCTGCTGGTACTTCAACAGTAAGTTTTGCCATGTTTTTTTCTAATTTTTCAACCTGTACACTCATTATAATGATTTTCCTCCTTATATATATAAAATATCCATGTACATTTCACGCTTAATGCGCTAATCGAGCCACGTCCAAAGTCGCATAAACCCGCGGTTTTTCTGGCTCTGCCTAAAAATGGGCGTACTACGACTATCGCAGTCATTCTAGGATTATAGCACACACTTTTGCAAAATACCAGTGTTTTTTATGGTTTTACGAGGTTTTCTGCGATTTCTGCTCTTTTGCCATGCAATTTGTCATATACGACATTACAAACCACTGTATAAAGAGAGGCAGTCACATTGATCCCTGTCCGAAGCAGCAGCGCCATCGGCAGTCCGAACAATGAAGCTGCAATTGCAAGCGCTCCAAACGTGTTAAAAACCGTCTGCCATTTATATCCGGCAGAATAACCCACGCCGATTCCACCAATAATTCCGATCATACTTCTTCCTGACTCCGGCAGTATTAGATAAAGGACGAGAAACAGCGCACATCCGGCAATATTAAACACGCCCCTGTCTACCGCCCTCATTTTTCCATCCTCTGTAAATGGAAGGCAGACTGACATACATGCGATCCCTGCCCACATTGCTCTCGGAAGTCCAAGCAGTGAAACGATCAGCATTGCACTTGAGACGATCAGTGTCAGTTTCAGATACCATTGGTTTCTCGCAGACCGAACATCAAATTCCCGGAATAAATCCTTAAATGTCCTGCGATAAGGTCTGTTTTTCTGATTTTTATAAAAAACCGCCATGCACACAAGCATTCCCGCCGTAAGTCCAATCACCCGCAGCGCAAACGCTCTGCCACTCACATCATATCCATATAAGAGCAGATACCCGAGCACAAACGTGGAATGATTATGCATAATGACATTGTGACACCCAAAAATCATAAGAAGCAGGATACAGACACAATTTATAAAAAATGCTCCCACCGGAGATACCATATTTGCCAGTCGCGGGCCAGCCATCATGATCGTAAATATTCCCACAATGGACAACAATCCATGACTCGTCTGTATGCCAAAATCTGCCTGTCTCAGCACAAGCAGCGCCAACAGGACCGTTACTCCTACAACGCTGTTTTCCTGCCCTGTCAGTTTTGTATACAATGTGACAACCGCCACACAAAAAGCCATAACAAGATATACTTTAAAATTATAGATAAGAATATGACGCCATTTTTCTTTTTTGTCTGTCGTATTTTTGATCAACTGTTTTGAACCGGCAGAACTAAGCTGTAACTCCTGATAAAATGTCATTTTGTTGTCTCCTCTCTTCTCTTTTGAATCAGCAAAGCGAAGAGTACTATACTTCAAAACATGGAGTCTGGCAAGTATAAAACCTCATTTTAGAAAAATTTTGGAATGTTTACTGTTTTTTCATATAGAAATATTTTCCGAACAGACTTGATTTATGCTAAAATGTGATTATCTAGAAAGGTCTGCACAAATGAGGAGAAAGCTATGGCAATCACAAAATCCACCGAAAGAACAAAATATGAGCTGGCAGATGCCATGAAACGCTATATGAAAACTGCACCTGTAGAAAAAATCACTGTGAAGGAAATTGTAGAAGCATGCGGTGTCACAAGACAGACCTTTTACCGCAACTTTCAGGATAAATACGATCTCATCAACTGGTATTTTGACAAAATTCTCTTAGAATCCTTTGAACATATGGGGGAAGGAAAATCTGTCTATGAAGGTCTTGTAAATAAATTTACCTATATTCAGGAAGAAAAGCTGTTTTTCAAGGCTGCATTTAAAAACGATGACCAGAATTGTCTGCGCGATCATGATTTCCAGTTGATCACCGCTTTCTATACGGATCAGATTGAAAGCCGTACCGGCAAAAAGATTTCTCCGCATCTGCAGTTTCAATTGGAAATGTACTGTCAGGGTTCTATCTTTATGACCGTTCAGTGGGTACTTGGCTACCGGAAATGCACACCGGAAGAACTGGCCAGATCACTGGCTGGCGCTATGCCGGCAGAACTGAGTGATGTATTCCGTGAGGTTGGACTGATATAAACCGGAGTTTAACGTATGAACTGCCGCCTGTAGGTGGTGTTACGGATTTTCGCAGGTTATGTTAATTGCATGCCAACAAAGTGTATAGAAATATAAAAAATAGAACTGTTTGTTTTCAG
>ERZ772879.2223-NODE-2223-length-12074-cov-6.895499_pt1 | contig 12074 bp, 9 predicted proteins | sample MGYA00580582_ERZ772879 | MGnify/ENA primary metagenome ERZ772879 (study PRJEB29015, sample SAMEA2737682) | human gut metagenome | biome: human gut; feature: human-associated habitat; material: faeces | place: China | collected 2012 ... | reverse complement strand
TAGTTTACATGCAACAGCCAGAAATTTCGATACACCCTCTTATTGGACGCTTACGATATAAAATCTACATACAAACAACTGTAACAGTGGATTTTGCGGCTTTGCAGGCGATCAATCTGGACATCGTAGTATTGCTTAGGATCCCTGGGGTGCTGAAATATCCAGTAGTGAGAGGGAAAGATGTAGTTTTTAGATTACCGGAACGAACGGGATTGCTCGGATCGTAAGAATATAATTTATGGACGTAATATGAAAGATGGAAGTATGTTTCGTGTACTGAAAAATTATCAGGACATTGATTTTTTTAGGAACACATGGATATGGAGGTTTACTTGTCGCGTGGAAGGACTCTGAAATATCAGATTACAGTTTGTGAACAGGTGCCGGCAGATAGTGAAATTTATCAGATAGAAAAAGGGAACGCTGGAGACAATAAGGGAAATGAAATCATATTGTCTACCTGTAGTGCAAAAGCAAATATCCGGATTGTGTTGTATAGAATCATGCGTAGATATATAGAGATGGAACATATTCGTCCGAAAGATTATATCTTTAAAGGGAAGGATGGTGGAGCGTACAGGGGGACAACATTCCGACAAGAGTTTCAGCAATACTGCGATAAGAATGAAATTGTAGATGGCAGTTATATCTTCAAAACCCATGATTATAGACATACGTTGGCAACCCAATTTTATGATGAGGATGTTTCTATACAGACAATCCGGGATTATTTAGGACACTTTTCCGAAGAGATGACAAAACAGTATGTGGACTTCATGCCAAGAAGAATTGAAAAAGCAAGTGATACTTACTTTAAGAAATCGGAAAATGATTTAGCTTCTACCATTAAAGTTAAGAAACGTGGTGATAGAAAATGAAAAAAAGAATTTACATATATGAGATGGATTGTTACAAATCAGCATCCGAAGAGCAGCTTCAGAAAATGCGTATCAAACCAGAACGGTATTTTAATCTGGAAGGGTTGCCATCTGAAGAGATCGCTGGAAGGTTGGAAGAATTTATATGGGAAAGAGGAAAAAATCATCCGCATGTTAAAAGGATGGATGCTGGAAAAAGGGTATGCTTTATCAAGTAAAAAATATCGGCCAGCATATGACAAGGTAGGAATTGAAACTCCTAACATTGTAAAGCATATGAAGAAATTCTTGAAATTTTTGGAAGAAGAGGATGACCGAGACGAGCAGGAAAAAGATATATGGACGCTTAAAAATTTTGATTTTCCTATTCATGGAAATCCGATCAAGAATACGGAAACGCTTAATTTTACTGGAATTGTACAACCTGATATCCGGGAAGAAGTAAAAAAAGTGATTTTTATGCATTTGAAATATGCCCCGTTAGGAACAATCCATAGTGAAATGATAGCAGTAAAGCGGTTTTCAAAATTTCTCAAACAGAAATATCCGAATATCAAATCGCTACAAGATTTGGAACGGATGCATATAGAAGAATATCTAATATATCTGAAAACGGAAGTGCATGAACGGAAAAATTACAGATCTGACTTGTGTGCACTGCGAAGGGTGATAGAAGATGTTGGGAATTTATATGAACGGCAGTGCATGAGCAAATTATTTCTGAGTAATGACTTCCCAAGCACACCAAGACATGTATTTAAATTTTATTCAGATGCGGAAATCAAAAGATTAAACGAACACATTTTCAAAATGGATGAGCAGATATGCAGGGCATTGATTATCCACCAGTTGCTGGGAACGAGAATTTCAGACACGCTGACATTAAAAACGGATTGCTTAAGCATGCGGAACAACCGATATTTTATAAGGATTGACCAGGTAAAGTCAGTCACTTATGAAAAATCCATCAGTGAAGAAGTGGCACAACTGATTATGAAAGCAATTGATTATACAAAGGAACGGTATGGAGAAACAACTTATATTTTTGTAAAAAAAGATGATCCGACTAAACCCTATCAATATAGCATGATTCAAAATCAGATTATGAAAATGATACGCCAAGAAGATATCCGGGATGATAATGGTGAATTTCTGAAGTTTGGAACTCATATCTTTAGACACTGCTATGGAAAGAAATTGACAGAAATGCACGTGGATGACTGGATGATAGCCAAGTTACTGGGACATACCTCCATATATTCAGTACACCATTATCGGAAAATAGGGAATAAACTGATGGCGGATGAAACGAGAGCTGCAAGAGAAAAAATGGATAATTTCCTAAAAAGAAAATAAAGTTTATTGACATTATCAGGAAAAATGAGTATAGTTTATTTTAATAAAAGGGAGTAACTGGCGCTTTAAGTAGCGTTTGCGAGCCGTCAATACGATGGAAGAAGTCCATCCGGATCGTGATGAAATAGTGAGACTTTTATTGCATGTAAAAAGCGGTGCAATAATTGTCTCTTTTTTTATTCGCACTGCAGATGAATCAGGATTATGGGTCGCACATCGTGTGAACAGTAACCAATAACCAGTTAGGAGGAATGGCAGTGAAACCATATTATCAATTATCGGGAGAAGAAGTTTTAAGAGAAGTGAATGGCTCGGAAGAACCATTAACAAAAGAACAGGTCAGTGAAAATCAAAAGAAATACGGACCGAATGAACTGACGGAAGGAAAAAAGAAGACAACAGTTCAGATTTTTCTGGAGCAATATAAAGATTTTCTGGTGATCATCCTTATTATAGCAGCAATCGCGTCGGGATTTATGGGAGATATTGAGAGCGCAGCTGTTATTGTTATCGTGATCACAATGAATGCAATTCTGGGAACTGTGCAGACAGTAAAGGCAGAGGCATCTCTGGCAAGTTTGAAGAAATTATCCGGTCCGGAAGCAAAAGTCCTTCGTGATGGAGTGGTTGTCCCAATTCCGTCTGCAGAAGTTACTGTTGGAGACATTATTATGTTAGAGGCGGGAGACTATATTCCTGCAGATGGACGTATTCTCGAATGTGCGAGCATGAAGGTTGACGAAAGTGCATTGACGGGAGAGAGTCTTGGTGTCGAGAAGACGACAGATGTGATTGAACAGGACGAAGTTCCTCTTGGAGACCGCATTAATATGGTATATTCCGGAAGCTTTCTTACGTATGGAAGAGGATCTTTTGTAGTTACGGAGATTGGTATGAATACAGAAGTTGGTAAAATTGCAAGTCTTCTGAAGACTACCTCTGAGAAGAAGACTCCATTGCAGGTGAATCTGGATCAGTTTGGGCAGAAATTATCAATTTTAATTCTTGTATTTTGTGCGATTTTGTTTGGAATCAGTGTTTTCCGTGGTGAGAATATTGGAAATGCATTTCTTTTTGCAGTTGCGCTTGCCGTTGCAGCAATTCCGGAAGCATTGAGTTCAATCGTTACAATTGTTCTTTCTTTTGGAACGCAGAAAATGGCGAAAGAGCATGCAATTGTTCGAAAGCTGCAGGCAGTGGAAGGATTGGGAAGTGTATCCATTATCTGTTCAGATAAAACCGGAACCCTGACACAGAATAAGATGACAGTAGAACATTATTATGTAGATGGCCAGAGCATTTCCGCAGACAAAATCGATCTCCAGAATCCGTCTCAGAGCAGACTTCTTATCAGCAGTATTCTTTGTAATGACTCTACGAATATTGACGGCGTAGAGATTGGAGACCCGACAGAGACAGCATTGATTAATTTAGGAAGCAGTCTTGGGCTTGACCCGGAAGAAGTCAGAGTAAAGTATCCAAGAGAAAGTGAGAATCCATTTGATAGCGATCGTAAGATGATGGCAACAAAGCATTCATTAAACGGAGTACCAACGATGATTGTTAAGGGAGCAGTCGATGTTCTTTTGGATCGGACAGACTGGATTGAGATGAAAGGGGAAACTTATGAGATCACAGAAGAGATAAGAAGAGTGATCGAAGAGCAGAATCAGAAATACTCAAGAGAGGGATTACGAGTTCTGGCATTTGCTTATAAGGAAGTATCAGATGAGACGGAGCTTACCTTGGAGGATGAAGATCATTTGATATTCCTGGGACTGATCGCAATGATGGATCCGCCGAGAGAAGAGTCAAAAGCTGCTGTAGAAGAGTGCAAATGCGCTGGAATCCGTCCGATCATGATTACAGGAGATCATAAGGTGACAGCTGCTGCCATTGCAAAGAGAATTGGAATTCTTGAAAATGAATCCGAAGCCTGTGAGGGTGCAGAGATTGACAAAATGTCTGATGAAGAACTGAAAGACTTTGTTGAAGGGATTTCTGTTTATGCAAGAGTTTCTCCTGAGCACAAGATCCGTATCGTGCGTGCATGGCAGGAGAAAGGAAACATTGTATCCATGACCGGGGATGGTGTGAATGATGCTCCGGCACTGAAACAGGCAGACATAGGAGTGGCGATGGGAATTACCGGAAGCGAAGTGTCAAAAGACGCTGCAGCAATGGTTTTGACAGATGACAATTTTGCGACGATTATTAAAGCAGTAGAGAATGGGAGAAATGTATATCGCAATATTAAAGCATCCATTCAGTTTCTGCTTTCGGGAAATTTTGGAGCAATCCTGGCAGTGCTTTATGCTTCACTGATGGCACTTCCGGTACCGTTTGCACCGGTTCATCTGTTGTTCATTAATCTGCTGACAGACAGTCTTCCGGCAATTGCTCTTGGATTGGAACCTCATTCGAAAAATGTGATGAAAGAAAAACCACGACCGATAAATGAATCCATTTTGACGAAAGACTTTTTGATCAATATCGGACTGGAAGGGTTATCAATCTGTACGATGGTCATGATCGCATTTACAATTGGATACAAAGATGGCAATGCACTACTTGCAAGTACAATGGCATTTGCAACGCTTTGCTGCTCAAGATTGTTCCATGGGTTTAACTGCAAATCAAATCGTCCGGTTGTATTTACAAAAAGAGTATTTAATAACATTTACCTGATCGGCGCTTTTGTAATCGGAATGATTCTGATCACGCTTGTTGTGACTGTTCCTGGACTGCATAACATTTTTAAAGTGCAGACACTGACATTATCGCAGTTACTTACTGTGTATGGTCTTGCAGCATTGAATCTTCCGATTATACAGACGATAAAGGCAATTCGTGCAAAATTAGAAAAATAGGAGGAACAACAGTATGAAGAAAGTCGAGAAACCAAAGAAGCCATTAATCTTTTACTATTTGATTGCTTTGATTATTCTCGTGCTTCTTAACACATTTCTTTTTCCGAATATTCTAGGAAAGAATAAGGTGAAAGAAGTCGATTATGGAACATTTCTTACCATGGTTGAGGGAAAAGAAGTATCAAAAGTAGAGTTAAATGGAGACACTATTTATTTTACAGATAATAGCGAGGAACCGAAATATTATGAGACAACAACATTTGATGATCCAAATCTGGTAAATCGTCTGGAAGATGCGGGTTGTGAATTCGGAAGAGTTGCACAGCAGGAAATGAATCCGCTTCTTAACTTCTTTCTTGTATGGATTCTTCCAATTTTAATCTTTTGGGCACTGGGGCAGTGGCTTGCAAAGAAGATGATGGCCAAGATGGGTGGAGGTGCAGCAGGAAATCCATTCATGCAGTTCGGAAAGAGCAATGCGAAGGTTTATGTGGAATCTACAACAGGAATCACTTTCCAGGATGTAGCCGGAGAAGATGAAGCGAAGGAACTGCTGACAGAGATTGTGGATTTCCTTCATAACCCGCAGAAATATACGGAGATCGGTGCAGTATGTCCGAAAGGAGCACTTCTTGTAGGACCTCCGGGAACCGGTAAAACTTTGCTTGCAAAAGCAGTTGCAGGAGAGGCGAATGTACCATTTTTCTCAATTTCCGGTTCGGAATTTGTAGAGATGTTTGTTGGTATGGGAGCTTCTAAAGTACGTGATCTTTTCAAACAGGCGAATGAAAAAGCACCTTGTATTGTATTTATTGATGAGATTGATACAATTGGTAAAAAGAGAGATAATGCAGGATATGGCGGAAATGATGAGCGTGAGCAGACATTGAACCAGTTACTGACAGAGATGGATGGATTCGATGCATCTAAGGGTGTTGTGATCCTTGCTGCAACGAACCGACCGGACAGTCTTGATCCGGCACTTCTTCGTCCGGGAAGATTTGACCGCCGTATTCCGGTGGAACTTCCGGATCTTAAAGGACGTGAGGAGATTCTGAAAGTTCACGCGAAGAAAGTAAGACTTGGAGATGACATTGACTTTAATGCAATCGCAAGAGCCGCATCAGGAGCATCAGGAGCAGAGCTTGCAAATATGGTAAATGAAGCGGCACTGCGCGCAGTCAGAGAGAACCGTAAATATGTAACGCAGGCAGATCTTGAAGAAAGTATTGAAACTGTTATCGCCGGATATCAGAAGAAGAATCAGGTACTTTCTTCCAAGGAAAAATTAATTGTTTCTTATCATGAGATCGGTCATGCGTTGGTAGCAGCATTACAGACGAATTCAGCACCGGTTACAAAGATTACGATCATTCCGCGTACATCAGGTGCTTTGGGATATACAATGCAGGTAGAGTCAGAAGAACGTAATCTGATGACACAGGAAGAGCTGATCAACAAGATCGCGACACTGACCGGAGGAAGATGCGCAGAAAAACTGATTTTTAATTCTATCACAACAGGCGCATCGAATGATATCGAGCAGGCAACAAAGCTTGCAAGAGCAATGATCACGCGTTATGGAATGAGTGACCGGTTTGGTATGGTTGCTCTTGAGACACAGAACAATCCATATCTGGGAGGAGACAGCAGTTTAAGTTGTTCCCCGCAGACAGCAGCAGATATTGATCAGATGGTTGTAGATACCGTAAAACACGGATATGATACAGCGATGGATCTTTTGGAGAAAAACCAGAAGAAACTTCATGAGCTTGCAAAATACCTGTATGAGAAAGAAACAATTACAGGAGAAGAATTTATGCAGATTTTGACGAGAACAGAGACGTTGGAAGAAGCAGAAGGGAAGTAACAGATGGCAAGAAGCAGAAACAAGAAAACAGAGATTGAAGAAGAAATAGAGAAGCGGATACCGACAACCCGTTACAATCCGGATTATAAAGTCGGATTGACAGCACAGCAGGTGCAGGAGCACAGACTTCATGGCTGGGTAAACAGGGCAGTCGATCCTCCGTCGAAGACAACGAAAGAGATTATACATGAGAATGTATTTACTTACTTTAACTTAATCTTTCTTGTTCTGGCTATTTTGTTATGTCTGGTTGGATCCTTCCGGGATCTGACCTTTCTTCCGGTTATTATTGCAAATACGTTGATCGGTATTATACAGGAAGTGCGTGCCAAAAAAGTGCTGGATAATCTGACCATGCTAAATGCACCGAAAGCGACTGTAGTGCGAGATGGTAAAAGATCGTTGATTGATGCAGAAGAGTTGGTAGTTGATGATATTGTCATATTTAAAGCCGGCGCGCAGGTATGCGCGGATGCACAGGTTTGTGCAGGTGAAGTACAGGTAAATGAATCTCTGCTGACAGGTGAGTCTGATGAGATTACAAAACATGCCGGAGATCAGCTGATGTCAGGAAGTTTTATTATTTCCGGTCAATGTCATGCAAGACTTGATAAAGTCGGTGAAGATTCTTATATTTCAAAGCTTACACTGGAAGCAAAAGAAATGCAGAATGGTGAGCAGTCAGAGATGATCCGCTCGCTGGATAAATTGGTTAAATGCGTCGGTGTGGCAATCATTCCGATTGGAATCATACTTGTTGCACAGTCTCTGGTATTCCAGAATGCATCATTCCATTCAAGTGTTACGTCAATGGTAGCGGCTGTGATCGGAATGATTCCGGAGGGACTTTACCTTCTGGCAAGCGTTGCACTTGCTGTCAGTTCAATCCGGCTTGCACAGCAGAAAGTATTGCTTCATGATATGAAATGCATTGAGACACTTGCCCGTGTTGATGTACTTTGTGTAGATAAGACTGGTACGATCACAGAAAACACAATGAAGGTACAGGAACTTATTCCAACGGAGCAGTACGATACAGAAAAGATGGGATCTCTTCGTCTTATGGTCGGAGATTTTGTTTCAGCTATGACAAACGATAATATCACAATGGCTGCAATGAAAGAATATTTTACACATTCTTCAGGCGCAAAAGCAATTTCCAAGACAGGATTCTCATCTGCGACAAAGTACAGCAGTGCTACATTTGAAGATAAGACATATGTTCTTGGAGCACCGGAATTTGTACTTCTGGATGATTACGAGCAACATAAGGAAAAAATCACAGAGCTTGCATCTACAGGTGCCCGTGTTCTTGTATTTGGAACTTATGCAGCGGAGATTGATGGAAAAGCACTGACAGAACCAGTGACACCGTTAGGATATATCTTGCTTGCGAATCCGATCCGTGAAGCTGCAAAAGAGACCTTTCAGTATTTTGCAGAGCAGGGAGTAGAGGTCAAGGTTATTTCAGGAGATAATCCGGTTACAGTTTCCAAAGTTGCAAAAACAGCAGGAATTGAAAATGCTGAGAATTATGTGGATGCATCAAGTCTTGAGAAGAAAGAAGATATTAAGAAAGCGATTCTTGAGAAGACAGTGTTTGGACGTGTAACTCCAAATCAGAAACGACAGTTTGTTCAGGCACTAAAAGAAGCCGGAAAAACAGTTGCAATGACAGGTGATGGAGTGAATGATGTGCTTGCACTGAAAGATGCAGATTGTAGTATCGCAATGGCATCCGGAAGTGATGCGGCAGCACAGGCTTCTCAGATTGTACTTCTGGAATCAGACTTTTCCTGTATGCCACAGGTTGTTTTAGAAGGAAGAAGAGTAGTAAATAATATCCAGCGATCGGCAAGCCTGTTCCTGGTCAAGAATATCTTTTCCTTCTTACTGAGTCTGTTCTCAGTAGTATTTATGTTTACGTATCCACTGGAACCATCACAGGTATCATTGATCAGTATGTTTACGATCGGTATTCCGGCGTTCTTCCTTGCACTTGAACCGAACAAGAATATCATTAAAGGACATTTCCTGACGAATGTATTCCTGAAAGCACTTCCGGCAGCACTTACAGATGCATTGGCGGTTGGGGCACTGGTTGTCTTTGGAAAGACATTTGGAGTAGGAGAGCAGGATATCTCAACAGCAGCAACAATGCTTCTGGCAATTGTAGGATTTATGATCCTCTATAAGATCAGTGCACCGATGAATAAGCTTCGTGCAGGGATTCTTGGTGGATGTATTGCAGGATTATTATTCTGTAGTATTTATTTGAATCAGCTGTTTGCGATTACCGGAATGACAACAAAGTGTATTATGCTTTTTGTTGTATTTGCGATCGCAACAGAGCCGGTACTTCGTTATCTTACGATTCTTCTTGGAAAAGGAAGATTCTATTACAGACGTTTGCGCGGAAAAACGCCGTTAGAGGAAGAAGCATAATGCGCAGTGAAAAATAAAAAACAAATGTAATTAATTCAGAACGAAAATAAGATAAAAATCAAGCGGCAGCAGGGAATTATTAATCCTTACTGTCGCTTGATTTTGTCTTACTTTTCACATTACATTCTTATAGTTTGCAATTGATGAAGTTAATTATGTAGCTGGTCAATTATTTTGTATAAAGAATCAATCAAAGAAAGTCTCATGCAGTTTGCGTACTGCGAGATCTGCATAAGCTTCATCAATCAGAGCAGTGATGCGAATCTCAGATGTAGTAACCATCTCTGTGTTGACATCAATACTTGCGAGTGCACCGAACATCTTCGCAGCAACACCTGAATGAGAACGAATACCGGCACCAATGACAGAAACTTTGGCAACATTTTCATCAGAATCCAGTTTCTTAATGCCAAGATAGTCTTTGTTTTCATTTAATAGATCCAAAGCACGGAGCATGTCCGATTTTGCAACGGTGAAGGATACAGATTTTGTACCGTCTTTACCAAGAGACTGGATCATGACGTCAATGTTTATTTTATTCTTATCTAAAAGATTTAAAAGACGGAATGTGCTGTTAGGCTCGTTTCCGAGACCGGCAACACGGATTTTGGCTACATTTTTATCGGCTGCCACACCACTGATTAACATTTTTTCCATTTTCGTTTTCTCCCTTACAATTGTTCCTGAATTGTGGTTTAAGCTAGAACATACCAGAAGTTCTACACCGTATTTTTTCGCAATTTCTACACATCTGCTGTGAAGGACTTTTGCACCAAGAGAGGCCATCTCAAGCATCTCATCATAAGTGATCTCCGTCATTTTATGAGCGTTTGGAACAACGCGTGGATCGGCGGTATATACTCCGTCTACATCTGTGTAAATTTCACAGACATCGGCATGGAGTTCAGCAGCAAGAGCAACCGCTGTTGTGTCAGAGCCGCCGCGGCCAAGAGTTGTGATATCTTCATACTTATTGATTCCCTGGAATCCGGTTACGATGACGATCTTGTTCGCATCAAGCTCTTTACGGATACGCTCGGAATCAATTCTCTTGAATCGTGCATTCTGATAATTTGAAGTTGTATGCATTGGAACCTGCCATGCATTCAGTGACACTGCACTGACGCCCATGGAAATCAGAGTCATTGCCATTAAGGATACAGAAACCTGTTCACCGGTTGTGAGAAGCATATCTAATTCCCTGCGGGAAGGCTGCTCTGTGATCTGCTTTGCTGTTGCAATCAGATTATCTGTAGTCTTTCCCATAGCAGACAGGACAACAACAACCTGGCTGCCTTCGCGCTGCTTTGCGATACAGCGGTTTGCTACGTTGCGGATGTGCTCCAAATCGGCCACGGAGCTTCCGCCAAATTTCATTACTGTCAGCATATTTTCATCTCCCTTATATTCTCTGACAAATCTGTGTTGCTGATAACATATAGTGTGAACAGTAACAGCAAAAGAATCAGAGAATTTTTAGTTACTGTTCATAGTGTGTGAGCAGCAACTTTGTACGTAGATAAGTATAGCAAAAAAAAGAAATAAAATACAGAAGAACATTTGTTCTATATATACTTGCAGTGGCATAAAGTGTGTGTTATACTGCAAATTAACAGAAAGCAGGTGAATAAAGATGACTCCAAAAGAAGTAATACAAAAAGTGCAGCAGGATCTTTTTGCAATGCAGGATCTAAAATATCGGGATTTTCACGCAAAACTGATGCCAACAGTAGAGAAAGAATCAGTGATAGGAGTAAGAGTCCCTGTACTTCGAACTTATGCAAAGAAATTCGGGAAGACAGAAGAGGCGAAGCAGTTTCTTAAGATCCTGCCACATCAATATTATGAAGAGAATAATCTGCATGGGCTTCTGATCGAACAGATTAAAGATTATGAACTCTGTATAGAAGAACTGGAGCGCTTTCTGCCCCATATAGATAACTGGGCAACCTGTGATCTTCTGGCCGTCAGAACAGTGAAGAATCATCTGAATTCTTATATCAAAAAGATAGATCGATGGCTGGAATCAGAGCATATATATACGATCCGATTTGGAATCAATATGCTGATGCGCTATTATCTGGAAGAAGAATTTAAGTTAGAATATCCGGGGAAGGTTGCCGCAATCCGTTCAGAAGAGTATTATGTAAATATGGCCAGGGCATGGTATTTCGCAACAGCACTTGCCAAAAAGTATGATCAGGTTCTTCCATTTCTAGAGGAACAGAAGATGGACGTATGGACACATAATAAGACAATCCAGAAGGCAATCGAAAGCTATCGGATCACGACGGAACAAAAAGAGTATCTGAGAGCCTTAAAGATAAAACAATAATGTTTGTAGGAGGAGAAGAAAAATGAGTTTTGTATCTTTTAATGATGTGATTGAATTAAATGGGATTCTAAAGGATAAAGATCTGAATTTTCGGATTCATCTCAGGGACACTTGCGGAAGACAATCTTTTTGGATCGAACCACTTGGTAATTGTGCCTGTGAAGGACGATATGATGAGATGTATCAGGTGGTAGAAGAGTACCTCGAAGGAAAAGGATTTTCCGTGCAGTATGATGATCAGAAGATGAATTTTGTGGTATAAATGTGTATTTAGATGTTTGAATTCTGAGTGATGAAGCAAAAACTTTTGTTGGATAAGG
>ERZ772879.2215-NODE-2215-length-12103-cov-2.735309_pt1 | contig 12103 bp, 8 predicted proteins | sample MGYA00580582_ERZ772879 | MGnify/ENA primary metagenome ERZ772879 (study PRJEB29015, sample SAMEA2737682) | human gut metagenome | biome: human gut; feature: human-associated habitat; material: faeces | place: China | collected 2012 ... | reverse complement strand
AGCGGGCGCGTATTTCCTTTTTTATCACGTCGGTTATAGTCATATACACGGTAGGACTTTGTATAGGTCAGGGCGCCGACGGCTCTCGTTTTGGACTGAGAGTTGCAGACAATGCCAATGTGGATTTTGTCAATACGCAGATAGTAAGCTTTTATTATACTGATTCATCACATATAACCGCAGACGAAGGATACGGCGGAAGATGTGATTTTCTTAATACCAGCGCATGGTCAACACCATCAGCTAACATACGCTCGAACGGCGGAGAAATATATATGTATAACTCCACCTTTAACGGTGTAAGCAGAACTGCTTTTGCGGATTTGAGCAATGACGCATATGTCTTTTTGCAAACCGGATGGATAAACAACGCCAACGCAAACACTGTGCAGCCTGTAATCGGTGAGAATAATATTTCCTTTAGGGATTTGTTTTTTAACAGAAACTATAACAGCCTGCCAGAAACAACAAAACAGCCATCAGACAAACCAAATTCCGAGCCGAGAGCACCGCTCAATCCAAGACCCGGTACATATTATCCGCTAAACTCCAAACCGACATATATCGCCGAGCTTAACGAAACAACAGAATTTAATCGCATACAGCTTGTGTGGGAGGAGGAACAAAGCGATGATGTTCGTGTCAATGTAAACGGAATCATTTTAGAAGGAACTGTAAACGGAAAGACACTCAACCTTTTAAACGGAGCGGCTGAGGCGTCGGAAAATAATTCTAATTCGGAGGTGTTTAATCTTTACAATCTCACAGCGGATCATATTGAAATTACGGCAGAAAACAAGCCGATTGTAAAGCTATACAAGGATGAAAACTTGCAATATAAAATCACTGCAACAGGCTCAGAGCTTTTAAGCAGCCCTGAATATATGTTTGACGGAAATAAAGCAAGCGACAGCAATTTCTCAATGTTCTGGCATGTTGACCCAAAAGCAACGCCTTCTTCAAGCTTTGTTTCGGCATCTTTTGATAAGGAATACAGTATTTCTCAGCTTGCGCTGTACGCATGGGGACCTAACGGCTGGTATCCTAAAGGCTTTGATATATCCACTCATTCGTTCACTGCGCAAAGTCCTGCGGAAATAGGCTATCCGCGCAGTCTGCCTTATGTGCTGTCATCAACGCTTGATATAACAGCAGATGAATTTACAATCACTTTCCCCGAAGGCGGCTATAGCGATATAAACAATCCTGACACAAGAGGATGGCTCGGTTCAGTACAAATATGGTTTCCGTTTGTTTGAACTTGAACTGTATGGATCAGTAGATTCTGTATGGTCAGGAGATGTATCCGTTATCCCGTCTGAAAAGCCTGTAACAATTCCTGAGGTCACTAATACTCCAGAGCCTACAAATACTCCAGAGTCCACAAGTATACCTGAACCTACAAATACTCCGGATATCCCGCATACAACAGATACTCCTGCTCCTGATAAAGATTTTTTAGCTTTAACTGCGACAGAGTCGGATAGCGGACTTACATTTACCGCAACAGCAATGCTTGCACAGCCTTTTACCAATCCATATACAGCAATACTTGCACTGTATGATAATTCGGGTGTCCTTATAAGCGTGCGAATGCATTCGGTTAAAGAATCCCCTGAAGAAAACACTTTAATATTCGAAAACATTACTGTTCCCAACATAGAATATTACAAAGTCGCATTATTCAGATGGAATGATATAGATGGGGAATTCGGAATGATGCCCGTTGCTGAACCTATATTTTCCGCTTATATATCGACTAAGACCCAATAATCATAAACTGACTTTGGGAGACTCGACGCTATTGCTCGGGTCTCTTTTTTTCATTTCTGCTGTATTTTTAACTGACAAATTCATTTAATTGTATTCATTATAACCAAATACGCTTATTTGTCATATTTTTCTCAAAAAAAGATTGATTTTGATATATTAAAGTGTTATAATTGTTATATCATTATTAATTAAATTGATATATCTTTAATCAGAAAGGAATTAAGATTTTATGACAAAATTATCGCCCATAAAACTAACACCCGCCTACAAAGACTATATTTGGGGCGGAACAAAGCTTAAAACAATGTATAACAAACATTCCGCCCTTGATATTGTCGCTGAAAGCTGGGAACTTTCAGCGCACAAGGATGGTGAAAGCATAGTTGCAGACGGTCCATATAGCGGCCTTACGCTAACACAATACCTTAACGCAATAGGAAACAGCGCACTTGGCACAAATGCTAAAAACTTTGATTACTTTCCTATCCTAATAAAACTCATAGACGCCCGCAGTGCTCTTTCCGTGCAAGTACACCCTGATGACAGCTATGCGCTTGAGCATGAAGGCGAGTACGGGAAAACAGAAATGTGGTACATACTCGACTGTGAAGAAAATGCATCGCTGTATTATGGCTTTAAAAAGGACGTAACAAAAGAAGAATACAAGCACGCGATTGAGAATAACACACTTACGGATATATTAAACAAGATTCCCGTACACAAGGGCGATGTATTTTTCATTCCTGCTGGAACAGTACACGCAATAGGCGCCGGAATACTGATATGTGAAATACAGCAGAATTCCAATACTACCTACCGTGTATATGACTATAACCGACGTGATAAAAAAGGAAATACGCGCCCGCTTCATGTTGAAAAGGCAATCGCCGTATCTAATCTATCTAAGGCTCCCGAAATTCAGCAAGAGTCCGATGAAAGCAATGCAATACTTGCTCAATGCGAATATTTTACAGTCCGCGAGATAACCGTAGCTGATACTGCGTCAATAGACCTTGATACAACCAGTTTCCGTTCCCTGATAGTAACCGAGGGCAGCGCAAAGCTTGAAATAAACCACGAAACGCTTTCACTTGAAAAAGGCAACAGCATTTTCGTTCCCGCGCAGTCAGGCAGATTGAATATTTACGGAAACTGCACTCTGATTATGTCGCAGGTATAATATATCTTAGTATACTTATGCGGCAACTAACTGATGAATTAATATTTTACAAGGAGATTTTTATGAATTCGTCTTTATATCTTGAGTTGTCCAAAGAAGAATTAAGGAAACTCATAAGCGAAACGCTGAATACTGACATAAATTCCGCCAAACTGCTTACCGGAGGATTGTTCAATACCACTTATTACATAGATACAATGAAATATGGTTCAGTAGTGCTTCGTGCAGGTCCTGTTAATCGGCACTTGCTTCTTCCGTTTGAACACAGCCTAATGCAAGCTGAACAGTTGGTATACAAATTATGCCGAGAAGCGCAAGTTCCCGTTTCCGAAATCTTGTTTATGGACACTTCAAAAAGAATCATTGATTGTGATTATATGATTGTCAGATATATTCCAAGCGTACCAATGAATGAAGCAGTATTATGTTCTGATAATAACTCACAAATTTGCCGAGATATTGGAGCCGCAACTGCAAAAATGCACTCAATTACACACTCTCATTTTGGGCGAATTGTAGATGTTGAAAATGGAAAAGGGTTTTCTAAATGGAGTGATTGCTTATTGCACGAATTAAATCAATGGGAACGCCTGTCAAAATCAACCTCTCTCTTTTCGGATGCTGAATATATAAAAATCAGGCGAACTTTTGAAAATTCTATTCCTTTCTTGGATAAAATCCAAACTCCCAGCCTTGTGCATACTGATCTTTGGAAAGGAAATGTTCTGATTTGCTTTAATTCTGACATTCCTGAATTCGCTGCAATAATTGATGCAGACCGAGCAATGTGGGGAGATCCCGACGTTGAGTTTTCCTCAATCAATTGGACACATAGCGAACCAACATTTTGGGAAGGATATGGCAAAGCCCTAAAGCAGGATTTTGGCAGCCGCATCCGCAGAACGATATATACGCTTTTGTGGAGCTTACTCGATGCTTATGTTTATTTACAAGAATACAATCAACCGGAAAATGCTAATGAGAGAAAAATCAAAGCCTTACACCAGATAGATATACTTAGCACCCTACTGCACATAAAATAATCAGGCAGCTGCGTTCCATAAGAGTAAATCCAATTCAATATTGTTTAAGAAAAAGGCTTAATTTCATGTAATGAAATTAAGCCTTTTTTTCGCAGTTCTAATCCTTCAATTTACATATTCCAAGCAGCATTACCACCGAAAAAACAGTTGCAATAAGCAGTCCGTATTTCAAATTTCCGCCAAGCACACTTGCAGCAAAGCCTACAGCTGTCAGACTACTTGAAAATGATCGGTATTGATTCGCTGATTTACCCGGAAATGCTGGCTGCTAAAGAAATCGTATCTTCCATGCGCATGAGCTGGGTACGCCAATGGTGGGAATTCTGTGGAGGTTCGCTGGTTCTGATTGGTACGAAGATGCGCGAAAAGGCTGAAATCCTGAATATACCGCTGCACCAATTAGGCGGTCCCAACATTCCTTACCATGTAGTAGCCATCAAACGCGGAACGGAAACGATTATCCCTCGCGGAGACGATGTTATTAAATTGCATGATATTGTTTATTTCACCACTACCCGCAAATACATTCCTTATATACGTAAGATAGCCGGCAAAGAAGACTATGCCGACGTACGCAATGTAATGATTATGGGAGGTAGCCGTATCGCAGTCCGTACCGCACAATATGTACCGGACTATATGCAGGTGAAAATAGTGGATAATGACCTGAACCGTTGCAACCGTCTGACAGAGCTACTGGATGACAAAACAATGATTATCAACGGAGACGGTCGCGACATGGACCTGCTTATCGAAGAAGGGCTAAAGAATACCGAAGCATTTGTAGCCTTGACCGGCAACTCGGAAACGAATATCCTGGCCTGTCTCGCCGCCAAACGTATGGGAGTGGAAAAGACGGTGGCAGAAGTGGAGAACATCGACTATATCGGTATGGCAGAGAGTCTCGACATCGGCACGGTTATCAATAAAAAAATGATTGCTGCCAGCCATATCTACCAAATGATGTTGGACGCCGACGTGTCTAATGTGAAATGCCTGACTTTTGCCAATGCGGACGTTGCAGAATTCACCGTACCGGAAGGGGCCAAAATAACCAAACACCTGATTAAAGACCTGGGACTTCCCAAAGGCACCACCATCGGAGGAATGATCCGTAACGGAGAAGGTATCCTGGTGACAGGTGATACGCAAATCCGCCCCGGCGACCATGTAGTCGTATTCTGCCTAAGCATGATGATTAAAAAGATTGAGAAGTTCTTTCACTAAGTATCAACAAATACTTGTATATGATTAACTCGAAGATGATATTCCGGATTCTGGGTTTTCTGCTTCTGATAGAAACAGTTATGCTATTATGTTGTGGAGGTGTTTCTCTTTTTTATAAGGAGAATGACTTGCAGAGTTTTCTGGTTTCATCGGCTATTACCACTAGCATCGGTATTCTGTTGCTCGCCATCGGGAAAGACGCAGTGAAATCCCTGAATCGCCGTGATGGATATGTCATAGTCAGTGTAGCATGGGTCACCTTTTCCCTTTTCGGAATGTTACCTTATTATATAGGAGGGTATATCCCAAGTGTTACGGATGCATTTTTTGAAACGATGTCCGGGTTCAGCAGTACGGGTGCCACCATCTTGAATAATATAGAGTCAATGCCTCATGGAATACTTTTTTGGCGGGCTATGACGCAATGGATAGGCGGTTTGGGTATTGTATTCTTCACCATTGCCGTTCTGCCGATTTTCGGTGTGGGTGGGATTCAGGTGTTTGCAGCAGAAGCCAGCGGTCCTACTCATGACAAAGTGCATCCCCGTATTGGTATCACTGCCAAATGGATTTGGGGTATTTATGCCGGAATGACAGGGACATTGATTGTCTTATTAGTATTTGGAGGTATGAGTGTGTTTGACAGTATATGCCATGCTTTCACGACAACCAGCACTGGCGGATTTTCTACCAAACAAGCAAGTATCGAATATTATCACTCACCCTATATAGATTATGTAATCTCTATTTTCATGTTTCTTTCGGGCATCAACTTCACGCTATTACTGTTGATGTTCAATGGAAAAATAAAGAAGTTCATTCATGATGCAGAGCTAAAGTTCTATTTCTGGTGTGTCTCTTTCTTTACTATATTTATTGCAGTCTGGCTTCATCAGACTTCTTCTATGGAGATAGAAGAGGCGTTCCGTAAATCACTTTTCCAAGTGATTTCCTTGCAAACTTCTACGGGATTTGCCACAGCCGATTATATGCTTTGGCCTTCTATCCTTTGGGGATGCCTTGTAATAGTGATGATCATCGGAGCCTGTGCCGGCAGTACAACAGGAGGTATAAAATGTATTCGTATGGTTATCCTGTTTCAGGTTGTGAAAAACGAATTCAAACATATTCTTCACCCTAATGCCGTGCTCCCGGTGCGAGTTAACAAACAGGTTATTTCTCCTTCCATCCAGTCTACAGTATTGGCCTTTACTTTTTTATATGCAGTCATCGCTATCATCAGCATACTTATCATGATGGGGCTGGGAGTCGGTTTTCTGGAATCAATCGGAACAGTAATCTCAAGTATGGGTAATATGGGACCGGGACTCGGCACATGCGGTCCGGCCTTCTCATGGAGTGAATTGCCTGATGCCGCCAAATGGCTGCTTTCTTTTTTAATGCTCTTGGGACGTTTGGAATTGTTTACAGTATTACTACTTTTCACTTCCGATTTCTGGAAAAAGAATTAAGAATTCAATAAAGGTAGTCTCTTTAATGCAAAAGCTACAATAAGGAGTACATTATCAGGCTATTACAAAGAGTACTTATCTATTCATATATTCTCAACGATACTCACCGTAATGAGAAAAAATACTCATCGCAATGAGAAAAAGTTCTCATTACAGTGAGAATTCTTTCTCATTACGGTGAGTATTCTATCGTATTTCTACGTTGTTATCGCATCATATCTTTCTAAGTAAAATCTTTCTTACAACAGGCTTATTTATTTCATAAATCTTATTGATAAGAACATCCATTTCCTGTTGGCGAGCATCACGGACAGCTTCAAACATCATCTTTGAATACATATCACGACGTCCCTTCAACCAAACGTTTTTATCCAAGTTTTCATCCATCACCTCGATCGCTTTTCTGTCGTCAGCATACAACAATCCCTTTTGCTGGAAAAAGCCGAATTCACACCACGCATATTCTCTGAATGTTCTTTCAATTTCCCAACGATATTCATTCAGGTGCATCACCGTCAATGCTTGTTGGTATTGGGGAGTTTTGGATTCAGCAGCAAGATTAATGCCCTTTGCCAGTTCATCTCCACTCCAGGTTCCAATTTCTTCATCGTCTATTAACAACTTATAATTGCCTTTCAGTCCTGTTACTTTCAACGTTTCACGGTTCATCTCTTCCATAAAAGGAACAACTTTCAGCACTTCTGCCTGGCTCTTTTTCTGTCCCCAACCACGAGCAATAGTATCTAAAGGATAAGGAAGAGCTTCTGCCAAATAGTCAAAACTCAAATCTTTTCCGTTCTTCTTTATATTTGATACAGTACAGTTCTCCGACTTAACGGCTTGTTTTTTATTGGCATTAATCTCCATATCCGCTACTTCCTTACCTACAAATCCCTGGGCTTTCAGGAAAAGATAGGCCATCACCATGTGCCCGTCGTTATCGGGATGAATACGGTCACTGCCACAAAGGGTAAAGGTAGGATCTTTCTGCTGATATTGCTGATTAATAGCTGTCATAGGAGCATTTAAATCGGTAAATTCCCAATTATTCTTAGCAGCCGATTCTTTCTGATATTCAACAAGCCGTTTGATGGTTTCATTTTTTGTCTTGAACGGTGTATTCTCTTTCAGTTGTACGGTTTCATCATACGGAGAAGTTCCGACCATCACGATACGGGTATCAGGAAGATCTTTAAAACGTTTCTCCATCTGCTGGTAATTCTTTATACTTTCCTGATATTTCTGCTCACCGAATTCTTTGGGCTTATCACCGTTGTATTCAAAATATCCGGAATCATTCATACCAAAAGTAACCATCAACACGGAAGGTTTCATCGCAAAAATATCACCATCCAAACGTTTGTTCATATCATACGCCGTATCTCCACCAATACCACCGTTGAAAACACGGATAGGCATATCCGGAAAACGAGTCATATAATATAACCAGATGTATGAATGGTAATGCCCACCATCCGTTATACTATTTCCCAAGAACACTGCTCTCTCACCCTCCTTAAAAGGTTTCACAGTTTGTGCAAACGCAGCAGTACATGTCATACAAGCCGCTGCAATCAATACAAAAAGTTTTTTCATGTCTTAATTTCTATTTTATAAACTGTTATTTTCATTATGAACGTTTTCTTTATTTTTTGAGAGGATCATATACGGCAACTGCCACGCGTGAATCGGCACAGCCATAATATAAGAACCATTTCTGATTGTGGAATACAAGTCCTTCTATAAATACGGTTCCGGCTGGATATTGTCCGCTCTTCTCAAAGTCTGATTCGGGAATATAGAAAGGTTTATCCAAGCGATCGATTAGTTTAGTAGGATCTTTGGCATCAAATAAGGCTTGTCCGGCGCAATAAGAGTTGGCTGTATACAGTGTGTCTCCTTCTGCGCCCGATTTATTTTTGCCGTTATAAAGCAGCAGTATTCCTTTGTCAGTCAGGATGGCAGGAGGACCACATTCGGTCAGGTCACTGTCGAACTTACCTGCGCGGGGAGTCATCACTTTCAGGAATTCTCCATTTTCATCCAACATCGGTTCCCAGTTGACAAGGTCTGTGGAAGTGGCTACATTCACAAACTTTTCTCCCCAGTACATCCAGTATTTGCCGTCAATCTTGGCAATCACTTGTTTGCCGTTGATTAATTGGGTTACGATAGAGGCAGATTTGGAAAATTCATCTATGAATCTTCCGTTGTATGCTTTTGCGAAAGCCGGTCCATGTTTTTCCCACGTTTGAAGATCGCGCGAGGTAGCCACTGCCAAACGCGCCTGTTTGCGGTTCCATTGTGTGTAATGCATTACGTAAAGCCCGTCTTCTGTTACAGCAACACGTGGGTCTTCGCAACCGCCGGGATTTTCCAACTCTTTCTGACTGTCGTCTGCCGGATAAAATACAGGTACGGACATTCGTTTGAAGTGTAGTCCGTCGTCAGAAGAGGCATATCCCAAACGGGAGGTACGTGATCCGATACCGGTTGCCGAGTTATCTTCAGCCCGGTAGAGGACTACTACTTTTCCATTATAAACAGTGGCAGCCGGATTAAACGTATCACTCGCTTCCCATGCTACTGACTCCTGTCGCATCGGACAATAGAAAAAGGTAGTAGTGTCAGGAGAAATAATCGGATTAATTCCTTCCGGACGCTGGAAATCTGCCCACGCCCAATCCGGGAATTCTGCTGTTTGCTTCTTCTCGCCACAGGAAGTGATTAATGCGGCAGCCATCAGTAGATAAGCTATGTTTTGTAGTTTTCTTTTCATTTTCACGTTTGATGTTATAAATAAGTGCTCTTACAAAATTATCTTATATCATAAATTTATATACCTCGTTGATTTGCTTTAAGGAAAAGAGGGAGGCGTCACTTTAGTTCCCCACTTCACGTCAGGCTTGGACGAGGTAGTGTATTCTATCGTAGCCCCATTATTCAGTTGATCCCAATCGATCCATGTACTGTCATACGGTTTACCGTTTATCTTCATGGACTTGATATAAATATTCTTTTCCGAACCTCCTTTTATCACCATATCCCCTTTCTTCAAATGAACTTTCACGGATGAGAATATCGGAGTGTTCACCGTAAAGCCTCCCACTCCCGGTATTTCGGGATAAAGACCGATACAAGCGAACACATACCAGGCGCCCATCGTCCCTAAATCATCATTGCCCGGCAGACCATCAATTTTGCTTGAATACTGTTCATTCAATACACGGTTAATAATCTCCTGTGCTTTATAGGGAGTTCCGACCCAGTTGTATATCCAAGGAATGTGAAAACTCGGTTCATTGCCGGAAGCGAACCAGGCATCATTATAGCCGGCATCCAGACGAGTAAAGAATTCATCCAGGCGTTTTTCTGCCGCTGCTTTGCCTCCGATAATTTCTATCAGTCCGGCAATGTCGTATGGCACCATCCAGAAATAATTCTTATAGGTCGATTCACGGAAATCTTCAGTCAGTGGTTTCCACGAACCATCCGGATTACGTGATTGCAACCATCCGGTTTCCGGGTTATACAGATTCTTCCATGAACGTGCAAAATGGAAATAACGCCAGCTTGCAAACTCATCTCCTACGGCATGTAAGGCAAATTGTGCGATTGCAAAATCAGCGGAAGTATATTCTAGTTGTATAGAAGCGTTGTAATATCCTTTATCCAAATACTGTTTCAGTCCCGGACGAGCCTCAACCTCCTGTGACATTGCTCCCGGTTCTTCCGCTCCTTTTCTCATGGTTTTGAAAATCGGTTTCGGGTCATAATTGCGGGCACCAAAAGCGTAAGCATTGGATATCAGGATAGGAGTCGGATCTCCTTGCATCACGCCGGTCTCTATATTAGCCATCACCCAACGCGGGAAAGCACCACCAGCTTCTTCGGCAAACAATTGGTGAGAAATAACAATATCAGAGGCTACTTCAGGATCAAGGATTGACAATAGTTGAATCTGTGTACGATAGGTATCCCAGTTGCTAAAAGAAGTATAGTGCTTGGAACGGGATTTATGCACTCTGAAGTCAGCTCCCATGTATTCTCCGTTCACATCGCTGCATACATTCGGGTGAATGAATGAACGATACAGATGAGTATAAAATTGAGTGGTACGATCCGGATTGGTTCCTTCTACTTCAATCTTACCCAAATAATGATTCCATTTGGATTCTGCCTGATTCTGAATCTGCAGGAAATCCCATCCGGTATTCTCCGCTTTCAGATTCTCGCGTGCATTTTCTACTGATACATAAGAAACCCCAATCTTATATTGGATATTTTTCTTCTTATTTACATCAAAAGTAAAATAGACTCCGGAGTATTCTCCTTCAGCAAAAGTCGTGTTCGGCTTCAGTTCATCTCTTTTCCATGTTCCCGATTCCAACGCATCCGTATCAAACTCTGCTACAAAATAGACTTTATACGGTGTACGGAGTCCACAGAAATTACCACCTTCTGCATATCCTTCACACTTATTCGGTGCAGTAATAACGATGGCGGCCTGCTCTATCGGAGTTGCGGAAATGCCTCCACCGATAATTACCGTACCATATTGCTGATCTGCCGGATATTCATAACTCGCCATACCAGTTCTTTCGGTCACAGTCAGTTTAGCTTTGATGTCTTCCTGCACCATTGCCTCATAATAACCTGCATGTCCTTTTTCTTCAGAGATATTGATACGATAGTTGAGAATATTGTCCGGAGACATCTTCAGTTTACCTTTTACCGGAAAAGTGGGAAAGTTACCCATGTGCTCGCAACCGCCACCACTCAACTGATTGATGACGAATCCGGAACGTTTGGAAAAATAAGAGGGGGTGAACTGCACCATTCCATAAGGATAGGTGGCTCCGGGATAAAGATATCCTGAAGTCAAACCCACGCCCTTCGTTCCTATCAGGGTATTTACCTGACGGGCATAATTACTCCCGACGTTCTGCGCCGAGAGACTCCCCCACCCTCCAATCAAAACCAATAATAAACCTGTTAAAATTTTATTTTTCATACTGTATTCTTCTTATATCTTTTTAGTTTCTTATTCTTTCGACAATGAGAAAGGAGCAGCATACTTCGACGTACATCGTTCTTTATTCGGTTGACTTCCCATTTCAAAACGGATAATTCCTCCGTCTGCTATATCGTCGTATCTGATAAAATTCTTATCCAACACACGTCCATTTAAGGTAGCAGACTGGATATAGAGATTCTCTTTACTATTGTTGTTCGCTTCAATCACGAATTTATTGCCGTTTTCCATCGTTATAGTAGCTTTCTTAAATAATGGACTGCCAATTACATACTCATCCGTTCCCGGACAAACGGCATAAATGCCTAATGAACTCAAGATATACCATGATGACATACCGCCTTGGTCTTCGTCTCCCGGATATCCTCTTTCT
>ERZ772879.2214-NODE-2214-length-12107-cov-3.481995_pt1 | contig 12107 bp, 10 predicted proteins | sample MGYA00580582_ERZ772879 | MGnify/ENA primary metagenome ERZ772879 (study PRJEB29015, sample SAMEA2737682) | human gut metagenome | biome: human gut; feature: human-associated habitat; material: faeces | place: China | collected 2012 ... | reverse complement strand
CGATGCCATTGACATGCTCCATGAGATAGCGGATGCGCTGGCCGAACTCCCATGGAACGCTGAAACCCGTGGTGTCGGGAATGTTCACGACCGTCGCACCGGCCTTGATGACGGCCTCGAGCATGCGGGCCAGATCCTCGTAAGGAGCACGTCCGGCATCTTCGGCATAGAACTCGACATCGTCGACGTACTTGCGGGCATGACGTACGGCGGCAACGCCTTGATCGATGGCCTCGTCGAGCGACATGCCCTTGAACTTGTAACGAAGATGCTCGGGCGAGACGCCAATGCCCGTGTGGATACGTGGGCGTGCGGCAACCTCGAGCGCCACGGCGCACACATCGATATCATGCTCGACGGCACGCGTGAGGCCAGCGACGATGCACTGGTCACCGCAGGTAATGGCGATATCCTGGACGGACTTGAAATCACCGGGGCTCGACACGGGAAAGCCCGCCTCGATGACGTCGACATTGAGACGAAGAAGCTGTCGCGTAATGACGAGCTTTTCCTGGGCGTTCATGCTTGCCCCTGGTGACTGCTCGCCATCGCGCAGCGTGGTGTCGAATATGGCGATCTTCCTGCTCATGACGTCCTCCCGCAAAATGAGACAAATCGTGCCGGGCGAGTTTTGTCTCATTTGTTTCCGGTGCCTGCTCATAATGGGACAAATGACCTGTCCATTTGTCCCATGGAAGCGAATACTACCCGAGCTGGGCGCAAACGCAAGGGAAGGCGAGGCGTTCATGCCCCAAGAACGAGGTCGTACCCCACGACTGAATTTACTTACCCCTCTTTTTCGGTATATATATGTGCGCGTACATGCATTACCATACCCACTTGCATACAACGGGCTTTTTCGTAATGGGGAGGAAAAATGCTCATAGGTATACCTCGGGAACCGAATCCCGAACAGACGCTTGTCGCAGGCACCCCAGATAGCGTCAAGAAGCTCATCAAGCTTGGCTATGACGTCGCCGTTGAATCCGGTGCCGGCGCCAAGGCAAGCTACTTCGATGGCGCGTACGAGGAGGCGGGTGCGAAAATCGTGAGCCGCGAGGAGGCGTGGGGAGCCGATATCGTCGTGTGCCTCGACACTCCGCCGGATGCTGAGCTCGCGCTCATCAAGCGTGGGGCCACGCTCATCGCCCGCATGAATCCCGGCGCGAACAAGGACATCATCGGCAAGTTCGAGGAAATGGGCATCACGGCGCTCGCCATGGACATGGTGCCGCGTCTGTCGCGATCGCAATCCCTCGACGTGCGCTCGTCAATGGCGAATGTCGGCGGCTATCGTGCCGTCATCGAGGCAGCCAACGTCTTCGGCAGGCTCTTCACCGGCCAGGTAACCGCTGCCGGCAAGATGCCCCCGGCCCGTGTCTACGTCATCGGCGTCGGCGTCGCAGGACTGGCCGCGATCGGCACGGCAAACTCCATGGGAGCCGAAGTCTCCGCAACTGACGTGCGTGCGGATGTCGCCGACCAGGTCGAGTCACTCGGCGCGACCTTCGTCGAGATTCCCGTCAAGCAGGAGAGCTCGGACGGTTACGCCAAGGCCCTCGACGAGGACGAACAGGCGCGCGTCCTCAAGATCTACGAGGACCAAGCTGCCATCAACGATATCGTCATCACGACGGCACAGGTGCCGGGACGCCCCGCTCCGCTGCTGCTCACCGAGGAGGCCGTCGCCGGCATGAAGCCCGGTAGCGTCATCGTCGATATGGGCGCAAGTCCGCTTGGCGGCAACTGCGCGCTGTCCAAGCCGGGCGAGGTCGTCGTCACCGACAACGGCGTAACCATCATCGGCTACACGGACCTGCCGGGTCGTCTGCCAGGCCAGGCTTCGCAGCTCTTCGGCCAGAACATCGTCAACTTCTTCAAGCTCGCAACCCCAGGCAAAGACGGCGTGCTCGTCCTCGACGAGGACGACGAGGTCATTCGCGGCATTACCGTCACACTCGACGGCGTTGGCATGTGGCCGCCTCCCGCAGTCAGCGTCTCGGCAGCCCCCAAGAAGGAGGAGGCACCGGCCGAGTCCGCCCCCATCGAGGAGCCCAAGGAGAAGTCGGCATTCGCCAAGTGGTGGTGGAAGGTTGCCGCCGTGCTACTTGGCGCGGTCGTGGTCATGCTTGCCCCGCCATCCATGACCTCGCACTTCGTCGTGCTCGAACTCGCCATCGTCGTCGGCTTCTACGTGATCGGCGGTGTTTCGCACACGCTGCACACCCCGCTCATGTCGGTGACCAACGCCGTCTCGGGCATCATCATCGTGGGTGCCATCCTGCTCATCAGCTCGTCGAACCTCGTGGTCACCATTCTCGCGTTCATCGCGATGGCCGTGGCCTCCATCAACATCTTCGGTGGCTTCCTGGTGACGCACCGAATGCTCAAGATGTTCGAGAGGAGCTCTGATTAATCATGATGAACTCCACGATTCTCGATGCTCTCGCGCACTTCGAATCGCTTGCGTATCTTGTCGCAGCGCTGCTGTTCATCCTTGCGCTCGCAGGACTCTCCAAGCAAAAGACCGCCCAGCGCGGCAACTTCTTCGGCATCGCCGGCATGGTGCTGGCCCTTGTCGCCGTCATACTCGTGACGCTCGTTTCGTCCACGCAGCCCCTTGGCCCCGTTATCGGCTTCATGGCGGCAGCTATCATCATCGGTGCCATCATCGGCATCTGGCGCGCCAAGACCGTCCAGATGACCGCCATGCCGCAGCTCGTGGCGATGCTGCATTCGTTCGTGGGTGCGGCTGCCGTGCTCGTGGCCTTCGGCTCGTTCTTCACGACGCCGGGCAACCTTGCCGGCGGCGCCGAGAACGCCTTCCACATGGCCGAGACCGGCCTGGCCATCTTCATCGGCGCGGTCACGCTGACGGGATCCATCATCGCCTATCTCAAGCTGGCGGCCCGCATCTCGGGCAAGCCGCTCACGCTGCCCGGTCGCAACATCCTCAACCTCATCATGGTCATTGCCTCGATTGCGCTCATCGTATGGTTCGCCAACACCGAGGGCGTCGATGCGGGCCTGACCCCGCTCATCATCCTGACCGTCGTCTCGCTCGTGCTTGGCCTGCACCTGGTCATGGCTATTGGCGGTGGCGACATGCCCGTCGTCATCTCGATGCTCAACTCGTACTCCGGTTGGGCTGCCGCGATGGTCGGCCTCACGCTCGGTAACGACCTGCTCATCATCACCGGCGCACTCGTCGGATCGTCGGGTGCGTACCTCTCCTGGATCATGTGCCAGGGCATGAACCGCTCGTTCGTCTCGGTTATCCTGGGCGGCTTTGGCTCTGCGCCCACCGCATCTTCGGGCAGTAGCGCAACGCAGGGTGGCGAGCACACCGAGACGACCCCCGAGGAAGTCGCCGAACTGCTGCGCAACGCCAAGAGCGTCGTCGTCACACCCGGCTACGGCATGGCCGTGGCTCAGGCACAGTTCCCCGTGGCAGACCTCACGCGCAAGCTCATCGAGCGCGGCGTGGACGTGAAGTTTGGCATCCATCCCGTTGCCGGCCGCATGCCCGGCCACATGAACGTGCTGCTTGCCGAGGCCAAGGTGCCCTACGACGCGGTCTACGAGATGGACGAAATCAACGATGACTGGGGCGACGTGGACGTCGTGCTCGTCATCGGCGCGAACGACACCGTGAACCCGTCGGCCGCGACCGAACCGGGCAGCCCCATCGCCGGCATGCCGGTGCTGCACGTCTGGGAGGCCGGAAAGGTCATCGTCTCCAAGCGCAAGATGGGCTCCGCCGGTTATTCTGGCGTGGACAACCCGCTGTTCTACAATGAGAACACCGACATGCTCCTGGGCGACGCCAAGGACAGCGTCGACGCCATCATTGCCGCGCTATAAGACGCAAGCGACCTAGCGACGAGTAGCGAAGGGAGGCTGCGCAGACGCGTGGCCTCCCTTTTTAGTCGGGGTACTTCGACAGATTCATCGTGGATTTATTGCAAGTCTCCAAGTCCCTTGAAGGATTTGGAGACTTGTTGGCTGAAATTCGAGAAGCTGGTGCGCAAAAATCGCGGATGTCTAGGATCTCCAGGAGATCCGTGCGCAGATTTGGCAAATGTCTAGGGAATCGCACTTGTTTGGAGGACCCAAGGCCTAGACATGCGTCATTTTTGTGCACCAGGAGCACGAGAAGCCTAGACATGCGTCAAAAATGCGCACGGACGCGCTGTGTATCCACTCGCAACGCACCCAAACTCTAGACATTCGCAACAAACCTGCGGGACCACTCCCCGTTTTCATCGCATCCCATCCGCTATGATGAAAGCATGGAGCAGACGCAAGACAGAACAACGAGGAAAGACGCGCTCAAGGCAAGCTGGCGACGAGAGCTGCGACGGCTATGGTGGCTGGTACCAGGCATCATCGCACTCGTGCTCACCATGCTGGCGCGCTCGAACCCCGATACATGCGAGCACATATTCTCACGCGGCGTGTATCCATGGGTCTCGAGCGTGTGGGGATACCTGCCGTCGCTCACAAGCTTCTCGGTGGCGCAATGGGTCGTTGTCATCGCCGTCGTATCGATTGCATGCATGCTCATCTATTACATCGTGCACATCGTCACGCGCAGCGGCCAGCGCCTACGCTATCTCTACCGCATGGTCACGAGCTTTCTTGCCATCGCCTCCATCGCGTTCTTCCTGTACGCCACGCTCTGCGGATTCAACTATTACCGCTACACCTTTGCGCAAAACGAAGGCTTTGACGTCAGGGAATCCACAACGCAGGAGCTGGTCGACCTGTGTGGTGAACTCACGGTCGAGCTCAATGCCACACGTGCCGAAATCGGCGACGATATGCAGGCGCATATTGACGAGCGAGGCGGCTTTGCGGGATACGCCGTGCGCAGCGTCGACGAAATGAAAGTACTGGCGGAGCAATACACCACACTCGAACGTCCGGTCTATTCGCAACCCAAGCCCGTCACGTTGTTCTCACAGCTCATGTCATACGGAGATATAACGGGCATGTACTTCGCGTTCACGGTGGAGAGCAACATCAACACGCTGCCGCCTTTCTACACGATTCCCGCAACCATGGGTCATGAGCTCGCACATCAATGTGGGTACATGCGTGAAGATGAGGCGAACTTCATCGCCTACCTTGCGTGCAAGCAGAGCGGAGATGCGCTCATCCGTTACAGCGGATACTCGCTTGCGTACTCGTATGCGATTTCAGCACTGGCGCGCACAGACGAGAACGCGGCGCGCCAGGTGGCAGCTGGGCTTTCGGATGCCGTGCGAGCCGATCGCACGGAGAATGCGGAGTTCTGGGCGCAGTACGAGGGGGCGTTTCGCGACTTCGCGCAGCAAGCCAACGATGCGTACCTGAAGGCAAACGACCAGGCAGACGGCACGCAGAGCTACGGGCGCATGGTGGACTTACTGCTGGCAGAGCGACGCAAATAAGACAAAAGTCGCCGGGGCACTTTTGACTGGTTTCGAGACGGTTGTCTCATTACATGCCTTGCATGGCCATTTCTATTGGGACCGTGACCATGAAAGACACGATGGTGATGGCAGCCGCAACGCAGAGACAGAAGACGCGTTCGCGCCATCCGGCCACATGGGCGAAGAAGGGCACATGTCGCCGCAAGATGCGCTTATCCAGCAACAAGTAGTCGATGAACGCTGGAGCACATACGCAAAGTCCGAGAAACCCAAATAGCCTGTATATGAGGGGCCTCGTGTCCATAGGCGGCGGCGCCGTGACGATGGCGTATACAGACATCGCCGCGACTGCCCCCCACGCCAAGCAGATGACGACATTCCACACCATGCCAACCCAAATGGGGACGCGTGATTCTCTTTTGGCATGAGGCGTAGCTGTGGGTGTAGCAAATGAAGGCGCCGCCGGAGGATTTGGTGGTGGCAGCAGCACATCGTTTTGCTTGGACGTCCCGCGTGTCTCATTGACGGCTCGCGCGAAGGCATCGCGTAGATCTCGCACGCTAGCGTAACGGTCATCGGGGTCGAAAGCAGTCGCCTTGCAGAGTACGGCACGAAAGGGTTGCAGAATACGCTCATCGTTAAACTCGCGTTGCGCAAGACCGCGCTCGACATCATTGCCAGCCACGCAAAAGCCCAAGAGCATTCCCAAGGCAAAGACGTCGCTTCGTTCGTCAGTCTGACCGTAGCCAAATTGCTCGGGAGGAGCATAGCCGCGTGTGCCAAACTGCCGCGTATCGCGCTCGGCGTCTGGGTCGAAGGTGCGTGCAATGCCAAAGTCGACAAGCGTGATGGCATCGTCCGAGGACACCATAACGTTGGAGGGTTTGAGGTCTCGGTGGATGAGAGGGGGATCGAAGCTCTCATGCAACTCCATGACTGCTTCGCAGAGCCCAGGGCCTATCGACAGCAAGAGCTCTTGCGATGGGCCGCGCCCTGCGACATGCTCTTTGAGCGTTTGCCCGGAAACATGTTCCGTGACTACGATGCGATAATCGTCGACTATCCCACATTCCAGAATGCGGGGAAGATGCAGGAATCTCTTGCCATCACGCTGGGCGTCCCATATTCGCTCATAGGCTTGACCCAGGCCACAATCGAGCTTGATGCGCTTGCGAATGAAGGGGCCACGCTCAGAGCCGTCTACTCCAATAAGAAAGACGCGTTCGGTCCTTTCCTGGGCGCTCTCTTTGAGCACAGCGTCCACACGATAGCAGTCGTTGTGCTCAAGGGCATCAAGATATCCGGTGAGTTGATCTTCCATAGCAAAGCCATGGTATCAGCTAAAAGTCTCCTCCTTGAAGCGATAAAGCTCTTCGTTCGTCTTTTGGAGGGAATAGCCATGGGTAATGCAGAAGATAATGATGGCGTCGCGACGATTCTTGCAGTACAAGCTATTTACGCCTGCGCTGCGCAGGAGGCGTCCCGTCTCGAAAAGGGTTAGCTGCAAGGCAAATGCAAGCTTGAGAACCGTATCCCTGCTGGCACCTCGTGACCCCGTGAAGATCTGATAGCCATGAGTCTCGTTGATGTCGGCTGCGCGAATGACATCGGCACGCTTGAGATTCTTGGCCTTCAGTATGTCCTGAAGATACTCGGAAAGGCTCTTGTCCTCGAAATCCGTATTGTCAATAAACTCGTCTGGATCCTTGGAACACAGCAACTCGACAAGAAGTTCCTCGGTTATCTTCTGCTCCATACGTTCGCTCGCGTTTCCTTAGTTCCCTAGATACTTGTTGTAAGTATCCAGTGCATTATCGAGCGAGTCTAGCGCCTTGTCATAGGTATCCATCGCACGATTGAACTGGTCGGCGGATGAGTTGCCCGTCGAGGAGCTACTGTTGGCGCTGTTCTCCGTACTGGAGCTGGGCGCGCTGCTGCTTGATGAGCTTGCGGAACCCATAGATTTAGTGCTCGAGGATTTGCTGCCCTGAGAGTTGTTGTAAATCTTTGCCGTTTCGTTCATCGCATTGTTGAACGCCTTGGCAGTCTGATTGACCGCGTTTACGTACGAGAAATACACGACCCCGTAAAGGATGATAGCGACGATGCTGAGAACCAAGCCCGCAATTGCCATGCCGTTTCCGCTTTTGCCGCCCTTACGAATACCGATGATACCGATGATGGCAAGGACCACGCCGACGATGCCCAGAATCAAGGAGAGGTAAATGGAAAACGGCAGGAAAGCCACGACAACGGCAACGATGCCCACGACAAGGGACGCGATTGCCAATCCCGACTTGGGGAGGTTTTTGGCATCGAGTTGCGATGGGGCAGGCTGGGTCGCGGGCTTTGAATCGATGGCTTCGCCCGGCGTGTCAGGGGTGTCTCTTTGCTCAATCTCAGGCTTATCAGTATCCATCTGTCAATCTCCTCACGCTGCTAGCCTTAACGATAGGGTGTCATGCGAGAATATGCTCACACATGTAGCGAGTAGCCTAGCGAGATAAAAAATGAAAAACATTAGCTGGAAGCTAAGTCGCCTCCATAAGGTGCATGTCATAACAAAAGGCCGCTGTCCAGCTAATCTTGCAGTTACCTTGGTCATGGACTAGAAAAATCAGTGTCAGGCACTCAGACACGCATTGCTCAGACATGGACTTTCCAAGCGCATCCTTAGCTTCGTGCTAATGAAATTATCGTTTCCGGCGGATATGCTTCGTCATCATGCAAACTTGGCCAGTGGGGAGGAACGATGAAAAAGGGTGTCGTACTTGTAATGACTGTCCTACTCGCGGTGGGGCTATTCGGCTGCTCTGCACCGGCAACCCAAGGAACGAGCCCTAGCAACGAAGGCAGTTCATCAACAACACAGACGGCATCTGGCACTCCACATGATTTGGTCATCACGGATTCCAATTACACGATATCTTCCAGTGGCTACGTTCACTATGTTGTCGAGATAACAAACCCTAATGACGGCTTTTTGTCAGAATATGCAACTATTGAAGTCGTTGGAAAACACCCAGATGGAACAATCGCATTTAGCGATGATTGGGTAATCAGTGGTCTTACACCCGGCAGTACCACCTACTGGGCAAATCAGGCAGGCGGGGGAGATGCTATTCCAGAAGACACGATAGAAATATCACTCTCGGTAAACGATAGGAACTGGACTGCGTCAAAGCAAACCGTCCCTGCTAATTTATATACTTTTGATAACTTATCAGCCAAGCCACAAAGCTTTGGATCGGGAATTACCGTTACGGGCGAGATAACCCTCACGGAAGATCTCACGCTGGAAAGTGGACACTCTTTGACAGGACCTATGCTCGTATGCGTTCTAAGGGATTCCGCAGGTAAAATAACTGCGGGATTCGAGGGATTTATGTTCAAAGACTTGACCACTGGCAAGCCGACGGCATTCGAAATTAGCTCGACCTTTGACGTTGGTGATTATGCAACTGCCGAAATGCATGCAAACCCCTGGGGATATTAATATAAATATTTCACGATATGAGATTTCTCGACTGCGCGACCTGCGGTCGCTCCGCTCGAAATGACAGAGGAGGGGCTAGAACCTTGCGAAGCGGGCTTGGCGTTGGGCTAGCAGCTCATCGGGAGTGAGAGCGGCAAGTTCCTCGAGGGTCTCGTCCACGTAGGCGAAGACGATATCGGCAGCTTGCTCGGGATTTTCGTGCGCGGCTCCATCGCCCTCGGGCAACACCGCGTCCACAATGCCCAGATCAAACACATCGTTAGCGCTCATGCCCATGACCTCAGCCGCCTCGGGCGCACGCGAGCCGTCCTTCCACAGGATCGAGGCAAAGCCCTCGGGCGAAAGCACCGAGTACACCGCATGCTGCTGCATCGCCACGCGGTTGGCAAGCGCAAGCGCGAGCGCGCCGCCCGAACCGCCTTCGCCAAGCAACACGCTCACGACCGGCACATGCAAGCCGGCCATGAGCTCGAGGTTTTCGGCTATCGCGTTACCCTGACCCCGCTCCTCGGCCTCCATGCCACAGAACGCGCCTTGCGTATCGACCAGGCAAACGATGGGTCGGTTGAACTTCTCGGCTTGGCGCATGAGGCGTGCCGTCTTGCGGTAGCCTTCGGGCTGGGGGCAGCCAAAGTTGCGTTTGATGCGCTCGGGCAGAGTCGCACCCTTCTCCTGGGCGATGATGGTAACGGGACGCCCGTTGATGCGACCGAGACCAGCGACGATAGCCTTATCGTCGGCAAACTCGCGGTCTCCGTGCAGTTCGAGGAATGACGGCGAAAGCACCTTGATGTAGGAACTCGCCGTAGGCCGGTGGACATTGCGGGCAATCTGCACGCTCTCCCAAGCACTGCCGGGAGCAACATCTGTCGAGGACTCATCCGAATCAGCATCACGTTTGCCGCGGAAGCGCTGGTTCACCTTGTCCATGCCCGCCTCGGCGCCTTTCTTGATGCTCTCAACGAAAGGCAGTCGGTCAATCTGATTGCCGATCCACTTGCGAGCGGCATCGGCGGCATTCGGCGTATCGTCGTCCTCAAGCGAATCGCTCTTGAATGACCCGAACAGCGCGTTGTGGTCGTTCCCGCGCCATGGGCGATGAAACGCCACGCCAGCCCGCAGCACGCCACGCAGGTCGCCCCTCTCGACGATGGCGTCGATGAGCCCATGCTCGAGGGCAAACTCCGCGGTCTGGAAGCCCTCGGGAAGATCCTGCTTGATGGTGTCGCGAATGACGCGCTGACCGGCAAATCCGATGAGCGCTCCGGGCTCGGCAAGAATCATGTCGCCGAGCATGGCAAACGATGCCGTAACGCCCCCGGTGGTCGGATCGGTGAGCACGGAGATGTAGAGCAGTCCCGCTCGGTCATGGCGTTCCACGGCACACGCGGTCTTGGCCATCTGCATGAGCGAGGCCAGGCCCTCCTGCATGCGGGCGCCACCCGACGCGCAGAAGATGATGACCGGCAACCCTTCATCGGTGGCGCGGTCGAACAGACGGCTCACCTTCTCGCCCACGATCGTCCCCATCGAGCCCATGAGAAACTCGGACTCCATGAAACCGAAGGCCACGGGCAAATCACCGAGCATGCCCTTGCCAGTACGAACGGCCTCGTGCTTGCCGGTTTTCTCGCGATACGATGCGATCTTCTCGGCATAGCCGGGAAACTCGAGCGGATCGACATCCTCGATATCGGCATCCCACTCCTCGAAGGTTCCCTCGTCCACGATAAGCTCGATACGCTCGTCGGACGTGAGGCGCGCGAGCGTGCCGCACGAGGGGCAGGAGTAATCGTTTTCGACGAATTCGGCATTGTCAAAGGTGAGCTTGCATGCATGGCAGGTGCGCCACTTCGTGGGCTGAGGCGCATCTGCATGGTCCGAGGGCACGCATTCCACCCAGTTCTCGAAAGTCGCATCGATATCGAGCGCCTTGAACACACGCAGGCCAGCATCGGCCGCACGCTGCAGGAAACGATTGTCCTCGGCAAGCGCGAGCGAATCGGTACCGAGCAAGATGCATTGCACCTCGGCATCCTCGGCTGCCTTGAGAACGGCATATGCGTTGGTGAACAGCTTGCGCGTGGGTTTGTTGCCCAGCTCGACGGTCGTGTATGCGAAACGCGGGTTGCTATCGAGGCGCCAATCGCCCGTCAGGGGCATGACGCTCGCAATGCCGGCGCCGTTGATGGCGCTATGCGCCTGCTTGGCTGGCTTGCCCTGCACCATGACCAGGGCGGACGGACCGTTCATGGAAAGGCCATCGTCCCCATCCACGGAGCCGGACACATGAAGCAATCCCTGCTCGTGCATCTTCGAGGCAATTTCGAGGGCGATGCGATCGAGACGATACACGACATCGACACCCGGATTCATTTTGGGTTTACTAGCTTGTTCTTCCACGTCAATACTCCGTTAGCAGCTGCTATACGCGTTACTCGGCGGTAGCGAGCACGTACTTTTGGGTTGCGGTCGCGCAGACCGTATCGCCAACCGAGGCCTTCACCTCGGCCACGCACATGCGGCGCGACGACTTCACGATGGTCGCCTCGAGGGTCAGAGTGTCTCCGGGGCGTACCTGGTTGCGGAACTTCGCGTTGTCGATGCCCGCAAAGAACCCGAGCGTGCCCTCCGCCTCGCGCTCGACCAGGATGGAGAACGACGCCGCCTGGGCCAACGCCTCCATGATGATGACGCCCGGCAAAACGGGATGTCCCGGGAAATGCCCCGCGAACAGCGCCAGCTCCGGGTCGACGTCGAGCTCGGCCGTCACCTCCACGCCCGGCTCGCACGCGACGATGCGGCTCACCCAGCAGAATGGGTCGCGATGCGGCAGCACCGCCTCGACGACGTCCTTGCCGCAAGGGTATTCGATGTCCATGGTTCGGCTCCTCCCAACCTATGCGCGATACGGAGACAGCGCCAACGAGGCGTTATGGCCGCCGAATCCGAGCGAGTTCGACAGCGCCACCTTCTGAGGATAGCCCGTCTTCGCCTCCGTGACGACGCTGACCGGGCATTCCGGATCGGCCTCGGCGAAGCCGGCCGTGGGCGGCACGCAGTTGTTCATCACGGACAGAGCCGTGACGATGGCCTCGATGGCGCCCGCAGCGCCCAGCGTGTGGCCCGTCGTGCCCTTCACCGACGTCACCGGGATCCGGCTTCCCGCCTCTTCGCCGCACAGCGCCAGCAGC
>ERZ772879.2203-NODE-2203-length-12154-cov-2.462270_pt1 | contig 12154 bp, 9 predicted proteins | sample MGYA00580582_ERZ772879 | MGnify/ENA primary metagenome ERZ772879 (study PRJEB29015, sample SAMEA2737682) | human gut metagenome | biome: human gut; feature: human-associated habitat; material: faeces | place: China | collected 2012 ... | reverse complement strand
GATAGAGCGCAGTCAAAAATCTTTAATTTTTGCGAGCGGCATTCCCGTCCAAAAGCGCAGCGTAATTATTCAGCTTTCTTTTTTCTGCCGAGAATAACATTTGTGATTATTCCGAGGATAAGCGCGCAGGCAATAGATGTGATTGTGATCTTTCCGAACGATACGGTAAGTCCGCCGATTCCGCAAATAAGGATTACGGCCACCACAAAGAGGTTTCTGTTGTCGTTAAGGTCAACCTCCTGTATCATCTTAAGACCGGATACCGCAATGAATCCGTACAGGGTAACGCATACGCCGCCCATTACGCAGTTCGGAATTGTGGAGAGGAAGGTTACGAACGGCCCGAAGAAGGAGATTATTATTGCCATCACCGCAGTTGCGAAAATGGTTACGACAGAAGCATTTCCCGTTATTGCAACGCAGCCTACCGATTCGCCGTAGGTTGTGTTCGGGCAGCCGCCGAACAAAGCTCCTGCGACAGAGCCTACGCCGTCGCCGAGAAGAGTTCTGTGAAGTCCGGGCTCCTCAAGCAGATCCTTTTCAATTACGGAGGAGAGATTCTTATGGTCGGCAATGTGCTCTGCGAATACAACGAAGGCAACCGGTACATACGCTACCGCAACGGTCGCTATGTACTGACCGTCAATCTTTCCGAAGCCCTTTGCTGCCTCAAGGAAGGTGAAATCGGGAACGGAAACAATGCCCATATTTCTGAAGACTTCAAAGTTGATTATCTGCAGTGACGGATTATCGGTCGCAATTCCGATAACCGTGAAGATCGCGGCGGCGGCATATCCCGCAAGTATACCGATGATGAAGGGTATGAGCTTCACCATTTTCTTGCCGTAAACCGAGCAGATGGTTACAACCAAAAGGGTAATAAGTCCGCAAAGCAGGCAGATAAGCGGGTTTGCAGCGGAATTACCTTCAGCGTCAAGCACCTTGCCCTTTGTTATATCGCTTACCGCATTTGCCGCAAGGGATAAGCCGATTATCGAAACGGTAGGCCCGATAACCACTGCAGGCATCAATTTATTGATCCAACCGACGCCGACAAATTTAACTATAATTGCAATTATAACATAAACGATTCCCGCAAAGGCAGCACCGATGATCAATCCGGCATGTCCCGCCTCAGCTGATACAGCGCCTGCGAACGCCGCAAGCATTGAGCCTATAAACGCGAATGATGAGCCTAAAAATACCGGGCTTCTGAATTTGGTGAACAAAAGATATACGAGTGTTCCGATACCCGCACCGAAAAGTGCCGCCGATTGCGACATCCCGTTCTGCACAATAGTCGGAACGGCAATTGTTGCCGCAAGAATCGCAAGCAGCTGCTGCAGTGCGAAAATTACGACCTTGCCGAAGCTCGGCTTGTCCTTAACATCATAAATGAGTTTCATATTTTTCTTCCTCCGTTTTTCAGCGCCGAGCCCCTTACGAATCCCGCCGCATTTTTTATATACACGGTATGAACCGTTTATACCTCGTAAAGCTCCGCCGCGGTCATGTCGTCATACGGCGGAATTTTAACCGCAATAACCTCGTTTTTGGAGGTCGGGACATTTTTACCGACATAGTCGCCGCGTATCGGCAGCTCCCTGTGTCCCCTGTCAACCAGCACCGCAAGCTGCACCGCCGCCGCTCTGCCGTGGCTCATAAGCGCGTCAAGCGCCGCGCGCACCGTTCTGCCGGTGTAAAGCACATCGTCAACCAGAATCACCTTTTTATCGGCCACGGAAAAATCAAGCTCGGTAGGGTGGATAACGGGGTCTGGCGATATTGCGGTAAGATCATCGCGGTAAAAGGTTATGTCAAGCTCGCCTGTAGGTACTCTTACTCCCTCTATTGCGAAAATATTATCGGACAGTATTTTCGCAAGCGCCGTTCCTCTGCGCTTTATTCCGATTATGCAGAGGTTTTCGGTGCCGTTGTTTTTTTCGAGAATTTCGTGGGAAATGCGTTTGAGCGCACGCGCCACCGCTGCCTCGTCCATAAGAGTTGCCTTGAATTTTTCCATTTCTCAACACTCCCTCAAAAAAGCATTAAAAAAGCGCCCTGCACACGGCAAGGCGCTGAAGCACAGCAAACACAGGCATAAAATGCCCTCTTTTTCAGCCTTGCCGGTATCTCTGTACCGTCTTAAAGGATTCACTGAGAATTACTATACCACACTTTTCTTCGGTTGTAAAGACCTTTTTTATTTTTTGTCGAATTTTGTTTTATTTCTTTTTGCTGTTCACATACTCAACATATTCCTCAAGGCACATATTCAGCCTGTTCATTTCCTTGGCATTATTTATGCCCACAAAGCGGTAATGCCAGGATTCATAAACTATACCGGTTTTTTCCTGCTTATCCTTCGGAAAACGCAGAACAAAGCCGTAATCCGCAGCGTGCTCCTGCATCCAGGTGAACATAGGTGTGCTTTCAAAGCTGTCCTCCGCAATGTTGAAATCGGCGGAAAAGCCCGTGTTGTGCTCGCTTGTGCCGGGTCTCGTGACCACCGTTGCCGCCTTTGCTTCCGCTGCCTCGCTTGAAAGACCCGTTGCAAGCCACTTTTTGGTTTCATTATCGAAAAGCATTTTTTGGGTCTTATACGAACGGTACGGCGAACGGACATAAAGCCAGTTCTTCGAGTCGGTTTGGGTCGCGCGTTGGGCGTCTATCATCGCCTGCATATACGGCCATACATTTTTATCTATCTGCTTCAGCATACCGTTGATATATTTTGTGGGAATTTCGGTAAGGCTGCCCTCGTAATCGTAATTCTCGGGCAGCGGGTTCTGCGCGTTTACAAGCAAAAGCTGCTCATAGTTTGCGTCCAATCCGTTAGGCCCTGTTGCAGGGTAGCTCGGCGTGGGGTCTTCGCTCGATACATCGGATACGATTTCGCCCGCCGCGCTGCTGCTCCCTTGCGAAACATCCGAGCCATCAGTCTTTTTGCCGCCGAACGCCGACTTTATAACAAACGCTATCAGTAAAATCAGCGCTGCCAAAATGCAAACGCAAACGGCAATAAAAATTCTGCGCTTTACTATTGCCTTATGTCTTTCCGCTCTTGTCATTTTTTATACTCTCCTTATTCGTCAAGCTTTAATACCGCCATAAACGCCTCCTGCGGAACCTCCACAGAGCCTAAGCGGCGCATGCGCTTTTTACCCTCCTTCTGCTTTTCAAGCAGCTTTTTCTTTCGGGTAATATCGCCGCCGTAGCACTTTGCAAGAACATCCTTTCTGAGTGCCTTAACCGTTTCGCGCGCGATTATCTTGCCGGACACCGCCACCTGTATAGGCACCTCGAAAAGCTGGCGCGGAATGTAATCCTTAAGCTTTTCGGCAATTCGGCGCGCCTTATTGTATGCGTTATCCGAATGGACTATAAAGGAAAGCGCGTCCACCACATCGCCCGCAAGCATAACATCCAGCTTTACAAGCTTTGATTTTTCATAGCCCTTTGCCTCGTAATCATAGCTTGCATAGCCCTTTGTGCGGGATTTGAGCGCGTCAAAGAAATCGTAAACAATTTCGCCCATAGGCATTACATAGTGAATATCCACCCTGTCGCCCATGTACTTCATATCGGTATACACTCCTCGGCGCTCCTCGCAAAGCTGCATAATCGCGCCGACATATTCGCTCGGGCTGTATATATGCACATCCGCCACAGGCTCAAGCGCCTCGGCTATAACTGCCGGGTCGGGGTAGTTGGTGGGGTTATCCACCGTTACGGTCTCACCGTTTGTAAGCAGGAATTTATACTCAACGCTCGGCGCGGTGGTAACAAGATCGAGATTATACTCGCGTTCGAGCCGTTCCTCGATGATTTCCATATGCAAAAGCCCCAAAAAGCCGCAGCGGAAGCCGAAGCCGAGCGCCTTTGAGCTTTCGGGCTCGAAAAGCAGCGACGCATCGTTAAGGCTCAATTTTTCAAGCGCTTCGCGAAGGTCGGGGTACTTTGCGCCGTCCGCCGGGTAAATTCCGCAGAAAACTACGGGATTCACCTTTCTGTAACCCTCAAGCGGAGCGTCCGCCGGGTTTTCGGCAAGGGTCACGGTATCGCCCACACGCGCCTCGTTCACCGTTTTGATTGATGCGGTAAGATAGCCCACCTCGCCCGCTTCAAGCGTATCGCACGGCTCCATATAGGTTGCGCGCTTTCTGCCTATTTCAACCGTATCAAAATCGGCGCCGGTCGCCATCATTTTAATTTTATCCCCTGTTTTAAGCCTGCCGCTTATTACCCTGAAATAAACCACAACACCCTTGTACGGGTCGTAATAGGAATCGAATACGAGCGCCTTAAGCGGTGCGGATCTGTCGCCCTTGGGAGCCGGAATATCGGTAACGATGCGCTCCAGTACCTCTTCGACATTGAGTCCCGTTTTGGCGGATATCATGGGTGCGTCCTCTGCGGGAATGCCTATAACATCCTCAATTTCCTTTTTGACCCGCTCCGGCTCTGCGGAGGGCAGATCAATCTTGTTTATAACCGGCAAAAGCTCCAGCCCGTGATCCACCGCCAAATAGGTGTTGGCAAGGGTCTGCGCCTCGATTCCCTGCGACGCGTCCACCACAAGCACCGCACCCTCGCACGCCGCAAGCGAACGCGAAACCTCATAGTTAAAGTCAACATGTCCCGGAGTATCTATAAGATTCAGCTCATACTCCCTGCCGTCCTTCGCCTTATAATAAAGGGTTACGGCGTGAGCCTTAATGGTAATGCCGCGCTCGCGCTCTAAGTCCATGCTGTCAAGTATCTGTTCCTCCATATCGCGCTCGGCTACCGATTGCGTCAGCTCCAAAAGCCTGTCTGCAAGGGTCGATTTGCCGTGGTCTATATGCGCCACTATGCAGAAATTTCTTATGTTTTCAAGCGGAAAAGCCACTGTTGTTTCTCCTTGTTAATAAAATTCCATTTAATTATAATACATTTGATTGCTTTTTTCAATTCTTTTTAATTCAAAGAATAAAAAAACGGACAAAACCTTAAAGCATCTCACAAAACACAGAAAGAACCGCAACCGTTCTTGAAAAGCGGTTTGCGGTTCCTTGATTTAAAATTACTGTTCCATTATGGCTCTGAACTCATCGCCCGAAATTTTTTCCTTTTCAAACAAAACCTTGGCAACGGCGTGCAGCTTCGGCATAGCATTATTCAAAAGCTCCAGTGCCTTTGCATACTGTTTCATTACGACTGCCTCGATCTCCTCATCGATTGCGGCGGCAGTCTTCTCCGAATAGTTCGGTGTGGACGAGAAATCACGGCCCAAAAATACTTCGTTATTATCATGACCGTAGGTAACCAGACCGAGTCTGTCGCTCATGCCGAACTTGGTTATCATCTGTCTTGCAAGCGAGGTTGCGCGCTCAATATCGTTTGAAGCGCCCGTGCATACATCATCCTGCGTCAGCTGCTCTGCTGCTCTGCCGCCGAGCAAGGAGCATATCTGCTCGGAAAGCTGATTTTTGGAGGTATGACCCTTTTCGTCAACCGGCAGATACATTGTATAGCCCGCAGCCATGCCGCGCTGAATAATAGAAATCTGGTGTACGGGATCCTGCGTGGGCAGGAAGTAAGAAACGATTGCGTGACCCGCCTCATGGTATGCGGTAACCTTTTTATCCTTATCCGATACAATGTGGGATTTTTTCTCCGCACCCATAACCACCTTAATGGTAGCATCCTCGATCTCCTGCTGTGTGATTGCCTTTTTACCGTGACGCACAGCAAGCAGCGCCGCCTCGTTAAGCAGATTTGCAAGATCCGCTCCCGTAAAACCCGAGGTAGATTTTGCGATGGTGGCAAGGTTAACATCGGGACCGAGCGGTTTGCCTCTTGAATGAACCTTGAGTATTTCCTCCCTGCCCTTAACATCCGGGTAGTTTACGGTTATCTGACGGTCGAAACGACCCGGGCGCAGAAGCGCCTTGTCAAGAATATCGGGGCGGTTGGTCGCCGCCATTACTATAACGCCCTCATTAGCGCCGAAGCCATCCATTTCAACAAGCAGCTGGTTAAGCGTCTGCTCGCGCTCGTCATGGCCGCCGCCGAGACCCGCGCCTCGCTGCCTGCCCACCGCATCTATTTCATCAATAAATATAATGGCCGGAGCCTCGCGCTTTGCCTCGCCGAAAAGGTCGCGCACACGCGAAGCGCCCACGCCTACGAACATTTCAACGAAATCCGAGCCCGAAATCGAGAAGAAGGGGACTCCCGCCTCGCCCGCAACCGCACGCGCAAGTAAAGTTTTACCTGTTCCGGGAGGGCCCACAAGCAAAACGCCCTTGGGTATTTTAGCGCCCAGCTCGTTATACTTTTTCGGGTCTTTAAGGAAATCGACTATTTCAGCCATTTCTTCCTTTTCCTCATCTGCTCCCGCAACATCCGCAAATGTGGTCTTGCGCCTGCCGTCATCCTTGCGTACCTTTGCTTTTCCGAAGCCCATGGTTTTATCCGTACCCATTGAGGCGTTCATACGCTTCATAATGAATACCCAGAATACCACCATAACTCCGAGGGTTATAAGAGTCGGCAGCAGATTCATTATCCATGCGGTCTCTCCGCCGGATTTATAATCGTACTTGATTATTTTATCGGTTCCGATGTTTTCGGTATTATTTTTCAGCACAAAATCGTTGACATCGTTATAAAATATCGAGGGGTCGGCAACCGTATAACGGTAGCTTTTGCCGTCGTCGCGCTTTGTGTAGATAAGCTGACCGCTGTGCAGATTTAAGCTGAACTCGGAAATTTTATTTTCCGTAACCATTTCAACGATTTCATAGTACTTTGTTTCCACCGTGTTTTTTGAAAGATAGGAAACCGAAAGCACAGAGATTATAAACGCAATGGGGATTCCTATAAACAAAATCACATTTTTCAAATTCTTGTTCAAGGGTTAAAGCTCCTTTCCTATTTGTCGGCGTAGACCTTAGGTGATAGAACCCCGACATAAGGCAAATTTCTGTATTTTTCATCATAATCAAGCCCGTAGCCGATTACAAATTCATCCGGTATTACTTTTCCCACATAGTCCGCCTGAATATCCGCGCGGCGGTTTGCGGGTTTATCCAAAAACGCGCAAACCTTAATGCTTGCGGCGTTTCTGTCCATCAAAACATTTTTCAGGTAAGCCAGCGTAACGCCCGAATCGAGAATATCCTCAACCAACAGTATATCGCAGCCGTCCGGGTCAATATCAAGGTCCTTTTTGAATTTAACAACGCCCGTGGTTTTGGTTCCGCTGTAAGAGGATACCGCCATAAAATCGATTTGACAGTCGCAGGTTATCGAGCGCATTAAGTCCGCCATAAACACGACAGCACCCTTGAGCACGCTTACAAGCAAGAGGCGCTTGCCCTCGTAGTCCTTTGAAATCTGCTCGCCCAAGCGCTTACAGATTGCTTTTGCCTCCTCCTCTGTCACCAGTATTCTTTCCACATCCTTGTCAAGCGACAATTCGTTCAACCCCTTAATCCGTAATATTTTGCACCGCCGAAGCGGTAATAACCGTAATCTCCTTCGTTTTTTTTGTGACCGCACAGCGGTCGGCAACGCCTATGCCGTATATCCATATAACACCCTTATCGTCCGCAATGACGGGAAGATGCTCCCTCATATTCTCAGGTACGGCAAGCTCATTATAAAGCTTTTTGAGAGTTTTGGTGCAGCCGCGGCCCGCAAGCCTTATGCTGTCGCCCGGCTGCCTTGTTCTCAATACAGATTGTCCTATAATTTTATCACAGGCAATCGAATTTTTTAATAACAAATTATTAACTTTTTCGTCTTTTGTAAATAAATCGTTAATTCGCCGCTCCGTTTTAACCTCAAATAGGTATTTTTTACCCTTTTCGGCACTTACATCTTTAATCTTCAGTATTTTATTTTTGCAAACGCCCTCGAAATCACCGGGCAGGCTCGTCCTTCCGCCGTTCAGGGCGGTATAATACAAAGCCTCTGTGTGTGTATTGTCGGGCTGAAGACCCGTGCATATTTCCGCAAAGCGCCTGATTGCCGCCTTTGCGGCTGCCGGGTGCGGCAATGAGGCTACACACAGTCCGCCGTCCCTTATATTGTCCGACAAAAAATTGTCGGCAATACCCGATATAAAGTCGTTTGCTTCCGAAAGCGATAAAACCGTCCTCATAACCGCCGTTTCGGCCGACGGATTTATCTCCTTCAAAATCGGTATTACATTGTGCCTTATCCGGTTTCGCGTATAATCATCGGATAAATTGGTGCTGTCGGTAATAAATTCGAGATGATTATCTCTGCAGTATTCCTCGATATCCTCCCGTGTACAAAAAAGCAGCGGGCGGATAAATTTGCCTCTTTTCGGCGGTATTCCGCACAGTCCGCCGAGCGCCGCTCCGCGCGTTAAATTAAAAAGCACGGTTTCAAAATTGTCGCTCGCGGTGTGCGCCGTGGCAACAAGCCCCTCTGCCTTTTCCAAAAAAGCGTAGCGAAGAAGCCGCGCCGCGGTTTCCTCGCTTATTTTATTTTCTGCCGCGTATTTCGGAACATCGCCGCGCCCCGCAATAAACGGAACGCCGAGTCTTTCGCAAAGCTCCCGCGCAAAGGCTTCGTCCCTGTCAGCCTCCGCGCCGCGTATCATATGGTTAAAATGCGCAGCCGATACGGAAATACCGAGCTTTTTTTGCAGCTGCAGCAGAGCAAAAAGCAGGGACACCGAATCCGCCCCGCCCGACAGCGCAACCGTAACACTTTCGCCGCATGATAACAGCGAAAAGCGCTTTACGGCGTTTAAAATCTTTTCTTCCATCACCTGAACACATCCACAGAAGTAAATCTGGTAAACTGACCGTCCCAGTGAAGCGGTATCGTACCGATCTCACCGTGGCGGTTTTTAGCCACAATGCATTCCGATTTTGTTTGATCGCTCAGATCCTCGTCATCGGATTTTTCACTATCGTAATATGCGTCGCGGTAGAGGAAGAGCACTATATCCGCATCCTGCTCAATAGAGCCCGAATCTCTTAAATCCGAGAGTGCAGGCTTATGCGATTTACCCTTTGCCTCGGTGCCGCGCGAAAGCTGCGCGCAGGCAATAACCGGAACCTTAAGCTCCTTTGCCATTATTTTAAGGTTACGGGTGATTTCCGAAATTTCCTGTACACGGTTATCAATCTGCCTCGCGGAGTGCATAAGACCCAAATAGTCAATAACCACAAGATCTACCTTTTTCATTCTTCTGAGCTTTGCTTTCATTTCGGGCACGGTTATAGATGAGGTCTCATCGAAATATATATCCGCCTTTGAAAGCGCATCGCCCGCCTGTGCAAGCCTTGTCCACTCGTCCTCATCAAGCTCGCCCGTGCGCAGCTTTTCGCTCTTTATGCCAGCCTCGCTTGAAAGCATACGCTGTGCCAACTGGTCGCGGGTCATTTCAAGCGAGAAAAAGCAGACCGTTCTGCCGGTATTAACCGCCACATTCCGCACAATATTAAGCGCAAACGAGGTTTTACCCATACCGGGGCGCGCACCGAGGATTATAAGGTCGGATTTATTAAGTCCCGTTATCATCCTGTCAAGCTCGCCTATACCGCAGGGTATACCCACATAGTCCGCGCGGGTCTCGGGGTCTGCCATTTTGGAAAGTCGATCATAGGTCTCGTTTTCAATTACGCTTTTAATGTGCGTAAGACCGGTTACTTCCCTGCCCTGACGAATTTCGTAAATGCGCTGTTCGGCGCTGTCAAGCAGGCGGGAGGAATCAAGCGCGTTATCGTTAATATCCTTGATTATATCCTGCGCCGCCGTCATAAGCGAGCGCGCGGTATAGCGTTCCCTTACGATTGCCACATATGTAAGCACATTCGCGGCAGACGGAACGGTTTGCACCAATTGAGTGAGATATGCTTTCCCGCCCGCCTCGTCATAAACGCCGTCGCGCTTCAGCTTTTCAAGCAGTGATATAAAATCGATGGTCTGGCTGAGCTCATACATTTCAGCCAAGGTCGCATATATTTCGCGGTGCTGCGGAATATAGAAATACTCGGCTTTAATAGATGTTGCAACATCATTAAGGCATTTGGGGTCTATAATAATAGACCCCAAAACTGCCTGCTCCGCTTCAACGGAATACGGCAGCCGTGCCCCATCAAGGTCGTAGATAAGCTTTTCGTCAGCCATCCTTTTTACTCCGTTACCTTAACTGTCAGCTTTGCGGAAATGCCCTTGTGCAGCTTTATCTCTGCAGTGTACTCACCGAAAGCCTTTATATCCGCCACGCTCATTTTTTTACGGTCGATTTCAATTCCGAAGGCATTTTTAATTTCAGCCGCTATTTCCTTTGAGGTAACAGAACCGAAAAGTCTGCCGCCCGAGCCTGCCTTTGCCGTAATTGTAACGGTTTTGCCGTTCAGCTTTTCGGCAAGCGCATTTGCCGCGGCAATTTCCTCCTTAAGGTGGTGTTCCTTTGCCTCCTCGCGGTTTTTAAGCTCGTTTAAAGCGGCGTTATCCGCCTCTACCGCCAATTTCTTCGGGAAAAGGAAATTGCGGGCGTAGCCGTCGGATACATTGCAGAGCTCACCCTTTTTGCCGTGACCCTTGACATCCTGTAACAATACTACCTTCATTTGCTTTAAACCTCCATTATTATGGGAAGAATCATAGGCGCGCGGCGCGTTTTTGTGGTCACATAACGCGATACACGCTCTTTAATTTTTGTTTTGACCGATGCCCAGTCGTGAATACCCGCCGACATTGAATAGTCAACCGTATCGCAGACTAAATGGCTTATGTCGTTCATCATTCTTTCGGATTCCTTAACATATACAAATCCGCGGGATACCACATCGGGACCCGAAATTATCGCATGAGTCACGCTGTCGATAGATACGGCAATGATAATAATACCGTCATCTGCCAAATGCTTTCTGTCACGCAGAACTATGCTGCCGACATCGCCGACTCCGAGTCCGTCAACCAGTACTCTGCCCGCCTGAACGGTTTCGGTGGATTTAATGCTCTTATCTGTAACCTCAATAACGCTGCCGTTCGAGGCTATTAAAATATTATCCTCGGGTATGCCCATTTGCCGCGCAAGACCCGCATGCTTTACAAGGTGCATCTGCTCGCCGTGCAGGGGAATAAAGTATTTCGGCTTGATAATGCTCATCATAAGCTTTAATTCCTCTTGGCAGGCGTGTCCGGAAACGTGAACATCGTACATTCTCTCATACACGACATTCGCGCCGCGCTTCATGAGCTCGTTTATAACCTTATTAACAAGCTTTTCGTTGCCGGGAATCGGATTTGCCGAAATTATTATCATATCCCCCGGTATAATTTCAACCTGCCTGTGCTCCGAAAATGCAATGCGGTGCAGCGCAGACATCGGCTCGCCCTGACTGCCCGTGGTTACGATAACCATTTCATTTGCGGGGTAATTTCTTATCATTTCGATATCAACCAGCACATTGTCCGGCACATTGAGATATCCGAGGTTTGCGGCAACATTGACAACATTTATCATGCTTCTGCCCGAAACCGCAACCTTTCTGCCGCAGCGCACCGCTTCATCGATTATCTGCTGAATACGGTGAATATTGGACGAGAAGGTGGCTACTATAATGCGGCTGTCCCCTGCCTGACCGAAAAGCTTTGAAAACGACTCGCCGACTATGCGCTCCGACGGAGTATATCCGGGTCTTGCAGCGTTTGTGGAGTCGGACATAAGCGCCAAAACGCCCTGCTTGCCGAGTTCCGAAAATCTTCCGATATCTATAACAAAATCATCTATCGGTGTAGTGTCAATCTTAAAGTCGCCCGTTTGCACAACAGTACCCGCACCGCAGGTTATCGCAAAGCCGACCGAATCGGGGATTGAGTGATTCACATGTATAAATTCCACCGTGAATTTGCCGAGCTTCACCGTCTCGCCGGGAGCTACGGTGTTAAGCTTTGCGCTGGACAGCAGGCGGTGCTCCTTAAGCTTGCCCTCTATAAGCCCGATTGTCAGGCGTGTGGCGTATATCGGAACATTAAAGTTGCGCAGCAAATACGGTATTGCGCCGATGTGATCCTCATGACCGTGGGTCACCACCATACCCTTGATCTTATCCTTGTTTTCAAGCACATAGGTGAAATCGGGTATTACAATATCGATACCCGGAGTTTCCTCATC
>ERZ772879.2201-NODE-2201-length-12161-cov-6.585082_pt1 | contig 12161 bp, 13 predicted proteins | sample MGYA00580582_ERZ772879 | MGnify/ENA primary metagenome ERZ772879 (study PRJEB29015, sample SAMEA2737682) | human gut metagenome | biome: human gut; feature: human-associated habitat; material: faeces | place: China | collected 2012 ... | reverse complement strand
CAGCTTCTCCCGGGCGGCGTCCAGCTTCTCGCCCCGGCGCTCCATCCGCAGCTTGGACGCCGCCGTCTGCTCTTGCCGGCTTTTCCGCCGAAACTTGGACTTCGGGACATTTTGTCCCGAAGTGGGGTTACTCGTCTGTTCGCTCATGGGCAAGATCCTCCGGGCGGGTCGTCAGCAGGTCATAGATCTCCCCACGGGGGAAACGGTCTACAAACGGGATGGTGACATTTCCATAGAACAACAAGCCCTCGCCGGAATTGGAGTGCGTGATGTAGGAGAGCTGATGCTCGGAAATGCCAAGCTGCTTTGCCAAGATCGCACGGTCGCTCTGCGCCTGCGACAGCAGCACCATAAAATCGGTGTTGTATAGTGATAGGTGAGCCTCTGATATAATCTCGGGCTTTTCCCCCACTCCACACCGTGCATGCGACTTTCACCGCACACGGCGTTCCATCGGTTAGTAGTTTTCGTTGTCTAAACAATCAACCTATAAAAGTGTTGCAACTGTTGTAATTGTGAGTAAGATTAAATGGGCTGCATGGAAGCAAGCTGACGCAGATTATTGACTTTAGCCAGTCGCTTGCTGTCAAGCTGAAGTAAATCCATATATTTGTGAATTGTCTCGGTGTTTGACGCATGAATGAGTTTGTGTACAGCGTCCTTAATCAGAACGAGATTTCCATAAGAATCGTCTCCGCCGAGATGCCGTGGCAGCTTATGGTGGCAGTGAATTTCTCCGATGTGAGAGAACTCATCACCAGTAACTGCACATTTGCCCCATTGTGCCGAAAAGAGGGAGATACGGTTGTCTGCATATTCGGCACTATTGGAATAGGTTGGCATCCGCATGAGAGCCAACATCATTGAGACATTGATTCTCAAACAATCGTGAATACCTTCCCGTCCTTCGGGTGTATAGTAATTCCAGCTTTTCTTACGAAAAAGTGGATTTTTGTGCTGTGTATAACCTATCGGATATATAGGTTCGTTCGTACCAGCAACATACCGTATCATTTTGGATTTACCAAACCGGGCTTTTTCAAACGCAGTCAGCTCCCTGCCTTTTTTAACGAGGCGGTTGCCTGTACGGGTGCTAAGCCTGTTTGTCAGCAAAGTCATAATCGTGCGATTAAGGGACGCGCAATCATGATTGACGTGCGTAGCAATGCAATAATAATTCTGCATCCCTGTTACCATACTGTTGTACAATCTGATTTCGCCCTGTTCCCCGTATATCTTGCGGGGGTGGACGATTCTTTTTGCCTGTTCTTTCAGCTTCTCCCTCTTGTGCTCCAGATTCTTATCAGCGATATGCGACATAACCACGAGTTTATCGCCTTTTCTGTGTACTTTCATTTTGAAACCAAGGAACTCAGAATAATGATTTCTCACGTTGACTATCCTTGTTTTCTTTTCTGAAATTTCCAGTTTCAGCCGTTCTTTCAGCCAGAGAGTGATTGCACATTTGGTACGCTCAGCAACGTCCTTTGTTCTACAGAAGATGCGAAAATCATCAGCATAACGGACAATGAACATCTCTTTCAGATTGGATTTCTTTGCCTGCCGGTAGCCATTTTCGGATCTGGTGTTCCTCTTGCATATAGGACACCATTGCCATTGACTCTCTACCCAATGGTCTAATTCGTTGAGTACGATGTTAGCCAAGAGGGGCGAAATAATTCCTCCCTGAGGTGTTCCTTTGTCGGGCGTAACGGTAGTTCCGTCCTCAAGTCTGATAGGCGCTTTGAGTATTCTCTTTATAAGAAAGATCAGTTTCTTATCATGAATCCCCATAGCCCAAATCTGACGTATCAGCTTGGCATGGTTCACATTGTCAAAGAATCCCTTTATATCAAATTCAATAACATAGTGGAGATTTGCATGCTGTAATAGCTGATAACTTCTTGCTATTGCATTTTCTACCGAATGATTCGGCCTGAATCCGTAGCTGTTGTTGCTGAACTTAGCTTCACAAACAGGTTCCATTACCTGCTTGATACATTGTTGAACAAGCCTGTCCCATATACAAGGGATACCCAAGGGCCTTGTCTTGCTGGGGTCGTATGGCTTCGGTATCTCCTTGCGCCTTACTGGTTTGGGGCGATACCCATGTTTGCTTCCATTTACAATAAATCTTACTTTTTCGACCACTTCATCGGGGGTACATTTTCCGATGTCCTCGATTGTGAGGTTGTCTGTTCCGCTTGTCTTACTTCCTGTATTCTTCTTGATATTTCTGTACGCAAGCAAAATATTTTCTCTTTGAAGTATAACGGACATTAAGTCTGTAAACACTTCTCCGTTTGCACTCGCTTGGTAGAGATTATCAATGGTGCTCTGCATTCCGTAATACTCATTGTGCCGCAGATTATCCTCACATAGCAGTTGTTTTTCCTTTTTCTTGGTCATAAGGCATCACTCTCCTTTCTGGGGAAAGTGTCCCTTTTTGTCATACTCGTAATCCTTATTAGATTGAATGACAACAATAGTTTCTAACCGACTAAAGCCCATTCCTCAAGCCCGCCTTTTTCGTTGGGCTGTCATAGGTTCGAGCTTCGCTTTTCGGCACAGATTAAGCGGCTTATATGATTCGTCCGCATATTGCAAATGTGCAACTCTGTACCTTTCCACGTTCCGATAACTCTATCTGTGCATATATCCTTAGGTGTCCGCTATAGTCCTGTCAGCTTGACTGTGCCTGTAACACAATACGGAGTTTCATATTTTCGATTCTTACTCCACCGCACTGACACACATTTAAGTGTCCGTACATTTCTATACGGTAAACATCTAGACCCGTACATTCGCGGTTTTCGTCAGTCCGTCGTGGACAATTCTCACCATAGATATCTTGTAGACTCCCGGCGTGTCATCTGCATACAGTACCTCTACCGCACTTTCGTCAGCCGTGTTGCCACGCTGTTACGACAGACTTCCGCCGACTTTATCGAGCTCCAGACCCCTGCCTTTACAGCCGGAGCCGGTCGAAGTATCAGAGAAGGCATTTCAGGGCGTTACCCCGTCATTCTACCTTTCGAGTTATCAGTTGTTGCTTATCCCTTACGGAATAAGCCCGACGTTTTTAGCATCGCATGGCCATAAGTCTATGAAGTGTTACCCTCATAGAGCGATGTTTGTGCGTCAACGTGTCGCACCCAAAATGTTCTCAATTTCCGGGGAGGAAAGCAGGTCTTTTACATTCTGCGTCGCACCTGTGGGAATCCCGCCCCACTTACGGAAACGCTTCCAAATCTCACAGGAAAAGGCCGCCGTCTGTTCCTCTCGCAAAAGTAGATGGAACTCATCACAAAAATACCATGTCGCCTTGCCCTTGCTGCGGTTTTGGGTGACGCGCCCCCAAATCTGGTCTTGGACAATGAGCATACCGATTTTCTTTAGCTGCTTGCCCAGCTCCTTGATGTCAAAGGCCACAATGCGGTTTTGAATGTCGATGTTGGTTCTGTGGTTGAACACATTTAAGCTGCCGGACACATACAGGTCAAGGGCCTGCGCCACCCGGTCGGCCTCCGGGATATGCTGGTCTAACAGGGCTTTGTGCAGGTCTGCAAGGATGGGCATATTTTCCGGCTTGGGGTCTGCCAGATAAGGTTGGTAGATCACCTGTACCGCCCGGTCGATCACCGTCTTTTCAATGGCTTCCAGCCCGTTCTTGCCGCCCATGACAAGCTCACAGAACGACAGCACAAAGTCGGATTTCAAGGCCAGCGGGTTTTCATCCTCGGAGTAGTTCAGGTTGATGTCCAGCGGGTTCACATAGTTTTTGCTGGTAGGCGACAGCTTCACCACCTGCCCATGCAGCCGCTTCACAAGGGGGTAATACTCGGCTTCCGGGTCACAGATATACACATCGTCCGGGGTGCAGAGGAACACGCTCAAAATTTCTGATTTACAGCTCATACTTTTGCCGCTTCCCGGTGTCCCCAGCTTTAGCCCGTTGGGACACCTCGCCCGTTTGCGGTCGAGCATAATCATGTTGCCGGTCTTGGCGTTGATCCCGTAATACATGGCGTCGCCGCCCTGAAAAAGCTCCTGCGTCACAAAGGGGACGAACACGGCCACGCTGGAAGTCGTCAGGGAGCGTTCAATCTGGATGTGGCTGGCCCCCAGCGGCAGGCTGCTCATAAGCCCCTGTTCCTGCTGGTAGTCCAGCCGCACAAGGGAGCAGTTGTACTTCTGGGCGATCCCGGCAGCCCAGAACACATCGTTTTCCAGCTTTTGCCGGGTGTCTGCGGTGTTCAGCACCAAAAAGGTAAGCTGGAACATCCGTTCATTCCGGCTCTGCAAGGTCTTTAACAGCTCCTTGGCGTCCTGCCCGTAGGTGGCAAGGTCGCTGGGAAGTATATCCATGTCGTAACCACTTCTTACCGCCCGTTTCTGTTCCTGAATCTTCATGGCGTCAAGGTCGGTGATCTTGCGCTTGACCGTCTTAATGGCGTCGCTCTGGTCGATGGCCTGCACATGGAGGTTCACCACAATGCCGTTTTCTGTGTTGAGGAAGTCGGCCAGCATTTCATCCGACAGCTCCGGGGAGAGGATTTGCAGGAAGCTCACCGCCCCGTATTTGCCGCCCAGCCCGAACATCCGGGCATTGCCGAAGCGGAACGAGGACGGGGCGATAAAGTCCTTGGTGGAAAGCCCCGACGGGGCAAGCCACTTCCAGTCAAAAGAAAACGGCTCCCCGTCCGGGTGGAAAATGCTGTGCATGACTTCCAGCCGTTCCTTGGCGTCCAGTCCCCACGCGGAGGCCCCCATGCTCTTGAAATAGCCCAAAAGGTCGGTTTCGATCCGGCGCAGTCTGGCGCGGGCCATTTTCAGGCTGTCCGCCTCGATGGTGTAGGTCATAAATTTCCGCTTCATCAGGCCGTTGTTCCCGTTCACAAGCTGGTCTTGCAAAATGTCGGAATACTCGCTGCGGATGTCGTCGAAGTCGTCCCCCTGCGCCCGGATTTCAAAGCTCTTGGCGTACTGCTTGGGGTCGATCTTGCGGTTGATAAAGGAAAACTGCACATGAATGGAGGCGTCCAGATAGTTGTAGAGGTCGCACAGGTTTTCAAAGATGGCGGTCTTGGTGTCCGCCTGCGCCAGTTGGTAGCTGATGTCCGTAAACTCAATGCACTTGGAAAAGGTGCGGGGCGTTACCCGGCATACGCCGTCCTGATACATGGCCTCATAGGGAATACTGGCCTGTGCCGAATGGGGCTTGCCGTCGCCCTTATACTTTCGGATGACGGCCTGAATCTCTTTCTTTTCGGCGCGGGTGAGCTTGACCGGCGCTTTTGCGCTCGTTTCGTTCTTTTGCTTTTTGGACAATGGCGTTGACCTCCTTTTCCATTTGGGATTGCCGCACAAGGGCGGTATAAGCGTTGTTGGTCTGATAGGGCCGTTCCTTGGGCTGGATGAAGCAGCACTCGACGATCTGGCGCACCACCACTTCAAGGGGCTGGCCGTGTTTTTCGTAAAGCGCCAGCAGAAAGCCCGGCAGCATGGCAAACACCATAATGAGCGCCGCCGCGCTGGTCGGGACGCGGCCCCGGATCAAAAAGAAAAGCGGGACGCCTACCAGCAGCGCACCGCCAAAACAAATGAGCTGGCGTTTCGTCAGCCCGAATACTACCTTGGATTTGACCTTGGTTAAATCCTTGGGGACAGTTACATAAGCCATAAAAAGTCACCTCGTTTCTGGTACGGACAGGGAAAAATCGCTGTCCAATTCATTGCCCCACACATCCCAGCCGGGGGTTTTCTGTCTGGCAAACAGTTCTGCGCGGGGCAGGTCGCCCGCAAGGGCTATGATTTTCTCGCGGGTAATGTCTGGTTTCTTGCTGTGTTCCTCCACCGGGGAAATGATAAACTGATGGACGCTTTTGGAGTAACGCTTGGGATGGCCCCGCTTGGCAAGCAGGCAGATTTCCGCGTTTCCTCTCGTCCAATAGCCCAGTCCGTAAAACCATGTGGGGCTTTTGCGGTTCAATTTCAGCCAGACAAAGGCCACGGTCTTAAAGGAAAAGCCCCACGCCTTAATCAGACGCAGCGCCTCCGGGAGCTGTGGGAAAGTCGCCCACAAAAACAAGAGGCAGTCTTTTCCCGCCAGCGTTTCCACCGGCAGGGCGCACAGATCGTCAATGCTCATGGTGGGATAGTGATGTTCCGCCGCCCCTGTCCGTTTGCACTCATATCTCCACGGCGGGTCGGCGTAAAGGATGTTGTAGGTTTTCTTTTGTGTTTCCTCGATGGTTGGTATTCCTCCTGTCTGTCAATGTGCGGTAAATACGGCTTTCGATATGCTGCCGGTCTTGAACAGACAGAAGCAAAGCAAAACGGTATAGCCCATACAGCCCCAGATCGCGCCGGATATGTCGTCGGCGGTTCCGATCTGCTGGATCAGCACCGCATAAATCCCGACAACCACCATGATTAAAAAGGCTTGGAAGCCCAGCGCAAGCAGGGATTTCAAGTAGTTCTGGCCCATGCCGCGCCACTCTGCATTGCCCAGCGTGGCAAGGGGGATCGGCCCCAATGCGGTCACGGCGTAAATTTCAATCATTCTTCCATAGGTCACAAGGAAAATGCAGATGGAAAGAATGTTCATCGTCAGCCCCACAACAAGGGTCTGGAACCACAGGCCCAGCAGCGGCCCGATGTCCATTGCTTCAAGGCGGCTTTCCAGATCGGGCAGCAGCGTGTCAAAATCAATGCTGGTATCTCCGATAATCACCCCGGCGCTTTGGTTGACGACCTGCTGGGTGGCGTCAAACACGCCCATGACGATATTCCATGTGTTCGTCACAATGAGGATGGCAAAGGCGCTTTTGAAAATCCAGCGGAAGAACATGGAGCTGTCGAAGTCGTGCATATTGTTCTTTTCCACGATCATGTCGATCAGCTCATAGCACATCACAAGGGCGAGAATGGCCGCCGCAATGGGGACGATCACCGTTTCGGACAGGTTTTGCAGCATGGAGAAAATGCCGCCGTTCCAGTCCTGCGGGGTACTGCCCACATCCGACGCGATTTCCCCGACTTTGGTATTGACTGTGTTAAACAGGCCGGACAGGTTGCCCATGATACCGTCGATCAGGATTCCTTTGATCCATTCCCCGATTAAATCACCAATCATGTGGGGACACCTCCTTTCCCGCGCCCTCCCAGATCAGAGAGGGCGCGGAGGGTTTTCTAACACACATGGGGTTATCCCAGCAGCCCGGACAGCAGCGGAACAAGGGTCATGCCGATCAGGGCAACGCCTCCTCCGGCGACAAGCTGCTTGATTCCTTGGCTCTTGCTCGCCGGGTTGTCCGCCCCGTATCCCTCCAAAAGATTGACGCCGCCCCATACGCAAAGCGCGCCGCCGAGGCCCACAACGATGGTCTGCAAAGTATCAACTGCACTATTGAAAAATTCCATAAATTTACCTCCATAAATTCAGATTGTGATGGTGTTTGGGTACAAAAAAGCCGCCGTACACAGCGGCAGCCTCACAATCCGCAGACGGCCCGGAGTTACTGGCCGTCCCGCCATTCCAGCACAGCCAGCGAAAAAATTTCGCCCCATGCTTCACACAGTCTGCGGTCTATTTCCCTTGCAAGTTCTTCGGCTTCCCCGTCCGTGGGCGGGGTATCATGTTCTGCGATCCACTGGCACAGCACCGCAGCGGAAATGATTGCCCGGTAGATTTCTTTCTCATACTTGAAATAATCCGCAAATGTCCATTCGTCCGAGTGTCCCATCGGTCACGCTCCTTTCTCTATGGCCGCTTTATTCTGCGGAAAAATCTTCCTCCGACAGCTCAATGTCGTAGAGGTCAAAGGGTTCGTCCTCCGTTATCACGCGCCGCCTTTTCCGGCGCAGGGACGACAGGTAGCTGTCCACATCAAAGGTGTTCTTTTTGTCGGCGTCCGAGAGGTATTGATAGCGGGGGTGGCGGGTGATGTCGTATTTCTCACTGAAAAACGGCCTCACGCCGCGCACCTGCAAAATACACTTGCCTCCGTCCATCGTTGCAATTTCGTCTTGGCTCATCAGCTCCTTTCCGAGTTTTTGGTAGTTCAGTCCGTGGGAGGTCTGCGCGCCCCGGTTCTCGCTCTGGTTGTAGCTGTCAATGGTTTCCTTGCCCAGCACCTCCGCGATCTCCTTGGCGTTCTTGCCCCTGCCACTAAGGAACAGCGTACAGTCGCAGTTGTCGGAAATGATTTCCGCCGCGTCCTTGTAAATGGCCTTTAGCTGCGACTGGCTCTGCAAAATAATAGAAGCCGAGATTTCCCGGCTTCGTATGGTGGCAATCAGCTTGTCAAAGTTTGGAATCTGGCCGAATAGCGATAGGTAAGCCTCTGGCGTTTCCACCTCGGGCTTTTCCCCCGCTCCACACCGTGCGTGATAGTTTCCCATCACACGGCGTTCCACCGACTAAGATTACTTTTTAGTGCCTATATAGTCCTCGAATTGTATTTCCTCCAACTCTCTGTGTTTTCGGAGTTTATTGATTTTATCTTTCATTTCTTCGGTCAACTGTAAGTCTTTAAGCAACTTTCCAATTTTTACAGGATTCGTTGCTCCAACCAGTTCTGACACCTCTTTTGACAGGATAATCAAATTCCTGTAAGTGTCGTTTCGCTCTCCCTTACATGGTTTGATATGCACACATACCATATCTGATATTGACAGGGCATTGTGCGTTACCGCACATTTGCCTTTTTGTGCGATATATCTCGAAAGAGCGTTGTCTGCCATCTCCAACGTAGGGTAGAGATGTGCATTTTCCATCATGTATTTCATAACATCGTAGCTGATACAGTTTTCGATGTCTGAATACTTCCTCACATATTTATTGACTTCACGCCTTTTATATTTGGGGTATTCATAAGCCACATATCCAACAGGGATAATCATTCTTCCCTTTATCCATCGGAACTGCTTAGACTTTCCATACTTTTCCTGAATAAACTTGCTGGTTATCTCGCCTTGACGTTCTATGGGGTAACAGCGGTTATTATGATTCATGCCGTTACTTTTTCCCGTTACTTTAAAGGCGATTTCCGCAAAGTCTGCTGATACCATAGTTGCCATACAGTAATAGTTGTGCATTCCCATAACCATTGCATTATAAAGACTTATATTTCGGTCTATCTCGCTTTGTTTGCTCGGATTCTTTATGTCTTTCCAAACGTCACTTAGCTTTTTAATGACCTTTGCTTTACTCTTGTCTGCCATGTGGGAACGTATTACCCACTTACTGCCTTTTGGTACAACCTTAAATTTGATACCGAGGAAAGTAGTGTAATTCTTCCGCAAGTTTGTGATACCCGACTTTTCTCCACTGGTCTGTAAATGCAGATTTTCTGCCAACCAGAGTTTTGTGGCACACATTACCTTTTTCGCCGTTGCATAATCCCGACAGAATAGCTTAAAATCATCTGCATACCTTACGATATACATTTCTTTCAAATCGGTTTTTGCTCTCAGCTTATTCCATTTCTGCGTTCTGTCTACTGTGAGGACGTTTCCCTCTTTATCAGTCTTGTTAAACTCTAAACCTGTTTTACCCTCTTTGATTTTGAACATTTCCCACTGACTGGCAATCCACCAGTCCAGTTCATTCAATACAACATTTGCAAGAAGTGGGGATAGAATCCCCCCTGTGGTGTACCCGTTTCGGGAGTGATTATAATGTCATTGAACAGGATTTCCGCTTTCAGCATCTGCTTGATTATCATAATCAGCTTTCTGTCCTGTATGCCGATTCCCCACAACTGCCGAATCAACTTACTGTGGTCGATATTATCAAAGAAGCCAACAATGTCTACATCTACTACAAAGTGCAGATTCTGCAACTGTGCCATTTTATAGCATTGTGCGATTGCATTCTGCGTTGACCGATATGGTCTGAAACCATTGTTCCGCTCATGAAATTTCGCTTCACAAATCGGCTCCAGTATCTGTAAGATACACTGTTGTATCAGTCTGTCCCAAATACTCGGAATCCCTAATGGGCGGGTTTTTCCGTTGTCTTTCGGGATTTCAACTCGTCTAACCTTTTTTGGCTGATAATAGTTCAACTTATTTCTGACGGTTTTAATGACCGATTCGATGGGCAGTGACTGTATCGCTACAATCGTTTTCCCATCTGTGCCGGGAGTTTTGCTCCCACTGTTTTTACAGATATTTCGATATGCAAGTATGATATTCTGCTCTGACACAATCAACGGCATGAGCCTGTCAAATGTCTTTCCATTCTGGCTGTCCTCAAATAATCGGTAGCCTGTTTCTTTAGCGTCATACCTTTCTGCATTTCGCTCTGCTTTGTTTACAATTCGTTTTGCCATAGTAACCAGCTCCTTATCAGAGAATGATTTTTTCTTAGTCGCACCACGACAGCTATGAAAATCTCCATTTTGGTGATTACTATATAGGCATGAAAGAAAATCTTAGTATCGGCTTGAGGCTATCCCTCCACCGCTTATTGTTACGGCTTCACAGGTACTGTGCCTCTACTCTCACAGCCACTAATGCACTTATTATAGAAAGGCTCTTTCAATCCCTTTCCTTTTCGATACAACTACGGTACTTTTTCCGCTGATACAGTCAGCTCCCGTATTGGCTGCTTTCCACGTTCCGCATAACTTAGGATTGTTGCCACTTAGGTCGTTCCTTTAGCCCTGCAAGCATTATCTTCGAGCGAATCCCTCAAGATACCTGTGTCCTGTAAACACAGAGGGCATTTCATACTAACAACTTTTACTTTGCCCCGCTTGCGTACCCATTGGTACACTTGCATTTCTGCAAGCCATTCGTTTAGAGCCGTACATTCGGAATCTTTGTCAGACCGCCTTTTTGGTCATTCTAACCATATGGCAACCCCACCCGCACTGTCACACACAACCCGTACCTCTACGAATCTTTCCTCGCCATTAAGCGTTAGGGTGTGCTTCGCACGACTTCCCCGAGCTTATAACCCCAACCGTCTGTATTCGGCTGACGCTATTCGGAGTATTAGTGAATCCCCTTCAGGGCGTTACCCCGTCATTTGAGATTTCAGTTATGCAGTTCTCTAAAACCACATTTATTTAATTGTTTGTGACTTTAGGCTACGCTTTTGTCGGTTATTCCCACCGTTTTAGGCGTAGAACGTGTCACACTGTTGGCAAACTCATCAGCAATGACACGCACATGCACCGGAAGTCTTCCACCATATTCATCATCTGCCTTGTCACAAAGCAGATTGAAAAGCTGTGTGTAAAGGATTGATACAACAAAGTTAAAGGTGTCGTCGGTGTCGGAGATAATAACAAAAAGCGCGGTCTTTCGGTCGCCTAAGGTGTCAAGCTCCATTTCGTCGGTTTCCATCAGCTCGCGCAGTTCCCGAATGTCAAAGGGGGCAAGACGCGCACCGCAGGAAATGAGGATAGAGCTTCTTGTTTTTCCGGCAGACAGCAAAAACTTCTTGTACTGGCGCACCGCAAAATGTTCCGGGTCTTTTTCCTCCAAGCGTTCAAACATGAGGTCAACGGGGGATTGAAATTCCGGGTCGTCCTCGCGGGCTTCCGACGCATTTATCATTTCAAGCAGCGTCGTGAAGTTCTTTTCCTCGTCCGGGGCTTCATACCAGATATAGCCGATTAGCGCGGTGTAGTAGAGCTTTTCCGCTTTCACCCAGAAATCCTCGCCGGATTTTTCCCCGTCGCCTTTGGTGTTGGCGATAATGGTATTGACTAACTTCAAAATGTCCTTTTCGCTCCGCAGATAGGCAAAGGGATTGTATTTCATGGATTTTTTGAAGTTAATCGTATTTAGCACTTTGATACGGTATTTGTACCGCTGTAACATTTTCCCGGTTTCCAAAATCAGTGTTCCTTTCGGGTCAGTGACGATATACGACGTTGGAAAATCCTTTGACGTACATTGCATGAGCGACGGTTTCACAAAGAACCGGGTCTTGCCGCTGCCGGAACCGCCGATTACAAGGATATTTTTGTTTCTTGCGTATTTCGGCTGCTTCGGGCGGCTGTTCATGGTAAGCCGTTCCGTCTGCGTTAGGGGGATATTGTTCTCAAATACCGGGTCGGTGTACGGCTTTATGTCGTCAGCCCCGCCCCATGAAGCGTTTTGTCAAGTGCTTTTTTGAGTTATTGACGCAAATTATCGTG
>ERZ772879.2198-NODE-2198-length-12172-cov-3.272262_pt1 | contig 12172 bp, 9 predicted proteins | sample MGYA00580582_ERZ772879 | MGnify/ENA primary metagenome ERZ772879 (study PRJEB29015, sample SAMEA2737682) | human gut metagenome | biome: human gut; feature: human-associated habitat; material: faeces | place: China | collected 2012 ... | reverse complement strand
CACTGCATGATTCGCCCATCTGCTCAAGATGCCCGCGTTGCGCTTAGCCTCCCAAGTTATTTATCTTAGTAGTAGCAATTTGGATAAAACCGCTTCGGCAACTTCTGTCTCATTAGGCCTGGCTATGCAAGCCGCGCCCCTCGATGACGATATAGTGAACCGCCATCGGACCGTGAACGCCCTCGACGCGCACGAGCTCGATATCCGCCGTCGCCGACGGGCCGCTGATAAAGCAGATCTGAGAGGGAAGGTTCTCGCCCGCCGGTGCGCCCTCCTCGTCGAGCACCGCAAGCCAGTCACCCATCGTTGCCTTCACATCGGCCGCGTTGACGATTGCGATGTGGACGGTTGGCAGCAGGCTGATGGAACGTCCGCATTTCTGGTTGCACGGTTGGACAATGGTCGCGGTCTCTGCGATGCCTCCCTGGGCAAACGTAATGCCGTAACGCGCGACATTGCATGCATCGACCATGGCATCACGACCGGCCGTTGCGTCCCAACGCGTAAGACCCGTGACTGCGTCGCACTTCTCGAGCGCAGCGGGGATGTGCATTTTCTCGATGCGGTGGTCGTCTGCATAGACGACCGAACCGGCCTCGTCATCTGCCTTGATGATATCGACAATCGTCTGGGCGACCTCCGTCGACTTGCAACGGTGCACGCCCACTTGCACCTTTTGCGCCTCGTCGACGAACATATCGACGAGTTGCGGATGATCGAGACCATCGGTGAGGCGTGCAGGAGGGTTCTTCTCGTAGTCGAGCGGCTGCACATCCTGCGGAACAGCCTCGTGCCCCAATTGCCGGGAGATGGGAGCCAGGAAGCTCTCGAGTGTTGCGCGCTCCATCATGCACCGCCCTTCTGGTTTTGGTCGTCATGCGTCTTCGCACGCTCCTCGGCGCGGGCGGCATTATGCTCGGCCAACCAGGTGCGGAAGCGATACGGCGCGATGACGTCGAAATCACGTGACGAGGTCCAGCTGCCGAGGACGGGAATCCAGGCGCTGCGCTCGTCGAGTGATGATTTGCCACGGGTAAGGATGTTCATGACGGGACGCCCGAGACGCATGAGCGCCATGTACAGCGGGCTGCTCGACCACATGGCTTGCATGGCCTTGAAGATGGGCACCTCGATCTTGTTGTTCTTGCCCTCGTCGACAATCGCGATGCGGTGATCACGCACGAGGTCGTGTATGGGAATGCGCACCGGACAGTGCTCGGTGCAGGCACCGCAGAGGGTGCAGGCAAAGGTCATCGCCTTGGCGTTTGCATCGTCGTAGCCCACGAGCTCGGGCGTGAGTACGAGACCCATGGGGCCGGGGTAGATGGACCCGTAGCCATGTCCGCTGATATGGCGATACACGGGGCAGATGTTGAGACAGGCGCCACAACGAATGCAGCGCATCATGGGCTCGAACTCGGTATCGAGCAGCTTGTGGCGCCCGTTATCCATGATGATGTAGTGAACCTCGGCCGGTCCATCCAGCTCGCCCTCATGGCGCGCGCCGGTGTCCACGCTGAAGTATGCCGTCATCTTGGAACCCACGGCGCTCTTGGGCAGCAGGGCCATGAAGATGTCGAGGGACTCGAGCGTGGGGACGATGCGATCGATGCCGACGAAGACGATCTGCACCGGTGGGAAGCTATCGACCATGCGACCGTTGCCCTCGTTAGTGACAAGCGTGACCGAGCCGGTCTCCGCCACCGCAAAGTTGCAGCCGCGTATGCCCACTTGGGCACTCAGGAACTCGGGACGCAGCATCTTGCGTAGGAAGTGCGTGATGTGCTCGGGGACGTTGTCGCCATCGTATCCGCACACCTTGCGGTAGAGCTCGGCGATATCATCGCGCGTATGATGGAGCGCAGGCACGACGATGTGCGAGGGCATGTCGCAAGCCGTCTGCAGGATGTTCTCGGCGCAATCGGTCTCGATTACCTCGACACCCGCCTCCTCGAGCACGTGGTTGAGACCGATCTCCTCGGTCATCATGCTCTTGGACTTGACGGCCTTGAAGGCGCCGTGATTCTCGAAAATGTCGAGCGCCTCCCAAAGCGCCTGGTTGCCCGTCGACGCAAAGTGCACGTTCACGCCATGGTCGCTCGCGTTCTGCGCGAACTGCTTCACGTAGTAGTCGAGGTTCTTGGTGACGTGATCGCGTATGTCCATTGCCGTCGTGCGCAGGCCCTGCCAATCCGGCTCTGCCTCGACGAGCGCGGCGCGTTTTTGGTAGAAAGTCTCCTGCGCCATCTGGATTGCCTGATGCTTGAAGTCATCCTCGATGCACTTGGCAGCGCGCTCGCGCAGAGACGCTTCGGTGTCATATAGAATCGCCATGGTTACTCCCTCGCATCCAGAATCTGCGCGATATGCATGACGCGGATATCACGGTCGAGCGCTCCTTGCGTGCGCAAGCGTGCAAGCGCGCCCTTGATGTTCATGAGGCAGGGTACGTCAGCACCGCATACGACATCGGCGCCCGTCTCGATGATGGTCGCGCACTTCTCCTTGACGATCTCCGCCGAAATCTCCGGCTCCTTGAAGGAGAAGGTTCCGCCAAAGCCACAGCAGCGCTCGGCATGCACCATCTCGATGTATTCGAGCCCCTCGACGGCCTTGAGCAGCTGCAGGGGCTGTTCCTCGATGCCGAGAAATCGCGTGACATGGCAGCTCTTGTGATAGGTGACCTTGTGATGGAAGCTCGCGCCCACATCGGTCGTATGCAGCTGGTTGACGATGAAGTCCGTGAACTCGAACATGCGCGGCCTGATGCGCTCGAGTTTGTGCAGGTACTCCACGTCCTCGAGCACCGTGGGGTAATCATTGATGATGGCGTTCATGCACGAGCCCGTGAGCGAAACGATCGTTTCGTATTGATCGAGGTCATACGCGTCGAGTATGTTCTTGGCGACGGGTATGGTCTCCTTGGCGTATCCCGAGTTGAGAAGCCCCTGCCCGCAGCAGACCTGCTCTTCGGGCATCTCGACCTCACAACCGAGACGCTCGAGCACGTTGACCGCGGCAATGCCGATTTCGGGATAGAACATGTCGACCATGCAGCCGGGGAAAAACGCAACCTTCATGCGATTCGTACTCCCTCCAGAAATTCTCGCGGGATTTTGTCCCTCCCATTGTATTCGTTTTGAAGAAGAATTTGCGCATGTTGCATACGCCGTAGACGCAATTGTCATGCACGGCTGTGCGCCGATGCCCTCTGATTTGCGGTATTATGCGGAAAGTTATATGTGAATTATGTTGGGAGAAATCATGGAGCTCTTGAGAAAGTGGAATTCGATCAGCCTCATCTGGCGCATCGTCATAGGCCTGGTCATCGGCGCGGTCCTGGGCGTGTGCTCCCAGGCGTTCGCATGGGATCAGATCATGATCATCGACCTGCTGGGCACGCTGTTCGTCAGCGCTTTGAAGGCTGTCGCCCCCATCCTCGTCTTCTTCCTGGTCCTGAGTGCGCTCGCCAACGCCAAGACCGCCGGTTCCATGAAGACCGTCATCCTGCTCTACATCGTGTCGACGATCCTCTCGGCGTTCATCGCCGTGCTCGTGAGCTTTGTCTTCCCCGTCGACATTCAGCTCGCGAACCCACCCGAAGACGTCGCCGCCTCCCCCGAGGGCATCGGTGCCGTACTTCTCACACTCGTGACCAACATCTTCTCCAACCCCGTTGACGCGCTCATGAAGGGCAACTTCATCGGCATCCTGGCATGGGCGATCGTCCTCGGCATTGCGCTGCGCAGCGCCAGGCAGTCCACCAAGACCGTCTTCGAGAACATCTCCGAGGCGATCACGCGCGTCGTGCGTTGGATCATCAACCTTGCGCCGTTCGGCATCCTCGGCCTCGTCTATACGTCCGTATCCACGAGCGGTCTCGAGATCTTCACCTCCTATGGCGCGATCATCCTGCTGCTCGTCGGCTGCATGCTGCTCATCGCCCTCGTGGTCAATCCCATCATTGTCTTCGTCTGCATCCGCAAGAACCCCTACCCGCTCGTTCTGCGTTGCCTCAAGGACTCGGGCATCACGGCGTTCTTCACCCGTAGTTCCGCCGCTAACATCCCCGTCAACATGGAGCTATGCCAGAACCTTGGCCTGAACAAGGACAACTACTCCGTCTCCATTCCGCTTGGCGCGACCATCAACATGGCGGGCGCGGCCGTCACCATCTCGATCATGACGATGGCGACCGTGCACCTGCTCGGTATCCAGGTCGACTTCCCCACGGCAGTCGTCCTGAGCATCCTATCCGCCGTTGGCGCCTGTGGTGCATCGGGCGTTGCCGGTGGCTCGCTGCTGCTCATCCCGCTTGCCTGCTCGCTGTTCGGCATCGGCCAGGACATCGCCATGCAGGTCGTCGCCGTCGGCCTCATCATCGGCGTCATCCAGGATTCCTGCGAGACCGCGCTCAACTCCTCCTCCGACGTGCTGTTCACGGCATCCGCCGAGTACATGGCGCGTCGCAAGAAGGGCATCGAGTTTTTCCCCGGCAAGGACGCACCGTTGCCCGTTGAGGAGATCGAGGAGGACAAGCTCGACGAGGCGCAGCTCGAGGGTACCGAGGACACTTGGGCCGCCAAGGAGATCGGGTAGAGGGAAGCGAGCTTGCTATGTCTTTCTCCGACTTGCTACTCGAAATACCCGCGAGCAAAAACCTATTGCCTCATGTCACGCCCGCCATGGTGCAAGATGAGCTGGCCCATAAAGATCGCATCCCCGAGCTTCATTTCACGCACGATAGGCCGTTTCGCTGGTTTTGCGCCATCGACGACATCGGTCAGATCGAAAAAACAGACCTCACGCATCTCGCCAGCCAGATGCTCATGATGGTGCGGCTCGATGATGTGGAAGCACTGGAGCAGATCCTCCCCAACGCTTCCTATATCGCCTGCATTGATGACATCGATACTGTCATGTGCATCCAGAATCTATTCGTAACCATGTACATGTGGGAGAATACCCTCGAATACATCGTCATGAAAAACGGAGCCATTGGCGAACTCCTGGACGCAAGTACTTCCATTCTGCGCAACTTCATCTTTGTTTCCGACAACAACTTCAATGTCATTGCTCGTACTACTGAGATTGACCCACCAGATGATCTACATCGCTCCATAATCGAAAACGGTTGCCTCACCCAAGCCACCATTGCCGAGGAGCGTTTTCGCCTCCCGGAAGAGACCTTCTATACGCGCGGGGCATCAGACATCACGCCGTTTGACCGCGTTTCATTCCCCATTCACATCCACCACGCATACTTCGGGTCCATCTCGATGTCGTGCAACGAGAAATCGGATACCCCCGGCCTCCGAGATGCGTTTCTCATCCTCGCAAACCACGTGCAAATGGCTTGTGAGCGCCTATGGGCAAAGGAAACGATGCGGGAAGCGCCCTCATTCTTCTTTTTTGAAAGGTTGCTACGTGGCAATGCAGTCACCGACGAATATGTTACAGCGCAACTGGAGGAAAACGGTCTTCCCAAAAATGGCCTGTACAAGGTCGTGCTCTTCGATGTGGATCCGAGCATTGAGCCCGAAAAGGCTTATACGCTCAACAAAATCGCATCGACCCTCAATAACGGACATGTACGATGTTTCCCCTTCGAACATGCCGTCATCGCCGTCCTGTATGGCTCTCGTATCGATGGGGAGCTATCTCACCGCAAAACCATAGAAGAGGTAACCGAGCGCATATATGGGGGACTTGACATCGTAAGTGCAGTGTCCTCAGTCTTCTCGGGTATCGAGAATTTGGCCTTCGCCTATCGGCAAACGCAAATTGCCCTCGGTTTCAGACTCTCCATTGACCGAGAGAGAAGCATCGACGGAATCACGGACCCTCACGGCATATACATGTTCGAGGATGCACTCCTCTACTACCTGATAGACGCCACAGAACGAGACGAAGCCTTCATGGAGTTCACTTTTAGCTCGTCTATCGTCAACATCCTCTGGGAAGAGGATGTGAATAATGGCACCGACTATCTGAAGATTCTCTGGTTCTATCTGAAGAACGAGCGCAATGCCACGAATACCGCCCAGGAGCTTCACATGCATAGAAACACGGTGCTCTACCACATAGACAAGATTCAGCAGCGTTTCGATTTCGACATGGGCCTCAAATCGGCCCGCGACTGGATGCTTGTCTGCTTCAAATCGCTGTTCTCGCGTCTTTCCGGCGAATCTCTCTCGACAATCTTCAGCGTAAACCGCTAGATTCACAAAGAACGGCCTGCATCCGGGTCATGCAGCTCACCTGATTCTCCAAGTCGCGATTTACCCTTCTTGTAAACATGGGTTGGATCCATGAGCAGACTCGCTCCGCACGCCGCGCATACATGCGAACCAGTGGCGTTTTTGAAACGGCATTCGGGGCACCGATGCACGTAGACAGCCGGAGGCGTCTCACCTCGACATCGTCCACAGTTGAAACAGTAATGGCACGATCCCATGCATCCCCCTTCAAGATATCTCTCAAAAAGACAAGGAGCCCCTCCGCATAAAGGGGCTCCTCGCTTAATGCATGATCGGTTCTACAGGTGGTCACCCTCGAGGATGCCCTCGGCGTCATCCTCGGCAATTTCCCTGGCACTTGCCTGGTCATCGGCAATCTTGCCGGCAACACTTGAGCGCACGTTGGGAAAGAGGAAGAGCGAGACGATGGCCGCGACGCAAACGCAGGCGGCGCCCACGTAGATTCCCTGGTAATAGGGCAGACCATCAACCATGCCCGTAGCGGCGATGGCCAAAGGCGAAACAATATAGGATGCGATGAGGAACATACCGAAGTTCTGAAACGTCGCCTGAATTCCGCCGATGATGCCATAGTGCTCGGGCTTCACGCCGGGAAGCAGCGTTGGCAGCATCTTGGTAAAGGGCATCACACATGCCATGAGCACGGGTTGCAGGCAGAACAGAATCCAGGTATAGGGACCGTAGGGCAGGAAGAACACCAAAGCGAAACAGATGGCTGTGCCCAGCAAGCAGATAATGAAGGGTGCACGCATATTCTTGAACAGCTTGGCAAACACCACAGGCAGGACCATTGACGCAATGCAGGCGATAACCGTGTTGATCGTGGACATATCGCCAGCAACAGGCGCCATAGCAGGATCACCCATAAGCGTCGTTACGGCGGGAACCATGTACGAGCCGTTGATATTGGTCATGCCAAATACCAGGAACGCGGTGATGCCGATGGCCCAAACACGCCAGTCCTTGAGGACTTCCTTAGCATACTGACCGACTGGTTCCGAGGACCTGTGCTCATTGGGATGCTTGCGATACACGGCGAACCATGCAATCAGGCCTATTACAATGAGGCCAAAGCTAATCCACCAAGCTTGATGGATTTCGGGAAGGTGAGAACCGACGTAAATGGCAAGTGCCGCACCGGCCGACATGCCAGCGGTGTACACACCCATGGCAAAGGAGTTGGCCGTCCCGGGAAACCACAGGCGCAGAAGTTTGGCAGAGTTGGCGTTGAGCGCCGCAACTCCCGTGCCCATGAAGAAGCTCGCGATAAAGAGGCCCCAGTAATCAACGACAAAGCAGCGAGCCAAGGCTCCAAGAGCCGCCACGGCAAAGGCAACGAAAAACACCTTACCCAAGCCGACACGGTCAGCGAGTACACCACCGGCGATACAGAGCAGCACACCCGAAAAATATGGAATGGACATGATCATGGAGAACGCCATAGGCTCGCATTGATACTCCTGCATGACCATCAGCGCGGCACCGCCGGGAATGATGAATGAAAATTGAAGCGCTATGAGGAGAATGGTCATTCCTATGAGAATGGCCCATCTCCACGGAAGCAGCTTTTCCTCTTGCATGTTCCCTCCTTGTTTGCGAGCTCATGCTCGCCATAAGTCAAAAGCCGACCTTGAAGCCAGCACGAACGAACGTTTTGTATTCCCGGGGGTGTCCGTATGGACACCCCCGGGCTCTCGATCTTCCCTAGCGCGGGAAAATAACCATCTGAGACTTCATTTCAGCCTCAGCCTTCTTGGCCTTGGCCGCGAGCTCCTCGACAGGACCGTAAACCATCACGCCTGCCTGGCAGTGATGCACGCAAGTCGGAAGTTTGCCAACGGCCGTGCGTGCCGCGCACAAGTCACATAGATGGGTAGGGACGGGAATGTTATTGAACTCCCACTTCCCGTCCGACGTCTCGAACGGGCCCATGGTGACGAGCCTGATGCCAAAGTCGCCCTTGGGCATGTCATGCTCCTTCTTGCAGGCTACCTCACAGGCATGACAGCCCGAGCAGTACTCGTAATCGATCATCAGACCATATTCGCCTCTGGTCATTGCTTGTTCCTTTCTCCTTGTGGCTACCAGCTACCTGATGCCGTCATAGAAGCTCGGCGTATCCGTCTTATGAGACGGGCCGTGCGTATAACCGCTTCCACGAGTCACTTGATAAGTGGGCTGGTTCTCCTTCGTCATGGTGTCGGGTGTGGCCGGATACACCTTGGCAATGGAGCACTTAATGGGGGCACCGTAACCCGACGGGCCGTTCTCGCCCATGGGAATGAGGTTGTTCGGATTGCAGTCAAACACGCCGAACAGCTCCGGCTCGGCGGCCTCTTTCTCCGGGAACCACCAGCCATGCTCCGTGGAGATGACGCGCGGGTCGAGCGTATCGTTGTACCGAGCAACCTGGCGACACTTGCCCATCTGGTTCTCGATCCAAGCCCACTGCCCCTCGGCGATGCCGTATTTTGCGGCGGTGTCCGGATGAATGTCGAAATACGGGACCGGATGCAGCTCGCGGCTCGTCGTATCGGGCTGGCGCCACTCGGAGTGGAAGAACTCGAACGAGCGCTTACCCGTGGTGAGGACCAGCGGATATTCATCAGATAGCTGAGGGGTGCTGTAAGGACTCGAGGGAGGTTCCTCGTAGAAGGGCAGCGGATCCATATCCCACGCATCAAATAGCACGGGGGCCAGTTCGTAGAGACCGGTAACCGTATTGAAACCGGGCTCGCCATCAGGACGCAGCAGGCCGTTCTCGTGCTTGAAATAGCGGAAGGGATGATAGTACCAACCGCCCGCTTCCTCGAGCTCTTCCATTGAGTCAAAACGGCAATCCGGCGCCGTCTGCATACGCCAGTTCATGTAATCGCGCGGCGTTTGCACCCACTCCGGCCACAGCTCAGGCGCAAGACGATGGCCAAGGTCAATCATAATCTGCTCGTCTTCCTTGGCCTCGTAGTAGCTACCCGTCTTGGTGAGAGAACGAATCGGGTCGAACCATACGCGGACGCAATCACGCTCGTTGGACATGGCGCAGGGCAGAAGCAAATCGGCACAGGCACTCGCAAACGGAGTCATGAACATGTCGATATCGCAGATGAAATCGACCTTGTCCATCGCGCGGTAGATACGCGGGGCATCCTGGCCCATATTTGCGATGGGATTGGAAGATTGAATCCAGAGCATGCGCACCGGACGCGGGTCGCCCTTTTCGTCCTTGCCTGTCTCGATGGCATCGAGAATTGCATCAGATTGCGAGCTTGCCGTGAAACCAGACTTCTTGAGCGGATACTTGGAATTGCCGAGGCGCTTCTCGACCATGCCCTCTTTAAGATACTCAATGCCGGAGTTGTAGCCAAACTCGAGACCACCGGCCTGATCAATAAGGATGTTACCGCCGGGATTGTCAATGTTGCCGGTAATGCCCGCAAGGTCGGCGATGGCAAGAGCCGTCTGCGTTCCGATCTTGGACATGTCAACGGCAAGACCCCACTGGATGGTGGAGGGGTTCGACTTCGCATAAAAGCGCGCAGCCTCAATAAGCGTGTCCTTGTCGACCCAGCAGATTTCGGCGACCTTCTCAGGAGGATACTCTTGCACGCGCTCCTTGAGCTCTTCGAAGCCATAGCACCATTTCTCGACGAACTCATGGTCATAGAGGTCTTCGTTAATGATGACGTTCATCATGCCAAGAGCCAGCGCCGCATCAGTACCAGGACGCAGGCGCAACCAGTATTTGGCACGGCTGCCAATCCAGGTGAGCTGCGGATCGACGCTGATAAGCTCACTACCACGCTTCATAGCCTCGACAATCCAATGCCCGAGGAATGCATCCGAATTGCATACGACCGGATTCGTGCCCCAGAGGACGATGCACCCGGGAACCTTCCAATCCTCATCCTCCTCATAGCGCCTATCGCGGAACTGCGACATATCCGCAACCCACTGGTTGCCCATAACCACATAGCACAGCGCCGTACGAGGCAGCATGCAGCTATCACCAGAGAGGAAGCACAGGGTGAGATCCGGACCACCGAAGTTCGCGTACTGATTATGGGCGATAACCTGAGAAACATTGCGCCCGGTACCAATCATCGAGATGATGGACTCCGGTCCGCTCTCTTCCTGGAACTTACGAACGTTCTTCTCGATGATTTCGTAGGCCTCGTCCCAGCTAATGCGCTCCCAGGTATCCTGGCCACGCTCATTGCGAGCACGCTTCATGGGATACTTCAAGCGGCTCTCATGATTCACGAGCTCGGGAAGTTCAAGGCAGCGCATGCAAAGCCTGCCCTGGTTAAACGGGGAGTTGGGATCACCCTCGACCTTGACGAGCTTATCGTTCTCGTCGGTATAAAAGATGACCTGGCATCCTTCGTGACAACCAGGGCCCGACCACATCGTAGTTCGCGTGGCAGTAAGGTCGCCCTCTTTCCATCGCAGCTTCTTAGGGTACAGATCAAGGTTGTACTCGTTGTTGTACTCCATTCCTTCTCCTCTCTAACGCCTCTTTCAATGCCGTCATGCAGATTTCTGACATGCTGGCCACACTGGCTTCATGCTAAGAAATTGGCCTATGGGGTCGTAATGGCAAAAGCTCCAAAGATTGAGTCGCGCTTTTGGAGCATCCTCCATAGGTACGACAAAAGTACTGCCCATATACTCACGACACGCGTTCGTAAAAGATTCAGGGGAGTGCAATGAGCAAGGCGTATGTCAAAACAGCAATAGCGGCGTGCCTCATCATGAGTGCAATGATTGCCGGCGCGGTAAGTTTCGGGTTCTTCATGGACCCCGTTACAAACAGCATGGGGTTCGAGCGCGCGACGTTTTCGCTATACTTCAGCCTCATCACCATTGTCGGAACCATCACCTTGCCGATTTACGGTCGCCTAATAGAGCGGTTCGGCACGCGCCCGTTCGTAATCTTTGGCGGAATATGGACGGGTGTCGCGATGGCCGCGTTATCGCTCTGCCAGTCTCTTCCCGCGTTCTACATCGTAGGATGCCTTGTCGGGCTCGGCTTCTTCGGGTGCAGCTACGCTGTCGTACCCGTCATCGTTTCGGAATGGTTCGTCGAGAAAAACGGTTTCGTTATGGGCTTGACCGCAGCATGCGGTGGCATCGTCGCCATGATATTGAGTCTCGTGTTTCCCGCTTTCATCATCCAATTCGGCTGGTCTAATGGTTATGTACTCCTGGGAGTCGTCGTCTTCGCACTTACCACCCCGGTAGGCTTGTTTCTCCTTCGCTCGAAGCCGAGCGACGTTGGCCTTGCCCCCTATGGTGCAAATGCGACTCCCGCACAATCCTCAAATACCGATGTGTCTGGATTGAGCTTTGCTCAAGCACTGAGAACCCCTCAGCTCTGGGTGGTTGCTCTGGGGTTCATGGTGCTGGCAATCACGGTCACGGTCACCCAACACCTCGCGGCCTTCTTCGTGAGCATCGGCTTCGATGCTGTCATGGCGGGTATATTCATGTCTGTCATATCCGCTGGCATCATCGTCACAAACTTCGGTGCCGGCATACTCGCCGACAAAATGGGATTGATGCGCGCCTTTATCCTATGCTCTGTTTTGTTAGCGCTTTCATTCGTGCTCCTACCGATCACGGCGTCCATTCCACTCATCTGTATCGCACTTGTGTTGATGTCGATTGGCAACGCTAACACCACGCTTTTTGCGCCCATGATGACCCAGAGTATTTTCGGTACACGTGATTACGCCTCAATTTGGGGTGTCATCAGCATGGCATCTGTGCTCGGGCAGGCCGTAGGTGCTCCTTGTTGGGGTCTTGCCTATGACCTTACCGGCGGATACGAAATCGCCATGTTCATCTCAGCTGTCCTAGTCTGCGTTTCCGCTATCGCACTTTTCGGAGCAAGCAAGACAGGGCGCGCGTGA
>ERZ772879.2196-NODE-2196-length-12176-cov-25.043808_pt1 | contig 12176 bp, 10 predicted proteins | sample MGYA00580582_ERZ772879 | MGnify/ENA primary metagenome ERZ772879 (study PRJEB29015, sample SAMEA2737682) | human gut metagenome | biome: human gut; feature: human-associated habitat; material: faeces | place: China | collected 2012 ... | reverse complement strand
GCAGCAGGTCGTAGCCCTTGCTCAGCACCAGCTGGGCGTTGGGCAGCTTGCCCAGACGGTCCGTGTCGTCACCGGCGGCAAAGTAGATGCACTTCTGCTCCTCGGGCATCTTCTCGACATACTCGTCCAGCGTGACGAGCTTTTTCTCCTTGGCGGAGTAGAACATCAGCAGGTCGCCCAGCAGATCCTTGTGCATGCCGTAGTCGCCGTAGATGCCGAACTTGATCTGGCGGCCAAAGTTCTTCCAGAAGGTCTCATACTTCTCGCGGTCATTGACGAGCATCGCGTGCAGCTCGTTCTTGATCTTCTTTTCCAGAGAATTGCGCATCAGCTTGAGCTGGTTGTCCTTCTGCAGCGTCTCACGGCTGATGTTCAGACTCAGATCCTCGCTGTCCACAACACCCTTCACAAAGCTGAAATAATCCGGCAGCAGGTCGGCACACTTCTCCATGATCATAACGCCGGAGGCATACAGCGCCAGACCCTTCTCATACTCCTTGGTGTAGTAGTCGTACGGGGTCGAGCCGGGGATGAACAGCAGCGCGGTGTAGGTCGCCGTACCCTCGGTGCGGCTGGTGATGACGCGCAGCGGGTCGGTGTAGTCCATGAATTTGTTCTTGTAGAACTCGTTGTAGTCTTCGTCCTTGACCTCGTTCTTCGGGCGCTTCCAGATGGGCACCATGCTGTTCAGCGTTTCCAGCTCGGTGTAGGTCTCGTACTCGGGCTTGTAGTCGTCGCCCGCGTCCTCCGGCTTCGGCTTCTGGCGGGATTTCTCGCGGTACATCGTGATGGGGAAGCGGATGTAGTCGCTGTACTTCTTAACGAGGTTTGCAAGCTCGTAATCCTCGAGGTACTCGCTGTACTTGTCGGTATCGGTGTCGTCCTTCAGAACCAGAATGATCTCGGTGCCGACGTCCTCCTTGTCAGCCTCGGTCAGGGTGTAGCCCTCAACGCCGGTGGACTCCCACTTCCAGGCCGTGTCAGCGCCCTGCGCGCGGGAGATGACGGTGACCTTTTTGGCCACCATGAACGCGGAATAGAAGCCGACGCCAAACTGGCCGATGATGTCGATGTTATCGCTCTGGTTCTCGGTCTTGAAGTCAAGGGAGCCGGACCTGGCAATCGTGCCGAGGTTCTTCTCCAGCTCCTCCTTCGTCATGCCGATGCCGTTATCGGTGATGGTCAGCGTGCGGCTGTCCTTGTCGGGCTGGATGTGGATTTTCAGGTCGTCCTTCGTGATGCCGACGGACGTGTCGGTCAGGCTCTTGAAGTAGCGCTTGTCGCAGGCATCCGATGCGTTGGAGATCAGCTCACGCAGGAAGATCTCGCGGTTTGTATAGATAGAATTGATCATCAGGTCAAGCAGCTTTTTGCTCTCGGCCTTAAACTGACGCATAGCCATGGTAGAAAACCTCACTTTATACAAATGAAATTAGCACTCGTTTATTTCAACTGCTAAAGTTAGTTTAGCACTCTTTTTAATAAAGTGCAACCCTTGCGCAGCATTTTAACAAAAAATTTAAATTCAGGGCTTTTCAAACGTGGGAATTTGCGGTATGCTAACAATGTATAAGGTATTCTGTTAAACAGCGCGGCAGGGGCCGGGCATGCCCGGCCCGCGGACTTGCCCGTGAATGTCTGCCTGCGTACAGCTGCGGGCCGCATATAGGCGGCCCCTACGCCCTGCCGACAAAAAACGATCCCTTACCATAGAAATACCATAGAAAGAGGAATCCATCATGCAAATATACACTCACACTCTCCCCGGCGGCGCACAGCTCATCGGGTATCTGCGCGATATGACCGTCGAGATGCCTGCCTTCAACACCCGTCCGGCCATTCTCATCCTGCCGGGCGGCGGCTACGCCTGGTGCAGCAGGCGCGAGGCCGACCCCGTTGCCATGCAGTTTCTGCAGGCTGGCTACAATGTCTTTACCCTCTATTACACCTGCCGAAGTGACGAGACCGTGCCCGCGCTGCGTTGGCAGCCGCTGATCGACGCTGCCGGGGCGATCCTGCATATCCGCCGCAATGCAGAGCAGTTCGGCACCGACCCGGCGAAAATCGCCATCTGCGGCTTCTCGGCGGGCGGCCATCTGGCGGCGTCCACAGCCATCCTGTGGGACGCCGAGCCTGTGCAGACCGCCCTTGGCATCCATGGCACCGAGGCCCGCCCCGATGCCGTTGTGCTGGGCTATCCGGTCATCACGGCGAGGGAATACCGCCACGACGGCTCCATTGTCAACCTCTGCGGCGATGACGCCGACCTGCGCGCCACAATGAGCCTGGAAAACCAGGTCCGCGACGGTCTGCCGCCCTTCTTCGTCTGGCATACGGTGGATGACCCGTCCGTCCCCGTGCAGAACTCTTTGATGCTTGCCGGTGCGCTGACAGCCCATAAGGTCCCGCTGGAGCTGCATCTTTTCGCCCACGACGGCCACGGCACAAGCACCTGCACGCGGGAGGTCAACACCCCCAACAAGCACAACAGCGCCTGGGTGGCCCTCTGTACGGACTGGCTGGCCGAAACCTTTGATTTTCACCTGTAACAGGAGATGACAAAGCATGAAAATCATGTTTTACGCGCTACGTCCCTTTGATGAGCAGCAATACTGCGATCCCTACAAAGCCCGCTACGGCATCGACTACACCGGCACGCCCGACGTGCCGCGCCCGGATAACCTGCATCTGGCCGAGGGCTGCGACGCCGTCAGCACGAACCCCTGCGAGATACGCCCTGAATATTTGCAGACATGGGCTGAAATGGGCGTCAAATATCTGCCCTGCCGCAGCATCGGCTATGATCATATCCCGCTGGACACCGCCAAAAAGCTGGGTCTGCGCATCAGCCACAGCCATTACCCGCCGGACGGCGTGGCCAACTATACGATCATGCTCATGCTGATGTGTACCCGCCGCATGAACGAAATCATGCTGCGCGCCAACGTGCAGGACTACTCGCTGCCCGGCAAGATGGGCCGCGATATTTCCGGCTGCACGGTGGGCGTCATCGGTACGGGCAAGATCGGCCAGACGGTCATCCGCCATCTGAGCGGCTTCGGCTGCAAGATTTTGGCCTACGACCTCTACCCGAACGACGCGGTCAGGCAGTACGCCGACTACGTCACGCTGGACGAGCTTTACGCGCAAAGTGACATTATCACGCTGCACACGAACGCCACGGCGGAAAACCACCACCTCATCAACGCCGGCGCCCTTGCAAAAATGAAAGACGGCGTGCTGCTCGTCAACACGGCGCGGGGCACGCTCATTGACCCCGACGCGCTGATCGCCGGGCTGGAAAGCGGCAAGATCGGCGGTGCGGGCCTCGACGTCATTGAGGATGAGACCGGTATTTACTATTACAACCACATGGGGCAGGCCATCCCGAACCGCGAGCTGAACCTGCTGCGCAGCTATCCCAATGTCATCGTCAGCCCGCACACGGCGTTTTACACCGACGTCAATGTCGCCAGCATGGTGCAGAGTCCGTTTGAGGCGCTGGACGCCTATGCCCACGGTCAGCCCTACGCCGGTGAGGTGCAGCTGTGATGCCAGCCGTTGAGCCGGGCCGCTGCGGCGAACACTGGGACGACTGCCCGCGGCTGGCGGAAGGGGACCGCTTTGATTTTGCCTGTGCGGGCTGCGGAGACTGCTGCCGCCAGAGGCGCGACCTGGTGCTGTCGGGGTATGACCTCTACCGCATTGCAAGGCGGCTTAGCTTGCCGCCCCGTATCGTGGCGGCGGCTTTCTGCAAAAGCTACCTTGCGCCTGAAAGCTGCCTGCCTGCCCTGCGCCTGACGCCGGACCCCAAAACCGGCAACTGCCGCTTTTTTGAGGGCAGCGCCTGCACCATCCACGCCGCGCGCCCGCTGGCCTGTGCGCTCTACCCGCTGGGGCAGAGCATCGACACGGTGACAGCGCAGACGGAATATTACGTACAGACGCCGCTTTGCGGTGCGCGGGCAGGGGAGGCACGGACGCTGCAGGACTATCTGCAGGATTCCGCCGTGCTGGACCGCGCGGGGGTGGATGCCCGCTGGGCCATCGTCTGCACGCAGCTTTCCCACCGGTTACAGGCCGCGGGCGGCACGGATAACCCCCGCTTCTCCGCCGCTGTCAGGCGTATGGAGCGTGCCCTCTACTACGATTACGAGCTCAGCGACGACTTCTACCCGCAGTTTTGTCAAAACATAGAAATTTTAATGCCGCTTTTGGACAGAATGCTGTAACCGAACAACAACAAAAGCGCTGTGACCTTTTCAAACAGTCACAGCGCTTTTCCTATATTGCTTTGTAGGGGCCGCACATGTGCGGCCCGCAGCCTGAAGATAACCGCCCATCTGCGGGAAAGCCGCGGGCCGGGCATGCCCGGCCCCTACGTGTAAATCAGCAGATAAAGAATCCGCCTCTGCCGCAGCAGCACCAGCTCAAAATATTGCACACCAATAAATACATCCAGAACGACAGACAGAAAGACCCCGGGCTGCCGCTGGGCTGGGCGTAGGGCTGCTGGTAGCTTGTGTAGCTGCGGCCCGGGCTTTGCAGCTGATCCAGCAGGTTTTGATAAGCGTAGTTGTTCGGCTCCATCGAGACCGCCGTCCGGGCCTCCTCCTGCGCGCGGATGTTGTTGCCAAGCCCCTGATTGGCCAGCGCGGCGTAGTAGTGCCACTGGGCCGTGCGGTTGGCAGTGGGGATGCCGTTCAGCGTGTTCATGGCCTCCTCATAGAAGCCGCTGCGGATGTAGTTTGCCGCGGCACGCAGCTCTGGGTCACCGGCAGCGCTGCCGTAGCTCTGCCGCCCGGACGAGCCGCTTGTGCTGTAATACCCAAACCCGAACGGTCCAAAGCCGAACCCGGCCCCGCTGAACGGATCCTGATACTGCTGGCTGTAGCCGCTCTGGCTGCTGCCATAGCGCTGCCCGCCAGCACTGTAAGACGCCCCGCCGCCCTGCTTGATGCGCATGATCTCGCTGTAAGCGGCCTGTACCTCTTTAAAGTGCTCCTCCGCCGACGGGTCATCGGGGTGCAGGTCGGGGTGGTACTCCTTGCATTTTTTGCGGTAGGCTTTTTTAATCGTTTCGTCGTCGGCACTGGGGGTGATGCCCAATACACTGTATGGATCAGTCATGGCGCTTTGCCTCCCTGTGCTTGCATACCAGCGCGTATTTACTCCACACGCCGGAATAGATCGTGTTGTACAATAGCTTCCCCTCCGGGGTGTCCTTTAAAATCGGCAGCATCTCAAACTGCTGTGCGCAGCGGCCCATCTGCTGGGTCAAAAGCTCGTGGCAGCGCTGCTCATAGGCGGCGGGCGGCAGCTCGTCCGCCAGCTGCTGCAGGGCGTTGAACTGCCCGCGGCGGCTGTCCTTTTCCAGATCGTCGTAGGCGTCCATCAGGTAGATGAACGCCCCCAGCCCATTGCCCATGCCGCGCAGCGCCGGGGCCCAGATGTCGTCGCGGCAGGCGAACACCTCGCCCAGCAGTGCGCCAAAGGCGTTGCACAGCGCGTCCAAATCGTGGCTGCCGGCGCTTTCCAGCGCGTTCAGCCTGTCCAGCTGTGCGGCCATGGTCTGCAGCTGGCGCGGCCAGCGCTCCCGCAGGGCGGGCAGGCTTGGCTCCAGCTTTTGCGCCTGCGCCAGACTGGCGCGGCGGTGATCGTCCTGCCAGTCATCGAGAAAGTTGTAGTACGCCAGCGCGGCGGTCATGTCGGCGGCGTAGTCCAGCAGCTCGTTGTCCGCGCGGGGGCGCTTATTCAGTGGGTGGGGCACGCAGCGGCCCTCGGAAAAGGCTGTGGGCGTGTCATACAGTGCTGTCAGCAGAATGGCGACAAACGCCATGTCATAACTTAATGCCAACTGTCCGGTGCGTCCGTAGCGGCGGCCCAGCGTCCGGCACAGCCCGCAGTAGTAAGCCTGGTAGCGGTCCATCTCGGCGTCTGCCAGACCCTTACGGTAAAGCGTAACATATCCGAACATCGCGCGTCAACTCTTTTTGATGAACTGCTGGCCGCACTTCGGGCAGGTGATGCTGAGCTTGCCGCGCCCACGGGGCACGCGCAGCTGCTGGCCGCACTGGGGGCAGCGGTAATAGTGATAGTCCTTGCGCTGCTTGAACCGCACCTGCTGCTTGCCAAACCACGTGGTAACGCGGTTCTGGTAGGAGAGATATTTGAGGTTTTCACTGTACCGCTTGCGGGTGTTGCGGCTCAAAATGCGGAAATAGCTGTAGACGATGGCCGCCAGCCCCAGCCAGTACAGCACCGGCGACACCCACGCGCCGATGACAATAAGGATAAGCGACGAAATACACAGGAAACCGCCGAACTGGTCGAACCCATATCGGCCCGCCATAAACCGCTGAAACCAGCCTTTCATGTAAAAACCACCTTTTCGCGGCAAAGCCGCATTGTTTTCATCGTACTATTATGGCACACAAATATGGGCAAATCGTGAACAAGCGGGGAATAGAGTTTGAACAAAAGCTAGATTTAATCAGCATCTATATGTGCTACAGGTATATAGACTTTTTTCAACGGAATCATTTTTTTGTATTTTTCGCTAAGGTCATCATAATACTTTAAAATCAAATCAACTAGCTCGTTTCCGTTGATTCCCCGTATGATTGGTGTGTGTTGTAAATAAACTTGTGCATTCTTCGCATAATTAGAAAGCGATACAAACAAACCGTAATCGCCCTCGTGCATAGCACCCTTTAAAGATTGAATTGTGGTTTCTTTGATGTCGCTGTCTTGACTTTTGACTTGAACCAAAATGCGGGGCGGCAGTTCGTCCTTATAAGCTATAATGTCAATTCCATGGTCGCCGCCGTGTGGTGAGACGGTTGTTCTGTAACCCATTGCACGGAGCAAGTCGGCAACGAAATATTCAAAATCGAATCCTTTTAGATTTTTACTTAATTCTTTCAGAATGAAATCCTTTGTCGATTCTATAATATCATCCGCAGTAGCAGCAACACTTTCGTCCTCATCGTCTGGCACTGTGCTGCGGGCAGAAAAATTTTGGTCGAGAGCAGCAAGAAACTCATCTGCGTATTTTTTTATGGCAAAAAAAGACATTATAGAGCCTACCTCATATAAAGCTCCTTGAGAGAAAAAGGTTCTCGGTAAATGCTTTATCCATTTTACGGTACGTTGCTGTACATATTCAGTCGCAGAGGGAACATAAGTATAATTGCCTTCAATAATACCAATGTTGATTTTGCGGTCACTTTTAGATGGGAAGATTACATAATCACCGATTTGCATTTCGTGAATGAAACGAAACAGCATACCAGAACTGGTTGGAATGGAACCCTTTTTAGCGGCAGGGTAGGCTGTAATGTAGTGAGATTTGAAAGCCTCGCGAGATGCCTCGATTTTTGAAAGGTCTCCAAAAGCAGGCCAACCGAGAGCAATTTTGTTTCCGTTCAAAAACAATTTGTCATCTTGTGTATGGATTCCCCATACGTTACACTCATTATTTGAAGTTGCCATATCATACCTCTGTAAAGATGGATTAAATAAAGATGAATTTTAGAAGTGCACCATCTTCACCACGCACTCCACGTGCTTCGTCCTCGGGAACAGATCCACCGGCTGGACCTCCACGGCTTTATACCCGTGCTCGGTCAGCCACTTGGCATCCCTTGCCGCTGTTGCGGCGTTGCAGCTGACCATGACCACGGTCCGCGGGGCCATCTCGGCAATGGCGGTCAGGGTCGCCTCGTCGCAGCCCTTGCGGGGCGGGTCTACGACGATCACATCGGGACGCGCACCCTCGGCGGCGAGCTGGGCGGCGGCTGCACCGGCATCCTGACAGCGGAAGTCCGCTCTGTCCGCGTCCAGTCCCAGCCGTGCAGCGGTCTCCTTCGCGCCCTCGACAGCCTGCGGCACGACCTCAACGCCGACTAAGCGCTTGCAGTCTGCCAGCATCGAAAGCCCGATCGTGCCCATGCCGCAGTACAGGTCCAGCAAAAAATCGTCCGGCTTCAGCCCGGCGTACTCCCGCGCCTTGGCGTAGAGCACCTCGGCGGCAGGGGTGTTGACCTGGTAAAATTCATGCACACCCATCCGCAGCGGCACACCGGCCAGCGTGTCCTCAATGACGCCGGGGCCCAGCACGGTGCGGGTTCTGCGGCCCAAAATCACGTTCGTCCGCTCACTGTTGCGGTTGACCAAAATTGTCGTTAAGGCAAACTCTTTTTGCAGTGTGGCGCAAATCTCCGCCTCGTTCGGCAGACCGTTGCCGTTTACCACAAAGCACAAAAGCCGCTGCCCGCTGTGCCAGCCCTGACGCATGTACAAATGGCGCACGCGGCCCGTGTGGGTCTCCTCGTTGTAGGCAGTGATGCCGTTCTCCTCCAGCAGCGCACAGGCGCGGGCGGCCAGCTCGTTCATCCACGCGGGCTGCAGCTTGCAGTCGGTGCAGGCCACAATGCGGTGGCTGCGCCCGGCAAAAAAGCCGGTCACAATATGCCCGTTCTCGTCGGTGCCCACGGGCAGCTGGACCTTGTTGCGGTAGCGGTCCGTGTCGGGTGCGCCCAGCACGTCCGGCACCGGTACGTCCAGCTTGCCCAGCCGCGCAAAGGCGTCACGTACAAACTGGGTCTTGGCGGCGCACTCGGCCTCATAGCTGATATGCCGCAGCCCGCAGCCGCCGCAGGGGCCAGCCACCGGGCAGTCCTGCCTGACGCGGCCCGGCCCGGCGGTCAACAGCTTCTCTACGCGGCCAAAGGCATAGGTTTTCATCGGCTTGACAATGCGCACCTCGGCCACGTCGCCGGGGGCGGTCAGCGGCACAAAAACGGCCTGACCGTCCTTGTGGGCCACGCCGTTTCCGTCGTTGGAGAGCGCTTCGATCTCCAGAGTAATGATCTGATTTTTTGTAAAAGGCATGTCTGCTCCTTATAATTTGTGCGGGAAATGTTACGGGTTGATGGCCTGCGGTGCGGCAGGACCCTCCTTCTCCAGCGTGGCCAGGTACTTGCTCGGCGGCACACCCTTGACCTTTTTGAACACGCGGGAAAAATAGAACTGGTCAAAAAAGCCCACAGATACGGCGATTTCCGCAATCGACAGGCTGGAATTTTTCAGCAGGCTGCACGCCTCGCTGATGCGGTAGCTTGTCAGGTAGTCAATGGGGCTCTGCCCGACGTTCGACATGAACACGCGGTACAGGTGGCTGCGGCTGACGCCGACGGCCTTGGCAATATCGTCCACCGAAATATCATGCGAGTAGTTGAACTGGATATACTTGATGGCGGCCAGCACGTACTGGCTGCTGGACGAGCCCACGTTGGGCATCGCCTCGCGGGCCTCCTTCATCAGGTGCGCCATAAAGATATACAGATAGCCCGTCATCAGGGCCTCGCACTGCGGCTCCGGCCCGCGGGACAGGTAGATGTTGTACAGCGCCTCCCGCACGGTCTGCGGGTCCTTGCAGTGGTGTACGGGGTGCGCGTCGGAGAACGGCGTCTGCTGCACCAGCTTGTTGGCACACGCGCCGTTGAAGCCGACCCAGTAGTACTCCCACGGGTCAGTCTCGTCGGCGGCGTAGGTGATGAGCTGGTTCGGCTTGGCCAGGAACAGATCGCCCTCCTGCAGCGTGTGCGAGGCCCCGTTGACCTGATACACACCCTTGCCCGCCACCACCAGATGAATCAGGTAGTGGTCGCGCACGCCGGGGCCCCAGGTATGGCCCGGCTGGCAGTATTCATGCCCGCAGTTAAAAATCGAGAGCTCGACGTTGTCGGTGTAGCTCTGCTTGTAGGATTGCTTCATCTCATTGATGGTCATGGCGGCACCTCGCTCGTGTGATATTTTCATTATACCAAGCTATTCATCAAAAGTCCATAAAAGAGGCGGAAAAAATGTTTGCTTTTTTTGCAGGATTTGCTATACTGAAAACAAGAAACCCGCAGAGAGCCGCTCCTTTGGCTGTCTGCCTAAAAACATGAGGCTCAATTTGTGCATATCTACGAAAAGAGCCGCCCGACAGGAAAGGTGAGTGGAATCATGGCAAATACCATTGAACTCAAACAGCAGATCGCACAGGGCGAATACGACGCCGCCTTTGCCAAGCTGTACGGTGCAGACGCCGTGCAGGAGCAGCACAAGCGCTATACCGACCTGATCGACGAATTTGAAAAGAAATACGGCACCAACCGCACGGTGCGCCTCTATTCCGCCCCGGGCCGCACCGAGATCGGCGGCAACCACACCGACCACAACAACGGTGTGGTGCTGGCAGGCTCTGTCAACCTGGATATGGTGGCCGTCGTCTCCCCGAATGAGGAAAATGTCATCCGCGTCAAGTCCCTGGGCTTTGACAAAATTGACGATGTCGATGTCACCAACCTCGTCCCGCAGCCGCGCGAGGCCGAACACTCCGCGTCCCTGATCCGCGGCGTAGCCAAGGGCATCGTGGATGCGGGCGGCAAGGTGGGCGGCTTTGACTGCTACACCACCAGCAACGTGCTGCGCGGCTCCGGTCTGTCCAGCTCCGCAGCCTTTGAGGTCTGCATCGGTGCCATCCTGCGCGGCGAGTACAACAACAATGACATGGAGAAGTTCAACCAGGTCAAGATCGCCCAGATCGGCCAGTTTGCCGAAAACGTGTTCTTCGGCAAGCCCTGCGGTCTGATGGACCAGACCGCCTGCGCCGTCGGCGGCGTTATCACCATAGACTTCAAAGACCCGGCCCACCCGGTGGTCGGCCAGACCGCCATCGACCTGGCAAAGCACGGCTTTGTCATGTGCATCAGCGATACGAAGGGCAGCCACGCCGACTTGACCGACGACTATGCCGCCATCCGCCGTGAGATGGAGAGTGTGGCCGAGCAGTTCGGCAAAAAGGTCCTGCGCGAGGTCGATGAAGACGAGTTCTACAAGGCTCTGCCCAAGCTGCGCAAGGCCGTGGGGGACCGCGCCGTCGTGCGTGCGATGCACTTCTACAACGACTGCCGCCGCGCCGCCCAGCTCTGCGACGCTGTGCGCGAGGACGATTTTGAAACGTTCCTGCGCCTGATTATCGAGGGCGGCCACTCCAGCTTTGAGTTCAACCAGAACGCCTACAGCATCAAGAACCCGAAGGAGCAGGGCGTGCCTGTGGCCCTGGCCCTGAGCCAGCGCGTGCTGAATGGCCGCGGCGCGTGGCGTCTGCAGGGCGGCGGCTTTGCCGGCACCATTCAGGCGTTTGTGCCCGTTGACCTGCTGGACGCCTACAAGGCCGCCATCGACGGCTGCTTCGGCGAAGGCAGCTGCCACGTCCTGGACATCCGCAACTACGGTGCCGTGCCCGTGACGCCGGATATGTGAGCGCATAAAAGAGTGTAAATAAAGCCGCAGCTGTGCAGAAAACGCATAGCTGCGGCTTTTTGTGCTTTTTTAATATCATCGTGCGGTAGGGGCCGGGCATGCCCGGCCCGGCGGCTGCCCGCAAACGAGCGTCTCCGTACAGCCGCGGGCCGCACATGTGCGGCCCCTACAAACCAGTGATAGGCAGGCAGCAACTCCGCAGAGTTCGGCGTCCCCGACGACCCGTGGCCGTTTCCGTCGCAGCAAGCGCCCATGGGATGTATAAAGGCATCCCACAGCCCGTAGGGGCGGATTCCATATCCGCCCGGGCACCCTCCGCAACCGCAGACCTCAGGGGAGGGATAAATCCCTCCCCTGAATCGCAGCCTCATTTCCCGTTCCTCTCCCAGATCAGTGCCAGCCCTTTGAACAGCAAATCAGCGTCATAGATGATCTTCCGCTTGCAGCAGGGCATAATGTACGGCGCTAACCCGCCGGTGGCGAGCACGGTCAGCGGCTGGCCCAGCTCGGCCTCAACGCGGTCCGCTAACCCGTCCAGCATGGCGGCGGTGCCGTACATCATGCCGCTGCGCATACAGTCCACTGTGTTCTTTCCGATGACATGCTTCGGCTTGTCCAGACTGATGCCGGGAAGCTGAGCGGTGCGGCTGGTCAGCGCGTCCAGCGAGACCCGGACGCCCGGGAAAATGATGCCGCCAAGATACATATTGTTCGGCTCTACCACCTCGATAGTGGTTGCCGTCCCCAAGTCCATCAGAATCATGGGCGCTTCGTACTCCGCAAGGGCGGCCACGGCGATGACAATGCGGTCGCTGCCTACCTGACTGGGAACGTCCATGTGGATGTTCAGCCCGGTTTTC
>ERZ772879.2194-NODE-2194-length-12181-cov-3.946396_pt1 | contig 12181 bp, 10 predicted proteins | sample MGYA00580582_ERZ772879 | MGnify/ENA primary metagenome ERZ772879 (study PRJEB29015, sample SAMEA2737682) | human gut metagenome | biome: human gut; feature: human-associated habitat; material: faeces | place: China | collected 2012 ... | reverse complement strand
TTTGATGTAATCCCGGTAACGGACATAATAATTTGCCGCATTGGGATCCGATGGCGGTCCGTCATGAACAACGACAAATTCCGGGATCACCACTTTACTCAGCACGATCTCCCCTGAGTCGGAGACAGGCTTGATCTCGGACTCTGCTATTTTCGGCGGAAAATCTCCAAACAGCGTATTCACCGGAATCACAATGGAATCTATCTGGGTTTCCTCTTCATTTTCTTCCGCCATTCGCACCTGTTGCAATGCGAGCTGCTCTGAAAAAACCTGAACGCCCGAAATACTGACGGGACGATATCCCGGTGCGGTAACTTTGACCGTATATTGGGCAAATGGCTGATTTTCGGAGGGTTCCATCGAGTATTCAAGCGGAGGCGCATCAAGCGTAAGTTTCTCCGACATTCCCGAATCATCTGCGCTTACCTCCTCCACTGTGGAATCCGGCTCGCCCGAATAGGAAATGGTGATTCTTGCTCCCTCGATCGGCCGTCTGGTCCGGTTGGTAAGTACTTCTACTTTGAGGCTTCCTTTATCTACAGCCTCTGTCTGGGCATATTTGATATCTGGCATGAACAACCTCTTCCTATATTTCCTTATATTATATGCTCAGACATGCGATCCTGTTCTGCTTCCTGTGCAAAACATTCGATTTCCCAACTTCTCAATTTTTATTTCCGTTCTTTATCCAAATCCCCCAAAACTTAATTCTTACTCTACCGTAACTACCTTTGCCAGATTTCTTGGCTTATCAACATCAAATCCCTTATCGGATGACACGTAATATGCTAAAAGCTGTAATGCAACCGATGCAGGTAAAACCATAAATTCATCCTGCATATCCGGAAGCTTGATCACCTGATATTCGGTATCAAGATCACCGGAAAGTGCCTCTTTGATAAATAATACAATATCTGCACCTCTGGATTTTACTTCCTTAATATTGGAAAGCTCTTTTGACATGAGTTTTTCCTGTGTTACCGTTGCAACAACCGGTGTGTTAGTCGTGATCAGTGCAATTGGTCCGTGTTTTAATTCGCCGGAGGCATAAGCCTCAGAGTGAATATAAGAAACCTCTTTCAGTTTCAATGATCCTTCCAGTAAAATAGAGTAATCCAGTCCACGTCCGATCATAAACAGATCCTTTGCTTCCAGAATCTTCTTTGCGATCACATGGATGTCACGTCTTTTCTCCAATACTTTCTGCATCACTTCCGGAACACGCTCTAATTCTGCGATAAAGCTCTTTGTCTGCTCCTCTGTGTAGACACCTCGCAATAATGCCATTTTTGCAACCACAAGATAAAATACGGAAAGCTGTGTTGTGTAAGCTTTTGTACTTGCCACTGCAATTTCAGGTCCTGCTGCGGTGTATAACACATAATCACTTTCTCTTGCAATGGAAGAACCTTTTACGTTGATAACGGATAAACATTTTGCGCCCTGTCTCTTCGCATATTTTAATGCTTCCAAGGTATCAATTGTCTCACCGGACTGTGATACTGCGATCACCAATGTTTTCTCATCAATGACCGGATCGGAATACATAAACTCTGATGCAAGTTCTACGTCCATCTGCACATGAACGATAGATTTTACCAGAGCCTGTGCCACAAGTCCCGCATGCATGGCTGTTCCGCATGCTACCACACAAATTCTGTCACAGTCTGTAAAAAGAGAATCCGGCACACCATCCGCGGTAAAATCAGGCAGACCGTTCACGATACGGTCTTTGATCGTATTCTTGATTGCTTCCGGCTGCTCCATAATCTCTTTTTCCATATAAAATGGATAACCATTCTTTCCCGCGCTGTTCAACTCCCAGTCAACGGACAAAAATTCTGGTTCTACCACATTGTCATTTAAATCCGTAAGTACCACATGATCTTTGTGCAACTCTAAAATGTGATATTCCGGTACAACAAAGTATTCATTTGTAAAACGGCAGAGTGCAGTCAGATCTGATGCAAGCATTGCTCCCTCTTTGCATATGGTTGCAACGATCGGGCTGACATTCCGGATCGAGTAGATCACATCCGGCTGATCTTCAAACAGGATCACAAGCGCAAAGGTACCCTTTAATTTGCTCACTGTTTTTTTGATCGCTTCCTTTGGATCTCCCTTGTAATAATGATTTAATAATGCAGCCGCAACTTCACTATCTGTTTCAGAATGAAGGATTTCCTGCAAATCGTAATCGGCGATCAGCTCACGATAGTTTTCGATGATCCCGTTATGAACCAGTGTCACTTTTCCCTGCTGATGCGGATGTGCATTCTGGTCTGTAACTCCACCGTGAGTTGCCCATCTTGTATGTCCGATACCGCAGGCAGACAAAATCTTCTTCGAATCACAAATTGCTCTTAAATCACTTACTCTTCCGGCACATTTATAAACATTTGTCACATGGGAAGTTTCGTCTTTCACTGCAATACCCGCACTGTCATATCCACGATACTCTAATAATTCCAACGCATCTAACAAAACATCTTTTACGTTTTCACTGCCTGTATAACCTATAATTCCACACATATTAAATTTCCTCTTCTTTTCTATTTAAAATTTAAATCATATTCAAATCCAATTGTCCCATTATACCGTATTTGTTTTGCAGTCACCTGCATATTTGCCGGCATATCTCGCACTGGGAAGTACGAAAGGGCGTCCGCCGAATTTTCGATAACCCTTTTCCTCGTTAACCTGTGTATGGTCGTCCTCACAGGTACATGGCGCTAGAAGAGAAACCTAAATGTCTGCAATCAGTCACAGACAGGATCGCATATCTGAAAATATAAACCTTATTCGATTATCAATGTGCTATATATATTGTAAATGCCTTCATAAATGCTGCTACATCTATGAAGGCATCTATAACATGATTACTATACTATGATATGTGAAAAATGTCCAGAAGTTATTTTACTTCCACTGTCCAGCCATATTTATCCGGGATTCTTCCCCACTGGATGCCGGTTAAGGTATCATATAATTTCTGTGTCAGTTCTCCAATCTCAAAGTTGTTGACTGTCACAACATCATCTTTGTAACGGAGTTCTCCAACCGGTGAGATAACGGCTGCTGTACCTGTACCAAATACCTCTTCCAATGTACCGTCATGTCCGGCTTTCATCAGATCATCTACGGAAAGTCTTGTCTCATTTACTTTGTAGCCCCAGTCACGAAGCAGATGGATCATGGAATCTCTTGTAACACCCGGAAGAACGGTTCCTTCGATTGGTGCTGTGTAGATTTCACCGGCAATCTTGAACATGATGTTCATGGTTCCAACTTCCTCTACATATTTACGATGCTCACCATCTAACCAGAGAACCTGTGCATAACCAAGTTTTTCTGCCTTCACCTGTCCTAAAATAGAACCTGCGTAGTTACCACCACATTTTGTAAAGCCTGTACCACCTTTTACAGCACGGACAAGTTCATCCTCAACCAGAATCTTAACCGGATTAAGACCTGCTGCATAGTAAGCACCTACCGGACAACAGATAATCATAAACTTGTATGCGTTTGCCATATGTACGCCGAGTGCTGCTTCTGTTGCAAACATAAATGGTCTGATATAAAGTGAAGTGTTTGGTTCAGATGGAACCCAGTCAGCTTCTACTTTTACAAGTGCTTCCACTGCTTCGACAAACATATCAACCGGGAATTCCGGCATGCAAAGTCTTGCGTTGGAATTGATCATTCTCTTTGCGTTCATCTCCGGACGGAACAGCTGGATTTTTCCTTCTGCTGTACGGTATGCTTTCATACCTTCAAATGTTTCCTGTGCATAGTGAAGTGTCACACATGCCGGATCCATTGTGATAGGTCCTTCCGGAACGATTCTTGCATCTTTCCATCCGTCTTCTTTTGTCCAATCCATGACAAACATGTAATCTGTCATATACTTGCCAAAACCAAGATTCTTCTGGTCTGGTTTCTCCTTTAATACCGGTCTTTTCTCAAATCTGATATCCATAATATCCTCCTTGTTTGCGAAGCAAATGCGACTGTCCTTACAGGAGCAGAGGATTTGGCCTCCTTTTCCCATTGCACTTTTAGGAAATTAACTTTGACAACCATTATGATACTTTCTTTTTTTCATGTCAAGATTATTCCGAAGCCTTATGTTATGTATAACTATTAGTTATTTTCTGTTTTATTTTCTATAACCTGATTTTATTTTCTTTTTCAAGTGACTTTTCCACTCTCCTGTAATATAATAAAACTACCTAAAAAAATTATGAGAGGTGATCCCTATGCATACATTTCAGCCAATTCCAGTTGATATGCTGGACATGAATCCATTTACGAAAATCGGCAAAGAATGGGCACTGCTCACAGCCGGAAATAAACAGGAATCCAATACAATGACCATTAGCTGGGGCGGTGTTGGTGTTTTATGGGGCAAAAATGTTGTCTATGTTTTTGTCCGTGATTCCAGATATACCAAGGAACTGATCGATGCGGGAGACTTTTTCTCCCTTACATTTGTAAGTGACCAGTACCGCGATGCCTTGAATTACTGTGGCTCCCATTCCGGCCGGAACGAGGATAAGATTGCAAACGCAGGGCTTACCGTGGACTACCGGCATGGAATCCCATACATTGATGAGGGAAATCTTGTTTTGGTCTGTGAAAAAATGTCTGCTACCAGAATCACGGATGATTCCTTCCTCGATTCCGAGATTGCTGACAAATGGTACAAAGACGGCGATATGCACACCATGTACGTTGGACAGATCATTGATGTGCTCGCAAGATGATCATTTCTGCTAAACTCTTATTTTTTTGCAAAACGCTGCATTCCTAAACCACAAAAGCCTCCCGGCAAAAATGATCCGGATTGCCTTTCATCGCAATTCCCACATTTTTATAGGGAGGCTTTTTTACTCATGAAGCAGATAACCACTTCTTATTCAGCAAAAAAATTTATTTTATTTCAATGGATATTTCTCTGTCAAAGATTTCACGATCGCCTTTGCCTTGTCAGCTGCCGGCTCACCCTCTTTGATCATCATTGCGATCGCCTCTGCGATCTGATCCATATCATCCGTGTTTAATCCGCGGGAAGTTACCGCCGGAGTTCCAAGACGTACACCACTTGTCACAAATGGAGATTTCGGGTCATTTGGAATGGTATTCTTATTGCAGGTAATGTTGACGGAATCCAGAAGTTTCTCAACTGCTTTTCCGGTAAGATCATAATTGGTCAGATCTACAAGCATGAGGTGATTGTCTGTTCCACCGGATACGATCCTGATTCCACGATCCATCAGTCCCTTGCAGAGTGCCTGTGCGTTGTCAATAATATTCTGCTGGTAAACCTTAAATTCCGGCTGCAATGCCTCTTTGAAGCAGACTGCCTTGGCTGCGATCACATGCATCAGTGGTCCGCCCTGAATACCCGGGAAGATTGCTTTGTTAAAGTTATACTTGTCCGCAACTTCCTGACTGCTCAAAATCATTCCGCCTCTCGGTCCGCGCAGTGTCTTGTGTGTTGTGGTCGTCACAACGTGTGCATATGGAATTGGGCTTGGATGAAGTCCTGCTGCCACAAGTCCTGCAATATGCGCCATATCGACCATGAGCACTGCACCACATGCGTCTGCAATCTCACGGAATCTCTTGAAATCAATGGTTCTCGCATAAGCGGATGCCCCTGCAATGATCATTTTTGGTTTACATTCCATTGCAAGTTCTTCCACTTTATCATAATCAATGAATCCCTCGTCATTGACACCATATGGTACTACATGAAAATAACTTCCGGAAAAATTGACCGGAGAACCATGTGTCAGATGTCCGCCATGGTCTAAGTTCATTCCCATGATCGTATCACCCGGTTTTAAAATTGCAAACTGTACCGCCATATTTGCCTGCGCACCGGAATGTGGCTGCACATTGACATACTCACACCCAAATAATTCTTTTGCGCGCTCTCTTGCCAGTTCTTCCACAACGTCCACGCACTCGCAGCCACCGTAATATCTCTTTCCCGGATAACCTTCCGCATATTTATTCGTCAGGACACTTCCCATTGCTGACATAACCGCCGGGCTTACCCAATTTTCGGATGCGATCAGCTCAATATGACTGTTCTGTCTGTCAAGTTCATCGGTAATTGCCTGTGCGACTTCCATATCCACTGCCTGAATATCTTCTAATGTGTACATAAAATCCTCCTTGTCTTCCGCCAGATTTTAAAGTTCATTATAAAGGACTTTCTGTAAATATTCAATTATAAATTTATTTAAAAAATGTATACGCTGTCGCAAACCATGCCTTTATCACATCCCAAACCCATGCATATTCCCGATCAATGCCGTAATGCATATCTGTAAGATCAGAATAAGTGGCATTCCCACCACAAAATACCAGTGCTTTGTCTTATGATGAAACAGATACATGCCGGCCCACGTTCCGACACTGCCGCCTAAAATGCTCACAAGGAAAAGTGTTTTTTCCGATATCCGCCACGCATGATGTCTTGCCTTGCTTTTGTCCATTGCCATCACTGCGAGTCCAACAAGATTCATAATGATCAGATAGATCCAAAATCCTTTTTGCATTCTCCTGCCTCCCTTCTTTTTCCTGTAAATGTGAACTACAAAAACGGCCGCCAGAAAAGGCAGCCGTTTTCTTATTTCACAACTATTTTGTTGCTTTATTTTTTCCAAAATGTACTTTCATGACATACCACAGCTCTGTTGCGATGCAGATAGAAGAATAAGCACCACATACAAGACCTGCCATAAGTGGAAGTGAGAAGTCACGAATACTTGCCACACCTAAAATGTAAAGCATTACGACCATAATAAAAGTTGTAATAGAAGTATTGATACTTCTGGATAATGTCTGAGTTAAACTCTTGTTTGCGATTTCTCTCAAATCCTCTGCAGTCTGTTTTCCGGTCTTTAATGCAAGATTCTCACGGATACGGTCAAAGATAACGATCGTATCATTGATAGAGTAACCTACGATGGTAAGAACACATGCAATAAAGGTACTTCCTACAGAAATACGCACAAGTGCATATACTGTGATCACAACAAGAACGTCATGAACCAATGCAAGGATCGCACTTGCTGCAAATCTGATATCTTTAAAACGGAACCAGATGTAAAGTAACATAAAGATACAGGACACGATAACCGCTTTCAATGCATCGGAACGCATCTCACCACTGATGGTAGAACTGATACTCTGGGAAGTGATGGTGGATGCATCCACGTCACAATTTTCTGCCAGTGTATCTTCCAATTCCTGACGCTCATCAAGACTTAAGGTACGTGTCTTAATTGTAACCTGTGTTGTTCCTTCTACTTTTGTTGCCTGCACATCGGAATCCCCGGTTACTTTTTCCACATAAGGAACGATGTCATTCTCGATATCCTCGATGGTCATATCTTTGCCAAAATCAGCCGTTGTGGAAGTTCCACCCATAAAGTCAAGACCATAGTTCAATGCCTTGCCCTCTGTTGCGGAATGTACTCCCATACTGATCAGTCCAGCAGCGATAATGATACCGGAAATTGTAAAGAATACTGCTTTTTTTCCAATAAAATCAATGCTCTTTCTCTCTTTTGCACGACCGTAAAGTTTTTCACTCTTCAGTCCCAATGCATACAGAGAATACAGAATGTATCTGGTCACAACCATCGCTGTAAAAAGGGAAAGGATGATACCGATCATTAATGTATAGGCAAAGCCTTTTACGGTACCGGAACCTAACGCCATAAGCACAACAGATGCGATCAGGGTTGTAATGTTACCATCTAAGATAGCTGACATCGCTTTCTGGAAACCGATCTTCATAGATGTCTGGACCGATTTTCCGGTTGCGATCTCCTCACGGATACGTGCAAATACGATAACGTTCGCATCCACCGCCATACCGATGCCAAGGATAATACCTGCGATACCCGGAAGCGTCAGTGTAATATCGAATAAATATAAGGTTGCGATCACTAAAGTTGTATAAATTGCAAGCGCTAAGGATGCTGCAATACCCGGTACTGCGTACATCACGATCATAAATACCATGACGATTGCAAGACCGATCGCACCTGCTTTTAAACTAGAAGAGATTGCCTGGCTTCCCAACTGTGCTCCTACGACAGAGGACTCTAACTCGGAAAGCTGTAAAGAAAGAGAACCGATACGGATCTGCGTTGCCAAATTATCTGCCTCTTCAAAAGAAGACATTCCTGTGATCTGTGCTTCACCACCTGTGATTGCACTCTGCACCTGCGGATAACTGATCGTCTCCCCATCATATACGATTGGAAGGTTCTTGCCAATATTCTCGCTTGTTACTTCACCGAATATCTTTGCACCTTCGTCTGTTAACTTTAAAGATACAATATATTGTTTGTTTCCATATCTGTCGGTCGCTGTTGCTCCCTGAGCATCTTCCACCATGTCACCGGTCATGAAAACTGATCCATCCGGCATCTGGAACTCCAGGGAACCCGGATTACCAAGATCCTCTAAAATCTGGTTTGCATCCTGCACACCAGGGATCTCAACCGTAATTCTGTCGTCTCCAACCTGATATACGGAAGCTTCTGTACTGTAACTGTCTACACGTTTCTGAAGTTTATAAATGGTATCACTCATATCTTCAGCACTTGGATTCTCGTCCACTACCTGATAAGTAATGGAAACACCACCGGAGAGATCCAGTCCCAGAGGAATTGACATATCTTCGCCGATTCCGGTGGATGAAAGAATAATTGATGCATAATAAGCAAGTCCCACAAACGCTGCAAGGATCACTGCCAATATGACTGCTGCTTTACTCTTTTTCATTGTTTTACCCTTCCTTTATTCTTCGTCTGCCTCGGCAGCCTTAATCATGATCGCGCATTCAATACGCTTTTTCTGAAGTGCACATCCGATGTCGTATGCATTGTGGATATCTCCATGGAAATTGTAGGAGTTTGCTGCACATCCGCCACTGCAATAGAATTTTGCAAAACAGTTACGGCATTTTTCTTTCGCATAAACATTGCAGCACTTAAATTCATCACAGATATCCTGACGTTTGATACCCTCGTCCACATTTCCAAGCAGGAAATCCTCATTTCCAACAAACTGATGACAAGGATAAAGGTCACCCCAAGGTGTCACTGCCAGATACTCTGTTCCTGAACCACAGCCGGAAAGACGTTTTGCCACGCACGGTCCACCCTCCAGATCTATCATAAAATGGAAGAAATTGAAATCATTTCCATTTTTATGTCTCTTTACCATCTCAGCAGCCAGCTTGTCATATTCCTCATAAAGCTGTGGAAGGTCTTCCTCACGGATCGCATAATCCTCGGTCGGCTGTGCCACTACAGGTTCTACTGAGATCTGTTTGAATCCAAGATCTGCCAGATGCAGCACATCATTGGAGAAATCAAGGTTATTGTGTGTGAAAGTACCTCTCACATAATACTTGTCCTGATTGCGGCTCTCTGCAAATTTCTGAAACTTCGGCACGATCAGGTCATAGCTTCCTGCTCCCTTGCGGAATGGTCTCATATGATCATGGACTTCTTTTCTTCCGTCAATGCTTAAAACCACATTGCCCATTTCTTTGTTGGCAAATTCCATGATCTCATCGTTTAATAAAATGCCGTTTGTAGTAAGTGTAAAACGGAAGTTCTTGTTGTGGATCTTCTCCTGCTCTCTTCCGTAGGCTACGAGGTCTTTTACAACCTGCCAGTTCATAAGAGGTTCTCCACCAAAGAAATCCACCTCTAAGTTTCTTCTGTTACCGGAATTTGCGATCAGGAAATCCAAGGCTTTTTTACCGGTCTCAAAGGACATCAATGCCCTTCTTCCATGATACTCGCCCTCTTCTGCAAAGCAGTAACGACAGGCAAGATTGCAGTCATGTGCGATATGTAAACAAAGGGCTTTTACAACGGTCGAGCGCTTTTTGAAATCCATCATATAGTTTTCATAGGTGTCCTTTGTGAAAAGTTCCTCATTTTTGATCAATGTCTGAACTTCGTCAATCGCTTCTTCTACTTCTTCTTTTCCATATTTGCCGGATAATGCAGTTACAATCTCTTCCGCAGAGGTATCTGCTACGTTCTCACGTGCAGCATACATCTCAATGACATCATATGTCACATCGTCAACTACGTGGATTGCACCGCTGTTTACATCCAGAACAATATCATAGCCGTTGTTCTTATACTGATGAACCACTATAATATTTCCTCACTTTCTATCATCTTTTCCTCATAATATGTGCAATCATTACACATATCTATAACGTACAAATGACCGCACGCTGCGCGAACGGTCGTTTGTGAGTGTCATTATTCACTTTTGAGTTAAAACTTATCTGTTCTCGCAAGTCTGGTTTCCTACTGTGCAGGATGTCTTACAAGCAGACTGGCAGGATGTCTGACATTCGCCGCATCCACCTTTTTTTACTGTGTTCTGTAATTTTCTAGTATTTAATGTTTTAACGTGTTTCATGATTATTTCTCCTTTAAAAATCTTTTTTCACTATTTTATAGTATAACACATAGTTTTTCATAAGAAAAGCATTTTTTTAACTGATCATGCCGCCGGCAGTTCCCGCACACGCACAGAGCACCCAGGTTGTGATCATTTTCACCGGTTCAATGCCTGCTCCCCCCTTTATGATCAGTGAGACGGCAAACAAAATTCCAAAATAAACCGTTCCTGCCACAAATCCCCAGAGGAACTTTTTATCCCTGATCTTTTTTCCCATCAGAATGCCTCCAGTCAGCCCCGTTATGATATAAATAACGATCACTGCCACTTTGACAACTGCCTCCGAGAGCTCCAGCCGGTATAAAAGCAATGCCAGAAGCAATAACAATAACGCACTTATGATAAACATGATAAAAACAACCATTGCCAGCACTTTTGCCGGGTTTTCCTTTGCATCTTGCGCCTTTAATTTCAATCCTGTTCCCAATCCGCCACCACCAGACTTTCACTTCTTTCTATATATATGATGCTGTCCGGCTGATTATGCGGATTTTTCTAAAATGTGCGCTTATGTCCTGTCGTGGCAGATGAAAGTTTTCTTCTTTTTACAGGTAACGGATGCTGTAAGAAGCCTCAAATGTCTGCTCCGGCTCCACTGCATTCTCGTATGCCCGTTCCTCTAATGTGCCCTCAAAATCATCCGCATCACATCTTCCATACCATGGTTCAATGCAGACAAACGGTGCGTCTTTTCCTTCCGGTGACCAGATCGCAAATAAAGGTGCATCAAAATCCATGGTCACATAAGGTTTTCCATCCGGTGTGACCAGTGAAACTTCCCCGGTCTGTTTTCCTTCCACCATATAAGTGCAGCGGTCAAAAAATCCCGGTGTAAAGTACACTTTCTCATCCTCCAGCGGGATTACAATATCTTCACTCATTACTGCCAGTCCGGTATCCGGTGTATTTCCATGATGATGCACTTCCTTTAGTCCTGCAAATTGCAGACCATATCCAAGCTTATTTTCTTCGCCATTAAATGGGCATAAGAAAGCCGGATGTGCGCCGATGGAAAAATATAAGGTCTTTGTATCCGGATTTTCCACTTTCCACATGACTTTTAATTCATTGCCTGTCAAATTGTATCCAATTTTCAAAACAAACGCGAATGGATACTTTTCCATCGTTTCCTCATTGGAATGTAAGGAAAACCAGATGGTATCCTCTGTCCGGGATTCCATGGTATGTTCCATATCCCTTGCAAAGCCGTGCTGCCCTATTGCATACGTTTTTCCGCCATAGCGGTACTCTTTATTTCTGCAGTTCCCCACAAACGGAAACAACACAGGGGAGGTTCTTCCCCAGTATTTTTTGTCCGCATACCACATGTACTCTTTATCGTCGGATTTTCTCTTTACGGATTTTAGTTCTGCCCCAAAAGAATCGATCTCCACACGCAATGTGTCATTTTCCAAAACATATCTCATACAATCCTTCTCCTTGTCATCTAAATATCGTAGCAGGCAATTGCGAAACTCATCCTACTCTTCTTTCAATTGTTCAAAATCAACAAAATTTTCGAAAACACGCTCCCGCTACGTGTCGCTGGTAACGGTACTAAGAAGCCAGTCACGATTGACATCGTACCTGCCTTCTAAGTACCGACCGCTCCCCAGTGTTTTCTCAAGCTTTTGTTAATTTTTCACAATTCAATTTA
>ERZ772879.2182-NODE-2182-length-12236-cov-8.656432_pt1 | contig 12236 bp, 9 predicted proteins | sample MGYA00580582_ERZ772879 | MGnify/ENA primary metagenome ERZ772879 (study PRJEB29015, sample SAMEA2737682) | human gut metagenome | biome: human gut; feature: human-associated habitat; material: faeces | place: China | collected 2012 ... | reverse complement strand
CTTGGGGCTTGTTGCGCACGAATTCGCTGGCCTGCGCCATATCGAGCGCCGCCCAAAGCTCCTCGTCAGTCGCCGCCTCGTCACGCCAGGTCAGGTTACTGCGGATGGTGCCGCTCACCAGCGACGCACGCTGTGGGACAGTCGCGACCACATGGCGCAGCTGGTCGAGCGGCCAGGCGCGCACATCGGCGCCCATCACGCTCACGCTGCCGACGCCCGCATCGTACAGGCGCGGGATAAGCGAGACGAGCGTGGACTTGCCGCTGCCCGTGCCGCCGATAATGCCAAGCGTCTTGCCCAGCGGCAGTTCCAGGGTCACATCGTCGACGGCGTTGGCAGCGCCCGCGCCAAACGAAAAACTCGCATGGTCAAAGCTCAGCGCAGAGACCGGAGCGGCATTGCCCGTCACGCCCGGCTTGGGCAGCGCGACCGGCTGGTTGCCCCCGTCGGTGATGCTTGGCACGCAATTGAGCACCTCGTTGATACGCGACGCACTGGCGCTCGCCTTGGTAAAGACCACCACCAAGTTGGCAACGTACACGATGGAAGTGAGCGTCTGCGTCATGTAGTTGACGAACGCCATAACCTGGCCCTGCGTGAGTTCGCCCACGTTGACCTGGATGCCGCCCACCCACAGGATGGCGCACACGCCCAGGTTCATCACAAGAAACGTGACGGGGTTGAGAATCGACGAGAGCTTGCCCACCGCGATGGCAGTATTGGCCTGGTCATCGGCGGCTTGGGCAAAGCGCTCGCGCTCATGGTCCTCGCGCACAAAGGCGCGAACCACGCGGGCGCCCGAAAGGCCCTCGCGGCAGATAAGCGCGATGCGGTCGAGCTTTGCCTGCAGCTGCTTGTAGTACGGGATACAGCGCGCCATGACAAACCAAAACACCAAGCCGATGGCGGGCGTGCAAATCAAAAAGATCATGCCGAGCTTAAGGTCGATGGCAAGGGCCGCGACCATGGAGCCCACGGCCAAGAAGGGCCAGCGGATGAGCATGCGTACGCCCAGCGCCACAGCGAGCTGCACCTGGTTAACGTCGTTGGTGATGCGGGTGATGAGCGACGGCGTGCCGAAGCGGTCGAGCTCGGCGTAGCTCAGCTTGTTGATGTGCCCGTAGAGCGCGCCGCGGATGTCGGTGCCCATGCCCTGCGAGGTGAGCGCCGCCATCTTTTGACAGACGAGCGTAAACGAGATGCCGATCACAGCCATGGCGGCGAGCACCACGCCGTAACGGACGACGGCGTTCACATCGTGCGCGCCAATGCCCTTATCAATCATCTGGGCAATCACCAACGGCGTCAGCAAGTCAAAGATCACCTCAATCAACTTGCACGCAGGGCCAATCACCATATACCGGCGAAACTTGCCACCAAAACGTCTGAGCAGCTCAATCATAGAAGGCGCTTCCTATCATCATTCACACTCAATTCGAATCATGATAGTACGGTGAGCCCAAAAGAAGCGTAAACAACTCGTCATTTCTAATGGGACTCGGTTTCCAGAGAAGCGGAGAGGTGCGCATGCCCGGTCAGCGGCGCGCCAATCGCATGGTATACTTACAGTAGTGCTACCAGCCGAGTCGCCAATCCTTGAAATGAGGTGCCGAGATGAACGACATTCTCGCAAGAAGAGCAAGACGCGCAACTATGAGCATCGCCCTTTCCGCGGCACTTGTCGCGGGAATCGCCCCCCCCCGTAACGGCGATCGCGGCAGAAACCAGTTCCCCCACCGGTGCAGTTGCCTTGCAGTCGGAAGATGCGGCCGCCGCAAAAGAAAAAGCGTATGCAGCCATGCAGGAAGCGCTCAAAAACCTCGAGACCGCAAAAGACGCCGCAAGTCCCGAGAAACTTGCGGTAATCGATGATGACATTGCCGCTTTTCAAGAGATCTACGACATGGTGGTGACGGAAGCCGCCAAATGGAGGAAACCCCTTCCCGCCATGCAAGCGAACGTCGATGCAGCCCAAGCCAAATACGATGAGGCCCACAACCGGACAAGCGGCCTTCAGGCAGAATTAAATAAGGCAATCGACGACGGAGCTTCTAACGAAACTATTAAGCAGTTGCAAAGTGAGATCATGTCGGCAGAAAGGCGAGAAAAATCTTGTGAAGATGATCTTCACCACTGCCAACGCCGGCTCGAAAGCCAGGAAAGACAGGTTCAGCGTTTCGAAAGTGAGGCGGAGAAAGCCAAAGCCCACATCGATGAGGGCGTAGCCAAGCGAGATGCGCTCCTCGACGATTTGGAAAAGGCGCAAGCGGCCTATGACGACGCCTGCAAAGCATACGAAGAGGCAAAGGCCGCGGCAGACAAGGCCACCTCGCCCGAGATAACGAAACCGACCGAGACGACGCCTCCCTCCAACTCGGCGCAACCCGCCGAACCGGCACCGCCCGTTAGCTCACCTGCAACCGGCAAAGACACCCTACCAAGCTCCACCAAGCAGGCGAACTCGAGCAGCGGCAAGCAAGCAAATACGACCGCCGGCAAGCTCGCAAACACGGGCGACACAGCACCGAGCGCAATCGCACTCGCAGGAATCGCCGCCGCAGGCCTCGGAATAACCGCCACAGCCACACGTCGAATCAAGAACTCAAAATAGCTGCCAGCGGTTATTGTCTTCGCCAATCCACAAGCCCAGAGACAAAAAGAGGCCCGTTTCCCCAACCCAGAGAAACGGGCCTCTTTACTTGTAAAAACAAATGGTAATGCCACTGTCTCTTGAAGCACATCGCCACCGCGCTCCAAACAACGCCAACGAGCAGCATTCCTTAAGGGATAGATTTAATTAGGCTAACGCGCCTTTACGGGTGATTTTTGGACGAAGTGGTCCCGGTGCCGGCGGGCTGTTTGGTAGTCGAGCGATCCCGCAGGCAAAGCCGAGGACCAGCGAGGCGCCAAACAGCCCGCCGGCACCGGGACCGCATCGCGGCACCAAAAAGCGCCCGTGCGCTCGATGGATTCGGATGCCCGACAGAGGCTCCTTATGGCTGCTTCCTTCCGGACCTGACCAGATTCGGAACATGTCGTCATCCGAACCCATCGAACGCGCTAGGCGCTCGGTATATCTTACCTGCTCCCGCCCGATGGGGCAAGATAGCTAATTTGGAACGGGGCCTTTTGACTACTCGGGCAATCAGATCGACAAGTAGCCAAAATAGCCCCGTTCCAAAAAGACTGGTCTGACGCTGCGCCACGAAAAGGGCCTATCTACTACGTTTGGTCGCAGGGGTCAACCATAGCGTGCTTTTTCGAAAAGCGGCAAGCTCTCTACCTGCTGTTTTTATTTCCCAAATTCCGGGATGGTCGAGGGCACCCGGTTAAACGTAGTAGATGGTCGCCTTTCGTGGCAGGCGGTCCGGCTCGAGACCCAAGGCAGCCAACCTCGAATGGCCATTCTCGAAGTTGCGGTGGAATACGGACTGGATTGGCACCTTAAAGGCAAAAACACTCCGCATTTCACCGCAACTTATCGAGGGGATGGGTTTTAGATACGGCCAAGGTCGCAGGATCGAGCGGCCGCTTCGCCGGCGCAGATGAGGTTGGCTGCGGCTTCCTGCGGATTAAGCGCTTGGTCGAGGGACATGGGCTTGCGACAGATCGGCAGAACCAAGTCAATACCCTGCTCATACACCGCACCCAGGTTGACGGCACGACCGCCCACGACAGCGGCCACCGGCTTGCCGTAGCGCTTCGCACGACGAGCCACACCCACCGGCGCCTTGCCGGCGGCGGACTGCTCATCCATATCGCCCTCGCCCGTTATGACCAGGTCGGCATCGCGCACGCACTCGTCAAACCCAATCAGATCGAGCACTGTCTCCACGCCCGAGCGCAACTCGGCGCCGAGCGCCAACAGTGCGGCACCCAGACCACCGGCGGCACCAGCGCCGGGCACGCCGAGCACCGAGCCAAATGTCCGTGCACCCTCGGGAACACGCAACAGCTCCTGGGCTCGCGCCTCGGCAATTGCCGCATCAAGCAGGCGGCCGTAGCCGACCATCCAACCGTCGTACCTGCGCAGCGCCTCGGCGTCACCCGTCGGCAGACCCTTCTGCTCACCAAACACCGCCAGTGCACCGCGACGCCCCACGAGCGGATTCTCGACATCGGAAAGCACCACGACACGCGCGCCACTCAATGCCCGAAGCGCTGGTGCCAAATCGATACTCGCCACCTGCTCAAGCCCCGCAAGCCCGGGAGCGATATCGCGGCCGCACTCATCGACAACGCGCGCGCCCAGCGCCTGCAGCATACCGGCACCACCATCGGCGGTGGCACTGCCGCCCAAACCAATACAGATAGTCTTTGCGCCCGTGCGAACCGCGCGAAGCATCAGTTCGCCCACGCCATAGGTTGTGGCCGCCAACGCTGCCGATTCCGTGCAGGGCGAATACCCAATGCCCGCCGCCTCGGCCATCTCAATGACCGCGGACTCGCGCTCGGCATCTACCAGCATCCGGGCAGACACGCGGTCGCCCAAGGGGCCTGTAACCTCGCAGGTCACAAGCTCGCCACCGCGCACGGCGATGGCGGCGAGCGTTCCCTCGCCACCATCCGCCAGCGGCAACGCGGCCATCTCGGCATCGGGCCACACACGGCACACGCCTTCGGCAACCGCCGCCTCCGCCTGCGCACTCGAAACGCTGCCCTTAAAGGAGTCGATCGCCATCAGCACACGGCGGGGCCGACGGCACGCGGCACCAAAATCGACCGCCTCAACGGCAGTATCCTCTTCGGCACACGCGAGCGCCTCGGCATGAGCGGCATGCGCCTCAAGATCGGCCCCACAACTGCAGCCAGCACCATCGGTACCACGCAGCCCACCAAAAAAGCCGCTCAACACCTCACGACACTCATCCGCCAGTACGCCGGCATGTACGTTAAACCGATGATTCAGGCGCGAATCGACATTGAGGTCGTATAGCGAGCCCAGCGCACCCGCCTTGGCATCGGTCGCGCCATACACGCAACGCCCCACGCGCGCGTTAACCATAAGCCCCGCGCACATACAGCAGGGCTCGAGCGTCACGTAGACCGTGCAATCGGAAAGGCGCCAGCGCCCAAGCGCCTGAGCGGCGGCACACAGGGCCGAAAACTCGGCATGAGCCGAAGGATCCTGGTCGAGCTCGCGACGATTATGTGCCCGCGCGACAATCTCACCCGCGCGCACCACCACAGCGCCAATGGGCACTTCGCCCACCGCAGCGGCGGCGCGTGCCTCGGCCAGTGCCTCGCGCATGAACTTCTCGTCGATTTCGGTGATCGTCATCGTTCGCCTTCCCTGTTGCAAATTCAAAACGATGCTATCATTACGACTCACGGAGAGATGGCAGAGCGGTTGAATGCGGCGGTCTTGAAAACCGTTGAGCGCGAGAGCGTTCCGGGGGTTCGAATCCCCCTCTCTCCGCCACTTCTAGTGATGCACCGGCGTCATGGTTCGCTCGAACAGCGCATCGACCACGTCGGCCATCTCGGGTCGACGCTCGAGGTCGTGACCCGACTCCCACCATATCGTGAAAAGTCGAATAATACCGCCGGCGACAAACTCAGACGTCGTCTCGAGTGACACGGGGGCCAGGGCATCCTCGGCTAGCACGTTCATCACACGCTCGCGGATGGAACGGGCGATGCGGTCGCAAATAACGTTGGTCAGCATGCCCGACATGCTGCTTGCCAAAATGTTATCCATGAGCTGCTCGTGCGCCAGAATCAAATCCATGGCATCGTCCAAAATCGCGTGTCGAAGCGCGCGCACGTCCTCGGCAGACACTGCGCCGGCCTCATCGGGCTGTTTTTGCGGCAAGCCCGACATGAGCTCATCGATATAAAAGGCGAAGTAATCGTTTTTATCGCGAAAGTGCTTATAGAACGTCGTGCGGCGAATCATGGCACGGTCGCACAGCATGGCGACCGTCAGGTCCTCAAACCGATGCTCTTCCAAAAGCTCGGTAAAGGCATCGAACAGGGCACGATAGGTTTTCTTGATGCGAAGGTCCATCCGTATCGCCATCCTCAAGGCGTAGACAGCATTCCTTAATCTGTCGCATATCTTACACCTGTACCACCCGTTCGTTATTGGCGTCCCCTCCCTGGTTGAAACATAACGCTTACCGGAAAGTTCGGCACCGTCAAAGGTTGTGGGTATACTAAATACCGTTACACCAACGGCAGCTGGCGCGAAACGCCGCGGCCATTCGAAACGGAGACATCATGGCTACCATCATCATCGGTATCGTTGTTGTCGTTGTGATTGTCTGCGCCATCGCCGGCATCTACAACAACATGGTCACCAAGCGCAATCGCATCGATAACGCCTGGCAGAACATCGACACGCAGCTGCAGCGCCGCAACGACCTGATCCCCAACTTGGTGGAGACCGTTAAGGGCTACGCCAAGCACGAGCAGGAGACGCTCTCCGCCGTGATCAGCGCGCGCAACACCGCCGTCAAGGCGACCACGCCCGAGGCCAAGATGGAAGCCGATAACGTGCTGACCGGTGCGCTGCGCCAGCTCTTTGCCGTGGCCGAGGCCTACCCCGACCTTAAGGCGAACACCAACTTTACGCAGCTCCAGGCATCGCTCGAGGATACCGAGAACAAGATTAGCTATGCACGCCAAAGCTACAACGACTGCGTGCTCAGCTACAACAACGCTATCCAGACGTTCCCGGCCGTTATCTTTGCCGGCATCTTCCAGTTTAAGGAGCGCCAGGGCTTCGAGGCAGCTGAGGCCGCCCGCCAGGCACCGACCGTCAAGTTCTAACAGATCTGCAGCGTATCCTTAATCGGGTATATGCATAAACCGCCCCGTCGAATGCATACTTCGACGGGGCGGTTTCCTTTGTCGCGAAGGTCCCCCTCAAGGCGCCGTGCATTTTTGGGAGTATTCAGCATGCCCGACAGCTTCGAGCGCCACAAAAAATGCCAAAGACCGCGAATATCCCTGCAAATCAAGCACTGTCGGCCCATAACCCCGCCTATTATTCGCGAAAAGCATCGACGAGCACGGATTTTTGCCCGAACGTCGGTATGCGGGGGCCTTCGATTGCAGAATACTCGCAAAAATGCACGTCGCCACCACCCCCACATGGCGCAAAGCAAAACTAAAGCGCGGCCAAAAGGCCGTGCACCATCTTTATTCAGATTAATTATTGCCTGTTGTAACATCGCCGAGCCCGCAGGGCGGAGAGCAAGTTCCCTCCCGGCGCACTCCGCAGGACGCAAGAAGCCCTCGCCGCACGAAGTGCGCTGCGGAGGTTCTTGCATGTCCGAGGACGCGCCGGAAAGGAAGGTTGCCCTCGGGCCGAACAGCTATGGCAGCTTACGCGACGGTGTAAACCCAGTCGTGCTTATCCTCGACAGCACCAGATTGGATGCCGGTCAGGGTCTCGCGGAGCTTCTTCATCACGGGGCCGATCTCGGTGTAGCCAGCCGGGAAGGTCACGGTCTCGTCGGCGCCGTAAACCTTGTTGTCGATCTCGCCAACTGGGGAGATGACGGCAGCGGTGCCGCACAGGCCGCACTCCACAAAGGTGCCGGCCTTGACCTCGGCCCACTCGACGGGACGCTGGTCAACCGTCATGTCCAGGTCCTGAGCAACCTGAACGAGCGAACGGCGGGTGATGGAGGGCAGGATGGAGTCGGTGTGCGACTGCGGAACGACGAGGGTGCCGTCCTCCTTCACGAACAGGACGTTCGCGCCGCCGGTCTCCTCGACATAGGTGCGGGACTCGGAGTCGAGATACAGGTTCTCGGCATAGCCCTCGCGATGGGCCTCCATCGTGGGCTTGAGGGACATGGCGTAGTTCAGGCCGGCCTTGATATTGCCGGTGCCGTGCGGTGCGGCGCGGTCATACTCGGAAACGCGCAGCTTGACGGGCTTGAGGCCACCCTTAAAGTACGGACCGACCGGGGTCACGAGAATGCGGAACGTGTACTCAGGAGCGGGAGCCACGCCGATCACGTCACCGGAGCCGATCATAAACGGACGCACGTACAGGGTCGCGCCGGAACCGAAGGGCGGAACCCAGGCGGCGTTGGCAGAAACGACCTGCTTGACGGCCTCAACGAACTTGTCCTTGGGGAACGGGGGCATCTCGAGGCGCTGCGCAGAGTTGTACATACGCTCGGCGTTCATGTCGGGACGGAAGCAGACGATGCTGCCATCCTCGGCGGTGTAGGCCTTCAGGCCCTCAAAGACCTCCTGGCAGTAATGGAAGATGCCACCGCACTCGGAGACATGCAGGGTGTGGTCGGTGGTCAGGCCGCCCTCGTCCCACTCGCCATCCTTCCAATGGGCCTCGTAACTGTAATCGGTCTTCATGTAGCCAAAGCCGAGGCTACCCCAATCGATATCCTTCTTCTCGACAGTCATATGTCGCTCCTTACATACACAGTTGCATACTCGCGAACCCGCACGCAAGGACCGAGGCCGACCGCGTCGCAACGTCGCACGCCCGGAGCGTAGAGCCGGACGGGACACGCGAACAGCATCAAAGCCGATGGCACGTCGATTCGCATGCACGAGATTGTACTCCCCGTACGCGTCTGATAAAACGCTTTTCTTTAACTAAGTAAAGTATTTTCATTTGACCGAAACTAAAGAGGCCCGCCACCGTAAGCGGTGACGGGCCTCAACGGCACGGTTTGCGCGCTGGCTCGAGCTACGCGTTCTTTTTGCCCAGCTTAGCCTTAACCAGACCGACCACAGTCGGGATGATCGACACGGCGACGATGCCGATAATCAGCAGCTCAAAGTGCTCCTGCACAAAGGGAATGCCGCCAAAGAAGTAGCCCAGCAGCGTAAAGACCGTCGACCAGGTAATGCCGCCCAGCACGTTAAAGATGACAAAGTTGCGCCAGTGCATGCCGCCCATGCCGGCGATAAAGGGCACAAAGGTGCGGATAAACGGGAAGAAGCGGCCCAGGAAGATGGCTAGGTGACCCCACTTGTCCAAGAAGTCCTCGGACTTTTTAATGCGCTCGGGCGTCATGGCCTTGACCTTGCCCGAGGCAATGATCTTTTTGCCAAAGAAATGGCCGATCATAAAGTTGCACTGATCACCCAAAATGGCAGCCGCCCATGCGACGGCCAGCAGGGCCACGATATTAAAGCCGCCGTTGTGGGCAAAGAAGCCCGAGGCAAACAGCAGCGAATCGCCGGGAAGGAACGGGAAGAACACCACGCCCGTCTCGATAAAGATGATCAGAAACACGCAGCCGTAGGCCATAAGCGGGCCGGCAGCAATCCAGCTGGCGATCGCGGTGCGCGGGTCTTTGAGCAACTCGGCGATAAAATTGATGAAACCCATGAAGTAAAACCTCTCAGTTGTGGGCGCGGATACGTCCAAATTGACCAGTATACGGTTGCAGCGCCCCCTCGTGCGCAACCCCACAAAAGCATGACTCCATTACCAGCAAGTTTGCATAACTGACACCTGTTGCGCAATGCCGCCAAGATTGCTCTTCCTAATCCCTAGCAAATCGCTATACTTTATTGAATCGCATTGCCACGGCGCTAAGGGAGGACGGCCGGTGAGCTTTATCAATACCATTCGCGAGGACATCAAGACCGTCCAGGCGCAGGACCCCGCTGCGCAAAACGGCCTGGTCATTTTCCTTTCGTACCCCGGTCTTCACGCCAAGTGGAACCACGTACCCGAGCATTGGCTCTGGGAGCACGGCCACCGATCGCTCGCCCGTGTGCTCTCGCAGCTCACCCGCCATATCACCGGCGTCGAGATTCACCCTGCCGCGCAGATTGGCAAGCACTTCTTTATCGACCACGCCATGGGCGTCGTTATTGGCGAGACCACCATTGTGGGCGACAACTGCGTACTCTATCAGGGCGTCACGCTCGGCGGTACCGGCAACGAGACCGGCAAACGCCACCCAACGCTCGGCAACAACGTCACCGTGGGCACCGGTGCCAAGGTACTCGGCAACATCCGCATCGGCAACAACGTCAAAATCGGCAGCAACTCGGTCGTCGTCAAAGACGTCCCCGACAACTGCACCGTCGTGGGCGTGCCCGGGCGCATCATCAAGCGCAACGGCTGCCGTGTGTTCGAGGAAAGCTTCGACGCCAAGCAGCACCGCGAATACATGCCCGACGATGCCGCCGAGCAAAGCGCCCTCAACCGCCAAGGCATCACCGAGAACGCACGCCGGGTCAAAGAGCTCGAGCAAGAGGTGGCCGAGCTTAAGGCCCTCGTCGCCAAACTCGTGGACGAACGCTAGGAACGCAAGCGGCACAAAACGACATCGGCATCAACGCAAAGGCGCGCCAGGGAATTCACCCCCGGCGCGCCTTATTTGTGATGTGGCAAAGAGACTGTCCCTTTGTCACATTATGCGAACTGGCTCAGATAGAGGTCGGCGTAGGCACCCTCGGCTGCGAGCAGCTCCTTATGCGTGCCCTGCTCGATGATGTTGCCGTGGTCCATGACCAAGATCAGGTCGGCGTCCACGATCGTCGACAGGCGATGCGCGATCACAAAGCTGGTGCGCCCGCGCATGAGCGCGTCCATGGCGCGGCCGATGGCAAGCTCGGTGCGCGTGTCCACGCTTGAGGTCGCCTCGTCCAGGATGAGAATCGCCGGGTTATTGAGCAGCACGCGTGCGATGGTCAGCAGCTGACGCTGGCCCTGGCTGATGCTCTCGGCATCGTTGGCCACGCGCGTGTCGTAGCCCTGCGGCATGGTGCGCACAAAGAAGTCGACCTGCGCGGCACGAGCGGCCGCGACAATCTCCTCGCGCGTCGCCTCGGGGCAGCCGTAGGCGATGTTTTCGGCAATCGTGCCATCGAACAGCCAGGCGTCCTGCAGCACCATGCCAAACTGCTGCCGTAGCTCGCCGCGGTCCATGCGGCTCGTATCCACGCCGTCGAGCGTAATACGCCCGCCGTCAATCTCGTAGAAGCGCATGAGCAGGTTGATGAGCGTCGTCTTGCCTGCGCCCGTGGTTCCCACCACGGCAATCTTCTGGCCCGGCTCGGCGGTAAACGACACGTCGCGCATGAGCGGCTTGTCGGGCGCGTAGCCAAAGCGCACATGCTCAAAGGCGACGTGGCCCTCCACCTTGCCCGGCAGCTTGGCGGCGACCGCCGGCAACGGATCGGCTTCCATCTCGGACTCGTCGAGCAGGTCGAACACGCGCTCCGCGCTTGCCAGCGCGCTCTGCAGCGAGTTAAAGGTAAACGACAGCTGCGTCATGGGCTCGGATGCCTCGTAGATAAACTGGAAGAACGCCTGGAACACGCCGACGGTCATATGTCCGGCAACCAACATGCTGCAGCCCACAAGCGCAATCACGATTTGCGCCAAACGGCCGATAAAGCGCACCGCAGGGCCGACGGCATTGATCATAAAGTCGGCCTTGGTGCTCACGCGCGCCAGCTCCTTCGAAGCCTCGTGCACCTCGGCAGAGCTCTGGCGCTCGCGGTTGAACGCACGGATTACCAGACGGCCCGAGTAGCCTTCCTCGACCGCGCTCGTAATCTTGGACACCCACTCCTGGCGCTCGCCCGTCACATCGTGCGTGCGGCGCGAAACGACCTTCGTCACCAGCAGCGAAAGCGCCGTAAAGAACAAAAAGACGAGCGTGAGCGGCACGCTAAACACGAACATCACGCTCACGGCACCCACCACGGTACCGATCGACACCAGAAGCTGCAGCAAGCCGCGCTGCATGCTCTCGGACATCTTGTCCAAGTCGTTGGTCGCACGGCTGACGACCTCACCGGGACGATGTGCGTCAAAAAAGGCAAGCGGCAGACGGTTGAGCTTTTGTGCGATGCGGTTGCGTAGGCGCAGGTTGAGGCGCTCGGCAACGCTCGACATCAAAAAGCTCTGGAGTGCGTAGAACGAGGCGGCGGCCGTCCAAATCATAAAGTAGATGAAGATGGTCCTGCCGCAGTTCTCCCAGGTGATGCTGAAGGTGGTATCGTTGGCAAACGCCACCTGAATGTGGCCCCACAGCTCATCGATCACACGGGCGCTATATGCCGGCGCAGCGGTGTTAAAGATGGCATAGAACACAATGCTCGCGAACACGATATAGAAGCGCCAATGGTCGCCGGCAGCCTCGCTCCACAGGCGGCGCACCGTCGCCCAGGTGTCGCGGGGTTTCTCGTCCTCGTCCTCGTCGTCCACATCGCGCATGCGCTCTGCCTCAGCGCGGGCGCGCTCGTCCTCGGCGCGCTCGTTTTCCTCGTAGAGCGCTTGG
>ERZ772879.2178-NODE-2178-length-12249-cov-6.827866_pt1 | contig 12249 bp, 6 predicted proteins | sample MGYA00580582_ERZ772879 | MGnify/ENA primary metagenome ERZ772879 (study PRJEB29015, sample SAMEA2737682) | human gut metagenome | biome: human gut; feature: human-associated habitat; material: faeces | place: China | collected 2012 ... | reverse complement strand
GTTCCACGTACCGAAGTCGTTGCGGTCGACCTTACTACTTCGTTGGATGAACTCAAGAGCCGTTTTATAGAATCCGGGATCTCGAAGATCATTGTGTATGACGGAAATATCGATAATGTGGTCGGTTTTATCCATTCGTCGGAAATGTTCCGTGCCCCGAAAAACTGGCATGAGAATGTGAAACAAGTGCCGATTGTGCCCGAAACCATGTCCGCCAATAAACTGATGAAGCTCTTTATGCAGCAAAAGAAAACGATTGCCGTAGTGGTGGATGAGTTTGGCGGTACGTCCGGTATTGTATCTCTGGAAGATCTGGTAGAAGAAATATTTGGAGATATAGAAGATGAGCACGATAATACTTCCTATATTAGCAAGCAGATTGATGAACGCGAGTATGTGTTGTCCGCCCGCTTGGAGATAGAAAAAGTCAATGAGACGTACGGACTTGATTTGCCCGAATCGGATGATTATCTGACAGTAGGAGGGTTGATCCTGAACCAATATCAGAGCTTCCCGAAGTTGCATGAAGTGGTCCGGGTAGGACGTTATCAATTCAAGATAATTAAGGTCACAGCGACAAAAATAGAACTCGTGCGATTAAAAGTCTTGGAATAATGACGATAATCAAGAAATTTTTAGCCAATAAATAGATGCATATTAGCATTTTTTGTATCTTCGTGCGCTAAAACGACAAAAGAAAGAAATAATAATAAACATAAATCGTATTAATCAAAATGGCAACGTTACAAAACATTAGGTCGAAAGGACCTCTATTGGTGATTGTTATCGGTTTGGCGCTGTTTGCTTTCATCGCGGGTGACGCGTGGAAGGTGATGCAACCGCACCAGGCACATGACGTAGGTGAGGTGAACGGAGACGCTCTTTCCGCTCAAGAGTATCAGAATTTGGTAGAAGAATATACCGAAGTGGTGAAACTCATGCGTGGGGTGACCGCCTTGAATGACGAACAAACCAATCAGGTGCGCGATGAAGTATGGCGTTCCTACGTAAACAATAAACTGATCGAAAAAGAAGCAAAAGCATTGGGACTGACTGTTTCTGCTGCTGAAATCCAGGACATCCTGAAAGCTGGCGTTCATCCTTTGTTGAGACAAACTCCTTTCCAGAATCCGCAAACAGGAAACTTCGACAAGGATATGTTGAACAAGTTCCTCGTGGAATATGCCAAGATGAGCGAATCACAAATGCCGGCACAGTATGCTGAACAATACAATAACATGTATAAATACTGGTCTTTCATTCAGAAAACACTGATCGAGAGCCGTCTGGCAGAAAAGTATCAGGCATTGGTGTCTAAAGCTCTTCTTTCCAATCCGGTGGAAGCACAGGACGCTTTCGATGCAAGAGTGAACCAGTACAACGTGTTGATGGCTGGTATTCCTTACTCTTCTGTAGTGGACTCTACAATCGTAGTGAAAGAATCGGAACTGAAAGACTTGTATAACAAGAAGAAAGAACAATTCAAGCAATATCAGGAAACTCGTGACATCAAGTACATCGATGTACAAGTGACTGCAAGTGCTGAAGATAGAGCTGCTATCCAGAAAGAAGTGGACGAAGCTACTGAACAGTTGGCTACTACTACGGAAGATTATACTTCTTTCATCCGCTCGACTGGCTCGGAAGCTCCTTATGTAGACTTGTTCTATAACAAAACAGCTTTCCCGTCAGATGTAGTTGCCCGTTTGGACTCTGCTTCGGTAGGTACTATTTATGGTCCTTACTATAACGGTGCCGACAATACAATCAACTCCTTCAAAATTGTAGCTAAAGCTGCTGCTGCCGACTCTGTCGAATTCCGTCAGATTCAGGTATACGCAGAAGATGCTGTGAAGACAAAGACATTGGCTGACAGTATCTACAACGCGATCAAGGGTGGTGCTAACTTTGCTGATCTGGCAAAGAAATATGGTCAGACTGGTGATGCAAACTGGCTAACTTCTGCACAGTACGAAGGTGCACAGATAGACGGTGATAACCTGAAATTCATCTCTGCTATCAACAATGCAGGTGTGAACGAACTGGTGAACTTGCCGATGGGACAAGCAAACGTAATTCTTCAGGTGACTAACAAGAAATCTGTAAAAGACAAATATAAAGTAGCTGTTATCAAACGTGAAGTAGAGTTCAGCAAAGAAACTTACAACCGTGCTTATAATGATTTCAGCCAGTTTATCGCAGCTAATCCGAGTGTAGAAAAGATGGTAGCTAACGCTGAAGAAGCCGGCTACAGATTGCTCGACAGAATGGATTTGAGTAGCTCTGAACACAATATCGGTGGTGTAAGAGGTACAAAAGAAGCGTTGAGATGGGCGTTTGATAAAGCAAAACCGGGTGATGTTTCCGGCTTGTACGAATGTGGCGAAAGCGATCACATGATGGTAGTAGGTCTGGTAGGCATTAAGCCGGAAGGATATCGTCCGTTGAAAGCAGTACAGGATCAGTTGAGAGCTGAAATCGTAAAAGATAAGAAAGCTGAAAAGATTATGGCTGACATGAAAGCTGCCAATGCAACTTCATTCAACCAGTACAAAGAGATGACTAATGCAGTCAGCGACTCTTTGAAGATGGTTACTTTTGCAGCTCCTGCATACGTATCAGCATTGCGCAGCAGCGAACCGCTGGTAGGTGCTTATGCTTCTGCAGCTGAAGTGAATCAGTTGAGCGCTCCTATCAAAGGTAATGCCGGAGTATTTGTATTGCAGGTATACGGCAAGGACAAACTGAACGAAACATTCGACGCAAAAGCAGAAGAAGCTACGCTGACTAACATGCACGCACGTTTTGCCAGCCGTCTGATGAATGATTTGTATCTGAAAGCAAACGTAAAAGATACACGCTTCTTGTTCTTCTAAACAAGTAGCAAGTAATAGATATTAGGCACGGATTATACGGATTTACGCGGTTTAAACTTATGAGGGAACCGCGAAACCCGTGTAATCCGTGCCTTTTTTGTGCTCGTTTTTTTTGTTTATGGTCTTTGTTATCTGATTAAATTTCCATATCTTGCCAATCTTTATCAATTGGCTTTGCGAAATACTTCATTAACTAATACGAATCTATATTATGACTAAACAACTAGCCCAGTATTCAGTTCCCGCTGAAAATTCACGTGTTATCCGTGTTTTCCTTTCGTCAACGTTCAGAGACATGGAGATGGAACGTTCTGCATTAGTCAAACTCTTTAAGGGTTTGCAAGTGAAGGCTGCCAGCCGTGGTGCCACCATTTCATTGGTTGATTTGCGTTGGGGGATCACAGAAGAAGATGCGAAAAGCGGCAAGGTTGTTGAAATATGCCTGAAAGAGATCGTTAACTCCCGGCCTTTCTTCATTGGTATGGTAGGCGACCGCTATGGATGGTGTCCCAGTTATGAAGATTTATCTCAAACTCTCAATGACAGCCTGGAATATCGTTGGATAGAAGATGACTTGAATCACCATTTGAGTGTGACGGAAATTGAAATGCAGTTTGGTGTACTGCGCAATCCCAATCCGTTACATGCCTATTTTTATATAAAACGGTCGGCAGATGATGAACTGTCTTGCCCTGAAGAGGAGTCTCTTAAATTGAAACGTCTGAAAGAGAGTATTTTGCAGCAGGATCGTTATCCTGTGCAGGAGTATGATTCGCCCGATCAGTTGTGTAACCTTGTGGAAGCAGCTTTCACGGAATTGCTTGAACGGGAGTTTCCGGATGTACTGACCGTTGAAGATAATCAAGCATTGCAAGAACAGCTGACGCGCAATGAACTCTTATTCAATTATCATCCAATACCTGAAGCAGATCAGGCGTTTGCTGATTTTTTGGCGGCGGATGAACAGCGGTGTCTGGTGGTAACGGGCGGTTGCGGTCTTGGCAAGAGCGCTTTGTTGGCTCATTGGAGCGATTTGGTGAACAATGATATGCCGATGATTCCCATCTATCATCGCTTGGATAGTACTACATTGTCTTCTTATCCGGAAACGTTGGCGAGAATGTTAGCTTCCAAATGCCAGAACGCACTCAAGCATCAATCTTTGGGTGAGGAAAATTTGTTCGCGGCGGAAGTCTCAAAAGAACTGGACTCGACCCAAAGCACTGCCAAATCCATCATGGACGCCGTGAAAAACTCGGTTTTGATGGGAGATGCTGGCTTGAACACTTTTTCAGGGAACACACTTCGAAACCTCAAGGAGATTGAAGAAGATTTGAATTCTATCCAAAAGTTCAGTCAGTTGTGGAGTGCGCTGGGTGCATCAAGATATCCTATCATTCTGTTGATTGATGACATTAGTTATCTGAATCCGACTGAAGCATCCTTGTTTTCTTTATTTGCATCTATTCCCCCGAACGTGAAAGTCGTGTTGAGCTTTTCTGCGTCATCCACTGCCTACCTGCCCTTTGTTCAGAATGACTACGCTCATTTCCAGTTGAATGGCTTTTCACAGGCGGATGCCAAGTCGTTCTCAAAGCAATATTTGTCTACTTACTCCAAGGCTTTGTCTGCACAGCAGGAAGATATTCTTGCTTCGTGGGTGCTGGCTAAACAACCGCGTTGTTTAAGTGTATTGCTCAACGAGCTGGTTTCGTTCGGTCAGTACGATGCTCTCAATGAATATATGAGTGGATATTGCCGACTCAATGAGGTTGGGCAATTCTATGACAGTGTGCTACGGCGTTTGTCGGCTGATTATGGGTTCGAAGAGATTGGAAGAACGCTTCTGATGCTTTCACTTACTTTAGAAGGATTTACCGAAGATGAAGTGAAGAGCATGGCAGACATTAATCAGATACTTTGGTCGCAGTTGAGAGTGGAAATGAGTAGCTGGCTCACCAACAAAGGAGGACGATATTGCATTGGTGACACACAAATGGTAGAGGCGATCGAACGCTATTTCGCTCAAGATGACGAATGTATAGATGATAGTCGCCATGAAATTATTTCCGCTCTGCTGGATGAGGAAGAGATCCTTTCCCATCCGTTGACTTTTGCCGATTATAACTATCGCATGAAACAGTTCTGCTACCATGATTCGTATCGCTATAAAGTGGAGATTACCTATCAATGCTATAAGATGCAAGAATGGGATATATTGAAGGATTGGATTTGTGATGTGGAGATTTTCGAGATTCTGTATCGCACGAATCGTTCTCTGTTGGAAGATAGCTGGAAGGCGATCATGAACGACAATCCTGAAGTTACGCCTGAAGTCTATGCCGAATTGGACTTTGATGAGATCGATTCTTTTTTAATTCCTGTCATTGCTAATGATATGGCTACTTTCTTGAGCAGTTCTTTCCATCTGACGAAGGCGGCAGCTGCTGTGAGTGAGAAGAGTATGGAAGGTGCTGCCATGCCACTCATTGCCAAGTCGGTATTGAAGATGAATGAGGGATGTCGGTATGCCCGTAATGAAGAATACGAAACGGCATGCGACTGTTTCCTGAAAGCATTGGTGATGCAGGAAAATATTGTACCGACTCCGGAACTGGAGATTGCCAACACCTGTCGAAATCTAGCTCTGGCATATTACTACAATGAGCAATACAATGAAGCGGCGATCTATTTGAATAGGGCGCTTGATTATCATGCGGCTTCTGCTGACGAGAAGAGTCAGGCAGAAGTCATTGAACTTTCCGAATATCTGGCTTATTGTGATTACTATAAGGATGAGGAAGAGAGTGCTGCCGAGAAATTCCGGAAAGTAGCTGAAATGCACGAGTCGTTGAATGGCAGACTGTCCGGTGGAGTGGCTAAATGTTTGCGTATGCAGGGTAAATGTCTTTATTATATCAAACGATACGATGAAGCATGGATGCTGATGAATCAGGCGTTGGACATTGCTATACAGATAGACAGCAAAAAACAGATCGTCGCTTGTCATAAACAGTTGTATTATCTGTGCAGGGAATTCAAACGGATGATGAATGAACGTGGCGATGAGCAGGCGTCTACTTTATTCTTCCGTGAGTCTCTTCTGCATGAAATGTATTTCAGCGAAAAACCGCGTCTGGCGGAACTGACTGTCCGATATGAGGCATTGAGATGTGATATTATGCAGCAGTATTACATGAATAAAGACTATGATAACGTGATTCGTATTGCAACGTCTTTGGATTTTCACGATGATACTGACCCTAATGCTTCCTGTCTGGTATATTATTACAAAGCACAGGCTTATGTGAAGTTGGAGAATTATTCAATGGCGAAAGAGGCTTTCTTCAGAGAGTTTGAACTGCGAAAGAAATATCTGGGATGGGGGGATGAAGATACGATTCTGGCTTGTCAGAACCTAGGGGTTTTGCACAGCTTTTGTAATGAACGGGAAGAGGCGCTGGCTTGTTTCCGTGAGGCGTACGGTCATGAAGTGAAAAAGAATGGCGAGGATTCTGAAATGGCGCAAAAGCTACTTCAATATATCAGCGTGGTTGAATCATAACGGAGGCATACTTCCCTTTTTTGTTAACTTTTACATTCCTGCTATACGGAAATCGACTTTATTTCCTTACATTTGCAGATATAAACTATCAACAGAAAGAAGAATGTCTAAATATCCCCTTTTAGGAATGACTCTTGTAGAGCTTCAATCATTGACAAAAAGACTGGGTATGCCCGGCTTTGCTGCCAAGCAGATTGCATCCTGGCTTTACGAAAAGAAGGTAGCCTCGATTGATGATATGACTAATTTGTCATTGAAACACCGGGCCCGGGCGCAGACCGAGTCGGCACCGCTGCTCAGATAGCCCGCGCCGCGCCGGGTATCGTACTCGGCGGCAAAGGCGTCCTCCAGCCCACAGACATTGCGCTGGTGCTGCAAAACCGCCTGTTCCTCCAGCGCGTCCAGCCGTTCCCGGAACGTCCTGCACGCCAGCCCGCCGCCCGCCAGCGCCATTGCCAGCGAGAGTGCAAGGACAGCCGTGTACATGGATGTACGCTTCATAAAGTCACCTCCTGCGGTTTCCCGGTTGTATGATTCATTTTGATTTACCGCCATGTAGGGGCCGGACATGTCCGGCCCGGCAGCCTTCCGCCATGACCCATTCACGGTCTGCCGTCTTGCAGCCCGCGGGCCGGGCATGCCCGGCCCCTACCGTTCTGCCAGCAGCTTATACCCCACCTTCGGCACGGTCACGATCTTGTCCGCCCAGTCCAGCTTTTTGCGCAGCCGGTGGATGTGCAGATCCAGCGCCCGCGGGTTCGGCTCCGCGTCGGGGCCCCAGACCCGCTCATACAAAATATCACGGTAGAGCGCCTGTCCCCGCGCCCGCACCAGAACCAACAGCAGCGTAAACTCCCGCGGGGTCAGCTCCACCGCGCGCCCGTTTTGGGTCACGGTGCGGTTGTCCGGGTCTACCTCGGCATCGAACACCCGCAGCGTCGCCGCCCGCCGCCCGGTGTGGCGCAGAAGTCCCTCGACCCGGGCCAACAGCTCCGCCGGGGCAAACGGCTTTACGATGTAGTCATACGCGCCCAGCTTCAACCCGCGCACCCGGTCCGCCACGGCGTTTTTCGCCGTCAGAAAGATGACCGGCGTGCCGGTTGGCGCAATGTAGTCCATCAGTGCAAAGCCGTCCACGCCCGGCAGCATGACGTCCAGCAGCACCAGATCAAACTGCTGCTTTTCCAGCAGGTCGGCAGCCTGCTCGCCGTCGCAGGCCAGCACAAGCGGCTGCCCCAGCGGCTCCAGCGTCATCTCAATGAGCCTGGCAATATGCGGCTCATCATCCACGATCAAAATCGGAAGCATCGCGTTTTCCCCCTTTCGTTGAGGCCAGTATAGCACGGCAGGGTTTCTGAAAGTTTTCCGCTGCACAAAAAGTAGGGGCCGGGCATGCCCGGCCCGCAGCTTTCCCATCAGCTCCATCTCATGGGTAAGCTGCGGGTGAGGCCTGCCTCGCCCCTACCCTTCGTTTTATTCCCCCAAAAACTCCCGTATCTCCTTCTCCACGGCCCTGACTTCCTCCTCAAACGCCCGGGCGCTCACGCGCAGCGCACCGTGCCCCATGACGATGATCTGCTCCGCGCCGTCGCTGCTGACAACGCGGGTGCGGTGTTCCTTCGCCAGCTCGTGGGTCGCGCGCTCAATGTACATATCCGCCGTCTCGGCCTCGCGGGTGTAGACAACATACAGATTGTGGTACTGCTCCACCTCCCGCGCGCCGCCGCGCACCTTGTAGGCGTCAAAAACCAGGATCGGCACACAGCGGCGGTAGCCCGCGTAGTTGCACAGAATATCCATCAGCCTGCGCCGCGCGGCGTCCAGATTGCCGTCGGCCAGTTTCCTTAAATCATCCCACGCAAAAATGACGTTGTACCCGTCCACCAGCAGGTAGTCCGGCCCGGCGGGCACGGGCTTTGCGGGCACGGACACCGCCGCGGGGGCCGTGTGCAGGGCCGCGCGGGCCGCCTTTTTCGCGTCGCCCGTCTCGCCGCGGCGGCGTATTTTTCCGTAGGTTCGTTCAAAAATTGCTAACAGTTCTTTGTCCTGCTCCAGCGTGCCGCGGTAGGCGTCGGCACGGCGGCGGCGCGCGTTGGCATCGTCCTCAGCGTCGGCTTCTTCTGTCTCCGTCTCGCCGTTCAGCCGCCGTTCCAGCCCGGTGGACAGATGTGCCCGGGCGGGCACCTCGTCCCATTTGACCAGATACCCGGCCCCGTGGGCGCAGAACACCGAATCCGCCGGGTTTTCCACATCCGCGTCGGGGTCATACCCCGCGGCGGAGACGATTTCGTCGGCGTTATGGCAGGCGTCGTACCCGGCAGGCAGCACAGCCCAGCGGCCCAGCCCGTGGGTGTAGGCCGCGACCTCCCGCGCATAGCCCCGCGCCGTCGCCACAGGCAGACGGCCCGTCAGCCGCACCGTGCCGCCTGACGTCTCCGGTGCCTCAAAGCTGCCGCACATCCTCTGCACATCGGCCATGGCGCGGCCCAGCGCGTCGGCGGGCAGCTCCAACGTAAAATCATACCACGGCTCCAACAGCTGCACGCCGTCCTTCGCCTCGGCCATCCGCAGGCCCTGCCGCACGGCGCGGTAGGTCGCCTGGCGGAAGTCCCCGCCTTCGGTATGCTTCTGGTGGGCACGGCCTGCCGCCAGCGTGATCTTCACATCGGTCAGCGGCGCACCGATCAGCACGCCCGGGTGGGTGCGCTCGGCCAGATGCGTTAAGATCAGCCGCTGCCAATTTTCGGCCAGCGTGTCGGGCGGGCAGTCCGCCGCCAGCTGCACACCGCTGCCCCGCGCCCCCGGCTCCAGCAGCAGATGTACCTCGGCATAGTGGCGCAGCGGCTCATAGTGGCCGATGCCCTCCACCGCCCTTGTCAGCGTCTCTTTATACAAAATGCCGCCCTCGCTGAACGCCACAGTCAGCCCGAACCGCTCCTGCAAGATCGTCTGCAAAATTTCCAGCTGCACCTCGCCCATCAGCTGGACGTGTACCTCGCCCAGGTCATCCCGCCAGTTGACGTGCAGCTGCGGGTCCTCGCCCTCCAGCGTTTGCAGCGCCTTTAATAAGGTATGGGGGTCGGCGTCACAGTCCACGCGGTAGTTGAGCACCGGCTCCAAAAGCGGCGTCTCGGCATCGGATTTTCTCGGTCACGCTGGCAACGACACAGGCGACGGGACCGTCGACCTTCTGGTGCACGGTATCCCAGACGTTGCGCAGGTCGGCAGCTTCAAGGCCCTGAAGTTCAGCGACGACGAGCTTGTAGCCGCCGAGCTCGACAGCGCCCTCGATGGCGCTGGAGATCGCATCGGAGGAGCCACCGGTCAGAGCCTTCTTGAGCTTACCGGCGGTCTCGCGCAGCTCGGCCTGCAGGTTCTCCACGCGGGCGGGAACCTCGTCCACGCGGCACTTGAGCGCTGCGGCAGCGGCGTCGACGAGCGCCAGACGGTCGGCCATGTAGTCGAGGGCACCCTTAGAGGTCACGGCCTCGATACGGCGGACGTTGGAGCCCGTGGAAGACTCGGAGATGATCTTGAACAGGCCGATCTCGGCAGTGTTGGCGGCATGCGTGCCACCGCAGAGCTCACGGGAAAACGGCTGGTCCTCGGCGCCCACGGAGACGACGCGGACGACATCGCCGTACTTCTCGCCAAAGAGGGCGACAGCACCGGCGGCCTTGGCCTCGTCGATACCCATGACGCGGGTAACGACCGGCTTGGAAGCGAAGATCTGCTGGTTGACCAGATCCTCGACAGCCTTGAGCCGCTCGGAAGAGAGGGCCTCGAAGTGCGTGAAGTCAAAGCGCAGGTGCTCGGGCGTCACCAACGAGCCAGCCTGGGAGACATGCTCGCCCAGGACCTGCTTAAGCGCGGCGTCGAGCAGGTGCGTGGCGGTGTGGTTGCGACGCAGGAAGCCACGGCGCTCGGCGTCGAGCGCGGCGGTCACGGTAGCACCGACGGTCAGCGTGCCCTCGGCAACGTGAGCAACGTGGGCATACAGGCCGTTGTGGTTCTTGGTATCGGAAATGGTCAGCGCAACGCCCTCGGCGGAAAGCTCGCCGGCGTCGCCCTGCTGGCCGCCCATCTCGGCGTAGAACGGGGTGCGGTCGAGCACGACCTCGACGTCCTCGCCGGCAGCAACGGACTCGACGGACTCGCCGTTGCGCACGATGGCGACAACCTTGGCGCCATCGATGACGTCGTTGTCATAGCCGTCGAACTCGGTCGCGGAGACCTTGTCCGAAAGCTCGACCCACACGTCGTTGAAGCTGCCCCAGGCATCGCCCTTGGCGTTGGCGCGAGCGCGGGCCTTCTGGTCCTCCATACAGGCGGTGAAGCCGTCCATGTCGACGTCATGGCCAGCGGCGCCGGCGATCTCGACAGTCAGGTCAATGGGGAAACCGAAGGTGTCGTGCAGCTTAAAGGCAACGTCGCCCGGAAGCACAGCGCCCTCGGCGAGCGCGGCCAGGGCCTCGTCCAGGTAAACGCGGCCGTTGTCGAGCGTCGTGGAGAAACGCTCCTCCTCGGAGGCGACGATGCCCTTAACGAGCGCGACGTTCTTGAGCAGCTCGGGATAGGCCTCGCCCATCTGGGCGTTGACCTCGTCGATGAACTTGGTCAGGAAGGCTCCCTCGATGCCCAGCAAGCGGCCGTGGAACACGGCGCGGCGGAGCAGGCGGCGCAGGACGTACTCGCGGCCCTCGTTGCCGGGCAGAATGCCGTCAGAGATCATAAAGTCGACGGCACGGGAGTGGTCGGCGATGATGCGCAGCGAGCGGCTGGCACCGGAATAGTCATCGGCGTCATAAGTCTTGCCGCTGATCTCCTCACCGAGCTTGATGAGGTGCTGCATCAGATCGCCGTCGTAGTTGGCGGTCTTGTGCTGCATGATGGCGGCCATGCGCTCCAGGCCCATGCCCGTATCGAGGTTGCGGTGCGGCAGCTCCGGCATGGAGCCGTCCTCCTGGCGGTCGTACTGGGTAAACACGAGGTTCCAGAACTCAAGGAAGCGGTCGCAGTCGCAGCCAGGCTTGCAGTCGGGGCTGCCGCAACCGACCTCCTCGCCCATGTCAAAGTAGATCTCGGAGCACGGACCGCAGGGACCGGTGGGGCCAGCGGCCCAGAAGTTGTCGTCCTCGCCCAGACGCGAGATGTGATCCTCGGCAACGCCCAGGGAGCGCCACACGTCATGGGTCTCGTCGTCCTCGGTAAAGACGGTGAAGTACAGGCGGTCGAGCGGCAGCTTGAACTCCTTGGTGATGAGCTCAAAGGCCCAAGCGCAGGCCTGCTGCTTGGAGACGCCACCAAAGGAGAAGTCGCCGAGCATCTCAAAGAAGGACAGATGACGGCCGTCCTCGCCGATGCAGTCGATGTCGTTGGTGCGAACACACTTCTGACAGGAGATTGCGCCGATCTCCTTCATGGTCTTCTTGCCCTGGTAGTACTCCTTAAACTGGTTCATGCCGGCATTGGCGAGCAGCAGCGAAGGATCGTCGGGAACGAGGGACGAAGAAGGATAGAGTTTAAGACCGCGCTCCTCAAAGAAGTTGAGGAACTTAGAGCGAATCTCGGCCGTAGTCATTGACGGGTAGTCAGCACTCATAGAGGGAATCTCCTCGGTTTCACATCGAAACAGTTCAAACGTAACGATATTACCATCCCACCGCCCTAGCGCAAAAAAGAGGGCCGCCAAACAGCGACCCTCCAGCGAAAGTGCATGTTATTTAGGACTAAGCAATCCTTTGAAAAAAATGTTTCTTTCTAAAATGTTCAGCTAAAGTAAACTTACATTCAGGATAATTTGAACAA
>ERZ772879.2146-NODE-2146-length-12407-cov-5.800761_pt1 | contig 12407 bp, 9 predicted proteins | sample MGYA00580582_ERZ772879 | MGnify/ENA primary metagenome ERZ772879 (study PRJEB29015, sample SAMEA2737682) | human gut metagenome | biome: human gut; feature: human-associated habitat; material: faeces | place: China | collected 2012 ... | reverse complement strand
TTCAAAGGCGGCAGAACCTGCCCCTACGATAATACCCGCGCGCAATTCGGTCATCGGCACGCCTGATTCGCGCAGGGTGTCCGCGGTTATCTGTCGCGCACGCAGATGATCGGATTGTTCATGCCGGGGAGCCTGTAATGAGCTCAGGAAAATAAGCTGTTTGACTGGCGTATCACGTAGCGCATCGCGCACGTTCATTGCTACCTGGCGCTCATGGGCGATAAAATCACCGCCTTCTCCCATGCCATGGACCAGGTAATAGACCGTATCAACGCCGGTCAGCAGCGGTGTTAGGTTATCTGGCCAATTCAAATCGACCTTATGGCAACTGACGTTGGCCAACTGCTGCTTTTCCAGCCGCTCGATGCGGCGTGCCGCAGCCAGCACCTGATGCCCTTGCTGACTGAGCGCCTGTACCAGATGCTGACCAATGTAGCCACTGGCGCCAAGAACCAAAATCCGTTGCGGCACGCCCATCTCCTTAGCGGGTTAAAAAAGCGCGCCAGTCGACGACTTCAGCAAGCTGTTCACGCGATACGTCCAGATGCATCACCAGACGCACAATCGGCGAGGCGTTAATCAGCACGCCTTGCGCTTTCATGTACTCGCCCAGTGCCGCAGCGTGTTCTTCGCCAACGCGGACAAACAGCATGTTGGTGTCGTGGCGCATGACGTCCGCTCCTGCTTCGCGCAGTTGTTCCGCCATCCAGGCGGCGTTGTCATGGTCTTCTTGTAAACGCGACACGTTATTTTTCAGCGCATACAGTCCGGCCGCCGCCAGAATACCGGCCTGACGCATTCCGCCACCGGTCATTTTACGCCAGCGAATGGCGCGCTTGATGTACTCGTGGCTGCCGACCAGCAGTGAGCCTACCGGCGTTCCTAAACCTTTGGAGAGACAAATGGTGAACGAATCGCAGTATTGCGTGACATCTTTTAACTCACAGCCATAGGCGACGATGGCGTTAAAAATACGCGCGCCGTCGACATGCAGCGCAAGATTGCGCTCACGGGTGAATTCCCAGGCCTCTTTCAGATACTCGCGTGGTAGCACTTTGCCGTTGTGGGTGTTTTCCAGGCTGAGCAGGCGGGTGGGGGCAAAATGGATATCGTCGGGTTTGATTTTCGCCACCACTTTATCCAGCGGCAGCGAACCATCCGCCGCGGCGTCGATCGGCTGCGGCTGAATACTGCCGAGGACCGCCGCGCCGCCGGCTTCGTACAGATAGTTATGCGCCCCCTGGCCGACGATATACTCTTCGCCGCGCTGGCAATGGCTGAGCAGGCCAACGAGGTTGGCCTGGGTGCCGGTGGGTAGAAATAGCGCCGCTTCTTTGCCGGCCAGGTCGGCGGCATAGCGCTGCAGTTCATTGACGGTAGGGTCGTCGCCATACACATCGTCCCCGACCGGGGCGGCCATCATGGCCTCCAGCATGGCGCGCCCGGGACGGGTAACGGTATCACTGCGTAAATCGATCACGGCTTTTCCTTGGTCTGGTTCAACGTATTGCTTCTGTTTTACCTGAGCCAGTTGGTTTTCGCCAGTTCGATGACCTCATCGCCGCGCCCGCTGATGATCGCCCGCAGCATATACAGGCTAAAGCCTTTGGCCTGCTCCAGCTTGATCTGCGGCGGGATCGCCAGTTCCTCTTTGGCGACGACGACGTCGACCAGCACCGGACCGTCGGTGCGGAAGGCGGTCTGCAGCGCTTCATCCACCTCGGAGGCTTTTTCAACGCGTATACCTTTGATACCGCAGGCCTCGGCGATGCGGGCGAAGTTGGTATCGTGGAGCTCCGTACCGTCGGTGAGATAGCCCCCGGCCTTCATTTCCATCGCCACGAAGCCCAGCACGCTGTTGTTAAAGATGACAATCTTCACCGGCAGCTTCATCTGCGCCAGCGACAGAAAATCGCCCATCAGCATGCTGAACCCGCCGTCGCCGCACATGGCCACTACCTGCCGCTCCGGCGCAGTGGCCTTGGCGCCGATGGCCTGCGGCATGGCGTTGGCCATTGAGCCGTGGTTGAACGAGCCCAGCAGGCGGCGTTTACCATTCATTTTGAGATAGCGTGCCGCCCAGACGGTCGGGGTGCCGACATCACAGGTGAAAATGGCATCTTCATCGGCAAAATGACTGATCTGCTGCGCCAGATATTGCGGGTGAATGGCTTTATCGCTGGGTTTAGCCAGATCGTCGAGCCCTTTTCGCGCGTCGCGATAGTGCTCCAGCGCCTTATCGAGGAAGTGGCGATCGGTTTTCTCTTCCAGCAGCGGCAGCAGCGCCTTCAGCGTCGATTTAATATCGCCCACCAGCGCCATGTCGACCTTACTGTGTGCGCCGATGCTGCCGGGGTTGATGTCGATCTGGATAATTTTCGCGTCGGTTGGGTAGAAGGCGCGATAGGGGAACTGGGTGCCCAGCAGGATCAGGGTATCGGCGTTCATCATGGTGTGGAAGCCAGAAGAGAAGCCAATCAGCCCGGTCATGCCCACATCGTACGCGTTGTCGTACTCCACGTGCTCTTTGCCGCGCAGGGCGTGGACGATGGGGGCTTTAATTTTGGCTGCGAACTCCACCAGTTCCTGGTGGGCGCCGGCGCAACCGCTGCCGCACATGAGCGCGATATTGCTGGAGTAGCGAATAAGCTGCGCCAGCTTGCGCAGCTCTTCTTCCGCCGGGGTGACCGTCGGCAGCGGCGCATGATACCAGTGGCTGCTGGCGCTTTCCGGGGCGGCCTTCAGCGCCACATCGCCGGGTAGCACCACCACCGAGACGCCGCGGTTAATCACTGCCTTACGCATCGCCACTGCCAGCACCTGCGGGATCTGCTCCGGCGTGGAGACCAGTTCGCAGTAATGGCTGCACTCGCGGAACAGCTCCTGAGGATGGGTTTCCTGAAAATAGCCGCTGCCGATTTCGCTGGATGGGATGTGGGCGGCGATGGCCAGCACCGGGACATGGTTGCGATGACAGTCAAACAAACCGTTAATCAGATGCAGGTTGCCCGGTCCGCAGGAGCCGGCGCAGACCGCCAGCTCGCCGGTCAGCTGCGCTTCCGCGCCAGCGGCGAAAGCGGCGACCTCTTCGTGCCGGGTGGGCATCCAGTCGATGGTGCCCATGCGGTTAAGGCTATCGCTCAATCCATTGAGGGAATCTCCGGTGACGCCCCAGATACGTTTCACGCCGGCCTGTTCCAGCGTTTTGGCAATGTATGCCGCCACGGTCTGTTTCATGATCTCCATCTCCTTTTTTTGATAACGCCTTCAAGCTTAGATGAAACTGACCGCAATGTAACCGATTACCCCTGATTTTTTGCTGGTTTTATTCCTCTCCGGCTGCGCATACTCTGGAAGTACACAGGATGCAAAACAGGATGCACATCAAATGGTTAAAGGATTGTTAAACACAGTAAATCGCAGGCTGTCGCATGATGACGCCGGTAAACTCTTGTTACGACTTGCCGTCGGCGGCTTAATGCTTTTCCATGGAATCCATAAGCTGATAGATGGTGTGGATGGCATTAGCGGGATGCTGGCGGCGCAGGGATTGCCCGGGTTTATCGCCTACGGTGTGCTGGTGGGGGAAGTGGTCGCTCCCTGCTTGTTAATTCTCGGCGTCCTGACCCGCCCGGCGGCGTTGGTGCTGGCGTTCACCATGGTGGTGGCGTGGCTGATGGTCGGTCTCGGCAAGACGTTTGCGCTTGATACGGTGGGAGCGTGGGCCATTGAGAATCTGGTCTATTTCTTTGTTGGCGCACTGGCGATTGCGCTACTCGGCGCGGGGCGTTATTCGCTGGCCGGTCAGTCGGCCTGGCGGTAAAAATGCCTCATTCGTCCTGGGGCGTAAAGTCGATACTGTTGGCGATTTGCAATTTTTTCAGTCCGGGAAAGCGTTTATCTCATGTCGCCTGAGCGTTTATTGTCGCCAGGGATTTTCCCGGAGGCGGCGCATTGCGCCTTCTCCGGGCTACCAAATCGCACAGCGATGTAGCCCCGGTAAGCGGTAGCGCCACCGGGGATTTTGACCTCAGGCGAGAACCAGATCGCTCTGCGGATGACAGGAGCAGGCCAGCACATAGCCGTCGGCGATTTCGGCGTCGGTCAGCGTCATGGTGCTGGTGACGCTGTACTTCCCGGAAACCACTTTGGTTTTGCAGCAGCCGCAGACGCCGGCGCGGCAGGCGACGGTCACCGGCACCTTATTGCTCTCCAGCGCGTCGAGCAGCGTGGTGCCCACCGGCGCGTAAAACTCGCGCGCCGGCTGCAGTTTAGTAAATTTCAGCCCGCTGGTGGCGGCCTCAGCCACCGGGGTGAAGAATTTTTCCTTAAAGAAGCGGGTGACGCCCAGGGCGGCAACATCCTGCTCGACCTTCTCCATATAAGGCGCCGGGCCGCAGGTCATCACGGTGCGGCTGGCTAAATCCGGCACGCTCTGCAGCAGCTCCCGGGTCAGACGGCCGGCGACAAAACCATGCGTCGCATTGTGCTCCGCTACCAGGGTGACCGGGTAGTTGCGCCACTCTTCGGCAAAGATTACATCTTCCGGCGAACGCACGTTATAAATCACCTGTACGTCGGCCTGCGGTCGATACTTAGCCAGCCAGCGGCGCATCGCCATGATCGGTGTCACGCCGCAACCGGCGGCCAGCAGCAGGAATTTATCTTCCGCTTTATCGTCGCAGGTAAACTCGCCCATCGCATCGGACAGCCAAAGGTAATCGCCGCGTTTGACCTCGCGGGTCAACCACTGCGAACCCGTACCCTCGTCAATACGGCGAACGGTCAGCGTAATGTATTCGCTGACCCCCGGCGTCGAGGAGAGGGTATAGGCGCGCAGCGTTTCCGCCGAGTTACGCACGCTAACCAGAGCGTACTGGCCAGCGCGGTACGGATAGTAATCGTGGCACAGCAGCGAAAGGGTCCACACGTCCGGGGTTTCCTGGTGAATGTGGTGAACCTGCATCCGCCACGGGCACTGGGAGGTTGGCATAGTCATCAGGGACTCCTTAAGCGCTCAGCAGCTGCTGCATATCTTGTTCCACGGTGGTCACGGAACGCAGACCAAACTTCTCATTGAGGACCGCCAGCAGATCCGGTGTGAAGAAACCAGGTGCCGTCGGACCGGTGACGATGTTTTTCACACCCAGCGACAGCAGCGTCAGCAGGATGACGATCGCTTTCTGTTCGAACCAGGAGAGCACCAGCGACAGCGGCAGATCGTTGACGCCACAGCCCAGTTTCTCCGCCAGCGTGACCGCCAGAATAATCGCCGAGTAAGCGTCATTACACTGCCCGGCGTCGACCAGGCGCGGCAGCCCTTCGATATCGCCAAAGTCCAGTTTGTTGAAGCGGTATTTACCACAGGCCAGGGTCAGGATCAGGCAGTCATCCGGCACGCTGGTGGCGAAATCGGTGAAGTAGTTACGCTCCCCGCGGGCGCCGTCGCAGCCGCCGACGAGGAAGATATGGCGCAGTTTTTCACGACTGACCAGATCGATCAGCGTATCCGCCGCGCCAAGCAGGGTCTGACGGCCAAAGCCGACGGTGATCAGATGCGGGATTTCGCTGTACGGGAAGCCCGCCATCTGCTGCGCCTGGGCAATGACCGGGGAGAAGTCTTCACCTTCCAGATGGTTCACACCCGGCCAGCCGACGATGCTGCGAGTCCAGATGCGATCGTCGTAGGCGCCGACGGTCGGGTCGATGATGCAGTTAGAGGTCATCACGATGGGGCCCGGGAAGCGGGCGAACTCCACCTGCTGGTTTTGCCAGCCGCTGCCGTAGTTGCCAATCAGATGTTTGAATTTACGCAGCTCCGGATAGCCGTGAGCCGGCAGCATTTCGCCATGAGTATAGACGTTGACGCCGGTGCCTTCCGTCTGCTCCAGCAGGTTATACAGATCCTTCAGATCGTGGCCGGAGATCAGGATGCACTTCCCTTCGGTGGCTTTAACGTTGACCTGAGTCGGCGTCGGATGGCCGTATTTGGTCGTTTCACCGGCGTCGAGGATGCTCATCACTTTGAAGTTCATCTGGCCGATTTCCATCGAACATTCGAGCAGCGCATTCATATCCGCAGGCCAGGTGCCCAGCCATGCCATGATTTTATGGTACTGGGCATAGATAGCGTTGTCGTACTGGCCGAGCACGTGGGCGTGCTCCATATAGGCCGCCGCACCCTTCAGACCGTACAGGCACAGCAGGCGCAGACCGAGAATATTTTCGCCGATGGCGGCTTTATCTTTATTCGGGGTATAGTCCGCCGCCTGACGCTGCAGGTCGCCCAGATCGTCGCTGACCAGCTGCAGGTCGGCGACCGGGCTGTCGACCGCGGCGCTGGCATCGATCGCCAGGCATTGCGCTTTCAGCGCCTCACGCAAGGCAATTGCCTGGCGGGCGTAGCCGACGATGCGCGGGGAATCGAAGTTAACGTTAGTCAGGGTGGAGAAGAAGGCGCGGGGGGCAAAGCTGTCGACCTGATGATCGATAATGCCATATTCGCGCGCTTTAAGCGCCCAGGCGGACAGGCCTTGCAGTGACGCAATCAGCAGATCCTGCAGGTCCGAGGTTTCCGCTGTTTTACCGCACATCCCCTGCGCGTAAGAGCAGCCGTTGCCGGCTGGGGTACGAATGGTTTGTTCACATTGCACACAAAACATGGTCACACCTTTAAAGTTATATTTGATATACATGTTTAAGGTTATGCCGCGCGGCAACGGGTGAAAAGGTATTTCTAAGACAACTTAAAGGGAGATTGATTTAGCGCAAATTTGGCGGCAGGAGGGCTGCCGCCAGCGGGTGCTCAGGCGGTAAAAAAGGCGATCAGGATCGGGACCAGCAAACTAAGCAGAAAACCGTGCACGATGGCGGCAGGGACGATTTCGACGCCGCCGGAACGCTGCAGTACCGGTAAGGTGAAGTCCATCGAGGTGGCGCCGCATAGCCCCAGCGCCGTGGAGCGGCTGCGGCGAATAAGGCCCGGAATTAACATGATGGCCAGCAGCTCGCGACAGAGATCGTTAAAGAACGCCGCGCTACCGATGACCGGGCCAAAGGATTCGGTGAGTAAAATACCGGAGAGCGAATACCAGCCGAAACCGCTGGCCATTGCCAGACCGGTCTTTAACGGCAGACCGAGAATAAAGGCGTTAAGTATCCCGCCGAGTAATGAACTGGCCGTAACCACCACGGCGACGATCATTCCCCGGCGGTTAAGGACTATTTGTCGCAGACTCATTCCATTATTGCGTAATTGGATACCGACGAGGAACAGGAGAAAAATCAACGTATATTCGCTGGCTTCTGTCGCGTGCTGTAAAAAAGGCAGTCTGGTCAGACCGAGCAGAAAACCGAGCACGACCACACCGCACAGCTGCAGCGATTCCAGGGCCATGGCCAGGCGCGAGGGTAATTTCTCCTGACGATGCTGACTGCGCCATGGCATTTTACTTTCCAGCCACAGCAGGGCGGCGATATTACACAGTAAAATGATAACCACGCTCACCGCGGCGTAATGCAATATTGCCAGCAGGTTGCTGGCCAGATTGTCGAGGAACGCCAGGCTGATACCCATAAAAAAAAGGATTACATAGACAATCCAGCTGAGCATGCGGTTTATCAGCTTTAGCGCGGAGGAGTGACGAAGAGGCAGTAAATAGCCGACGACCAGCGGCAACAGAATAATAAAGAGTCCCGAAAACATGAACGATGCAGCCCTTGCATGATGAGAATAGCGCCCATGACACTACCCAAATCACCGGGCCGAGTAAAGCTGTCGCCAGAAAGAAAAAGCCCGGAGACCCGGGCTTTGAAAAGCGTTAATCGCGTTTTTCCAGCAGGGTGCGATACAGCACGCCGCCGAGGATCCCGCCGACGATTGGCATGACCCAGAACAGCCACAGCTGCTGCAGCGCCCAGCCGCCCTGGAAAATTGCCACCGCGGTGCTGCGCGCCGGGTTGACCGAGGTGTTGGTGACTGGAATGCTGATCAAATGGATGAGGGTCAGCGCCAGGCCGATGGCGATGGGGGCAAAGCCCGCCGGCGCATGTTTATCGGTCGCGCCATGAATAACCAGCAGGAAGCCGCAGGTCAGGACAATTTCAATGACGATAGCCGACAGCATGGAGAAGCCGCCCGGGGAGTGTTCGCCATAGCCGTTGGAGGCGAAGCCGCTGGCGGCGGCATCAAAGCCGGCTTTACCGCTGGCAACCACGTACAGCACCGCCGCGGCAATAATTCCGCCGACCACCTGAGCGATAATATAGCCAATGACCTCTTTTGCCGGAAAACGGCCGCCGGCCCACAGGCCTAAGGTGACCGCCGGGTTGAAATGCCCCCCGGAAATATGGCCGACCGCAAACGCCATGGTTAATACCGTTAAGCCAAATGCCAGCGCGACGCCGGCAAAACCAATACCCAGCTCGGGGAAAGCCGCGGCGAGCACGGCGCTACCGCAGCCGCCAAATACAAGCCAGAAGGTGCCGAAGCATTCGGCTGCTAATTTTCTGAACATAACCACCTCAATTAAATTGTTTACGCGCACGAGCGGACCGTGCCGGTCTTTATTTATCGTGATAAGGGATGACGATAAAAATAAAGCGGCGTTATTCTAGAGATAATCGCCATCCCGGAGCCAGTTAAATATATTGATATTATTTGATTTAGGGCAAGGTGAGTGGATTCCTTTTGCCAGTTTAGCCTTTCCTTTATCCATGGAAGATTATCAATAGTGTAGATCATAACGCCTGAAATAAAACTATTTTGTTTGATGAATAATCAACAGCCGGTAATAGGCGATAAGTGAGTAATTTTATGAATATATTTAATCCGCTGAATATGAGCCACGGATGCGATTAAGCAGAGTGTCATCTTGCCTCCGCCCTCGCTATACTGTTGATTACTGAAGGAGAGTGGTGGTGTAGCGGAGGGGATATGCTTCTTGAGCGCGTAGAAATCGTCGGTTTTCGCGGTATCAATCGTTTGTCGTTGATGCTGGAGCAAAATAACGTCCTGATCGGGGAGAACGCGTGGGGGAAGTCCAGTCTGCTTGATGCGCTGACCCTGCTTTTGTCGCCGGAGTTCGATCTTTATCACTTTGTTCGCGATGATTTCTGGTTTCCCCCGGGCGACATCCAGGGGCGCGAACACCATTTGCATATTATCCTGACCTTCCGCGAAACGGAGCCAGGCCGCCATCGGGTCCGGCGTTTCCGTCCGCTTCAGCGCTGCTGGGTGCCTTGCGATGACGGGTATCACCGGGTGTTCTATCGCCTGGAGGGCGAGCTCGCCGAAGATGACAGCGTGATGACCCTGCGGAGCTTTATCGATGGTGAAGGCGAAGCGTTGGTGCTGGAGGAGATTGATGAGCTGGCCCGACACCTGGTGCGTTTGATGCCGGTGCTGCGCCTGCGCGATGCGCGCTTTATGCGCCGCATCCATAACGGGACGGTACCGCACTCGCCGCAGATAGAGATCACCGCCCGTCAGCTGGATTTTCTCTCCCGCGAACTGGTCAGCCATCCGCAAAATTTATCGGACGGTCAGATCCGTCAGGGGCTATCGGCCATGGTGCAACTGCTTGAGCATTACTTTGCCGAGCAAAGCAGCGCTCAGACGCGGCATCGCCTGATGCGGCGGCGCTCCCATGATGAACAGCGCAGTTGGCGTTATCTGGATATTATCAACCGGATGATCGACAAGCCCGGCGGGCGCAGCCATCGGGTGATCCTGCTGGGGCTGTTTGCCACCCTCCTGCAGGCGAAAGGGACGGTGCGCCTCGATCGCGACGCGCGACCGCTGCTGTTGATTGAAGATCCCGAGACCCGTCTGCATCCAATCATGCTTTCCGTCGCCTGGCACCTGCTGAATTTGTTGCCGCTGCAGCGTGTGACCACCACCAACTCCGGAGAGCTGCTGTCCCTGACGCCGGTAGAGCAGGTCTGCCGGCTGGTGCGTGAGTCGACGCGGGTATCGGCGTGGCGGTTAGGCCCGGGCGGAATGAATGCCGAAGAGAGCCGGCGCATTGCTTTTCACATTCGCTTCAATCGCGCCTCATCGCTCTTCGCCCGCTGCTGGCTGCTGGTGGAGGGAGAGACGGAAACCTGGGTTATCAACGAACTGGCCCGGCAGTGCGGTCATCATTTTGATGCTGAAGGGGTTAAGGTGATCGAATTCGCCCAGTCCGGCCTGAAGCCATTGATCAAATTTGCCCGCCGGATGGGGATCCAGTGGCACGTGCTGGTGGACGGCGATGAGGCGGGGAAAAAATATGCCGCAACGGTACGAGGTCTGCTTAATAACGATCGCGAGCTGGAGCGCGACCATCTGACCAGTCTGCCGGCGCTGGATATGGAACACTTTATGTATCGTCAGGGATTTGATGACGTTTATCATCGGGTGGCGCAGATCCCGGATAATGTCCCGATGAATATGCGGCGGGTGATCACCAAAGCCATCCATCGCTCATCCAAGCCGGACCTGGCGATTGAGGTGGCGATGGAGGCCGGCCGCCGTGGCGTGGACGCTGTGCCGACGCTGCTGAAGAAAATGTTCTCACGGGTGCTGTGGCTAGCCCGCGGTCGTGCCGATTAATCTCACCGCCGTCGTCATTTACGGCGGCACAAAGCTCTCCGGCAGCTAAACAAAACCTCATTGACGCGAAAAATGGGTGTCCTGTTGCCAACGGGTTTCGATAGAATCACCGCCTGGAGCGGCGGGGAAACAGCAGGAATCGGAATATGAAAGTGAAGGGAAAACGCAGGACCGTCTGGTGGCTGTTGGCGATCGTTGTGCTGGGGCTGGCTATCTGGGGATGGCGGATCCTCAATGCGCCGCTGCCGAACTACCAGACGCTGGTAGTTCGCAAAGGGGATCTTCAGCAGAGCGTGCTGGCCACCGGCAAACTGGATGCCCTGCGAAAAGTTGACGTCGGCGCCCAGGTCAGCGGACAGCTGAAAACGCTGCACGTCAATATTGGCGATAAGGTTAAAAAAGATCAGTTGCTGGGGGTTATCGATCCGGAGCAGGCGCAAAACCAGATTAAAGAGGTGGAAGCGACGCTCATGGAGCTGCGCGCCCAGCTCAATCAGGCGCGCGCGGAGAGCAAACTGGCGCAAGTGACTCTGGCCCGTCAGCAGCAGCTGGCGCAGCGCCAGCTGGTCTCGCGGCAGGACCTTGATACCGCGGCCACCGATTTGGCGGTGAAACAGGCGCAGATCGGCACTATTGAAGCGCAAATAAAGCGTAACCAGGCGACGCTCGATACGGCGAAGACCAACCTCGATTACACGCGGATCCTGGCGCCGATGGCCGGCGAAGTGACGCAAATTACCACCCTGCAGGGACAGACAGTGATCGCCGCCCAGCAGGCGCCTAACATTCTGACGCTGGCGGATCTCAGCACCATGCTGGTTAAAGCGCAGGTCTCTGAAGCGGATGTCATCCACCTCAGACCGGGGCAAAAGGCGTGGTTTACCGTGCTGGGCGACCCGCTTACCCGTTATGAAGGTAAACTGAAAGACATTCTGCCGACGCCGGAAAAAGTGAATGACGCCATCTTCTATTATGCCCGCTTCGAGGTACCGAACCCGCAGGGGATCCTGCGCCTCGACATGACCGCGCAGGTGCACATTCAGCTGGCTGAGGTGAAGAACGTGATTACTATCCCGCTGAGCGCCCTGGGCGACGCGGTAGGCGATAACCGCTACCACGTTCGACTGTTGCGCACCGGTGAGGTCAAAGAGCGTGAGGTTATCATTGGCGCCCGCAATGATACCGACGTCGCAGTGGTGCAAGGTCTGGAAGAGGGCGACGAAGTGATCGTCGGCGAGAGCGCGAGCGGGGCGGCAAAATGACGGCGCTGCTTGAGCTGCGAGATATACGTCGCAGCTATCCTTCCGGCGACGGCAGCGTTGAGGTCCTGAAGGGGATCACCCTCAGCATCCATGCGGGTGAGATGGTGGCGATCGTCGGGGCCTCCGGCTCGGGTAAATCAACGTTACTGCGCACTTTGAATCTATTAGCGCAACCAACGTCTGGTACTTTGACCATTGGCGAACAGACACTTGATTTAAGTCAGCCATTAACCGCACCGAAATTATTAGCTGTTCGGCAGCATTTTGGCATGGTTTTCCAGGAAAAAGCTTTGTTTACTCACTTAACGGTACTTAAAAACCTCACCCAAGGGCCCATTAAAGTCAAGGGTATCCCAGCCGATCAAGCGACTGCGCAAGCCACCAACCTGTTGACCCAATTTGATATGGCCGCCCTCGCTCCCCGCTATCCGTATCGACTATCTGGTGGGCAACAACAACGCGTCGCCATTCTCCGCGCCTTGGCCATGCAGCCCGATTATCTGCTCCTTGACGAACCGACCAGTGCGTTGGATCCTGAGCTAGAAGATCAA
>ERZ772879.2132-NODE-2132-length-12462-cov-6.023696_pt1 | contig 12462 bp, 11 predicted proteins | sample MGYA00580582_ERZ772879 | MGnify/ENA primary metagenome ERZ772879 (study PRJEB29015, sample SAMEA2737682) | human gut metagenome | biome: human gut; feature: human-associated habitat; material: faeces | place: China | collected 2012 ... | reverse complement strand
TTGATCAGTTTTGATAAAAAAACTGAAGACAATAATTTGGTTGTATCTGTACCATATGATCCAGCTTGGACAGCTGAGATAAATGGAGAATCAGTACAAACGTATAAGACTCTAGGTGGTTTACTTGGAATTAAGGTAGCTGAAAAAGGAAAAGTAGATTTGGAGTATAATATTCCGGGATTGAAAGTAAGTATAATAATATCTACTATATCTATAGTGTTATGTCTATGTTTAATAATAAGAATAGCTATCTAAGCGAAAATATATAAAATTGTTTATTAAAAGGTGAATAATTTGGTTCTTTGTCAAAAAGGACTGATGTCAAAATTTTAATTATTATTTTTAAGAGGCTGGAAAAAAACTATATTTTCAGATGAATTTTAGAAAATAGTTATATTAAAAACCGCTAGGAATCAACGTTTTTAGTAACGTGATTTCTAACGGTTTTTAAGATTTGAGACTTTTTTCCCAACCTCGTTTTATAAAGTATAGATAATATGTTCTCTTGGTAGTTCGTACTGTTAGATTAGGTATGAATATGAAAATGAGAAATCCTATAGAGGAGACCAGAATTTGAATATAACAAAAGGCGCTGTGCCGGCTTTTTCACTGTCGATACAGCGCCTTTGTTATGTTATTAGGAACATATGTTTGATAACTATGCTAATACTAGTGATGTCACTATTGACGGTTAGTGAAGTTAGTGTGAAATTTCCTATAAAAATATGGTAATATAGGGGTGTGTGATAATCTTTAGTATTGCGCATAGAAAACAAAGAAGGAGGCAATAGTATGAGTAATAAATCTAGGCATCGTCGACTTTTATTTATGATGGGACTAGTCTTATTTTCGTTATTAGGGTCAATATGGATATCATCTAATAGTGGTATGACCGTATATGCTGATAGCAAGACAAATATTACTCAGAACGGTACGGGTTCCGGGACTGTTATTAATCAACAGGAAGAACCGCAGATAAGTACCGTTAATAGTAATACCACAGATAATACTAGTTCTTCGGACGATCAGACGTCTCAGAAACAAGTTACTAATACAGAAGCACAACCGAGAGCACCAGCTGACAATAATCAGCCAGTTCAGGAGGACCGTAATTATATAAGTAATAGTCAATACTCGACTTCTAATAGTGGGGCTAATACTAATCAGGGTCCATCAGTTAATAGTATTTCTAAGAATAATAGTTCCCCATCTGCACATAATAAAGGAACTAGCGTTGATATTACAATTACCAATCAGAGATCATCAACTAAGGAGATCTCAGGTGGAGGAACTACAGAATTCTCTTTTGACTTTTCTGTTCCTAATTCAGTAAGATCCGGAGATTATACGACAATATCACTTCCTAATGAGTTGGATTTTACTAGAGATCAATCATTTAATGTCTACGCTCCTGATGGGGTGACTACGGTTGCTAGTGCAATTATCAATAAAGAAAAAAAGACGCTGGTCTTAACATACACAGACTATGTAGATAAACATAATGATGTTACCGGCCACATTAATATGCAAATAATGGCTGATACAGAAAAGGTGAAGAAAGACACTGTACTTCCTGCAACAATTAAAATAAACGGGAATGTAGTTACTATCGATAGCACGGGTATAAGCTATAAAGTTAATAAAGGTGATAGTAATATTGATTTTTATAAATATGGGTGGATGGATTATGATAATAATGAACTTAGCTACCGTATTATTATAAACACAACTAATTCTGAACGGAATAATGTTATTATTAAGGATATTCTTAATTCTGCTGGAGTTAATTATGAACAGTCAAGCATAAAAATTGCAACTGGAACCTGGTTTAAGGACAAAAATAACTATTGGTCATTGGCTAACTATAAAGAAGTAACTGAAAAATATACCCCTGAATTCAATGGCTCATCTTTTTCTGTGAATCTTGGTAATATCAATCAGGGTTTCCTTATCACATATAAGGTAAAGCCTTCTCATAAGTTGATTAACGGAGAACAAATTAAAAACTCATCAAGTTATCTATATAATAATCATAAGATGAACGAGTACACTAATACAGTATATTATCAAGAGGCAAATGGTACTGCAAACGGATATAACTATAGTTTAACAATAAAAAAGGTGGATGAATCTGGCAATCCATTACATGGCGCTATCTTTGATGTAATTCGACAGTCAACCGGAGAAGTTGTAGGAACTATCACAACAGATTCCTCAGGACAGGGCACTATCTATGGGTTGTTACGTGATAGTTACCAATTGAAAGAGGTCAGTGCACCTAAGGGATATCAATTAGCAGATACGGTAATCGTAACTTCTACAAATTTTGATTCAAAAGGTGCCGTTATTAAAATTATCGATAAGATTGAGAAAACCTCAGTTTCTGGAACAAAGACTTGGAACGATAACAACAATCAAGATGGAATCCGCCCAAGTTCAATCACAGTGAACTTATTGGCCAATGGTCAACAAGTCGCAAGCAAGAAAGTTAGTGCTAGTGATAACTGGCAGTACAGTTTTGACAACCTAGCTGCTTATGCTAATGGTAAGAAGATTACCTACACAGTTACGGAAGACGCAGTTGCGGGGTACACAAGTACTGTTGATGGTTACAATATTACTAATACCCATAATCCGACAACGCCTAAGAAGCCCCAGGTTCCTAATAACCCGACAACGCCTAAGAAACCTCAAGTTCCTAATAATGGAAATAAGGTAGTACCAAAAGATTTCACTCAAGGTAAAACATACGATAAAACAAGTAGATTACCTCAAACAGGTGATAGATCATCAATAGGTATGATGTTCGTTGGAATAGTAATGTTACTATTAAGCTTAGGTTTAGTAGTTATAAACAGGTTTACTATCTGATCATGATTGGATGGCCTTTAGTGGACTAATATAGGTAATTTATTAGAGGGTTTATGACATAAGCCTCCTAAGAAGAAGAACCGTTTAGAGTTTCATTTGAAATTCCAAACGGTTCTTTCTTTATGCTTCTAGGGTGCTAGTTTTTCACAACCAGAGTCTTAAAAAGGTCATTCAAGGCTTCAGACATTGTTGGGTGAGTATAGATCATGTCGCGTAATTTTTCATAGGGTAATTTGGCCTTTATCGCTAATGCAATTAGATTAATAGTTTCATGAGCCTCAGCGGCATACAAAGTTGCCCCTAAAATACAATGTGTATTTTGATCAATGATTACCTTATAGAGTCCACGTTGATCCTCTAAAACACGGGCCTTTGGAATCGCCTTAACTGATAGCTTGAAAGTTTGAAAGTTATAACCTGCACTCTTGGCCTGACGTTCATTTAAGCCAACGTTGGCCAGCGGTGGATTTAGGAATGAAGCAGTTGGTATTACCGATCGATCAGCCGTTGATCGATTCCCCTTACCAAACAATTGATCTATGATAATATGAAAATCATCCAATGAGACATAAGTGAACATAGGGCCACCATTAACGTCACCTAAAGCCCAAATGTTTTGTACTGTAGTTCTTAAATGATCATCGACCTGAATAGCACCGCGATTGGTTAAAGCAATATCAGTATTTTCTAGTCCTAAACTACTTATATTAGGTCGCCGACCGACTGCAACTAATACCGCATCAAATTCCGCAGTGTTAGTTTGATCACCTTGTTGATAATATAACGTAACCTTCTCACCATTATCTTTTACTTGAGTTAGTTGAGTCTCCGGTTTAATCTCGATCCCTGCGTCAGTCAGATCTGTTACGACCTCGGTCGCAATATCAGGATCTTCGCGCTCTAACAATCTGGTATGTTGGTCGAAAATCGTTACATGCGTACCAAATGAATTAAACATTCCAGCAAATTCAAGGCCAATATAACCGCCGCCAATAATTGCTAGTCGTTTCGGTTGTTTCTTCAATTCCATAGCTTCTTTAGACGTAAAAATCCGCTGACCGAATTCTAGCCCTGGGATTGATGGCCAATTTGGAACCGCTCCAGTATTAATGAAGATGCGTTCACCTCTCACCTTCTTAGTTGTTCCATCACTCATTACGACTGCCAAAACATAATTGTCGATAAAACGGGCTGACCCATTCCAAACCGTTGCTAGTGGCTCATCAGCCACCATGTGATAGTTTTTGTCTCGCAACTGTCTAGTCATCTCACCACGCTTATTAACTGCCGTAGTAAAGTCTAAGCCACGTTGACCATTTAAAATTAAATTTTTAGATGGTAGGCAGCCAACATTGATGCAAGTCCCTCCATACATTTGTTTTGACCGTTCGATCAGAAGCACGGTCTCATCATGCTGCGCCAAGTACTTAGCTAATGTCTTACCCGCCTTACCAAATCCAATAATAATATTTTTAAATTTATCCATTGTTTTACCCGCCTTTTACTAGTCATTTATTATTGTACTTATTATAAGTAAGTAAAATGTCAAAAGCAATTTATATGCTCAAATACCTGTTTATCTGACTTGACTTTATAGTCATCATTTAACCATCTTATTTGTCTTTTACCACAGTTCCCTCTAGTAACTGATTTTATGACCTTCTTTACTTTTGTAATCGTACTGTCTGGTAGGATTTGTGCCCGCTCTTAGCCCTACTGGACACTTGTTATTTCCCATTGCAGCAGTACTATTAGCCTTGCTTGCTGACCTTGCTAGGGTTGTAGCTTTCCTTTGCTGTCAAGAGCAGTTTTATTGTTCTTGGTTGATTTTTAATTTCCCTGTATAATGGATTGAGCAAGAAGTTTTAAGGGCAGTGGCTGTCTTTTCCCTTGTGAGGTGAGGCCCATGGAAACATGGAATAATCTTCAGGATTGTGCCAAAGCCGTCGATGTCTTGTCGATTGGCCAATATGGCTTTAATCTGGTGAAAATCCCATCATCATGGCTCCATATGGACGTCGGCTTATCATTTCTACATGATACATCGCCCCTAGTTAATAAAATCGGCCGGACAATCGATCAATTTTTGCTTCTTGCTATATCTAGAATCATTGATATTGTATACTACGGTTATAGTATGATCAGGTTTACTACTGGCGATATGACTGGTCTTCTTGGTATTATAAGATTAGTTATGTTTAGTAATGATTATCAAAAGAAGGAGATGATTTCTTATGATTGAGAAAGAAAAAGTTTTAAGCGATGCACCAAAGGTTCTAAATTCTGATAACAATCCTTGGGAAGTTACTGTTGAAGGAGATTCGATTATTGGTACATGGAAATGGATGGATGCCCGGTTTTTCACTGAGGGTGGAATCTCCGATGAGGACAAAGAGTTTACTTTTACAGTTACTTTGAAAGATAACGGGAAATGGAAGGAAGTTGATAGCACTTCTAGTAAGACATCAAGTATTAGGATGCATAACGGTAAACTATCTTTCAGTAAAGACATCTCCTTTTCTAAGGGAAAGACTTATCAGAAAAGTATTTCTTTTGGTATTGGACAGGACAAGAAGAGCGGTAAAGTTGGAATTGTTGAATCTAAGTTAGATACTTCAATCATTAAAAAGTCGATTCGAGATTATTTGAAACAATGTGGCTGGAAGAAAGCTGGACTATTTGGATAGGAAATTATATCAAAAGGCCCGTTACCTCATTAGGAAGGTAGCGGGCTTTTTGAGAATAGGCAAAAGAAAAGCCATGCTAATCAATAAGAAAAGCATGACACTAAGACTTTTACTAATGGAACATCAGCATGAATGGAAGGAGACCAATTTTCTATAGCATAGAACATCTTTTAAATAAAAATTAGTTTTTAAATAATTATTTGCAATATAATCATTAGGTACAAACTGCAATAAATTAGGTACACACATTGGTAGCCTCTCCTTTATTTTGTTACTACGTTAAACAAAATCTAGTACTTCGATCTGATTGATGTTGTTGCGAGTTTCTTTGTATAATAAACTTCGCAAGAAGTTTTAAGGGCGGTGGCTGTCTTTTGTTTATGTCCGTATAATTGGTGTAAATTCTAAATAGGACTTTGTAAAATCTGAAAGGAAGGGAGTGTAAAATATTTTGTGTAAATTGATACCTTGAGGGTATTGAAAAAGGGAAAGCCTTCCCCGTATGATTGAAATCGCTAAAAACCAATCAGAATACGGAGGCTTTCCCCATGAACCAGTTTAACAAAGATATTATCGCAGCGCTATCTTCAGACAAAGATATTACCCTGAATGAAGTCTTACGTCGTCAAATCGAAGTGGCCGCTAATCAGTTCCTTCAAAATGAACTGACTGCGGTGCTAGGCTACGAACCACATACTCGGATCGACCGATCAAAAGACGACGTGAACTACCGGAACGGGACGTACACCCGCACTATCGACACTAAGTACGGTGAAATTAATCTGACGATCCCACGGGACCGGTTAAACAAGTTTCAAAACGCCTGCTTCCCTCCTTACGTGCGTCGAATCAAGCGTACAATAGCCTCAAAAGTCATCACTTTTTATTTCTTAAAGTGACAACTTTTAAGGCTATTGTACGTGGTTTTGACACTTACCAATTTGACCAGCAAAACAAAATAAGCTTCTATTTTTCAATTTAGAGACTAACCCTAGATACTTCGTTAGATTAGCCACTAAATACTCAAATTCTTCATTAGTGATATAAGGAGAACTCAATAACTTTGCATTGTCTAACTCTGGATAGTTTAAAGTTGAATTGTTCTGTTGTGAGGTTTTTAAGTCTACTAACAATAATAGACGATCATATTTATTAATAAGATTAGCATACCCGGTTTTATTAGATGATAAGAATGGCATTACGTAATTAATCTCTTTTAATAAATTTAGATAATCGTGGGTTAATTTTTGTACATCGGTAATGCCATCTATCTCTTTTAGAAAAGACGATATATTATTTACCAAGTCAGAAATATTATTATCTTTATATAGATTTTGTAGATGATGTATTTGCTTGATTAAACGTTTAGAGTATTTTGACGGTGTTTTATCAAATACTGGAGTATAAGGAGTATCTTTGAAAAATGTTTGATCCATAAATTTCTTATCCTTTGCAATTTGAATAGTAAGTCTGTAGTTTATTTCAAAAATACTATCTAGGATAGCCTTTTTAACCAAACCTGTTTGTAAGAAAATATAACCTGATTTGACATCTTTAACATAGCGACGATAATATCTGTCATTTTCGATCATATTTTATTCCTCCCATCCAGAAACAACGACTTTACCAACCATATGCCCACTTTCCACTAAACTATGTGCTTTCCGAAGATTAGTTGCATTTAAAGGAGAAAGGGAATGTGTTAGAGTACACTTTAATTGGCCATTATCAAGAAAATATGCAATTTTTTCTAAAATATCATGTTGGGTTTGCATATCATTTGTATGATAGTAAGACTTGGTATACATCCATTCCCAAGCAAAGATTGCTTTCTTTTGAGTTAATAAACGTAGATTGATAGGTCGCTTATTTTCGGTAATCGAAGCAATAGCCCCCTCAGGCTTAATTAACTCACACATTTCTTTCCAATGATTGTCAATATCTTTTAACTCTAAAATATAATCTACAAATTTATAACCAAGTTCTCTGACTTCGTCGACTAAATTATTCCTGTGGTTTACAGTGTATTTAGCACCATGACTTTTGACCCAATTGATACTTTCGGGACGTGAAGCAGTGGCAATTACGGTTAGTCCTGCATTTGCAGCTAATTGTGTTGCAACTGATCCTACTCCACCAGCACCATTAATGATCAAAATGGTTTTATCTTTATTACTCTGACTATTAGAGGACACTGACAGTTGTTCAAATAGCGCTTCATAAGCTGTCAATGAAGTCAGAGGCATTGCGGCTGCTTCATCGTCGCTTAAGGATTTAGGTGCATGTCCAACAATTCGTTCATCTACTAACTGATATTCACTATTACTTCCTGGACGTTTAAAGGAACCGGCATAATATACCCGATCTCCAGGGTTAAATAGAGATACTTGATTACCCACTTTTTTTACAATCCCACATGCGTCCCATCCAATAACTTTTGGGGTCTTTAGTTTGCCGTGCCCGCCACGTCGTACACCAACATCAACTGGATTAACGGATACAGCATTAACTTTGACGAGCAAATCGTGCCCTTTAGGTACTGGGATACTTTCTTCAAATTCAAATAAGCTTCTAGAATCGTTAATGTTTAAATGTTGAGTAAATCCAATAGCTTTCATAGTGAGTCCTCTTTTCTATTGTTCTATACTTACAAATAGTAACTTGTTATATAAGACATACAAGAAGAGAATTTAAATTATCTGTGTAACAATTATTTCCCTAATAGCCACAAAGAATGAATTAATATATAATTGAAATATTTAGTTTTTTAAGAAGGAGTGTTGGGCTTGCAAAGACATATTTTTAACTGTAGTAATGGTTGTCCTGTTGAAAGCACTTTACAAATAATTTCAGGTAAATGGAAAAGTGTAATTTTGTATCATCTTATAAAAAATAAAGTATGTAGATTTAGTGAATTGCAAAAAAAAATGCCGAATTGCTCTCGCAGGATGTTATCGCTACAACTTAATGAGTTAGAGAAGGACAAGATTATCGAAAAAAAGATATATCCAGTGATTCCTCCTAAAACAGAATATAGAATGACTAGGTTTGGTGAGACACTGACACCAATTATTCTAGAAATGGACAAATGGGGGCAAACTTACAACTCCATAAACTCTGAGGATAGTAACTAAAAATGCTTCAAAATTACCTGAATAGTAACATTTTGAAGCATTATAGTTATACTATTTACTTTTTTTCGTCTTAAACATATCCAGCTAGAGGCGATAGGCTTGCTTTTCATCACTTGAAGTTTTATTGCTCTTGGTTGATTTTTGATTTCCCTGTATAATGGATTAAGCAAGAAGTTTTAAGGGCGGTGGCTGTCTTTTCCCTTGTGAGGTGAGGCCCATGGGAACATGGAATAATCTTCAGGAAGGTTTCACAGTCAATGAGCGTCTTCCAGACACTCTCGTTGATGTTGCTGTTTGGCACGTTTTTAATCGCGCTCCTCAGCTATATCGACAAGCATCACAAATAAAAAAGTCGCCCTGCGTAACTTTGGTCGGTTACGGGGCAACAGCAACAATGTAGTTTTGTAATCTAGGCCACCGCCTTTGAAGCGGCTTGCACGGGAAGTCCTGTTTTCGGCGGGACTTCCTTTTTCTGTTTATATTATAGCATGACCTTTAAAAACTGGCTAACGCTTTAAACTTTGATCAAGTTCGGATTCGGGTTGTTTGATTGATGGATTTTCTTCAGCAAATGCTTGCAGCTGTTTTTGAGTTCGCTTACTGATTTCATGGTGTATATCATTTAGTTTATTTTTTAGTTCTGATTTTTGTTGTGGGTTCCTTGCTTGCTGAACTTGTTGTTTCAAGTTTTAATATAACTGATTAAGTGCTCGGGCTGATAGCTTTTTTATTTTACATTTAAATTACAAGTGCATACCCCCATCTTCATGCCGATTACGGGTTTGGTGTTGCCGCTGCTTTTTCGTCATTGCCCACTCGGTCTCTTTTAAACCGCGTAGTTGCTGTTTTCTTAGATAGTCCGTATTTTTCGCATATAAAATGGTCATTAAGGCTTCGTCCAAAATATTAGTCAGGTAGTTTTTCGGGCTAGTTGGATGGTAATTAATGGCCTGATAGTCCTTAATTTGATCTTGCTTATATTGATCAAACCGTGTTGTCTGTTGTTTCAAACGGGCTTGTACCATTTCAATTTGTCGGTGATCCAACTTAGGATCTTGGCCACATTCTCCAATAAACAGTTGCCGGGTGCCATCATGTTTTAAGACCCGTTGCAGTCGATGATCCTGAATATCTTTTAATTCCATTTTACCTAACAGGTAATTTAAACCGGCTTGGTGTTGCTGACTAGTAAAGACTACCGGTGGCTGCTGTTGCAATTGCCTAAGATCATTGGCACTTAATGGCTTTAATTCTGGATCATAGTAAACCACGACAGTATAGATTTGCTCCTTATCAATCGTCTCTAGCTTATCGAGGTCACTGTCCGGAAAAGCAGTCGTTAGAATGCTGTTGTATTGGGTTTGCACCACGGCTTTTACTTCCCGCATGACCCGTAAATCTTTCACCGCTTTAGAAATGAATTCGAGTTCGCTTGGTTGATAAGCGGCTAGCATGCCCCGATCAGTATGCTTCAAATCGTCTAACTGGTGACCATGTTTGGCTAGCACCGCAGCTAATTGCTTCTCAATTGTCTGGGCTTGCTGATTAACTAACTGCCAGCTGGTATATGGCCGCTTGGTAAACGTCAATAATTGCTGGGTTAGTAAGTCACTTCGAATATCCGCTAACCGTTCTGCCAATTCGCTACCCTTAAAAATCTTTTGTTCACTATTAGTTTCTTTAATCAGTTCCCGTCGTTCAGTTGCGGTTGTCTGTTCAAAATTAAGTTCCGGATAAAGCTTTTTCGTTGCTCGTTCCACCACTTTATTTAACAACTGGTTAGCTTGTGCTAGTGATGTCGTTTGCTGGTCAATAGTCAGCAGTTGCTTGGTTACATCTTCACCAATGGCATGTTTGATTAATAAGCTGTTTTTCCAATTAAATAGCATGCGCTGTCTATCGTCTAAATGTTCTAAATCGACATAGGTTTTCAATTGCTGACTTAGATGACTAATTGTGTGTTTTTCAGAGAACGATAGCTCGTCAGTTAACGCGTCAAAATGTTCATGATTTCTTATCTTTTCGTCAAGATTATGATATTTAGCTTGAGCGTTTCTTTGCGCTCTAACTTGTTGATTAAATGCTTTTCGATTTTTTCTTTGGCTGTTAATGCCTTCGTGTTGGGTAGGTGTCTCTTGAATCCCTTGATCGACAAACGATTTTTCACTAATCCGATCCGGAATATTTTTTTGTGCCAAAACTCGATTAACACTGTTTGCCCAATTGTGCCGCCATTCAGTTATTTTTTCTTTTTTATCCCAATCAACCAACCAAATTTTTCTTTGTTTTGGAAACCCGCTTTTGGTTAAAAGTTGCTTGCCATTTTCATCTTTAATGTACTGCGTCTTTGCTTTTAATCCCCAACTACCATCGGGGTTAAATGGTCGGTTCGTTAACATCACATGTGCGTGCGGATTATCTTGGTGATCGCGATGAATTGCTACGTCAGCTACCATGCCTTGATCAACAAAATTTTCTTGAACATATTTTGTCAATAATTCTTTCTGTTCGTCTTCACTTAATTCAACTGGTAAAGCCACGTTAAACTCTTTTGCATAGCGTGAATTTGCTCGCCGATCTTTTCTTTCGACTTCATTCCATAATTTCTCTCTATCACTCGCCCATTCTGGCGCATTCTTTGGTGTCAAAATAAAGCTTTCTGGCATGACTGACCGAGCATAAAAATAGCTTCGACCTTCTTTTTGATCGAATAACTTTTCACCACTTCTATAACTTGCTCCAGCAATGGCACTACGTCCTTTACCAGCACTAATATTTTGAAAACTCATGTGAAAAATTGCCATGTTAGTCACCTCTTTACTTTGATTCTATGGGCTTGACTTTGTTGTCGCCATCGGCGACTTCTAATACAGGATTTTTGGGGTTAGCACAACATAGAATTTATTCTATGTGTAAGTGCGCATTGACCTCGTTTCACTCGGTCTGCTGATTCTCTTAACTTCAACTTAGTGTATGCCTTCCGCTTCGCTTTTTCAACTTTTATCCTTTGACTTAACGTTTCTTATATGATATAGTTTCGGTGATTATTTCTAATATGATTGGAGGGCTCGTTATGTCTCAAAGTAATTTAGAAAAACAAGAAGCTAAATTAAAAGCCCTTAATCAAAAAATTAAGGACGAAAAAAATAAGATTGAACAACGGCTAGGTAAACAAATCATCAGTCAAGCCAATTTAGATTATGCTAATTTGTCTAACGATCAGATTAAGCTTTTAGCTAAGCAATTTTCTGAATTTTTAAAGGTAAAGTCCGTAGATCATTAGCCATACGAGATGGGGAAATTCCATGTCTAATCAATATGAAAAACTAGTCGAGCAGCAAGCGCGTTTAAAACAAAAAATTGAGCGGGAAGATTTTAAATTACGGCAATCTAAATACTATGAAAATCGGCAAGCCCGCAAAGCCCGTTCTCGCCGATTAATTCAAAAAGGGGCTTTATTAGAAAAGTACTTTCAAGCTAATAACCTCTCGGTCGAACAAACCGAAGAACTTTTAAAAACATTTGCTGACTATGTTAACGCCCATAAACCGGATAAATTAAAAAACGATCAACCTAATAACTAGGCCGATCGTTTTTATTTTCAGGATTGTTTTTTGGCTTAATTTCTGGATTGTTTTTAGCAAAGTCTTTTAACTGTTTTTGAATTCTTTGTGTAAGCTCTGCTTTACTTTCTTTGTGCTTCCTTTTACTTGATCGCTGTTGAATTATCTTTTGATCCTTTCCCCTTCTTTTTGATTTTAGGGCAAGCG
>ERZ772879.2128-NODE-2128-length-12492-cov-6.687867_pt1 | contig 12492 bp, 7 predicted proteins | sample MGYA00580582_ERZ772879 | MGnify/ENA primary metagenome ERZ772879 (study PRJEB29015, sample SAMEA2737682) | human gut metagenome | biome: human gut; feature: human-associated habitat; material: faeces | place: China | collected 2012 ... | reverse complement strand
GCTAACCGTGCGCTGATGGGATCCAACATGCAGCGTCAGGCAGTACCGCTTCTTATGACAGAGGCACCGGTAGTCGGAACAGGTATGGAAGAAAAAGCTGCTGTTGACTCAGGAGTATGTGTAGTCGCTGAGGAAGCAGGAGTTGTTGAGCGTTCAACATCAGCAGAAATCCAGATCCGCCAGGATGATGGAAAACTGAAAAAATATAAACTTACAAAATTCCTTCGAAGCAACCAGAGCAACTGCTACAATCAAAGAGCAATTGTATTCAAGGGTGACAGAGTGGAGAAAGGCGATGTGATCGCTGACGGTCCGTCTACATCTAATGGTGAGCTTGCATTAGGAAAGAACCCGCTGATCGGATTCATGACCTGGGAAGGTTACAACTACGAGGATGCGGTTCTCTTAAGTGAGAGACTTGTTCAGGATGATGTATATACATCTATCCATATTGAGGAATATGAGGCAGAAGCCCGTGACACCAAGCTTGGACCAGAGGAAATCACTCGTGATATCCCGGGTGTCGGTGATGATGCACTTAAGAATCTGGATGACAGAGGAATTATCCGCGTCGGTGCTGAGGTCCGTGCCGGAGATATTCTTGTTGGTAAAGTTACTCCTAAGGGAGAGACAGAGCTGACAGCCGAGGAGAGACTGCTTCGTGCAATCTTCGGTGAGAAAGCACGTGAGGTCAGAGATACATCTCTGAAAGTACCTCATGGTGAGTACGGTATCGTAGTAGATGCCAAGGTATTTACAAGAAGCAACGGCGACGAGATGTCACCGGGAGTGAACCAGTCTGTTCGTATCTATATCGCTCAAAAGAGAAAAATCTCTGTTGGTGATAAGATGGCCGGACGTCATGGTAACAAGGGTGTCGTTTCCCGTGTACTTCCAGTAGAAGATATGCCGTTCCTGCCAAATGGCCGTCCGCTTGATATCGTGTTGAACCCGCTGGGTGTGCCTTCACGTATGAATATCGGACAGGTCCTTGAGATTCACCTGTCTCTGGCAGCAAAAGCACTTGGATTCAACATTTCTACACCTGTATTTGATGGTGCGAACGAGATAGATATTATGGATACTCTTGATCTGGCAAATGACTATGTCAACTTAAGCTGGGAAGAGTTTGAAAAGAAACATAAAGAAGAGCTGCTTCCGGAAGTTCTGGATTATCTCTATGAGAACAGAGATCACAGAAAACTCTGGAAAGGTGTTCCGATTTCACGAGATGGTAAAGTTCGTCTTCGTGACGGAAGAACAGGAGAGTATTTTGACAGCCCGGTAACAATCGGACACATGCATTATCTGAAACTGCATCACCTGGTTGATGATAAGATCCATGCACGTTCAACCGGTCCTTACTCACTGGTAACACAGCAGCCACTTGGTGGTAAAGCACAGTTCGGTGGACAGCGTTTCGGAGAGATGGAGGTTTGGGCACTGGAAGCTTACGGTGCATCTTATACTCTGCAGGAAATCCTGACAGTTAAATCCGATGATGTGGTTGGTCGTGTGAAGACATACGAAGCAATCATCAAAGGTGAAAATATTCCTGAACCGGGAATTCCGGAATCCTTCAAGGTACTTCTTAAAGAACTTCAGTCACTCGGTCTGGATGTACGTGTCCTGGATGAGAACAATGAAGAAGTTCAGATCATGGAAAGTGTAGATTACGGTGATACAAACCTGAATCACATTATTGAAGGAGACAGACGCTACAATAACGACGAAGATTACGGCAAACACGGATACAGCAAGCAGGAATTCTCAGAAGGAGAACTGGTTGATGTAGAAGATGAGCCGGAGGAAGATGACAGCTTCGACGATTTTGATGGCGATATGAACGATGATTTTGATGACGACATGGATTTAGAATAGGAGGATGCCGAGAATGACAGAAACAAAAAAAGAACCAACGTATCAACCGATTTCATTTGATGCGATTAAAATAGGTCTGGCATCTCCGGAAAAGATTCTGGAATGGTCAAGAGGTGAAGTTACAAAGCCGGAGACAATCAACTACAGAACACTGAAGCCGGAAAGAGACGGTCTGTTCTGTGAGAAAATCTTCGGACCTAGCAAAGACTGGGAATGCCACTGTGGTAAATACAAAAAGATCCGTTATAAAGGTGTTGTATGCGACCGCTGTGGTGTAGAAGTAACAAAAGCAACTGTGCGACGTGAACGTATGGGTCACATCGCACTTGCAGCACCGGTTTCTCATATCTGGTATTTCAAAGGTATTCCGAGCCGTATGGGACTGATCCTGGATCTTTCACCGAGAACTCTGGAAAAAGTACTGTATTTCGCTTCTTATATCGTACTTGATAAGGGAGAGACAGATCTCTCTTACAAGCAGGTTCTTTCAGAAGCTGAATACCAGGAAGCAAGAGAAAACTGGGGCAATGGCTTCCGCGTAGGAATGGGAGCAGAAGCGATCAAAGAACTTCTTGAAGCGATCGATCTTGAAAAAGATTATGCTGAACTGCAGGCAGGACTTGAGGGTGCTACCGGACAGAAGAGAGCAAGAATCGTTAAGAGACTTGAAGTAGTAGAAGCTTTCCGCGAATCAGGAAACAAACCGGAATGGATGATCATGACTGCAATCCCGGTAATTCCGCCGGATCTGCGTCCGATGGTACAGTTGGATGGTGGACGTTTTGCAACATCTGACCTGAATGATCTGTACAGAAGAATTATCAACAGAAATAACCGTCTGAGAAGACTCCTTGAACTGGGAGCTCCGGACATTATCGTTAGAAATGAAAAGAGAATGCTGCAGGAAGCTGTAGATGCTCTGATCGACAATGGACGTCGTGGACGTCCGGTAACAGGTCCTGGAAACAGAGCACTGAAATCCCTTTCTGATATGCTGAAAGGTAAATCAGGACGTTTCCGTCAGAACCTGCTCGGAAAACGTGTTGACTACTCAGGACGTTCCGTTATCGTTGTAGGACCGGAATTGAAGATCTATCAGTGCGGTCTTCCGAAAGAAATGGCAATCGAGCTGTTCAAGCCGTTTGTTATGAAAGAACTTGTTGAGAGCGGAGCTGCTCACAATATTAAGAATGCTAAGAAAATGGTAGAGCGTCTTCAGCCGGAAGTATGGGATGTGCTTGAAGATGTAATCAAAGAGCATCCGGTTATGCTGAACCGTGCTCCTACACTTCACCGTCTTGGTATCCAGGCATTTGAACCGATTCTGGTAGAAGGTAAAGCAATTAAGCTTCATCCACTGGTATGTACCGCATTCAATGCCGATTTCGATGGTGACCAGATGGCGGTTCATCTTCCGCTTTCTGTAGAAGCTCAGGCTGAGTGCCGTTTCCTTCTGCTTTCACCAAACAACCTTCTGAAACCGTCTGATGGTGGTCCGGTAGCTGTTCCTTCACAGGATATGGTTCTTGGTATCTACTATCTGACGCAGGAAAGACCGGGAGCCAAGGGAGAAGGAAAAGTATTCAAGAGTGTGAATGAAGCGATCCTTGCTTATGAAAACGGAGTTGTAACTCTTCACTCAAGAATCAAAGTACGTGTGACAAAGACGATGCCGGATGGAACAAAGAAGACCGGTACAGTAGAGTCTACACTTGGACGTTTCATTTTCAACGAAATCATTCCGCAGGATCTTGGTTTTGTTGATCGTGAAAAAGAAGGAAATGAACTGGTTCTTGAAGTGGATTTCCATGTAGGAAAGAAACAGCTGAAACAGATTCTTGAAAAAGTTATTAACACACATGGTGCGTCAGCTACAGCTGAAGTACTTGACCATGTAAAATCAATGGGATACAAGCTCTCTACAAGAGCAGCTATGACTGTATCTATTTCAGATATGACTGTACCGCCACAGAAACCGGAACTGATCGCAAGAGCACAGTCAACGGTTGATAAGATCACACGTAACTTCAAACGTGGTCTTATTACAGAAGAAGAGCGTTACAAAGAGGTTGTAGAAACCTGGAAAGAAACAGATGATGAGCTTACAGAAGCCCTTCTTACAGGACTTGATAAATACAACAATATCTTCATGATGGCAGATTCCGGAGCCCGTGGATCTGACAAACAGATCAAACAGCTTGCAGGTATGCGTGGACTTATGGCGGATACAACCGGTCATACGATCGAACTGCCAATCAAGTCAAACTTCCGTGAAGGTCTGGACGTACTGGAATACTTCATGTCTGCGCATGGAGCTCGAAAAGGTATGTCAGATACTGCCCTTCGTACAGCCGATTCAGGATACCTGACAAGACGTCTTGTTGACGTATCACAGGATCTGATCATCCGTGAGGTTGACTGTGTAAGCAAAGATGCCGAAATTCCGGGAATGTATCTGCATGCATTTATGGATGGAAATGAAGAAATCGAAAGTCTTCAGGAACGTATTACAGGAAGATATTCATGCTATACAATCTGTGACAAAGATGGCAATGTTCTTGTAAAGGCAAACCACATGATCACACCAAAACGTGCAGAAAAGATTATGAAATATGGTGTGGATGAAAATGGAAATTCACCGCTTAAGAAAGTGAAAGTCCGTACAATCCTGACCTGTAAATCACACATTGGTATCTGTGCGAAATGTTATGGTGCCAATATGGCAACAGGTGAACCTGTACAGGTTGGTGAAGCTGTCGGTATTATCGCAGCTCAGTCAATCGGTGAACCTGGTACACAGCTGACCATGCGTACTTTCCATAGTGGTGGTGTAGCCGGTGGAGATATCACACAGGGTCTTCCTCGTGTCGAGGAGCTTTTCGAGGCAAGAAAGCCTAAGGGACTTGCAATTATCACAGAAATCGCAGGAACTGCTAACTTAAATGACACGAAGAAGAAACGTGAGATCATTGTGACAAATAAAGAAACAGGTGAATCCAAAGCATATCTGATCCCTTATGGATCACGTATCAAGGTGGCTGACGGCGCAGAACTGGAAGCCGGTGATGAACTGACAGAAGGTAGTGTAAATCCACACGATATTCTGAGAATCAAAGGACTTCGTGCTGTACAGGATTACATGATCCAGGAAGTTCAGAGAGTATATCGTCTGCAGGGTGTAGAAATCAACGATAAGCATATCGAGGTTATCGTTCGTCAGATGCTGAAGAAGATACGTATCGAAGAGTCCGGAGACACAGAATTCCTCCCGGGAACAAATGTTGACAGACTTGAGTTTGAGGATGTAAATGAAGCTTTGGAAGCAGAAGGTAAAGAACCTGCAACAGGTGAGCAGATCATCATGGGTATTACAAAAGCTTCCCTTGCTACGAATTCATTCCTGTCTGCCGCTTCCTTCCAGGAGACAACAAAAGTCCTGACCGAAGCTGCTATTAAGGGTAAGGTTGATCCGCTGGTAGGTCTGAAAGAGAATGTTATCATTGGTAAACATATTCCTGCCGGAACAGGTATGAGAAAGTATCGTGACATCAAGTTGAACACAGAGATGGAAATGGAAGACGAACTGGATTTTGAGGACGATTTTGATTTTGAATTCAAAGATGCAGATGAGATGAATCAGGAGATTACTCTTGATGAAGGAACAGAAGATGCAGTAGAAGATATTGCAGAAGAAACAGTTGCTGTATCTGAAGATGAAGAATAAAATATAAGTCAAATAAAAAGAAAGTGTTCACACTGAAAAGTGTGGACATTTTCTTTTTTAGTGAAAAATAAGATGATATCGCTAATGTTTACTGTTATTTGTATATATAAATTGACTTTTATATTCAAAAAGTTTATAATAATTGTCAGTGAGAATCGGCGAAAATAGTAACAGATTCTGTCAACATTTTAAGAAAGGTTGGGGTTCTATTATGGATCAAGGTAAACTTACAAGAATATTAAAATCAATGGAGGAGCATGAGGTTCCGCAGATGATCGTTTCTGACCCGGTTGCGATCTTCTATCTGACAGGCAAGTGGATTTTTCCGGGAGAAAGACTTCTGGCATTGTATCTGAATGTGAACGGAAATCATAAAATGGTAATCAACAAATTATTTCCACAGGAATCAGATCTTGGCGTAGATATTATCTATTATGATGACATTGAAGACGGAGTAGAGATCTTAAGCAAGTATGTAGATAAAGATAAGACAATGGGAATTGATAAAACATGGCCGTCAAAATTCCTTATTCGTCTGCAGGAGTTAGGCGGAGGAAGTAAATTTGTAAATGGATCTCCGATCATCGATTATATCCGTATGGTAAAAGATGAGAAAGAAAAAGATCTTATGAGAAAATCTTCTAAGTTAAATGATATTGCTATGGAAAAGATCATTCCATGGGTAGCAAAAGGATTAACTGAGAAAGAATTAAATGCAAAAATGCGTGAAATTTACAAAGAAATCGGATGTGAAGATGTATCGTTCGATCCAATTACAGCATACGGACATGGCGCTGCAGATCCACATCATGTAACAGATGATTCCAAAGGAAAACGCGGAGATTGTGTAATTCTTGATATCGGTGGATTTAAAGATAACTATGCATCGGATATGACAAGAACTGTATTTATCGGTGAAGTATCTGACCGTGCAAAAGAAATTTATGATATCGTAGTTGAAGCAAACAGAAGAGGTATCGAAGCTGCCAAACCGGGAAATAGAATGTGCGACGTTGACCTTGCTGCAAGAAATTACATCGAGGAAAAAGGATTTGGCGAGTATTTCACACACAGAACAGGACATTCTATCGGACTGGAAGATCACGAATTTGGTGATGTATCATCTGTTAATACTGACATCATCAAGGTTGGACAGTGCTTCTCAGTAGAGCCGGGAATCTATCTCCCGGATGAGAACATCGGTGTTCGTATCGAAGACCTTGTAATCATCACAGAAGATGGATGTGAAGTTCTGAATGACTTTACAAAAGACCTGATCGTTGTACCGGAAGAGTAAAATATCAGAATACATATTTCGCACAGAAATGGAGAAAATGCAGATGACAAGAGATCAGGCGTATGAAATCTTAACAAAATACATGAAAGGTGAGAATTATATTACACATTCTCTGGCAGTTGAGGCTATTATGAAGGGATTGGCCAAACGTCTTGCGCCGGACGAGGTGGAATATTGGGGAATTGCAGGATTGCTGCATGATCTGGATGAAGAGCAATGTGACTGGGAGCATGACTTAAGTGTACACGGACCGACATCGGTAGAAATCTTAAAAAAAGAAGGAATTGATGATCCTGTATTATTTGGAGCGATCTGTGCACATAATCCGAAAAGTGGCGTGAAAGCGAAAACAAAAATCCAATATGCACTTCTGGCGGCAGATCCAATGAGTGGTTTCTTAAAAGCGGTTGCGCAGATTTACCCGGATAAAAAGATTGCAAGTGTAAAAAGAAAGTCTGTTATAAAACGTTTTAATGAAGCACGATTTGCGAAAGGTGCCAATCGTGATTACATGGAAAGTATTGAATTTACAGGGCTGATGTTGGAGGACCTGATTGATATCGGATTGGAAGAAATGTGTGCGATCTCTGATGAATTAGGATTATAACAAAGTATAAAAATGGTGTTGTAAGAAATATAGATCTTACAACACCATTTTTAATATATCATTAATTATTCATAACGCTCATCGATGACACGTTTTGTCTTCTTTTCGCTTCGAGGTAATAATCCGATTTCAACAACTTTAACTAACGGTGTAAAGCCTATGCGGCTTTTGACGGTAGCTGCGATTCGTTTGGCAAGATCAAGGAAGTCAACCGTTCCATTTGTTTCAACATAGATTCGCATGGTGTCTTTTCCGTCAAGATGAGAAATGCGGATCTGATATTCACTGGATACTTCAGAAAATCCTTTTAAGATTTCTTCAATCTGAGCTGGGAACACATTTACACCCTTGATCTTCATCATATCATCGGTACGTCCCATAATAGTATCGAGCCGTGGGAATCTGCTTCCGCAAGGACATTCTCCCGGAATGATGCGGGAAAGATCATGTGTGCGGTAGCGGATAAGAGGTGCTCCTTCTTTGACCAGGGTGGTAATGACGATTTCTCCGAGCTCTCCGTCCGGAAGTACTTCACCGGTTACAGGGTCGATGATCTCAATGTAAATATAATCATCCCAGTAGTGCATACCACAGTCATGGGAACAGCTGATTCCGATTCCCGGTCCATAGATTTCCGTCAGACCATAGATGTCATAGAGTTCAATTCCAAGTTCTTCCGTGATGCGCCGGCGCATTTTTTCACCCCAGCGTTCAGAACCAATGATTCCTTTCTTCAGATGGATCTTGTCTTTGATTCCTCTTTTTTGGATTTCTTCTGCAAGAAGCAGGGCGTAAGAGGAAGTAGAACCGAGAACGGTTGTCTTCATATCCATCATCATCTGAAGCTGTTTGTCGGTGTTTCCGGGTCCCATAGGAATAACCATGCTTCCTAATCTTTCGGCACCTGCCTGAAATCCGATTCCGGCAGTCCAAAGTCCGTATCCGGGTGTGATCTGAATACGGTCCATATTTGTAAGACCGGCCAATTCATAGCAGCGTTGAAACATGATTGCCCAGTCGTCTACATCTTTCTGAGTATATGGAATGATGACCGGCAGTCCGGTGGTACCGGAAGAAGAGTGGATTCGGACAATCTTTTCTTCCGGTGCGGTCATCAGACCAAGAGGATAAGCATTTCTTAAATCATTTTTCTCAGAAAACGGAAGCTTTTGAAAATCTTCCGCTGACTGTATACTGGTAACACCGGCTTCTTCTAATTTCTTTCCATAGAAACTTTCCGCTTTCAGGAGCGCCTGTATCTGATTATTTACCTGTGCGATTTGTGTCTCTGTAATCTGCATATGTCGTGTTCCTGCCTTTCTTTGTTATATGTTATAGTTTAATGCCCGGAGATTCATTTCATGGAATTTCTCGGGAAGTGTATATTTCATAATGTCTTCAATTTCAGAGATTGTAAAGTCCAGTACTCCAGTCCGTATGGCTGCGCCAAGAAGCACCATGTTCAGTACTTTGGAAGAACCAATGTCTGCACATGCCTGATCTGCATTTACAAGAGTCAGATTAGGAACAGCCGCTTTTAGATATTCAAGCATCTGAGGTGCATCATAATCTGATCCGCTTAAGGTAGCAGTAACTGGTTTAACAGCTCGGGTGCTGACAACAATATGTCCGTGGTCTTTGAGATAGGGAAGCATACGGACTGTCTCACCTGGTTCGAAGCCGATGATCAGGTCGGCAGTTCCTGTTTCGATCATTGGCGAATAGAGATTATCACCCATACGAAGATGACTGAATACACTACCACCACGCTGAGCCATACCGATGGTCTCGGCACTCATGACAGGAATATCTTTACTCATAGCTGCTGCGGCAAGAAGTTTGGAAGCGAGGACGGTTCCCTGACCGCCGACGCCGCACAGGACAATGTTTTTTTGATTATTCATGTTTTTTACCTCCTATAATAGCAGCTGCAGGGCATACCTGACTGCATAATCCGCAGCCGGTACACATCGTATCATCAATGCAGACATTACCGTTGTCAAGTACAATGGCAGGGCATCCAAGTTCACGGATACATTTTTTACATCCGATACATTTTTCGGCATCTATATGAAGAGAAAACTCCGGCTTGGTGATGGCTATACATGGTGATTTGAATATAATAGCTTTTACACCTGTCTTATCAGCCATTTCCCGGACGCATGCTACAGATGAGTTCAGATCCAGCGGATTTACAGTCTTAACATCTGTAACGCCGATTCCGCGGAGGACTTGTTCGATATTAATCTTTTGCACGATCTCCCCCATCACTGTGCGGCCGGTTCCAGGGTGTGGCTGATGTCCGGTCATGGCTGTGGTAGAGTTATCCAGAACGATCAGTATCATATTCGCCTGATTGTACACGGCATTGACAACACCTGTGATCGCAGAGGCGAAGAAGGTTGAGTCTCCGACAAACGCAAAGCATGTGGTGTCAGGTTCCACTTTTTCGATACCTTGTGCGATATTCAATCCGGCACCCATACACAGACAGGTATCAACCATATCGAGAGGAAGGGCATTTCCGAGCGTATAACATCCGATATCCCCGCAGAAAACGGTTTTCTTTCCTTTCATAGCTTTTTTTACGGCGTAGAAAGAAGCTCTGTGAGGACATCCGGCGCAAAGTACCGGCGGGCGGACCGGCAGTGCCGGCGGTTCCGGAAAATCAGTGGTGACAGGGGAGGTAAGACCAAGGAATGTATTAATATAGGTAGTTATAGTGTCACGGGTGTTTTCTCCGGCACAGGCAGTATGACCACTGAGTTTTCCGCTAATTCTGGTTGGAAGATGATATTTTCCGCATATATAGATCAGCTCACGTTCGATGACCGGATCAAGTTCTTCCAGACAGAGAACCTCATCAAGTCCAGAAAGGAAATCTACTGCTAATTTTTCCGGAAATGGATGAGGCGTGGCAATTTTTAAAGTCTTTACCATACCGGTCTTTTTTAATGTTTCCATCGTGTAGGTATAGCTGATCCCTCCGGTGGCGATTCCTTTTTTTGAATTCTTGAAAGCATCGCAGGATGGATGAATCGTATTTTTCTCATAAGAAGAAAAGATATCGGATAATTCCTGGTTACGTGCTTCGATTTTTTTGTGATTCATGAAAGATAATCTAGGAAAGATAACCCAGCGTTTGGAATCTTTGATAAAACCTTCCGGCTGGTGGTGGGTATATTCTGTCTCATCTTTTACCATGATAGACGCGTAGCCATGACAGACACGTGTGGTTGGACGTAAGAATACCGGAGTACCGTATTTTTCTGAATATTCAAAAGCTTCCTGGATCATCTCATAAGCTTCCTGTGCCGAAGATGGGTCAAAGCAAGGCAGCTTGGAAAATCTGGAAAAATGTCTGGTATCCTGCTCTGTCTGAGAAGAAATCGGACCCGGATCATCTGCTACGAGAATGACCATTCCGCCTTTGATTCCGACGTACTCGAGACTCATCAGCGGATCGGAAGCAACATTTAATCCGACCTGCTTCATGGTTACCATGGATCTTGCACCGGCATAAGAAGCTCCGGCAGCCAGTTCCATGGCCGCTTTTTCGTTCACGGACCATTCCACATACACATCATCCGGCCGGTGTTTTGCTATAGTTTCCAGGACTTCCGTAGAAGGGGTTCCGGGATAACCGGCTACGACATTAACTCCGGCAGCAACTGCACCGAGGGCAATTGCTGCATTTCCCATTAAAAATTCTTTATGCATAATCATATCACCTCTAATTGTACGAATTCGTTATTTAAATAGTATAATATGTCTGATAAAGAAATGCAATCTTTTGGTAACGTAATAAAGTGGAATAAAGCAAGGAAAACGAAGAATGTCTTTTCGGGAATACAAGGATATGATAGAATAACACTACCAGATAGATTGTGACAGGTATCAGAAAATAAAAAGAGGTATGTAAGATGAAAAAATATGATTATTTAATAGTTGGAGCAGGACTTTTTGGCTCAGTGTTTGCACACGAGGCTGCTAGAGCAGGAAAGAAGGTTCTTGTTGTAGGCGGCGGAATGGTAGGATGCGAGACAGCAGCATTCCTCGGTGAGCAGAATCATGATGTGACAGTTATCGAGTTCAGAGATACTGTAGGTGCAGACGTAATCCACGAGCATAGAGTTTACCTGATGAAAGATTTCGAAGATTACAAGATCAAAGAAATTACAGGTGCAAAGGTATGCAAATTCTATGAGGACGGCGTAGAGTACGAGACAGCAGACGGACAGAGACATGAATCCAGAGGATATGATTCTGTTATCCTCTCCATGGGATTCAGAAACTACAATCCATTCGGCGAAGAAATCAAAGCTATCGTACCGGATACCTATGTGATCGGCGATGCCACCCGCGCAAGAAGAGCACTTGATGCTACGAAAGAAGCGTATGAGGTAGCGTCTGCATTATAATTACAAGAAAAATATTTCAGGAGGCAAACAGGAAATGGAACAGAGAATTAAAGGAACAACAGGATTAATGGCACTCATCGGAAGCCCGGTAGGACACTCAGGATCACCGGCAATGTATAACTTCAGCTTCCGTTATCACAACCTTGACTATGCTTACATGGCATTTGACATCAAGGAAGACCAGGTTCCGGCTGCTCTGGATGCAATCCGTCTTTTCAAAATGAGAGGCGCAAACGTAACTATGCCATGCAAGAACGAAGTTGCAAAACACATGGATGAGCTTTCGCCTGCAGCAAGAATCATCGGTGCAGTTAACACAATCGTTAATGAAGACGGCAAATTAGTAGGACATATCACAGACGGTATCGGATTTGTCCGCAACTTAAAAGAACATGGCGTTGATGTGAAAGGCAAAAAAATGGTAGTTCTCGGTGCAGGCGGTGCTGCAACAGCAATCCAGGTACAGTGTGCATTAGACGGTGCAGAATCCATTTCTATCTTCAATCCGAAAGACCCATTCTTTGCACGTGCAGAGTCCACAGCAGAGAAACTGAGCAAAGAA
>ERZ772879.2127-NODE-2127-length-12493-cov-8.004985_pt1 | contig 12493 bp, 15 predicted proteins | sample MGYA00580582_ERZ772879 | MGnify/ENA primary metagenome ERZ772879 (study PRJEB29015, sample SAMEA2737682) | human gut metagenome | biome: human gut; feature: human-associated habitat; material: faeces | place: China | collected 2012 ... | reverse complement strand
AAAATTTACTTTATTACATTAAATAGTTGACATAGTAAAGTGTTACTGTTATAATTATATATGACAAGGGGGAGTGGTGATACATCACTTGGGGACAAGCCACCACTCCTTACGGGGTGATGTCCGCCTTGTCTTTTAATTTATACATCAAATTGGAGGAAAGAAAATGCCATTAATTTTACCAAAGGAAAATGCAACACAAGAAGAGATAAATGCGTGGATTGTGGAAACACAAGAAAATTATGATAGAATAGAAAAAGAACTAGAACAAAAAACAAATAGGGAAAAAGAACTTATGGAACACAACCAAAAGTTATTTTTAAAAATTACATCAAAAAAGGACGAGGAGGAAGAAATGAAAGAAGATGAAGAGATTCCATTCGTAATTGAAAAAGAAATGTATGACAAATTAAGCGAACAAGAACAAGCAGCATTAAAAGAACTTATAGGGGAGGAATAGAAAATGCCAAATCCAAATTATACAATTAAGAAACAAGAATTTTTAAATTCAGTCGTGAATAAAATAGGTAGACAAATTTATTCAACAACTGCATATACAAATCCGTTAAAAAGAATTAAAAAAGGCTTCATTGAAAATGCAAATGAAATAGAAGAAATTTACATTGCTAGAGCGGTTGGTACAAGCTACGACCCAGACGGTGCTGGAGCATTAGATAGGGTTAAACCAACAGTAAAAACACAATATCACCAAGTGGACTATGAAAAAGATTTCCAAGTAACTATTCAAGATAAACAAGTAAGAAAAGGTTTCACAACAAGTGGGGGTGTGTCAAGAATAGCAAACGAAATTATGGAAAGTTTGCATACTGGGGCAGAATATGAAGAGTTCTTAAAATGTATTGAAATATTAGATACAATTGCAACTGAGGCAAAATATAAAAAAGAAGTAACAGAAATTACAGACAATGCAACTGCAAAAGCATTTGTAAAGGAACTTAAAAAGACAATTAAAAGAATGGGGTTACGTTCGGAAGAGTTCGCAACAGTAGAAAACCATTGTAAACCAAATCAAATGGTATTATTTTTAAATATGGACTGGTCAATTGAAATAGACGTTGAAATGTTAGCAGCTGCATTTAATATGACTAAACAAGAAATAAACGAATGTGCAATTATAGAAATACCAAAGCTAACAACAAACACAAATACAAGGGCAATTTTATGTGATGAAAGAGCATTACAAATATATGACACTTATTATGGTTTAGAGCCACAAAGAAATGCAAAAGGTAAATTTACAAATCATTTCTTATCTACTGAAAAAATATTCAGTTGGTCAAACCTTGTTAATATAGCAGTTTTTAATGTAGGTGAATAAGAGGAATATTTTATTCCTCTTTTCTTTAAAGGGGTGAAATAATGATTAAATTAATAAAGTCGTTTCCTTACGATAATAATTATGACTATGTAAAAATGTTCGCAAATAAAGAAGAACAAAAGCAATATTTTAGGTCATTTGACTATGAAAATGTGGACGAACATAATTACATAAGAGTTGAAAATTCTTTTAATGTAAATTATGAATATGATTATTTAGAAAATGAGGGAGTAAATTATGTAATATTCGATAACGGATATAGAACAATTTACGCTTTTATAATTAAAAAAGAATGTGTAAGAAAAAATGTTACTCGTATAATATATGAAGTTGATGTTATACAGACATTTATGTTTGATTTTATAATTGGTAATTCATTTGTTGAAAGAAAAGTATGTTCTATTGATGAAATAGTCGACTATGACGAGGGGTTAAACCTAGGGGAACATATTATTGAAACATCACACCATATATTTGATAAAGATAGCACATATTTCGCCATGTTTAATGGTTTCAAGGAACAACAATTAATATTTGACGGTACAACCTTAAAAAGTGTTGTAGATTTACCATTCTCAACAAGTAAGCCGTTAACTATAGTTGACGGAATACAATACCCGTTATATTTCATGCCTTTAAAGGAAACATATAAACAAGCGACTTACACCGAGTTAACAACGCCAAACATGAGCGGTGAAACATACGGGGGAAGTATTTCCGCTAAAATATTACGTTTCATAAAAGGTCAAGAGGGGTTTGCAATGTACCCTTGGTACTTCAACGGTGAAAGCTTCCGTACTGGTGGATATGGTATTACAGAAAACTATCAAAGTAAATATTTTAAGTTGTTGGGCGACGCACCATATACCGAACAAAAAGCGTCGGAAATATTAGCACAAATGATAAATAGCGAGTTTGCAAGTGCTTTATATTATAGAATGTTAAAAGACGGTTTAGTCGGTAGTGATATAAAACAACAACACTTTGACGCTTTCGTTTCACTTGCTATGAATGGAGGAATGGGGGCGGTTACTTCTTCACCTATGTATTCGAAATATTTAGTAAACCAAAACGACGCAACTATTTATGATAGTTGGTTAACTTGGTATATTAGGGGAGAAAATGGGGAAGTTTTATCAGGTTTAGTTACAAGAAGAAAACAAGAAGCAGAAATGTTCAAAAATGGAATATATGAATATAAACCAATTACGGTTTATGGTATGAGTGGAAATGCTACGGGTAATGTAACCGAAAATAATGGTAATGGTTATATACCAAATACAGTTAACGGGGAGGTATAAACATGGTAGTAATGCCAAACACATTAAGCGACCACCCAAGTTTGGTGGGCATAGTAAGGTTTCCTTTTTGTTCATATGAAACACAAGAAGTACCAGTTCCATTGGTAATAAAGGACACCGAGGGAAAATTTTTATCATTACGCCAAATTGTAGATATGGCAACAACTATTACTGGGGCGGAGAAAACAAGTTCACCAATAGCAATACCAAAAAGCAAATTAACTGATTTTTACCCATACACATTTTATGTATTAACGGACGGAGAGGGCGACCCAGTAATAATGCAACCTCAATATATGCCTAATTCTTTAACTATCAAGGGCAAATTTGCATTATCACACCAACCAGTTGAAAGATATTATCCAGTTGGTTACAAGGGCGACCAAGACGGAACAATATATAATATTACAAATCTTAATCAAATGATGTTACCAACTGCAACAAATGAGGGTATTAATTACATGAACGCAAATGCTAATACAATAATGCAAAATAGAAAAAGTCAAGTAACTGGAAATGTGTTAAATGGCATTGGAGCAATAGCAAGTGCATTAGTCAATCCCATGACAATTGGTTACGGTGTTCAAAGTGTTTTAAGTGGTATTAATTCAATTAAAGAAACTGACGCAAGAAATAAAGATAGTGCATTAACACCGTCAACGATAGCAAGTTTCGGAACACCAAGCACAAGAAAAGCATTTGGAACTGATAACGTAAGGTTACTAAGATATACAGTAAAAGACAATGTTAAACAAAAGATAAATAATTTTGTTGCAAGGTATGGAAATAAATATAATAACTATGCAACAATAAATTTAAAAAGTTATAAAGGTTATATAAAATTTATATCTCCAAATTTAGATAGTAAAATTGATAATGTTTATTTAAACAAAATACAGGAAATTTTTGAAAGGGGTGTATTCATTGAGTAGGACACAATTTGAGGATAAAGCGTTATCCCGTTATGACGAACTTTTAAACGAGTTCACAAATTTAGCAATTAACCGTTTTAGTTGGGAAAATTTGCCCATTGGCTTAACTTCCGAACAAATGGAATTTTTACTTATTCGTCATGGTCAATTAATGTGTTTCAATGATAAAATGTATGGTACATTAATTTTACCATGTTTCGGTACAACTGATATTAACGTATATGGTTTACCAACTGAATATAAAGTTAATGGGGAAAATGGAAAATACGACGAATATATTTCAGTTGATGACGGGGTAATAATAAGAAACAATCCTCTTGGAACTTCTGATTTTCCAACACTAGAAGTATTTGCAAAAAGAATTGATGATGTAGAAATGACGCAAGATGTTAATCTATTTCAACAATGTATACCAAAGTTGGTGTTAGGTGATGAAGATAGCAAATTAACAATGAAAAATTTAATTAACCAAATTAAAAATTACAAGTTTGCTATTTTCGGAAAAAAATCACTTGTAAATAATATATCAACTTCTGATGTTCTTGACACTTCATCACCTTATATATTAGACAAGTTACAACAACAAAAAACAGATTTAAAAAATGAGTTATTAACTTACCTTGGTATTAACAATAATAACAATGTTAAAAAGGAAAGAATGGTAGTAGATGAAGTAAACGCCAACAATGAATATACATCTATAAACCTAGACTTAATGTTTGATTTAAGGGAAAGAGCGTGTAAAGAAATAAATGAGAAATTCGGTTTAAATATTTCAGTAAAGAAAAGGGAGGTTGAAGAGAATGGAAAGAACGACATTGACCCTAGGGGAGATAATAGAGAATAATGTTAATATATTCGACTTCGAGTACCCTTTTTATAGTGAAGAATATCGACCAACTTTCGAGCGTCATTTTATAGAGCATTTTTATTTTGATGAAATAGGGCAAGAAACCGTTGCAAAATTTAAGCAAAGGTTAAAAATAAAATTCAATTTAATAATGCCATATTGGAATAAGATATTTTTAGCGGATAATTTAGAACAACGTATTTTAGATAACTACGACGTTACAGAAACATATACAAGAGAAATAGCAAATAATTCTACCGCTACAAATGAAAGTACAAATAAAAACTTGCAAAGTGATACCCCAGTAACTAAAACAGATTTGGAACAAGTAGACTATTTTTCTAACATTGTTAAAGACATTGGAAACAATACAAGTAATGTTAATAACAATAGTTCAGAAAACTGGGAAAGACGTATGCAGGGTAATATTGGGGTACAAACTGACTCGGATGCTATAATAAAATATTGGAATAGTTTAAGACAAATTGAAAATGAAATTTTTGAGCAATGTTCAAATTTATTTATGGAGGTATGGTAATATGAGCAAATGGAATGGAAAAAAGTTTTCAGTTTATACAAGTGATGAAAAAAGTGCATTAGGTTTAATAAAAGAACTTGGAGAACAAACAAATTATAATACTGATGAACTGGAACAAGTAAAAATAAGTGATAGTAAAAAAGTGTCACATCAAGAAATGCAAGACACTTACAAAATTGATAAAAATGCAAATTTTACTGGTTCATGGTTTGGAATAAAGAAACCAACCGCAAGCCAAGAGGGTTTACAAGCAACAGTTGATAAAATAGTTGAAGAAGATATACCAAACATTAATTCGCAATTGGATAATATTGCACTTCAAATAAAAACTAATAATTTAGATGATAGTGACGAATTATTAAGACTTGAAAGTTTATTACCTGAAAATGGTGGTGTTATTTTAATACAAGATAAAATAATTTTAAAGAAAAAAATAAATTTTACTAAATCGGTTGTGTTAATTTCAAAAAATGCGAAATTTGATGGAGGAAACACTATAGAATTATATGGTGAAGGTTCGTTATATTTTAATGGAGATAGTTCGGGGGCTTATGACATTACAATCTTAGGTAAAAATGGTCATATTGAAAATGGAATAGTATTTCAATGTGGGTGGGCACATGGTAAAAATATAAATGTAGTTGGTTGTGGTAAAAACGGAATTATTTTCGGAAGTGAAATAGAGGAAAGAAATTACAACGGTTTTAAATTTGAAAATATACATTCAAGAGATAATCAAATTGATGGTATTGTAATAACTCACCCTAATAGCGTTAGGGCTGACGCAAACACAAGTGTTTACAATGGTCTTTATGCTTACAACAATAAAAGAAAAAATATTTTATTAAAAAATGCAAGTAGTAATACAATTATCAATCCAACTGTACATAGTGGTGGACATGGTATTGTATTTGAAAATTCAGATAGTAATGTAATTATAAATGCTTACATTGAAACTTTATTAGAAACAAGTAATTATATATCATTTGATGATACAAGTGATGAAAACAAAATTTTTGGTACTTCATATGGTATGTGGAGTTATGATAAAGTTGTTGATAGTGGTCAAAGAAATATTTTATTTACAAAAGACCAAGCAAAACATTTAAAAAATCAATTGATGGGTAATATGTATTTTGATGAAATGGGTGTATCTAATAGTAAAGCTGGTGGATATTGGTCATTCATTCAAGATAATAATAGAGATTTAATTATTTCATATGATGGCTATACTGGAAACGCTAACGTTGATTTAAGAGGGAAAAACGGAAAGAATACATTTAAAATCGATAAATTAAAAATTGGAAATGATATAGTATCATTAAGTAATATTTTATATGCTATATCACCAATCAACTTCGATAATTGTGTTGGGAATTATGTTACTGCTAAAAACATGAGTGTGCAAGGAGCAAAAGTTGGAGATTTTGTTCAAATAGCAACAGATAAAGTACATGAAAATGTTGTATTTTCTGCTATGGTTATAAGTGAAAACATTGTTAGTGTTAGAGTTGCTAATATATCATCAAGTCAAGTTGATTTAGGTGATGTTGTTTGTAAAGTCATGGTTAGCAGAATGGAATAATGCACACTTGATTTATATTACGAACTAAACCAAAAGAGGGTAGACAACCCTCTTTTTTCTTGGTATAATTTACATAATGTTTGGAGGTGAATAAAATGGAAGAAATGGTTTCTTTAATAGCAAATCAAGGTTTCGCAATAGCAATGGCAACTTATGTAATAGTTGTTGTAAATAAGTCATTAAATGAAATGACAAAAGCGGTTGTTACACTTACAGAAAAATTAGAAAATTTGGAGGGAAAATAATGAAAATTTTATTAGATTATGGACATGGGGGAAATGACCCTGGAGCAATAGGTGTTGATAACGTAAAAGAAAAAGACATAGTAAAGGAAATAGGGAAAAGGGTAAAATATCATTTGGAAAGACACCAACAAACTGTAATTGAAAGTCGCCCAAATGACGAAACAGTTACACTTACGGAAAGAAGTAATAAAGCTAATACAAATAATGTTGAATCATGTATTTCAATTCATTGTAACGCTTTTTCTGATAGTTCCGCCCAAGGTGTAGAGATATTCTATTACCAAGGGTCAACAAGAGGGCAACAATTAGCAAAAAGTATTTTAAATGAAATTACAAAAGCAAAATTGTATACTAAAAATAGAGGTTTAAAAACTGACAACTTACACATGACAAGAGAAACAATAATGCCAAGTGTTTTAATTGAACTTGGTTTCATTACTAACGTTACTGATAAAAACTTAATTATTAACAATAAAGAAAATTTTGCAATAGCAATTACAAAAGGTATACTAAGCTACTACGGTATAACTTATAAAGCAGAAACAACCCAAACCACAACAACTGATAAATTATATAGGGTACAAGTTGGGGCATTTTCTGTAAAAGCTAATGCGGAAAAATTAGCAAATGAATTAAAACAAAAAGGATATAACACTATTATAGTGTAAAAGAGGGGTAATAATTACCCCTCTATTTTAATGTTATTCCGCTCAATCTAAATGCATTAGTTACATTTTCCCCGTCGTCGTCGGTTAATGTAATAAAATCTTTTTGACGCATACAAGCTACAAATATATTTATTAATCTATTAATTTTTTCATCATCATAATAAGCTAAGTTGGTGATATTTACAACCCCATTTATATAATGTTGTCCGTTTATTATATATGCAGTATTTTTATTTGATATTGTAATCTCGTCCACTTCTCGAAATGCTAATATATTCTTTTCTCTTGCATATAGATAAATTCTATAAAAATAATCTTCATATCTTATTATAAAAGGTGTTAAATTTTTCTTTCCTATAATAATATCTTCTTTATTTTCTCGCAGTTCATCAAATGTTACGTTACCCACTCGCCTTGGGTATGCGTGTACCTCAAACTCACCGCTTGTTATCATTTGACCAACACCCGCATTTCCAAAGTTATTATATACTATTTTTTGTGTATTTTGATTATTATCAAATACATTTACATTTTCACTTCGTTCTATTGCAAACCTTGTTTTAAAGCCTTTTTTGTCGGTGTATTCTTTAAGTATTATTTCCCCCTTTTTAAGACGGTGTAGTCTTATTCCTAAAGCAGAAGAATAAGGGGAAAATTTACTAATAGCATTGGCTAACATAAATATTTTAACATTATGTCTAAACCTTACTATAGTTGATATAAGATTTAAAAATAAATTCAGTTCGTCGGGTAGATATGAGCAATCTATCGACATAAACTCTTCAAATAAAATTGTATCAATTTCGGGGTATGAAGTTGCTTTAGTTCTATTTACATTATTAAGTGAAAAAGCATATCCAAATATTTTGCACTCGGATATTTTCCCCTCTAAACCGTCCTCGTATACATACCAACAACCACGATAAAATTTTAAATGATGTCCGTATTTCTCCAATATATATTCTTCCAAAGGATTGAAAACCTCGCTCATATATTTTGCTTTAATATCATCTTCAAACCTTTTTACAAATGCAAATTGTTTTCCCTCGGTGAAATATTTATCAATTATATATTTATCCACCGCATAACTTTTTCCGTTGGAACGCTCCCCAAATATCATGTAATATTGTGCGTCATTTTTTAATATATTATCTAAACTATACCAATTTATATTTAACTTCTTACTCATAGTCAATTATTCCCTCCAAACTAATTGATATTATTACGTCGCTTGGACGGTCAATATCAAGAATTTTACTATCATTTAATGACACATTTAATGTGTATGTTGTGTCCTCTATTATTATACCACCGTACTGATTTATTCGTCTACCGTTGTAAGTGTAATGTTCCATTTCTTCTCTTGTTCGCTTTTCTATTTTTGCGGTAGTTCTTCCACTTGCAGATGTATCGAATTGAGTTCCGCAAGAAAACACAATTTTAAAAGCGTCTACCAATGGCAAATTTTCTCTTTTTGATAAATTGTGTATTGCTATACTTGGATATTTTTTATTACAACCCGCAACGGTTGTTTTCACTTTTCCATTATTATCAATGTAACCGTACTTTTTAGCCCCAAATGTTATAAAATACGGTAATGGTTTCGGTTGGTCGTTCTCGTCTACCGTTTCCATTTCCCATATACCAAGTTTACAAATTTTTTCATAGTCTTGGTCATTGATGTTAAATTGTTCTTTAAATGTTTTAAATCTTATATTCTTTTTATTACTCTTTACAATTAACCAATTAGCTTTATTTATCGTAGCAATAATATTATCTTCTGATGTATTATTAAGATAAAATTTAATACTATCAGTATCTGAGTAAACAACGTTACACCCCTCATCAACTAACTTGGTCATCATTGAAACAAGCATAAAACGAGCATATGACGTAATATAACAACCGTCCGTAAATATATCAAGAGTACCGCCAAAGGTTGGTTGTGTTTCTGTAAATTTTCTATATATGTCTTGTCTTTCTTCTTCATTATATTTGAAGTAGTCTATTTCTGTAATTTCCCCGTTAACTATTGAATAACTTGACCTAACTGGACATGTTACCTTTATCCCATAATTACTATTTATAAAAATTTTAGATAAAATATATTCTATATCTTCCTTATCCTTTATGGTTTCTTTTTTATGAAATGCAGATAATAAAAAGGATATTTCCTCTTGTCTTAATCTACGTTGTTTAGTTGTTGCAAATATCTCCATACACTCTATTTCATCATAATTATAAACTAGATTTATAGTATCAATATCTATATCGTTACATGGTATAATTATTTCACTTGCGGAAAGTAATTTACCGTTGAAATGAACTCTATCACTAGAGCAATAACCTTTACTTAATTGAGATGATGAAATTGGCAAAAGATAGTTTCTATTTTTTACCCTTATATTTTTAAATCTAAAAGTACCAAAGAAACCTTTATAAGTACCCAATTTATAAAATGTATTTGCTAAATCACATGTAAAATGTTCGGTAGTTTTTTCAGAATAAAAAGGAAAGTATCTACTGCACATTTGATATGGATAACTTGACTTAATATCTATACTGTAAACACCTTTATCAATTAATTTCCCAGTTTCGTTTATATTACTTGCGGTCAATCCACCTTGATATGTTTTTAGTATCAATTCAAAAAAATTAAAGTCTTGCACTTGCTCGTTACGGTCAAAGAAAAATTTATTAATTGCTTTTTTACCATAGTTCTCTATAATAAATTCTTTTCTTTTTCTCTTTACAAATGACGTAAAAGTTAGGGGAATTTCTTCAAATGGTATCTTATTATCTTTCATGTATTTATATAGACTTTTTGCTACAATAATATTATCTCTTTCGTTATAGTCATAATCCAACTTTTCTAATTTATCCCAAGGTAAACGAACTTTTTTATAATTATATTCTAATTTTGGTATACCTATTTCATCACCTAGCATTGCAACTGATTTATTAAATATAGCGTAAGTATCACGAAAAGTAATGTGCGGTAATACGTCCAATTTTATTGATAATGGACTATGTTTATCTCTTAATATAATATTTTGCACATTTTCGTTATATATTCCCTCTACTACACCATTTCTATTGTACTTATATTCGCCTTTAGTTTCTCCTAGTTCCCTAAGTAAGAATGTCAATTCATAATCTAAATTATGCGACCATATTATAATATCATCTTCCAAAGTGTTGAAATGAACCACTACTTCCTCAATAGTTCTATGGAATATAGAAGAAACTATTTCCCCAGTTTCATAATTCATTTTTAATACATTGCTTAAATAAGTTACTTGCATTTCTTCCCCATTGTCGCAAATAATTTTACTTGTTTCTATATCCCAAAAATAAGTAAACATTTTATCACCTCATACGCCTATTTCTTCTTACTTCCTCAATTAGTTCTCTTTCATCTTTTAACCTATCGAGAACATTTTTACTATATTCTATATTATTTAATATTTTATCTACTTCTTTACTATCTAAACCAGTATTATCACTATATGATAACGCTATTTTTTCAATTACTTGGTCGCTACCATATCCACTGCCAACGTCTTTAAATGCGTCAAATAATGCTACAATAAAATTTTTATCGTTGATAGTTTCAATTATAAATTGTTGACTATAACCTTTTTTCTCTAAAAATTGCCTTGTGTATTCTTGCACTTTAGAAACATTTTTATTGACTTCTTTTTCGTATTTTCTAGTTGTACCAAAAAAGTCATGGTTGTTTATCTTATGTAAAGCGGTTAATGTTTTCTTTAACCAAACTTGATGTTTCTCGCCATAGAATTTTTTACTTTTTGATAATGTATCATTTTCGGTAAATTTCCCCATATCGTCAGAAATAATGTTCTTTATATATTCGATATGTGTATCTATTCCCTTTTCTTTGAAACTTTTTATCTTCTTATTTAAACTATTTATTTGGTTTATTATCATGTTTGTTAGTTGGTTATTGTCATTTATTGTGTTGACATTTAACCCACCTTTTTTACGTCCTCTTGCCATTTAGTACAACCCCCATTGTAAAATAAAAGGGAGGTGATACACCTCCCGTTGTTCCCTAGTTAGGGAAGAATGAAATTCTTATATATTTTCTCTTGTTCTTTGAAACTAGTTCGCTTAATTTAAATGTTAAACCGTGTTGAATAAGTTGTACCATACTTTCTGCACCAACTTTACTTTCTAACTTCTTAAATGCTTCAGTAACTACGCTACCTCCATATATAAAGTGTTTTGGGTATTCCTTTAATGAAATTACTACATATTCCCCGTCGTCGCTCTCTAAATATCCATAGTCTTCGACTGTTAATGTGTTATTTAATACTTCCCCAGCTACTTCTAACTTTTCCTTTCCATCCATGAATGGTAAGCCGCTCATTGTAACCTCTTGTGCTTGTTTGATTAAATCATTGATATTTAACATAATTATTTTTCCTCACTTTCATTTATTACTATTGAATTATTGATAAAATTTTCTAATGATATAGCCCTTTTTTCTGTAACTGTATGACACACAATTACTGGTATTGTTTCAAGTTCCTTTTCTCTTAATATTTTCTTCATTTCTTTGGCGGCGGTTGTTATACCATGCACAATGTAGTCATAGTGTTCCCCCTCATAAGAAACTGTAACTTCTGTATATGTTACATTTCTTGTAATAGCTTGTCTAATGTTCATATCTTTTTACCTCCATATATTTTTTAAAATTTTTATATTGTCCACTTGCTAACCCGTTACGGTAGCAAAATAAATAATAACCATTGAATGTTTTCATTGTGTTCCTCCCTTGGTTTAATTTACCTTATGTATACATTATATATCTTATGTAATGTAATGTCAACAAAATAATGTAAAATATTTTAAATTATTTTTGTATTAAATTGTTTGTCCAAATTTGCCATACAATAACTCTTTATCACTTTGCCACTTTAACACTTTAGCGTGATGAAGTGAACATGGTTTCGTATACTATATTACATGGTTGGGGAAAAATGGTAATGTTCGGTGGGTGGGGGTACAT
>ERZ772879.2119-NODE-2119-length-12540-cov-26.063596_pt1 | contig 12540 bp, 10 predicted proteins | sample MGYA00580582_ERZ772879 | MGnify/ENA primary metagenome ERZ772879 (study PRJEB29015, sample SAMEA2737682) | human gut metagenome | biome: human gut; feature: human-associated habitat; material: faeces | place: China | collected 2012 ... | reverse complement strand
AGACCTGGCGCGTGATTCAGGTCAGCATAAGCTGACATCTTCTTTACAGAATCACTGCGCATCCTTGTTAAGATCAGATGAAAATATATTTCAGTACAAATAATATGGCAAGAACGTACATCAGCACACTGATCTTCTTTTCTTTTGCCTTTCCGGTAATCAGATTGATGACTACATAAGAGATAACGCCCATGGAGATACCTTCGGAAATGCTGTACATGAATGGCATTGCGATAATGGCGATAAAGCATGGAATCGCTTCTGTCATATCACTGAAGTCAATTTTTGTAACAGATGTCAGCATCAGGTAGCCTACAACGATCAGAGCCGGTGCAGTGGCAAAGGAAGGAATTGCCAGGAAGATTGGTGAGAGCAGGAGGGAAAGTGCAAACAGAATACCTGCTACTATGGAAGTAAGACCAGTACGACCGCCTTCTGCAACACCAGAAGCACTTTCTACAAAGGTTGTAACGGTAGAAGTACCGCAAACAGCACCTACAGTTGTTCCGACTGCGTCAGAGAGAAGTGCACCTTTGATTTTTGGAAGTTTGCCGTCTTTGTCGAGCATATCTGCCTTGGAAGCTACGCCGATCAGAGTTCCAAGCGTATCAAACATATCAACAAACAGGAATGCAAACATGATGACTACGAAATCCAGTGAGAATACAATGGAAAAATCCATTTTCATAAAGGTGGGAGCCATACTTGGTACAGAAATTCCGTTTGAAAAATCTGGAAGCAGGCTGTAATAACCAATGTCTGCATTTGGTACATACAGATGTGTCAGCTGGCAGATGATTCCGAGAACCCAGGTGATCAGGATGCCCCAGAGAATACTTCCCTTGACATCTTTTGCCAGAAGAACAGCGGTCACCAGAATACCAATCAGAGCCAGCAGTACGGTGATTCCCTGAGAGGAGAAGGTCCCTTCTGCTACAGAAGATTTGAAGGAAAAGATGCTTACCAGTGTGGAATCATTTCCAACAACGATCTTGGCATTTTGCAGTCCGATGAATGCGATAAAGAGACCGATACCTACGGATACTGCGTGTTTCAGGTTCATCGGAATGGAGTTGAAGATCGCTTCACGTACATTGGTAAGAGAAAGCAGGATAAAAATGATACCTTCTGCAAAGACTGCTGCAAGTGCCTGCTGCCAGGTGTATCCCATACCGAGAACTACTGTGTAGGTAAAGTATGCGTTCAGTCCCATACCAGGAGCAAGAACGAACGGATAGTTGGACAGAAGCGCCATCAGACAGGTGGCAATGAATGCGGACAGTGCGGTGGCGGTGAAGACAGAGCCGCGGTCCATGCCGGAAGCAGACAGGATGTTTGGATTGACGGCCAGAATATAAGCCATTGTCATAAAGGTAGTGATTCCTGCCATAACCTCAGTTTTGACATCTGTGTGATTTTCTTTCAGGTGGAAAATTTTGTCGAGATTCATATAAGTACCCCCTTCGTGTTGTGCAGACGTATGCACTAAAAGATTTTGTTTCCGGAAATATATTTTCCGGTGATGCAGCTGTCATCTGAGAGATAGATCAGTCGTTCCAGACGTTCTCTGGCCGTCAGAGGCTGAGGATGCCGGAGTTTGCTGTCATCCAGAATCAGTGCATCAAACTCATAGCCTTCCGCGAAAGTCCCGACTTTTCCGAAAAATGCACCGCCACCCATGGTAGCCATATAAAAGGCTTCTTCCAGTGAAAGTGGTTTGAGGGAATCGTCCACCAGTCTCCAGCGAAGCTTGGATACCTGAATGGCATCTGCAATCGCACGGAGCATGGAAAGGGAATGTCCGCCTGCAATGTCTGTACCGAGTCCGATATGGAGCCCTTCTTCAATATAGCGTCTTGTCGGTGCGATACCGGAAGAAAGATTCGTATTGGACTGTGGACAGTGTGCGATGAATACGCCCCGTTCTTTCATGAGAGAGAGCTCTGCGTCAGAACTGTAGACGCAGTGAGCCATGATCGTTGGGCATTGTTCACCGCCAAATAGTCCGAACTGATCGTAGGCTTCTCCATAGAAAGAAGTTCCTTGACATAATTCCTTTACCCAGGCGATTTCCCCCTGGTTTTCGGAAAGGTGAGACTGTACCGGAAGACGGTAAGTTCTCTGGATCTCTGCCAGTCTGGTCATAAGTTCATCACTGCAGGAAGGGGTAAAGCGAGGAGTGAGAATCGGTTTGACATTCTCGTATTTTCCTGTAGTTTCTTCAAGCCAGCGGACAGTATCTTTTGCAGAAACAACAGCACTTGCCTCCTGGAGAGCCAGGGAGCCGTTGCGGTCCATATTTACCTTTCCGATGAAGGTCTTGAGACCGGTTTTCTCCATCAGGTCCATCAGAAGTTCTGTTGCATCTACATGTAAAGTGCCGAAGATAGAAGCACGTGTGGTTGCACTGTGTTTTATATCGTCGGTGAAGATGGAATAGGCTTTCTCTGCGTAATTTAGATCGGCATATCTGGCTTCTTCCGGAAATGTGACGGTATTCAGCCAGTCCAGCAGTTCGAGATCCATGTACATACCATGAAATGCATATTGTGGGGCATGCAGATGGAGGTCATTCATTCCCGGGACAATCAGACAATTGTTGAAATCTTCACAGGGAATGCCGTGAAACTGCTCTGGAAGCTGTGGATAGACACCGATTGTCAGGCCATTCTGGCAGACGAGATAAGCGTCTTCAAGGCAGGTCAGATGACTGGAATCTGTACTGAAGCATACAGCGCCTCTGAGTGCAAATGTGGTTGGCTTTTTTGTCATATGAGTTACCTCCTTTTGGCTGTTGGAACTTGTCCGCAGGCAAAAAAAATACCGAATATTTTTGCCCGACGAGTTACTGTGACCAGTAACACTTATAGGCAACTATTACGGTAGTTGGTAGAGACGTCCAACCAATTATGGACCTATATAAGCTTTGTGGTGTTGTTTATAAAATAATTATAAAATAGGAATAGTTTTCTGTCAAATGTAAATTCATAACTTACATGGAGAATATTGCGTGAAAAATTTGTACAAAATGTTGCAGGATACCATGAGCAGGCGGATAAAAATTCCGGCGGCCTGAAAATCAGACTGCCGGAATATAAGAATGCAATTATTTATTATTTTTGTTTTTCTCTACTTCCAGTAATTTCATAGCACGAACTTTGAGCGGAAGACCAAAGAGGGTGATGAATCCGTCTGCATCATGGTGATCATACATATCACCTGTTGTAAAGGATGCAAGAGATTCGTTGTACAGGCTGTATGGAGAAGTTGTACCGGCTTTGATGATGTTTCCTTTGTAAAGTTTGAATTTAACTTCACCGGTTACATATTTCTGTGTGGATTCTACGAATGCCTGGATTGCTTCGCGAAGTGGTGTGAACCATTTTCCTTCGTATACAACCTGAGCAAACTGGCTGCCGAGTTTCTTCTTGGCTTCCATTGTGTCACGGTCAAGGATCAGTTCTTCCAATTGTTCGTGAGCTGCCATCAGAATTGTTCCGCCAGGAGTTTCGTATACACCACGGGATTTCATGCCAACAACACGGTTTTCTACGATATCAATGATACCGATTCCGTTTTCGCCGCCAAGACGGTTCAGTTCAGTGATGATCTCGGAAACCTTCATTGCTTTTCCGTTGAGAGTTTTCGGAACACCTTCTTCGAAAGTCATAGTTACTTCTGTTTCTTTATCTGGCGCTTTTTCAGGAGTTACACTTAAAACAAGCATGTCATCATAGTTTGGAGCCTGGGAAGGATCTTCCAGTTCCAGACCTTCATGGCTGATGTGCCATAAGTTACGGTCACGGCTATAACTGTGGCTTGCATCAAACGGAAGATTGATTCCATGAGCCTGACAGAATGCGATCTCATCTTCACGGGACTGCATGGTCCATACGTCTGTCATTCTCCAAGGAGCGATGATCTTGATATCCGGCGCAAGTGCTTTGATACCAAGTTCGAAACGAATCTGGTCATTACCTTTACCGGTTGCACCATGGCAGATAGCAACAGCGTTTTCTTTACGTGCAATTTCAACAAGTTTCTTGGCAATTGCCGGACGTGCCATAGAGGTACCAAGCAGATATTTATGTTCGTATACAGCACCTGCCTGTACACAAGGCATTACATAATTGTCACAGAAATCATCAACAATATCTTCAATATATAATTTGGAAGCTCCGGAAAGTTTGGCTCTTTCATCCAGTCCATCCAATTCGTTACCCTGTCCGCAGTTTACGCAGCAGCAGATAACTTCATAATCAAAGGTTTCTTTCAGCCACGGAATCAGTGCTGTGGTATCAAGACCGCCTGAATAAGCAAGTACAACTTTTTCTTTCATAATGTGATCCTCCTGAAAATGATTTTCTGCCACTTGGCAGATACATGAATATTTGATATTATAAAAGGTAAAGATTCATACGCTGATTTGATAAAGTGTTGAATCTTCATGCTATGTCGGGCTTCGACAAAAGATAATATACAACAATTTTTATAAATATGCAATACCAATATGCAAAAAAGTTAAAGATTTTTTTGCATAAAAATGCACATTTAAATAGGAAGAAACCAATAAAAATACATAAATTCAAGAAAAAAGAATGTAAAATCCATAAAAATTACGTATTGCATATTATGCATAAAAGATGTATAATTGTTACATCTTATGAGAGAACATTCCGATTTCAGGAGGAGAGAAAAATGATCAAAGCAGGAATTATCGGAGCGACTGGTTATGCAGGAAATGAACTTGCAAGACTGCTCCTTGGACATAAAGAAGTAGAAGTGGCATGGTATGGTTCAAGAAGCTATATTGATCAGAAATATGCAGATGTTTATCAGAACTTTTTCAAACTGGTAGATGCAAAATGTATGGATGACAATATGGCTGCACTTGCGGATGAGGTAGATGTGATTTTTACTGCAACACCACAGGGGCTTTGTGCATCTCTTGTAAATGAAGAGATCCTTTCCAAAGCCAAGGTGATTGATCTGAGTGCGGATTTCCGTATTAAAGATGTAAAGAAATATGAAAAATGGTATGGCATCGAGCACAAAGCTCCACAGTTTATTGATGAGGCTGTTTACGGATTGTGTGAGATCAATCGTGAGGATATTAAGAAAGCAAGACTGATCGCTAATCCGGGATGCTATCCGACATGTTCGACATTATCAATCTATCCACTTCTCAAAGAAGGACTGATCGATCCGAATACGATCATCATTGATGCAAAATCCGGTACATCAGGAGCAGGAAGGGGGGCAAAGGTTCCGAACCTTTACTGTGAAGTAAATGAGAACATCAAGGCGTATGGTGTAGCGACTCACCGTCATACACCGGAGATCGAGGATCAGCTGGGATATGCATGCGGTCAGGAGGTTCTGATCAATTTTACGCCACATCTGATTCCGATGAACAGAGGAATTCTGGTGACCGCATATGCTTCTCTGAAGAAAGAAGTTTCCTATGAAGAAGTAAGGGCCGCTTATGATAAATATTATGCAGATGAAACATTCATCCGTGTTCTGGACAAGGATGTATGCCCGCAGACAAAATGTGTAGAGGGCAGCAACTACGTAGATGTCAACTTCAAGATTGACCTGAGAACCAGACGTGTCATTATGATGGGTGCGATCGACAATCTTGTAAAAGGTGCAGCAGGACAGGCTGTACAGAATATGAACCTGATGTTCGGTTTCGATGAAGCGGAAGGTCTTCATCAGATTCCGATGCTTCCGTAAAGAAACAAGAACACAGGGATATTCCATATGACGAGGAGGAATATATTATGAAGATCATTACAGGTGGAGTTACAGCAGCAAAAGGTTTTCAGGCAGCATCCACAGCTGCGGGAATCAAATATCAGGGAAGAACTGATATGGCAATGGTATATAGTGAGAAACCGTGTGTGGCAGCAGGTACTTTTACGACAAATATTGTGAAGGCAGCACCGGTAAAATGGGATCAGGAGATTGTTTATCAGCATCCGAGTGCCCAGGTGATCATCTGTAACAGTGGTATTGCCAATGCATGTACCGGTGAAGAGGGATTCAGTTACTGCCGGGCCACTGCAAAAGCAGCAGCGGAAACTTTGAATGTGGATGAAAACAGTGTACTGGTAGCATCTACAGGTGTTATCGGTATGCAGCTTCCAATCCAGAAACTGGCGGATGGTGTCAAAGCAATGGCACCGAAGCTTCAGGGAACTCTGGAAGCTGGAAATGAAGCGGCAAAAGCAATCATGACTACAGATACAAAGGAAAAAGAAGTTGCAGTACAGATTGAAGTCGGTGGAAAGACAGTTACCATTGGCGGCATGTGCAAAGGTTCCGGAATGATCCATCCAAATATGTGTACCATGCTTGGGTTTGTCACTACAGATGCGTGCATTTCCAAACAGCTTCTGCAGGAAGCATTAAGCCAGGATGTTAAGGATACGTATAACATGGTATCCGTTGATGGTGATACTTCTACAAATGATACTGTTCTTTTACTTGCAAATGGAATGGCGGAGAATCCGGAGATCAATGAGAAGAATGAAGATTATCAGAAATTCTGCGAGGCTTTGAACTATATCAATACCACACTTGCAAAGAAAATTGCCGGTGACGGTGAGGGAGCAACTGCACTGTTTGAGGTCAGGATCATTGGAGCAGAGAGTAAGGAACAGGCAGTAACTTTAAGTAAATCCATCGTTACTTCTTCTCTTACAAAGGCTGCAATCTATGGACATGATGCAAACTGGGGAAGAATTCTCTGTGCAATGGGATATTCAGGCGCACAGTTTGATCCGGAAAAAGTAGACCTGTATTTTGAAAGTAAAGCAGGTAAGATTCAGATCATTGAAAATGGTGTGGCAGTTGATTACAGTGAAGAAGAAGCAACCAAGATCCTTTCTGAAGATGCAGTGACGGCAATCGCTGATGTAAAGATGGGGGACTGTACAGCAACTGCATGGGGCTGTGACCTTACTTATGATTATATTAAGATCAATGCGGATTACAGGTCATAACAGGTTTTAGAATATATAATGAGGAGAAATAAAAATGGTAAATCAGAAATATCTGGACAAGGCCGAGACTCTTATTGAGGCTCTTCCTTATATACAGCGTTTTAATCGTAAGATCGTAGTAGTAAAATATGGTGGAAGTGCCATGCTGGATGAAGAACTGAAGGCAAATGTCATTAAAGATGTTGTTCTTCTGAAACTGATCGGATTCAAACCGATCATCGTTCATGGCGGTGGTAAGGAAATTAGCCGCTGGGTGAACAAAGTCGGCATGGAACCGCGTTTTATCAATGGCCTTCGCGTAACAGACAAGGATACCATGGAAATTGCAGAAATGGTTCTTGCAAAGGTAAATAAAGAACTGGTTACTCTGGTGGAATCTCTTGGTGTGCAGGCAGTCGGTATCAGCGGAAAAGACGGTGGACTGCTTCAGTGCCACAAGAAACTTTCCAATGGAGAGGATATTGGATATGTTGGTGATATCGAAAAAGTAAATCCGAAGGTTCTGCAGGATCTTCTGGAAAGAGATTTCCTTCCGATCGTATTTCCGATTGGTTATGACACAAACTTTGATTCTTATAATATCAATGCAGATGATGCAGCATGTGCGATCGCAGAAGCAGTACATGCAGAAAAACTTGTATTCCTCTCTGATATTGAAGGGGTATACAAAGACAAAGATGATCCGAACACACTGATTTCTGAGCTGCATGTACATGAAGCAGAAAAACTGATCAGCGAAGGTTATGTAGGAGGCGGAATGATTCCGAAACTGCAGAATTGTATCGATGCGATCGAAGAAGGGGTAAACAGAGTACATATTCTGGATGGACGCATTCCACACAGCCTTCTTCTGGAAATCTTTACAAATAAAGGTATCGGTACTGCTATTTTGAGAGAGGACGGGGAGAAATACTACGATGAGCATGAATGAACAGATGAATCATGCAGAAGAAAGCATTCTGCATACATATAACCGTTTTCCGGTCATGTTTGACCATGGAGAGGGATGCTACCTCTATGACACAGAAGGCAAAAAATATCTTGATTTTGCTGCCGGAATTGCAGTAAATGCACTGGGATATCATTATCCGGGATATGATGACGCACTCAAGAGTCAGATCGACAAGCTGACACATATTTCAAATCTCTATTACAATGAACCAATGAGTGAAGCGGGAGAGAAACTGATCAAAGCCAGTGGACTCAGTAAAGCATTCTTTACAAACAGTGGTACAGAGGCAATTGAGGGCGCTCTCAAGGCTGCACGTAAATATTCTTATACCAAATATGGCAAAGAAGCAGGAAGATTTGAGATTATCGCGATGAATCATTCCTTCCATGGCAGAAGCATGGGAGCTCTTTCTGTAACAGGAACAGAACATTACAGAGAGCCATTTGAACCACTGATCGGCGGTGTGAAGTTTGCAGACTTCAATGATCTGGAGAGTGTGAAGGCACAGATTACAGATAAAACCTGTGCAGTCATTACAGAAGTCGTACAGGGTGAAGGAGGAATTTATCCGGCTCAGAAGGAATTCCTGGAGGGTCTTCGCGCACTTTGCGACGAAAAGGACATTATTCTGATCTTTGATGAGATTCAGTGCGGCATGGGACGAACTGGATATTATTTTGCATGGCAGTCTTATGGTGTACAGCCAGACGTGATGACGTGCGCCAAAGCACTTGGGTGCGGTGTTCCGGTTGGAGCTTTCGTTCTTGGTGAAAAAGCAGCAGCAGCGTCTCTGGTGCCGGGAGACCATGGTACAACTTATGGTGGAAATCCTTTCGTATGTGCAGCAGTCAGCAAGGTATTTGATATCTTTGAACAGGATAACATTCTTGCACATGTGCAGGAACTTACACCATATCTTGAGGAAAAACTGGATGCACTTGTGGATAAATGCCCGATTGTTGCAGCGCGTCGTGGAAAAGGTTTTATGCAGGGACTGGTGATCGAAGGTACGACAGTTGGAAGTATTGTGACAAAAGCACTTGCGAATGGACTTCTTGTGATCTCTGCGGGAAGTGATGTGCTTCGTCTCGTTCCTCCGCTTGTTATCACAAAAGAACATATCAATGAAATGATCGAGAAATTAGAAAAGAGCCTGGCTTAATGCCGGGCTCTTGCCTGTTCTGAAAAATTCTTAAATTCTGTACAGTTCTGTACCATTCACTTCATAATGATTATTTCATACTGTCGAGATCAATATGTTTCTTGATCGCTGCAAAACTTTCGCTACTGATCACATGTTCGATCTTGCATGCATCGCTTGCTGCAACAACCGGATTAACGCCAAGCTTCTCAAGCCACTCGGAAAGGAAAAGATGACGCTCGTAGATTTTCTCTGCGGTAGCAAGACCGGATTCTGTCAGATAAAGATATCCTTCCGGAGATACAGTGATCTGATCTGTCTCGCGGAGCTTCTTCATTGCGACGCTGACGCTGGATTTTTTGAAACCAAGCTCAGCGGCAACATCTACAGAACGCACGACAGGATGTGACTTGCTTAAGATAAGAATTGTTTCAAGATAGTTTTCGGCGGATTCGTTTGTATGCATCCATTACACCCCAATTTCTGTTCATGATCTAATGGAAAATGATTTCTCATTTCTCATTTAATTGCTTTAAAATTTAAGATTTTCACTCAAATTTATAGTATCTCTATAATATCATATTTTATAGCCAGGGACAACAAAAATGCATAAATACACTTATAAATAATTGTATAAAAGTTACTGTGAACAGTAACATATAAAACCGATAAAATTCAGAGATGCAGAAGTTCCTTGAGCCAAACATTGGTTATATACTACAAATATAAGTTTGAAATAACGGATTGAAGTTATACATAACAAATGATAGTTTTATTAAACGAAAAAAAGTACTTGACAGCTCACAAACGTTAGCATATACTAACCCATGTAAGAAAAAGTAAATGGTGTTTAACTGTGAACTTTTTTTGATAAAGAAAATAATTCTCAATAAAGACTATAAAAGAAAGTGAGCTGATACATATGATGCCTATCACAATGGCTGGAATCGGAGAAAAATGTAAGATTCAGAAAATAGGTGGAAACGAAGAAACAAGACGTTTTCTGGCGAATCTTGGATTTGTCAATGAGGCTGAAGTGAGTATCGTTTCTGCAATCGGTGGAAATGTGATCGTGAACATCAAAGATGCACGTGTAGCAGTTAATTCAGATATGGCAAAGCACATATTTATATAAATTTTATAACGGAAAGGAGACAGAACGATGACTTTAGGTGATGCAAAAGTTGGAAGTACCGTTGTTGTAACAAAGATTGAAGGAGACAGCGCGTACAAACGTCGTATCATGGACATGGGAATCACAAAGGGAAGCGAACTGTATATCAGAAAAGTTGCTCCGCTTGGAGATCCTGTAGAGATCACTGTTAGAGGTTATGAGTTATCTGTAAGAAAGAACGATGCTCAGTGCGTACAGGTAAAGTAAGTACGCGGTAGTGTTCTGTAAGAACTATTATGAAAAAATGCAACTGTGGAGAAGAACGCAGTTACAATAAGAGGGATTAAGGAGGTAAGAAAAAATGGCAATTAAGATTGCACTTGCCGGCAACCCGAACTGTGGTAAAACAACAATGTTCAACGCATTAACGGGCGCTAACCAGTACGTAGGAAACTGGCCGGGAGTTACTGTAGAGAAAAAAGAAGGTAAATTAAAGGGAAAGAAAGGAAAGGGCGAAGACATTATCGTAACGGACCTTCCTGGTATTTATTCCCTTTCACCATACACACTGGAAGAAGTAGTCAGCCGTGACTATGTCCTCAAAGAGAATCCAGATGTGATCATTGACCTTGTCGATGCAACAAATATCGAGCGTAACCTGTATCTGACCACTCAGCTGATCGAGACAGGTGTTCCGGTTGTTATTGCACTGAATATGGCTGATCTTCTTGAAAAAAGAGGAATCAAGATTGACACCAAGCGTCTTTCCATGCTGCTTGACTGCCCGATCATTGAGACATCTGCGCTGAAAGGGGAAGGCCTTGACAAACTGATCGACGAGGCTGTCAAAGTTGCAAAGAGCAGCAAAGTTGATCTTCCAAAAGAAATCTTCTCCAAAGATATGGAAGCAGCTATCGACGAAGTAAAAGGTGTTCTTCCTACATCTGTTACAGATGATAAGAAGAGATGGTATGCGGTTAAGTTCCTTGAGAATGATGAAAAAGTAAAAGAGGCTATGAAGCTTTCTGCTTCCGGACAGTCTCTGGTTGATACAAAACGTCAGGAACTTGAAAAACAGCATGACGATGACATGGAAAGTATCGTAACAGACGAAAGATACAAATTCATCCAGAAAATCGTTAATACGACGGTTAAAAAAGCAAAAGATAAACTGACTGTATCCGATAAGATCGACCGTATCGTTACCAACCGTATTCTTGGTATCCCGATCTTTATCGCAATCATGTGGCTTGTATATTATGTGTCCGTAACAACAGTCGGAACATTCGTAACAGACTGGACAAATGATGTATTTGTAGTAGCTATTCAGGACTTCTTTACAAACATCCTTACCAGCATCGGTGCCGGTGACCTGGTAATGGGACTTGTAGTTGATGGTATCATCGGTGGTCTTGGTGCAGTACTTGGATTCGTTCCTCAGATGGCAATTCTGTTCCTGTTCCTGTCCATCCTTGAAGACTGTGGTTACATGGTACGTATTGCATTCGTTATGGACCGTGTATTCCGTCACTTCGGACTTTCCGGTAAGAGCTTCATTCCGCTTCTGATTTCTTCAGGATGCGGTATCCCTGGAATCATGGCTTCCAAGACCATCGAACAGGACAATGACAGACGTCTTACTATTATGACAGCAACATTTATTCCTTGTGGTGCCAAACTTCCGGTTATCGCTCTTATGGGTGGTGTAATCGCTGGTGAAACTGCAGGATATGCAGAGAGCTCCTTTATCGCTCCTCTGATGTACTTCATCGGAATCGTAGCTGTGCTTGTAGCAGCAATCATTCTTAAGAAGACAAAACCGTTCTCCGGTAAACCGGCTCCGTTCGTAATGGAGCTTCCACAGTATCATATTCCGCAGGTTAAAACAGTTCTCCTTCATGTATGGGAAAGGCTGAAAGGCTTCATCATCAAAGCTGGTACGATCCTGTTCCTTGCCTGCGTAGTAATGTGGTTCCTCAGTGGATTTGGATTCACAGATGGCGGATTTGGTATGGTAGAAGACAGTGCAGACAGTCTTATGGCTATCATCGGTGGTGCAATCGCTCCGATCTTTGCTCCACTTGGATTTGGTGAATGGCAGCCAGTAGCAGCTTCTATTTCCGGTTTCTCAGCAAAAGAAGCTATCGTATCTACAATGGGTGTTCTGGCAAATGTATCTGGTGATACAGAAGATGCAGTAAACGTTGCAGCAGGTGTTGCAAGCTGGTTCCCGACAGGAATCGCAGCTTTCTCCTTCCTGATGTTCAACCTTCTTGATTCTCCTTGCCTTGCAGCTATCGCAACAATGGCAAAAGAAATGAAC
>ERZ772879.2115-NODE-2115-length-12554-cov-4.079446_pt1 | contig 12554 bp, 25 predicted proteins | sample MGYA00580582_ERZ772879 | MGnify/ENA primary metagenome ERZ772879 (study PRJEB29015, sample SAMEA2737682) | human gut metagenome | biome: human gut; feature: human-associated habitat; material: faeces | place: China | collected 2012 ... | reverse complement strand
ATGCAGGAAAGACAGCGAAGGAACTTTACAAGATGTGTAAAGATAGAGGATTAACCGCAGTACCTAAGAAATCAGCGGATGTTTATGCAAAGATTCTTAAAAAGGCAGATGCAGAAGCCGCAAAGAAAACAAATACAAAAGCACAGGTTGAGGAAGATGAGGATGATGAGGACGATTGGGAAATCTAATCAGCCAGTAAAATAAATAACCCCATATGAGGGTTGACAATGGGGTGGCAGAAATGCCGCCCTATATTAATTTAATAGGAGAGAACAACATGAGATTGAATGAAAAAGTGCAAGAAATGTTATTGATTGATTGTAGAAAGCAAGAAGGAAAAGAAAAGATTAATAAGATATTATGGAAGATTAAGCCTATAAAACAGAAAATGATTAAGTTAGGATATGAGAAAGGGGAAATAGTTCATTTAGAACAATTAGAGAAGTTTTTGCAGGCTGTAAGAATTAAACATGGTTATAAAACACAATGGATTAATACCTATTTTGAAACAGACAAAACAAAAAAGCCGCACAAAACAAAATTTGTGTTTTATACACATGGACTTTTGGACAATAATAGTGAGTGGATAACAAATCTTGAAGGAAGAACAATCTGGGAATTGTTTGCAAAGACAGCCATAGTATTTTATGATGAGATAAAGAAAGGAGAACAGAAAGAATGAGTAAAAACAAAAATGAAGAATTGATTATGCCAAAAACAAAAGCAACCTTCTATACAGATGGTGCTTGTTCTGGAAATCCAGGCATTGGTGGATGGTGTTATGTTGAGGTAGTACCTTATAAGAATGAATATAAAACAGAAACAACAGTAGGTGGTTCAGATGATACCACAAATAATGAAATGGAATTATTAGCCGCCTACAATGCCGTATTAAAGGCATATAGAGAAGGAGTCAAGGAAGTTACAATTTATTCTGATTCGGCTTATGTTGTGAACCCTGTACAAAATAGTTGGTTATTAAAATGGAAATCAAATGGTTGGCAGACTTCAACAGGTAAAGAAGTTAAGAACAAAAGAATTTGGGAACGTATGGCAAAATTGATTTATGAAAAAGGTATGTATATTAATTTTGTTAAGGTAAAAGGACATTCAAGTGATTTATTAAATGATTTGGCAGACAGGGGGGCAACAAATGAAATTGAACGTAGAAAATATGAAATTATGGGTATGTAATTTAGTAAAGGCTATCTTATGTGGTTTTAACGCTCTGATTGAGCGTGTAGCAGGTTTTATATATAAAAATGCAAGAGAGATAGGCACAGTAGTAAAAGTCTTATATGTGGTCGTTATGGTGGCTTATGTCAAGTGTGATGCAATAGACACATTTGTTATAACAATTTGTTTGATGTGTATAGCATATGCTATTAAGATAGCCTATCAGAAGCTACACAATATGAATGAGGATTTTATACCAAAGCCAAGAGAACGGTTTACCAAAGTAAATAAAAGAGGAATGATAGAGGTAGATAGAAGCAGGTGGCAGGAATTAATACAGTATGTATTTGAATTAGAAGAATATATGCAAGAAAAACCTTGACAAATAAAAGGTATTATGATATATTATATACATGGAACTCATAAGGATAATTGAGGAAGGAATAGCCAATAAATATTCGCCATTTAACATAAAACAAAACTAAATAATGATACGACATAATCTTGGTTTAGTTTAAGATAAATTTTTAAAAATTAGGGCAATGGTAGTTCACAAAGTAAAATTCCTTTAAGTTAAGTTGATTAATGTAAAGTAGTTGTTAATTGATTATGTCGTATTAAAATATAGGCGGTAAATAAATACCGCCTTTTTAAATATTAAAACAAAAAAGGAGGGAGAACAAATTTGGGTAGAAAGGGAGAAATGCCAGAGAGCTTTAAAGATGGAAAAATAGATAAATATAATTTTAGAAACAGAACACCCGAAGAAATGCAGGAGATAGTAAGGAAATCTCATGAGAAGAAAAAAGAAAACAATAGAAAGAAAATGGAACTACAAAATTGTATGAGAAGTATTCTTGATTTAGGTGTGCAATCTGAAAAACAAAGAAAAGTCTTAAAGTCATTTGGCATAACAGATAAGAAGATAACAAACAAAGTGTTGTTGATGGTATCATTGTATATGAAAGGTGTCAAAGGTGATGTACAGGCAATTAGAGAGATTGTGAACATGATGGACAGGTTGGACATTCTGGAAGACACAGGTAACATAACACAAGGTATCAATATTAACCTTGTTCCTGTGCAAAGTAATACAGAACAAGAACAGCAAGAATTATCAGATGAGGATGCATACTGGGATTTAGAGGATGAATCAGAAGATTGGGGAGAAGACATTTACAAACCATGAAAACAAAACAGAAGAACAAAAAGAAAGAACCAAAAGTATTATGGATTGCGGTAACACCAGATAGATATGAGTTCCCGATATGTGTTTGTGACAGTCAGAAAGACCTTGCAAAGCGTTTAGGAACTACAGTAAGCAATATATCCCATCTGGCAGAAAGAAAGCGTAGGAGCAGTCGTAGTAAGTATTATATATATAAAGTGAGGAATGTGTAATGGTATGCAACGTATATAATTCATTGAGTATTCGACAAAAACCAAACAGGAAAGGTAAGGTTTTAGGAACAGTGCCGATGAATAAAGTAGTTAATATTATTGGCAAAAAATATGTGTGGGATAAAAATATCCCATATGTAAAAGTACAGTACCGTGACATTACAGGATATGTAAATGCCAAGTATGTTAAAGGACTTGTGTTGAAGAAAAAACAAAAGAAAAATAAAAAATATCCATGGGTAGCTGTATTAAGTAATGGGAAACAAAACAAAAGAATCAAAGTTGTAAAACAATATAGTTTTGGAGAGTATATATCAAAACATGGTTGTTCCATTGCCGCTATTGTAGAAGCATTAGAGATTTATGGAATAAATAAAAGTCCATATGAAATAAATAAATATTGTAGAAGTCATTACAAGTTTAATGGCAGTAAGGTAGCAATTCATGGGGCATATAAAACAGTAAAAGCAATATCAAAAAAGAAACCTGTTTATCATGATGTAAAACAAAACAATAAAACAAATATTAGAAAGATAATCAAAGAATCTTTAAAGGCAGGCAAAAAAGTAGTGATTGAACAAAAGAATCCAATACATACCTATGTTGCTTTAGGATTTGCCCTTAATGGTAAAATAGTAATTGCAACAAGCGGAAAGTTAGAAGAAGTAACATTAAAATGGATTATGAAAACAATAAATATTGGTGATGGTTCAAAAGCAGATTATTTCAAAGGTTCAAAAGCAGATGCAGGTATTTTTGTTATTTAGTCAAATAGAGTCATAGAAGCATTTTAAGGTATAAGGGTATAAATGCCCTGTAAAAATATATAGAATGTATATATGAGCCTATATGAAGCCTAGAAAGGTGGTCTAATATGTTTGTAATTAATATAAATTGTAATAATTGCGGCAATAAGAATAATTGTATGTATAAAGACAGAACAAAAGAATTAAAACAAATCTTAGAAAAGCAATATGATAAAAACAAATATTATAATTTGGGCGGTTATATAAAGTGTGCATTTTATGTATCAGAATAATATAATATATAAATATATTTAATATAATATATATAAACAAACATTTTTAGAACGAAACAACAAAACATAACAGAACAATAATAAAGGAGTATAGAACATGAATAGATGTAGATGGATGAAAACAAAGAAAACAAATGCAGAACAAAAACAAAATGTATGGGAAACACAATGCGATTATGAGTTAGAAGAATCATGGTTTCCTGCTATGTTTGAGGGAACGCTTGATAGTTGGTATTGTCCATTTTGCGGTAAGCAAATAATGCATGTAACAGATAAGAAAGGAGTATAAAAGAGATATGTCAGAAAAGCTAAACATAACATATAGACCAATAAAGGAATTAAAACCATATAAGAAAAATGCAAAGAAACATAACAAAGAGCAGGTAGAGCAGATAGCCAATAGTATCAAAGAATTTGGTTTTACACAGCCTGTTGTAATTGATAAGTATGATTGTGTAGTAGCAGGACATGGTAGGATATTAGGAGCAAAGAAAGCAGGATTAAAACAAGTACCTACTGTATGTCTAGATGAACTCACAGAAGAACAAATAAAAGCATATAGGTTAGTAGATAACAAACTGAATGAATCAGAGTGGGATTATAGTTTACTTGATGAAGAAATAGAACAGCTTACAGATATAGACATGAATTTGTTTGGATTTGACGAAGCTGTGGATTTAACAGGTGCTTTCGAGTACGAAACAAAAGACAAAATAGAAAAGAATTTTTTTGTTGTTTCATTAGCATTCCCAAAGGATGAAAAAGAAGCAATTATGAAATACTTAAATAAAAATAAAGAAAAGGTACAAGAAATAATAAGAAAAAAGGCAGGTACAAAATAATGAGTGTTGATTGTGGAAGTCAAATTACTATATGTGATATGCCGATACATTTTGATAACTATATAGGTTGTTCGCATGCGTGCGAGTATTGCTTTGTAAAGCGTTTTAAAGACATTAAAAAGATAAAGCCAGTGAAAGGTAGCTATAACAGTTTAAAAGGCTTCACGGAGGGGAATAGACAGCGAGACACATTCTGGTGTGATTGGGATATACCTATTCATTGGGGCGGTATGTCAGACCCATTTCAGCCAATAGAAAAACAAAACAAAGAAAATAAAGATAGTACATATAACATATTAAAGTTATTGGCTGAAACAAAATATCCAGTTGTGATTAGTACAAAAGGTAAGCTGTGTATTGATAAAGAGTATTTAGAGCTATTAAAACAATGCAATGTTGTTATGCAGATTAGTTGCGTTAGTAAACACTATGATAACATAGAAAAGGGTGCGCCAACGTATAAAGAAAGGCTAAATATGATAGAAACATTAAGTAAGAATGTTCAAAGAGTTATTGTTAGGTGTCAGCCATATTTGCCGCAAATAAAACATGATGTATTAAAACATAGCTTAAAGGACTTTGCACAGGCAGGAGCTTATGGTGTTATCTTTGAGGGAATGAAATATAATAAGAAGCCTGTTAACTGTGGTTATGACCTAATCAGAATAGGTGGTGATTTATGTTATGATAAACAGTTATTAAGAGAACACTTTGAATTGTTTAAAACAAAAGCGCATAAACTTGGTATGAAGTTCTTTGTTGGTGAAAACAGATTGAGACAAATGGGTGACAGCTTATGTTGCTGTGGATGTGCAGATTTGTTTGAGGTAAACACATTTAACTGTAATCATCTTTTGAACGGTGATAAAACAGAGCCTACAAAGGCAATGAAACAAATTGGTACAGGTAGTATATTTCATGCGTTAGACCAAAGTAGAGGAACATATGAAAGACAAAAGAACTCAACAATGGAAGAACTAATGTATGAGGAGTGTACATTAAAACGAACACAACAGGCACTAGGTAAAATATAAAACAAGGGGCAGAATGTTATTTCTGTCCTTTTTTATTTTATTAAAACAAATTAACAAAAAAGTATTGACATATTAATATATTATGTTATAATAAGTATAAGTTAATAAGAGAAAGCAAAAAGAAAAGGAGAGATAAAGCAATGTTAAAATTTAAGAAAGATAAATTAATTAATGGATTATGGACAACAGAAAATGGAGTTTATGTTATAGAAAAAGATATTGAGTTTGGTAGATATTATTTATATGTAAATGGAACACAATATGCAGAAGCTAAAACATTAAAGACAGCTAAGAAGTATGCAGAAGAACATTATAACAAATAAATTTAAAAATAACTGTTGACAAAACAAAATGTTTGTTGTATAATAAAGTTACAAAGTTGATAGAGAAAACAAAAAAAAGGAAGGAAGTAAATATTATGTTATACAATGTTGAGGTAAGAGAAAACAATACACAGGAGTTTGATAATTGGGTAGGAGATTATACAGAAGCAGAAACAAAGGAAGAAGCAATTGAATTAGTAAAACAGTGGTTGATTGATAATGGCTATACAGATGATGTTGAGGAATTAGAGTTTAATGTTGAAGAAGTTGAATAAAATTAAAAATATTTGTTGACAAACTAAACAAGTTGATATATAATAAAGACATAAACAAGAGATAGCAAATATGAAGGAGGAAAACAAAATGAAGAAGTTAAATAAATATGATTTTAAAGTAATAGATGAATTTGATTGTGATATTACAAAAACAGTAAGCGTGACAAGAGTAAACAAATAAAGGAGAATAAAAAATGAATGATACAAAGAAGAACTACAACATATTGTTAGAAGCAATTAAAACAAACAACATTAGTGCAGAGGATTTACTTGACGCATTTACAAATTGGCATGGGTTACAGTTACTTGATGATGATTTCATTGAGTTCTTAAAAGATGAACAAGTTATCTATTAAGTGTAAGAGCATAAAGCAAAAAAAGAGGGATAAAAACATGGTGATTAATGATTTAATGGATTTAATAAAAAAGTTGTTTGGTGATGATTATGCAAACATAGTTATAATTGATTCAAGCAATAGAGAAAGACACGAAGCAGAAAGTTTAACAGTCAAGGAATTAAAGAAATATAATATAAATAAAATAGATAATATATTGGCAAAGGATGATAAATTGTATATTTTATTTTAATAATAAGAGGAATTGAAAAATGGATATAGAAGAAAGAATGTGTAGGTATCCAGAGTATTTTACAAAACAAGGTAAATACATTTGGGAGAATGGTTTGGAAGGGCAAGTGGAAGATATAATGGAGAAGATTACATGTAGTAGAGAAATGGCAATCGAATATGTTTATTTGATGAATAAAGTATTTAAATAAATTAAATTAATGGTTGACAAACATATATAGTTGTGTTATTATAATCTTGCAAATAGATTTTTCACCTTTATTAAAACCTTGTCGGTGGTATAGGTTAAACCGTCATAGTGGGTATTAGCCAAGTGGTAAGGCATAGGACTTTGACTCCTAGATGCGTTGGTTCAAATCCAACATACCCAGTAAGGAAAGTTAGCTCAGATGGTAGTAGCGTTCGGCTCATAACCGATAGGTCGTAGGTTCGATTCCTACACTTTCCATTTGTAACAAATAAACAAAACATTAATCAAGAAAGGAAACAAAGAAATGGAAGAAAACAAAAACAGAGAAGAAGAAAGAACAGAGCAGGAAACAAAACAGACAAAGGAAGATATTATTATCGAGAAGCTTAATAATATTCAGATTCAGAATGGCATTATAATGTCAACAATAGGGGAGGCAGTATTTATCCTGTTAGATAAAAGAAAGGAACTTAATTTGAACATAGGTCATGTTGCAAGTTTAGATAATTGCATCTCATCTATTTCAACAGCATTAAGAAAGATAGAAATAGATACAGGAATGTGTACAGAGGAAGAGGTAAAACGAAGAGATAAAGAAGCAGGTGATATTTTAGATATGATTTTAGATTTATTAAAATAATGCCTTGACAAAATAAAATAATATGATATACTATTAATAGACAGGAAGCAATGTAGTAGGTGCGAATATAAAGTATCGTTACATTGCTTTTTGTACTATGTAGAGGTAGGTAGAGAACAAAGATGGATATTGATTTAAAAATATCAGATAGGTTTTCATCCTACATCATGGACTGGGATTATGAAAAGTATTTAGTAATTGGCGGCTATGGTAGTGGTAAAAGTCAAGCAACAGCACAGAAGATAGTGTTAAAATTGTTACAAGAAAAGCGTACTTGTTTAGTTGTAAGAAACGTATTTACAACGATAAAGGACTCTTGTTTTGAGATATTAAAACAAATTGTCAGTGATATGGATTTGTTATCATTTAAAGACAAAGATAAAAATAAAATAGTGTTTGTTAAGTCTCCAATGGAGGTACGTTTTCCAAATGGTAGCAGAATCATATTTAGAGGAATGGACAATACAGAGAAGATAAAGTCCATACATGGGGTTTCTATCGTGTGGATGGAAGAATGTTCAGAACTAAATTATAAAGCCTATACAGAGATATTAGGACGTGTTAGACAGCCTAATATGACATTGCATTTTATACTAACGTGTAATCCTGTAGGAAGGGAAAATTGGGTGTATGATTTATTTTTTACACATACAGAAAAGAAGGAAGACAAGATTATTAAGAAGACCGTACAGGATGAAGAAGAGCTATACAGACGTAAGACATTAGTAAACAAAAGGAATGGTGTTTACTACCATCATAGTACAGTTGATGATAACCCATTCTTGCCGCAATCATATATAGACAATCTTGAGGAATTAAAGTATATTGATGAATCATTGTACCAAGTAGCCAGATTTGGTAAGTTTGGAGCAAATGGAACAAAAGTGTTACCGAATTTTACAATCGCTACAAATGCAAAAGAATTTAAGGCAGTTGTACATAGGATTCCATCAAAATTCCATTTCTTTGGTTTTGATTTTGGTTTTGAAACATCATTTAATGCACTTATTTCTTGTTGTGTTGATGATGTAGAAAAGATTTTATATATTTATGATGAAGTATATATGAACAACATAACCGATGATAAGTTTTCCAAAAGGGATGATGTACAAAAAGTGAAAGAGAGGTCTATCGCATTAGATAAACCAATTATATGTGATAGTGCAGAGCCTAAAACAATTCAGTATTATAGACAAGAGGGTTTTTATGTTAAGAAGTGCAAAAAGTACATTGGTAGTAGATTACAGAACACAAAGAAAATAAAGAGGTTTAAAAAGATTGTTTGTTCACCTCGTTGTGTAAACACAATCATAGAGTTAAAAGATTTAGTTTATGCAAAGGATACAAAGGATGAACCAATATATGACCAATTTAATATAGATAGTCATGTTTTATCGTCTTTGTGGTATGCATTAGATAATTATACAGTAGCAGATGTAAAAGAACAAAAAACAAATAGTAGAGCAGGATAATGTTTAATGTGAAATGTGGAAAGGAGAACAGAGAAAATGAACATATTGAGAAGTAAAACAAAACAAGTAAAAGAAGTTAGAGATTTACAGAAACAGAGTTTAGAGAAATTAACAGATGATTACATGGTAGGGTTGTACAATGGGTTAGAAATGTCAACAGCAATTCTGGAAGGAAGAGAGCCAGAATTTTTATCTTGTGTAAAAGAACCATCAGTAATAGAGAGCAATGAAGAACAGAAAAGACGAACAATAACAAGTGGAATAAAAAGGAGGTAATAGGACATGAAAGATGTACAACAAAAAACTTGTTCTGCTGGTGTACAAACTGTGTTTACTATGTCATTAAGACGTAGCCAGTTCTTGGTTAAGAATTTTACGGATAATCAAATTACAGTAAAGCTTTGAGATAATGAATCTTACAGTATAATTGGTGCAGGAAGTTGGGAGCGTGTATTTAATAACATAGAAGATAGAAAAAGTGGGACAAGTGAAGCAACAAACATTGTTAAGGTTACAGCGGTAGAAGAAGGACTCGTTGAAGTTGCAAGTGTTGATTTTTAGGCAGTGTGATAGTATGATTAAAAATAATAGAAATAATGAACAAATATATGGTCGTAATGATATGATAATGTTAGACCAGAATAACAAAATTTATGGTAGTCTTGGACTCGCTGATAAATATGTTATGAGAACAGAAGAGGGAACAAGATTGGTATTAAACAATCCAAAGCAGGGTAGGTTTGGTGATGTATTAACAGAATTTAATATGTATGGACGTAGTGAACAGTTTTCGACAACAGGTGCTCAATTGTTTAACGAAAATATTGAAATAAAAAATAGAGGAGTAACTATAAAAATAAATGGTTCAACTGTTACTTTTAAGGGGACTGTTTCTGATGAATCTAGTTCTAGAGTTAATTTTCAAAAAAAAATAATATTAAAACCTGGGAAATATACAGCTAGTTCCTCAAATAAAAAAATATTTGCTGATTTTTCAGTGAAAAAAGCTAATGATAAAACGATATATAGTAGTCATATAGAGATTGACGGAACGGAAGAAGAAGTAAGGGTTAGAGTACTATTTGGGGAAAGACCATCTGCTAAAGGTGATATTATTAATGAAACAACTAATATTATGGTTAACGAGGGAGACATAGCACTTCCATACGAACCATACACAGGTGGAAAGCCTTCTCCATCACCAGAATATCCACAGGAGATAAAGAGTGTTGTGAATCCTACAGTGAAGGTATCAAACGAAGATGGAACAAAATCCCAAACAGTCACTCTACTGTATACATTGAATGCAATTCCTGTTTCAAGTGGTGGTAACGTCACAATTGACGGTCAGCAGTATATTGCGGATAGAGTTGTTGAAAAAGACGGTGTATTTGGCATCGAAAGAAATACCGCAATAGATGTACCAGCGTTAACTAAAACACTAAAAGAAACATCCGATATGAAAGGAAGATTTTTACAAAATAATGCATTCAAAAAAACTTTTACATCACTTTATGCACCGTTGGTAAATATCGGTTATGGCAAAATATGGGGTATGTCGGGAGGTGTAATTGACAAATGGATATTCGGAGTAAATAAAGTGAGTTTATACATATCACCGCCTAAAGACCTGAATTACACCTCAGAGGATATACTTAATGCTCTAAAAGATTTAGATATAAAAGTTTATGGAGTTTTATTAGTACCGTTTTTCGAGCCTTTTCTGGGGGATATACAAGCTAAATTGCGAGCCCTTGTAACTTATTATCCAGTAACAATTGTTGAGAATAATTATAACACATGGATGAAAGCAACATATAAGTCTACAGAGTCAGTTTAAAGGTGGTGATTGCATGGAATGAACGAAGGATGTAAAGAATTAAGTGAAGAAGAATCAAAGAAGGAGTAGAAATGATATTTAAGAATAGTAAATTATTTGAATTAAAAAGAGTAAAGGATGTACAAGAGCAGAGTTTAAAAGCAGAACATGATGATTATATGATAGGTTTATATAATGGGTTAGAGTTAGCCGTTGCAATTATGGAAAATAGAAAACCTGCATATTTGTCTTGTATAAAAGAACCAGAACAAATTGAGAATATAGAAAAACAAGAAGTAGGGAGAACTTGTTATAATGGTATTATTGTAAGGAAGGAAAGCTGAGTAATTAAACTTGACAAAACATAATATTAAGTTCTCTTGCATATAAGGTCTATAAATTTTTATATATAATAGAGGTGCTTATATGATTGATAGCAGTATTGTTATTGGATATGGTGTAGTAGCATTGACAGCAATAGTTGGTTTGTTTACGGCACTATATAAACCATTAAATGAAAATACAAAACAAATGACAGAACTAATAGTTAAGATGGGAAAGCTCACAGAAGAATTAGAGAAACAAAACAGAGATTTTGAAGAATATAAAAAACATGTTAGTAAATCACAACAAAAACAATGGGATGAAATAAACACACATGGAAAGGAAATCATAGAGTTAAAACATGATTTTGAAATGTGTAGACAAGAAAATGGAAAGGAGAATAAACATAATGTTTAAGAATTGTGTATTTAAACCAGATGTGAATACAATTAAGTGGTGTAAGGCAACAGGAGTTAGAGCAATTAAAACAATGGCACAAACAGCAGTTGGTGTTATTGGTGCAGGAACAGTAATTAGTTCTGTAGATTGGAAGATGGTAGTATCTGCTAGTATTGTAGCAGGTGTTGTGAGTGTTTTAACAAGTATTGCAGGTATTCCAGAAGTAGGTGCTAACGATGAAAACATTTAGAGCAAATGGCGAAGGAATGAAAATTGTAAAAGAGTTTGAAGGATGCCAGTTAAAAGCCTATAGGGATGAAGTAGGAGTCTGGACTATTGGATATGGCATTACAAATTTTGATAAGAGTATTACAGGCAGAACAATCAAAAGCGGTATGAGGATAACAAAAGATACCGCTAACAAATGGCTTTTAGAATCTTTAAGAAAGAAATATTCGCCTTTAGTTAATAGATATGATAACATTTATCATTGGAATCAAAATGAGTTTGAAGCACTTGTTTCGTTTTGTTTTAACATTGGGAGCATTAAAATGTTAACGGCAAATGGAACAAGAACAAAGAAGCAGATTGCAGAGAAAATGTTATCTTATAATAAGGCAGGTGGAAGGGTTTACAGAGGTCTTACAAGACGTAGAAAAGCCGAAAGAGCATTATTCTTAAAGGCAGTAGAACCAACTACCTATAAGGATATATTTCCTGCATTGCCGCCGAGAGGATATTTCCAAATTGGCGATGGATATAAAACATATACAGAATATCCAACACAGATTAAGAGAGTACAAGAACTACTTAATTGGTTAGTAGATGCCAATTTGAAGATTGATGGTAAATATGGAGAAAATACAGCAAAAGCAGAAGAACAAGCACAGAAAATGTTTAAATTAACTGTGAATGGTAAGTTCGGAAATGCAACATTAAACAAAGCAAAGAAATATAAAAAATAGCAATTAGCACCCTTTGGGGTGCTATTGTAGTATATGGATATAAAAGGAGTAATAAAGATGAACATTGA
>ERZ772879.2113-NODE-2113-length-12564-cov-8.872572_pt1 | contig 12564 bp, 9 predicted proteins | sample MGYA00580582_ERZ772879 | MGnify/ENA primary metagenome ERZ772879 (study PRJEB29015, sample SAMEA2737682) | human gut metagenome | biome: human gut; feature: human-associated habitat; material: faeces | place: China | collected 2012 ... | reverse complement strand
GATTCAGAAAGGACTGTGTAATTTATGGATCGTGCAGAATTAAAGGCCCGCGCAAGAGCGCAGCTCGGCGGCGGTATTTTTCAGAATCTCTGGATGATGGGTCTGGCCGTGTGCCTGCTGATCGGCCTGCTGGAGTCGGCTGCCGCCGGGATCATCCCCGGTATCGGCGCGCTGCTCGTGGTCGGCCCGCTGGAATACGGCATGGCGTATATCTTCCTCAAGCAGGAGCGTGACCATCAGCCCGTGCAGCTGGGCGATATGTTCCGCGGCTTTCAGGATGATTTCGGCGGAACGTTCCTCATCGGCCTTATGACGTCGCTGTTCACGGCCCTGTGGTCGCTGCTGTTCGTTATCCCCGGCATTGTCAAGGCCTATTCCTATTCCATGGCGTACTATATCAAGCTCGACCACCCCGATTACGGCTGGAACGCCTGCATCACCGCAAGCCGTCAGATGATGGACGGCCACAAGTGGGAAAAGTTTGTGCTTGACCTGAGCTTCCTCGGCTGGATCATCGTCGGCTCTTTGTGCCTCGGCGTCGGCACGCTCTGGGTCACGCCGTACATGGAAGCGGCAAACGCGCAGTTCTACGAATACGTCCGCACCTGCCCGTCCGTGGCGGAGGGCTGACCGGCGCTGCGCAATATGGCAAAAACGGGACTCCGCTGTCTGCAGAGCCCCGTTCTTTTTTGCATTTTTATCCGTCAGTCCTTGTATTTCAGCGCCCGGATCGCGTTCAGGACGGCGAGGACCATCACGCCGACGTCGGCGAAGATGGCGGCCCACATATTCGCGACGCCGAAGGCGACGAGCGCGAGGCAGCCGAACTTCACGACCAGAGAGAACACAATGTTCTGCCGGACGATGCCGATGCACTTGCGGGAAATTTTGATGGCCTTTGCGATCTGCAGCGGGTCGTCGTCCATGAGGACGATGTCGGCGGCCTCAATGGCAGCATCGGAGCCCATCGCGCCCATTGCAATGCCGATGTCCGCCCGCGTGAGGACCGGGGCGTCGTTGATGCCGTCGCCGACGAAGGCCAGCATATCGTTTTTGCCCTTCGCGGCCAGCAGCTTCTCGACCTCCGCGACCTTGTCGCCCGGCAGAAGCTCACTGCGCACCTCGTCGACGCCAAGCTCGGCGGCTACGCTGTCGGCCACGCGCTTTGCATCGCCCGTCAGCATGACGGTCTTCTGGACGCCCGCGCGCTTGAGCTGCTCGATGGCTTCCTTCGAATGCGGCTTGACGACGTCGGAAATGACGATATGTCCCGCGTACTGGCCGTCAACGGCCATGTGGATGATCGTGCCGGTGCTGTGGCAGTCGCAGTATGGAACGCCCAGCTTTTTCATCAGCTTGCTGTTGCCTGCGGCGACCGCGTGCCCGTCGACCGTGGCGGTGATGCCGTGGCCGCTGAGCTCTTCGATGTCCGTCACGCGGGAGCGGTCAAGCTCCACGCCGCAGGCCTTTTGCAAGCTCCTGCTGATGGGGTGCGAGGATGCGCACTCGGCGAGTGCCGCGTATTCAAGCAGCTTGCGGTCCTCCATCGGGCTGTGGTGCACGCCCGTGACCTCGAACACGCCCTGCGTGAGCGTGCCGGTCTTGTCGAAGACGACGATCTTGGTTTTCGACAGAGCCTCCAAGTAATTCGAGCCCTTGATGAGAATGCCCTCGTGTCCTGCGCCGCCGAGGCCCGCGAAGAAGCTGAGCGGGATGCTGATGACCAGCGCGCAGGGACACGAAATGACAAGGAACGTGAGCGCGCGGTAGACCCACACGCCCCACGAGGCGGCGTTGCCCATCAAAAGATTGATGACCGGGGGCAAAATGGCCAGCGCCAGCGCGCTGTAGCACACGGCGGGAGTATAGACGCGGGCAAACCGGGAGATGAACGCTTCGGAGCGGGATTTGTGCGAGCTGGAGTTTTCCATCAGCTCCAAAATCTTCGAGACGGTGGACTCGCCGAAGGCCTTCGTGGTCTTGACCTTCAAAACGCCCGTCATGTTGATGCAGCCGCTGATGACCTCGTCGCCGGTCATCACGTCGCGCGGGAGGCTCTCGCCCGTCAGCGCCGCGGTGTTGAGCGTGGACGCGCCCTCGACGATCTCGCCGTCGATAGGAATTTTCTCGCCCGGCTGGACGGTGATGACCGTGCCGACGGCCACGTCGTCGGGGTCGACCTGCTCGAGCTTGCCGTCGCGCTCGATGTTGGCGTAGTCGGGACGGATGTCCATCAGCGCCGTGATGTTGCGGCGGGACTTGCCGACGGCGTAGCTCTGGAACAGCTCACCGATCTGGTAGAAGAGCATGACCGCCACGGCCTCGGCATAGTCGCCGCTCTTTTCATAGATGGCGAGCGCGATGGCGCCGATCGTGGCGACCGCCATCAGGAAGTTTTCGTCGAACACCTGATGGTTGCAGATGCCCTTCCATGCCTTGCGCAGAATGTCGTAGCCGATGGTGACATAGGCGGCGAAGTAGAGCGCGGTGGAGACGAGCATCGGCATGGGAATGAATTTCGCGGCGAGGAACAGCACCGCCGCGATCAGGATGCGGTAAAGCATCTTTTTTTGCTTTTTCGTCATAAAGATGACCTCCTTGAAGGGGGAGAATTTGAATTTTGCCTAAGAAAGCGCCCCGGTGCGTTCGTCCGGGGCGTGAGAGGGAGAAGCTCTCTTACAGATAGATCTCGCAGTCGTCCTCGACCTTCTTGCAATTCTTGAGGACGGCCTTCATCACGGCCTTGGGGTCCTGACCCTCGGCGAACTCGACGGTCATCTTCTGGGTCATGAAGTTCACGACAGCGTCGGCAACGCCCTCGGTCTTCTTGGTGGCTTCTTCCATAAGGTTGGCGCAGTTGGCGCAGTCGACTTCGATCTGATAGGTCTTTTTCATGGTATGTTTCTCCTTTTCGGCACAAAATATTTAACGATTAAGTGCTTGTTTAATCTTGATGACCGTACTATAATGTCCGCAAAGGCAAAAGTCAAGGGCTGCACGCATGTCTCTTCCGTTCGGGCGAAACAAACTTCCAAACGGGATACGGACGCGCCCGCAGGACCCAAAAAGAAAGGTGGAACAACGATGAGCGAAGTGCATTTACCCCACCAGCACAGCGACGAGGGCACGATGCGGGAGCTGCAGGAATCGGTGGAGACGATTGGCAGCTTCCAGACCGTGGCGGACGTGTTCAAGCAGCTCTCCGACAGCAGCCGCGTGCGCATTTTCTGGCTGCTGTGCCACTGCGAGGAGTGCGTCATCGACCTCTCCGCGATGGTCGGTATGAGCTCGCCCGCGGTGTCGCACCATTTGAGGCAGCTGCGTGAGAGCGGACTTCTCGTCTCGCGCCGCGTGGGGAAGGAGGTCTACTACCGCGCGTCGGACAGCGAGCAGGCGCAGCTATTGCACCGCATGATCGAGCGCACGATGGAGATTTCCTGTCCCGAGGAGGAGAGCAAGGCCGCCACCGGCGCGCCGCACCTGCCCCCGCTCGACGCCGAGGTGTACGAGGGCGGCGGCACGAGTGAGCAGATCGAGACCATCCGTGCCGTGCACGACTATCTGACGCAGCACCTTTCAAGCCGCGTGACGATCGACGAGCTGTCGCGCCGCTTTTTGATGAACCCCTCGACGATGAAGGCGCTCTTCAAGTCCGTCTACGGCAGCTCGCTCGCCTCGCACATTCGCGAGCACCGCATGCAGCACGCGGCAAAGCTGCTGCTCGAGGGCGACGAGAACGTCGCACAGGTCGCGCGCGCCGTCGGCTACGAGAGCCAGAGCAAGTTTTCCACCGAATTCCACAAGGCCTTCGGCGTCCTGCCGACGGAGTACCGGAGATCGCAGAAAAAGTAGTTAGATAAGCGCGAACGTCCCCGCTTCCCACGGAGTTTCGCGGAAGCCGACGCGCCAGTCGATGTGGTCGACTATCTCAAAGTGCAGCGACGAGCACGCGGTGTGGAGCTTCCCCTGCGCCGCTTCGCCCACGACGATGGCGACCGGCCCGTCCGCGCCGCCGATGATGCCGAAGCAGAAGTCGTTCTGCGCCTCGGGCGCAAAGAAAGCGGTCTCACGTCTGACCTGGCGCGGGCGGTCGCCCTCGGCGCAGTCCTCGACGAAGATCGAGTGTTCCGGCGGCTCGGGCGTGAGCGTGTAGCTCATGACCGTGAAGTGCGTCGGATAGTCGAACCGCGGGTCGAGATTCATCCGCTCGCGCGGCAGTTCCTGCGGCTCGACCTCCTGTACGGCGAGCGTATACTCTGTGCCGCGGTAGGAGAAGGCAAACGTATCGCCCGCCTTGTCCGCGCGGAAACGCGGGCCGGGGACGCGCACCTCGTCCGCCGTCATCGTGACGGCGAGCGACTTGAGCTTCGGCGCGCGCTTCGTGACGAACGGGAATGCCGCGCGGCGGATGCTCCAGCCATACGCGCGGTCAAGGCCGTAGTGCGCCATGGCGGGCTCTGCGTCGGCGCAGAAGCCGGGCTGCTCCGGCAGGAAAATGACGCCGCAGCCGTGGCTCGGGCGGAGCTTCGCACCGTTCAAGGTGAGGCTGGGGGTAAAACCGAGGCTGAGCGGGTGCTCGCGCTCCATCTGTTCGCGTTCGTCGCGCGAGAAGTCGATGGACTCGTCGCTTTCGGGATCGATCCCCCACTTTTCCATAAAGCCGCGCAGCGCGGAAGCCTCCGTGCGCATACAAAAATCAACGACAATGCCCTTTGAACAAACGTAAACCGACGGCACGAACCAGTCGCGCCCCGCCCACAAAAACCACTTTTGTACAGGCACTTCCCTGCCCGCGCGCTCGCGCCCGTGGTGGCCCCAAAAGCTGCCGTCAAAGTAGACCTTCCAGTCCGCTTTCTGTTCGGGCGCGTCGGGATTCATTTCGGGGTCGTAGAAGTCCTCGGTGAATTTGAGCTTGCTGAGATCGAACTCCGCTTGCAGCTCGCGCAGGTATTGCCACGGCCGCTCCATCGGCGTGAGGGAAAAGACTGTGGTGATCTGCGAGAGCACCGCCTTCTGCTCGTCCGTCGGCGGATTCTCGGAAAGGAAGGCGTCGAATTGCGCCTCGTCCCACTGCCACGCCTGCTCGAGCGCCGCGCTGTCGCCGGTCGCGAGCAGCAGGCGCAGAAAATCGCTGAAATCGCGCGCGATGACGTGCACGCAGTCCTTGCCACCGTTCATCGGGCTCACGGCGAAGACCGTTTCGCCAAAACCGCGGACAAAGCAGAAGTGGATGCCGTCCACGCCCGCCCAGCCGAAGATAGAAGCGCCCTTGGGCGTGCAGAAATAGGGATCGTTGTCCTCCCGCCGCATCACGCTGAGAGACGATAAGTCAAGATGCTTGCGCAGAAATTTCTGATAAAACGCCGCCATGGAAAGCCCTCCTTTGGAGTTCAGGTTTTCCATAGCATACCATATGGGTGCGGAAAAGTCACCGGAATTGCGAAAGCTGTGGATTTTTTCGCACCGGAAAGCTGCGCGCGGCCTTGCCACGTTCTCGCGAACATGATATACTATATTGCTAAACTATCGAGATTCGGGAGGAAACATCCCTTGGAACGCAAAGAAGTCATCGTCAGCGAGCAGGAGCTCGCGCGTCAGAAGGAATTTACGCGCAAGATGCGCGAGATGAACGACCGCCGCACCCGCACGCCGCTCGCGCTGGTCGACACGTTCGGCTGCCAGCAGAACGTGGCAGACGGCGAGGTGCTCATGGGCATGCTGCGCGAGATGGGCTACGAGCTCACGCGCGACGAAAATCAGGCCGACGTCATCCTGCTCAACACCTGCGCCATCCGCGAGCACGCGGAAAAGCGCGTTTACGGCCACTTGGGCCGCCTCAGCCACACGAAGGCCGCAAAGCCCGATCAGATCATCTGCCTCTGCGGCTGCATGGCGCAGCAGAAGGTCGTGGCCGACAAGGTAAAAAATTCCTACCATCACGTCGACCTTGTGCTCGGCCCCCAGGCCGAATGGCGCCTTCCCGAGCTGCTGCACGAGGTATACACGAAGAATAAGCGCGTTTTCTCCATCGAGAACGAGCACGGCCGCATCGCCGAGGATCTCCCCATCGTGCGCGAGGGCGGCGTGCGCGCGTGGGTGAGCATCATGTACGGGTGCAATAACTTCTGCTCGTACTGCATCGTGCCCTACGTCCGCGGCCGCGAGCGCAGCCGCGAGCCGGAGAAGATCATCGAGGAATGCCGCGGCCTCATCGCCGAGGGCTACAAGGAGATCACCCTCCTCGGCCAGAACGTGAACAGCTACGGCAAGGACTTGGGTACCGATTACGACTTTGCAGACCTGCTCGCCGCCATCAACGCCATTCCCGGCGACTATTGGCTCCGCTTTATGTCGAGCCAGCCGAAGGACGCGACCAACAAACTTTTCGACACGATGGCACGCTGCGAGCACGTTGCAAAGCAGCTCCACCTCCCCGTCCAGTCCGGGTGCGACCGCGTTCTGAAGGCGATGAACCGCCCCTATACGCGCGCAAAGTACGAGGAAATGATCGCCTACGCGCGAAGCGTCATGCCAGGCATGGTGCTCACGAGCGACGTCATCATCGGCTTCCCGGGAGAGACCGAGGACGAAGCGATGCAGACTGTCGATCTTGTAGAAAAGACGCAGTTCGACGCGCTCTTCACCTTTATTTTCTCCCCGCGTCCCGGCACGCCGGCGGCGAAGATGGACGACCCCGTCTCGCGCGAGGAAAAGCAGGTCTGGTTTGAAAAGCTCGTCGACGCGCAGAACGCCATCAGCGCGAAAAAGCACGCAGCCTACATCGGCAGGACGGTCAAGGTGCTGGTCGACGGCGAGAGCGATGACGAGGCCTTCCCCCTCGCCGCGCGCACGGAGGGCAACCGCCTCGTGCGCATGAAGGGCGAAAGAGCCCTGATCGGCACATTTGCCAAAGCGAAGATCACCGACAGCAACACCTGGGCGCTCTACGGCGAAGCGGTAGAGGAATAAAGAAAAGGGGGCTTTTTGATGAAAGTCGTCATTTTGATGGAAAACAGCACGTGCAGAGACACCGTCGCCTGCGCGCACGGCCTGTCGATGTATATTGAGACCGACAAGCACAAAATTCTTTTCGACATGGGACCCGACGCGCAGTTTATCGACAATGCCAAGGCGCTCGGCGTCGATTTGACGCAGGTCGACATCGCCTTTTTGTCCCACGCGCACAACGACCACTGCGGCGGCCTCGAAGCGTTCTTGAAGCTGAACGACCGCGCCAAGGTCTATATGCAGAAGGCCGTCTGGGGCCAGTACTACGTCGTCACGCCCAGCAAGTGCGCTTACATCGGCATGGACGCGGTGCTCAAGAATTACGAGGACCGCTTCGTTCTCTGCGATGGCGTGCAGAAGCTTGACGAAGAACTGACGGTTTTCTCCACCGTTCCGGGCCGCGAGCTGTGGAGCGGCGCGAACGACACGCTGCGCGAGAAGATCGGTGAGGACTATCCGCGCGACACGTTCCGCCACGAGCAGGATCTATTGGTCACGGAAAACGGCAAGACCGCGCTGTTCGCGGGCTGCGCGCACTGCGGCATCGTGAATATCCTGAAAAGCGCCGAGGACGTGCTCGGCAGAGCGCCCGACGCGGTGTTTGCGGGCTTCCACCTCTATAACCCCTCGCTCGGCAAGAGCGAGCCGGACGAGCTGGTCGACGCCGTGGGCGAAAAGCTGCGCGGCGACAAGGTCGCGCACTACTTCACGGGCCACTGCACGGGCAAGGAAGCCTATGAAAGATTGAAACGTAAGCTCGGCGACCGCCTCGGCGAAATGCCCGCGGGCTCCGACTTTACCGTGTAAATTTTAGATTTTAGAGAGAAAGAAAGCGAGGACGAATCATGGCCGAGATCACGCCGATGATGAAGCAGTATTTGGAGATCAAGGAACAGAATAAGGATTCGATCCTCTTTTTCCGCTTGGGCGACTTCTACGAGATGTTCAACGAGGATGCTCAGCTCGCCTCGCGCGAGCTCGATTTGACGCTGACGACCCGCGACCGCGGCAAGGCGGCGGAGGATCAGACGCCGATGTGCGGCATTCCCTATCATTCGAGCGACGCCTACATCGCGCGCCTGATCGCCAAGGGCTACAAGGTCGCCATCTGCGAGCAGACCGAGGACCCTGCGCTCGCCAAGGGCCTTGTCAAGCGCGATATCATCCGCGTCATCACGCCCGGCACGGTCATCGACAGCGCATGCCTCGACGACCGGCGCGGCAACTTCCTCTGCGGCATCTTTTTGGACGGGCAGAACGCCGGCGCGGCCTTCTGCGACATGACGACCGGCCACACGCACGTGACCGCCTTTTCGGGCGACGACCGCGCAGAACACCTGTATAACGAGTTATCCCGTTTCTCCCCCGCCGAGGCGGTGCTGAGCGCGGGTGCTTACGACAACGGTGAGCTGGTCGAATACCTTCGCGATAAGCTGTCCTGCGCGGTCGAGCGCGGCGAGAACCGCTTTGAGCTCAAAGCGTGCGAAAAAGCCATCCGCGCGCAGTTTGGCGAGGAGCGCTTTGCAAGCCTTCCGCGCAACAACCCCGCGGCGTCGCTCGCGCTGGGCGCGCTGCTCTCGTATCTGCACGAGACGCAGAAGACCGATCTTTCCTACATCAAGGATTTAGAATACTACGAGCAGGGCCGCTTCATGGAGCTTGACCTCTCCGCGCGGCGCAATCTGGAGCTGACCGAGACCATCCGCGCCAAGGAAAAGCGCGGGAGCCTCCTCTGGGTGCTCGACAAGACGAAGACCGCCATGGGCGCGCGCAATCTGCGCGCGTGGCTGACGCGCCCGCTGCGCGATGTTGCGGCCATCGAGCGCCGCCTCGGCGCGGTCGAGGCGCTGACGAAGAACACCGTCGCGCGCGAAGAGCTGATTCTATCGCTCTCCGGCATCAGCGACATGGAGCGCCTCATCGGCCGCATTGCCTACGGCACGGCGGGCGGGCGCGACTTTGCGTCGCTGCGCAACTCCATCGAGCGCATCACGGAGGTCAAAGCCCAGCTTACGGCGTTCACGACGGGCAGGCTGCATGAGTTAGACAACGAGCTCGACACGCTCACCGACGTGGCGCAGAGCATCCGCGACACGCTCATCGACGAGCCGCCGTTTTCCGTGCGTGAGGGCGGCTTCATCCGCAAGGGCTACAATGCCGAGGTCGACCGCCTGCACGAGATTTTGTCGGGCGGCAAGGGGCTTCTCGCCGACATCGAGACGCGCGAGAAGGAAAAGACCGGCATCCGCACGCTGAAGATCGGCTACAACAAGGTCTTCGGCTACTATATCGAGGTCTCGAATTCGTTCAAGGACCTCGTCCCCGACACTTACATCCGCAAGCAGACGCTCGTGAACGGCGAGCGCTACATCACCGAGGAACTTAAAAACCTTGAGCAGGAGATTCTGACCGCGGGAGATCGCGACAAGGCGCTCGAATTTGAAATTTTCACCGCCCTGCGCGAATCCGTCACCGCTGAGAGCGTGCGCATTCAGCGCGCGGCGGGGCTCATCGCCGAGCTCGACACGCTCTGCTCGCTCGCGTCCGTCGCGGTGAACAACAACTATTGCCGTCCGAGCGTGGACGACAGCGGCGTCATCGAAATTCACGACGGCCGCCACCCCGTCGTCGAGCGCGTGCTCAAGGACGCGCTCTTCGTCCCGAACGACACCTATATGGGCGAGCGCGAGGACCGCGCCGCCATCATCACCGGCCCCAACATGGCCGGTAAGTCGACCTACATGCGTCAGGTCGCGCTCATCACGCTCATGGCGCAGATCGGCTCGTTCGTGCCCGCCAAGAGCGCGCGCATCGGCGTGGTCGACCGCGTCTTCACGCGCATCGGCGCGAGCGACGACTTAGCCGGCGGCCAGTCGACCTTCATGGTCGAGATGACCGAGGTGAGCGAGATTTTGCATCAGGCGACGCCACGCTCGCTGCTCATTCTCGACGAGATCGGCCGCGGTACGTCGACGTTCGACGGCATGAGCATCGCCCGCGCGGTGCTCGAATTCTGCGCCGACCCGAAACGCTTAGGTGCCAAGACGCTGTTCGCCACGCACTATCACGAGCTCACGGAGCTTGAGGGCGTGCTCCCCGGCGTGAAGAATTACAGCATTTCCATCAAAAAGCGCGGCGACGAGCTCATCTTCCTGCGCAAGATCGTCCCCGGCGGGGCAGACCGCAGCTACGGCATCGAGGTCGCAAAGTTAGCGGGCCTACCCAACGAGGTCGTCAAGCGCGCGAACGTCATCTTAAAAGAGCTGGAGCAGGGCGGCGCGTATCAGGCAAAGCCCCGCGAGGAGACCGAGCAGGTCAGTCTCGACGCGATCGGCGAGGCTGAGGTGCTCGCGGCCATCCGCCGCGCCCAGCCGGACACGATGTCCCCCATCGAGGCGATGCAGCTCCTCTACGAGCTCAAGCAGAAGCTTTCGTAATTTCCCCGGAAAAGAGGTCTCCCCATGGCAAAAAAGAAAACCGCCTCCGGCGGCATGAACCGCACCGAGCGCGTCGCCGGAACGATCTTCTTCCTGGTCTATCTTCTGGTGATGCCGCTTTTGGCAACAAGAATATTCGACCTTCTGGAGGTCGTGCTCGACACCACCATCAACGATTCCCTGCGCAATGTGCTCTATTACTACACGCTCTTCGCCGTCACGGTGCTGCTGTTCCACTCGTATCTGGCGCACACATCGGGCCGGTTTTTAGACGACCTGAACCGCTCGCTTTCGACGATGCTGCTGGGCCTTCTCGTTTTCTACGGCGCGAACGAACTTTTGTTCCGCGTGTGCAACGTGCTTTTTAACAGCCGCACGAACTTAAACGACATGACCATCGCCGCGCAGGTGGCCTCCGCCCCGCGCATGACGGCGCTGATCGTCGTGCTGCTCGCGCCGTTTGTGGAGGAGGTGCTCTTCCGCGGCCTCGTGTTCGGGTGTCTCAAAGAAAAGAGCAGAATATTCGCCTATATCCTCTCCTGCGCGCTGTTCGCGTTTTTACACGTGTGGACGGCGGCGGTGTCCAACTGGGACTTAGGCTATCTCATTTTGATGCTGCAATACCTTGTGCCCGGCCTTGTGTTCGCCTGGGCGTATGAGCATTCGGGCACGCTGTGGACGTCGATCCTGCTCCACATGCTCGTCAATGCCCTTTCCCTTTTCACCATCGCTTCCTAAAAGGAGGAAATCAATGCCCCATATTCAGCAATTATCGCCGCATGTCGCCGACCTCATCGCCGCGGGCGAGGTGGTCGAGCGCCCTGCGAGCGTTGTCAAGGAGCTGCTGGAAAACGCCATTGACGCCGGCGCGCAGAGCGTGACGGTGGAGATGAAAAACGGCGGCATGACCTATCTTCGCGTCAGCGATGACGGCTGCGGCATCGCGCCAAGCGAGCTGCCGACGGCTTTTCTGCGCCACGCGACGAGCAAGCTGCGCACGGCGGAGGATTTGGCCGCCATCGGCACGCTGGGCTTCCGCGGCGAGGCGCTCGCGGCGATCTCTTCCGTTTCTCGGCTCGACATTTTCTCGCGCGAGCGCGGCGCGCTCAGCGGAGCAAAGCTCCACCTGGAGGGCGGCGTCCCCGGCACGGTCGAGGATGCGGGCTGCCCCGAAGGCACGAGCATCATCGTGCGCGACCTCTTCTACAACACGCCCGCGCGCTTAAAGTTTATGAAGCGCGACAGCGCGGAGGCCACGGCCATCGCGGGCCTTGTCGCCCACCTTGCGCTCTCGCATCCGGAGGTGTCGTTCAAGCTCATCAAGGACGGCACGCAGACGCTTTTGACCCCCGGCGACGGCGCGCTGCGCTCCGCCATTTACGCCTCTCTCGGGCGTGAGTTCACGCTCTCGCTCCTTGAGGTCAAGGGCGCGGACGGCGACATGGGCGTCACGGGCTTTGTGACCTCGCCCATCGCCTCGCGCGGCACGCGCGGCATGCAGACGTTTTTCGTCAACGGGCGGCTCGTCAAATCCCAGCTTCTCACCGCCGCGCTCGAAGAAGCGTACTCCAACCGCATGATGAAGGGCAAGTTCCCCGGCTGCGTGCTGCTCGTCGAGCTGCCGCGCGACATGGTGGATGTGAACGTCCACCCTGCCAAGACCATCGTGAAGTTCGTGGGCGAAAAGCGCGTGTTTGATCTCGTTTACCACGCGGTCATGGCCGCGCTCGACAAGCGCGAAGAGGCCGAGCGCCCCCAGCCAAAGCCCGCGTCTCAAGTACAGAATCCGCGCGGAGATTTCTTCGCCAACATGACCTCGCAGCAGTACCGCGAGAGCCGGAAGACGGCGGAAAAGCCTGCTTATACGCCTGCCGGTGCGCGTCCCGTATCCGCGCCGCAAAGCGCGCCGGTGAAGCCCTCGCCCGCCCCGCAGTGGCAGACGAGAGTGCCCGCCATCGACACGCAGAGCGGCGGCAAAGCGGCGCTTTCCGACTATGTGCGCCATGAAACGCCCGCGTCCGCGCCAGTACTGTCAGCACAGCAGTCACAGCCTGTGGAAAAGTCTGTCCATTCTGTGGAAAACCATGACGACGAGGTCGTCACGCTGCCGATGCCGGAG
>ERZ772879.2091-NODE-2091-length-12671-cov-12.789394_pt1 | contig 12671 bp, 14 predicted proteins | sample MGYA00580582_ERZ772879 | MGnify/ENA primary metagenome ERZ772879 (study PRJEB29015, sample SAMEA2737682) | human gut metagenome | biome: human gut; feature: human-associated habitat; material: faeces | place: China | collected 2012 ... | reverse complement strand
GAATGGATTTTTCGTCAGATGCAAATGCAAATTTCGAAGGTTTACTGGCGGTAAAACGAGGAATTTGCATGCCGCAGATGGTGGAAAAGACATCACCAGCCGCGCCGCCGAATTGTTCGGTGGTGCCTTAATTAAAGCGATAAAAATAAATTGTTGTCGAAGACTGCATCAACGTCGTGGTAACAAGTGTAGCGTAAGTATAGTCATAGTATTTCATATCGGCATTTTGCTTTGACGCATTCGTATAATGTTTCACCGAGATGGGACAAGAATAATGCAAACTCACTTGCACTCGCTTGCCATTCTCCATAATCTGCGAGGTAGAAGATTGATACTGTGCAGTCGTAGTACTGCTAATGCCGCCCTTGTAGGGGGAAAAAGTAGCCTTTTGCACGCTGGCAGATTCCGGATAGTAGGTTCTGCCATCGCTTGTCGTATAATAGCAGCGCCCCACAACTGTCCAGCAGCCTACCGGAACACTTTCGTATTTCGTTGCGTTCGCATCAGTGTCGTAAACAAGCATGGATACGTATGTGGTTGCATACCCGTTTTTATCCATCGAGTTGTTCGCCGCGCTTGCCGTTCCGCAGAACAGCGTCATCAAAGAAACGAGTACCAAGAGGTACGCCAGAATCTTCTTCATGTAGCTTCCTTCCTTTCATGTCGGTCGTAAAGAAAACGTTGCCTTCGTTATGCCGCCCAATCCTCCCCTCGTAAGAGGCATAACTTTGATGGTGCCAATGGCATTTTATTGACCGCAAGCATCATTTCACTTGTAGTATAGCGTAACGCTTGATATATGTCAAGTGCTTCAGCTTGTAAATTTGCGAAAATCATCCAGCGTTTCCGAAAATGGTTTTCGTTCTGCCCGCGACACGCAAAAACGCCTGCCCCCTCACGCATCGTCAGGAAGCAGGCGTTTGCAATTGCTCGCTTATACTATTTCCAGATAAGAATGCGCCACAATGCGCCGCGAACTTTGCATTTTGGCTAACACGAATGAAACACCTCGCAGCAGCGCAATTTTTCTGCCGTTCACGTCGCTCTGCCGCGTCTTGTCCCCCAATCCTTCCGCGGAGGATCAAAAAGACTGCCCGCTCCGCGCAGACAGTCTTTCTTCTATTCGCCGTCAGTTCCCTATCAGTAATGGCACTCCGCCATCTGAATCCTCACATACATCAGCACATTCGCCAGAAACTCGCAGCTCGTCGGGCGCGGCTCGTGCGGCGCGGGACTCCGCCCCATCAACGCGCAGTACACAGGTATGTTCTGCTCCTGCCAGGTCTGGTTGACCGCCGTGCGAATCGCCTGATCCACCCCGATGGGCGTGGTGTTGCACTGCTTCGCGACCACCGGGTACACCTCGCCCGTCACCATTCGCGTCTCAAACGGGCGATTCACCAGCAGCAGCAGCGTTTCCACCAGATAGTTGAACCCCGACAGCCGCGCCGGAACACCCAGACACCGCAGCAGGCTGGCGATATACCACCGCATCGGCGTACCCGGCCTCGGCACAGGCAGCGGCGGCAGTTGATTTTCGGGCGGGCGAGGGGCAAGCTGAGCGTTGGTGGACATCTGGACGAGCGGAATCGCCTGCTGTAGGGGAAAGCCCTGTAAATCAGAAGCCACGATGTAGTACGTCGGCGCGACGTTCACGGGCACGCTTGCCTCACTGCGGCTCTTCACGATTCGGTAGGGTTTGGTATCAAAAGCAGGGTATTTCGCATCATCCACAGGAAAAACCTCCTTAGCAAAGCGTCAGTGTCAGAAAATGGTTATTATAATCAATACACGATACCCTTCACGCATACCATGATTGAAAAACGGCCTTCCAGCGCTGCATCCTGACGCCTAAACTGCACCACTGGAAGTTCTCGTATGCCTATTTTAGCACGTTTTGCAGAAAAAGAAAAGTAGTACATGTTATTTTTCGACACATTCCGCACAAAAATACAGAGAAAACACAAAAAAAGTTGCAATTTACAAAAACATTACATAAGCATGCATAGCATGGGAATATTACACGTTGGATAAATTACAGGTGGAATCAGCCGCATCAAAAAACCGACTTCCTCTTTCGGCTTTCCCGCACTTCTGCCGTCTGCTCATCGGAATTTCCACTCCTTCCGCCGTGAGATGCAGGCGTATTATCGCGCGAAGATTTTTCAAAAGAAAGCGGCTCTGCCGACTTTCTTTCCGAAAATCAGCAGAGCCGCCGAGATATGCAATTTCCTTTATTCCGCCAGCTGCACAATCGCGCCAAGCAGCCCCGGCCCGGTGTGAATCGCCAGTGCGGGACTGACCGGACTGATGAAGCTCGATACCACGTCGAGCCGCTCCATCAGGCGGTCGCGGAGTTTCACGGCATCGTCATACGCCGCGCCATGCACCACCGCCAGACGCACCTTGTGACCCTGATAGCGGCGGATGATCTCGTCCACCATCGCCGTCAGCGCGTTGGAGAAGCCGCGCGCCTTGCACAGCGTGTTGTAGACACCTTCGTCGTTCACATAGATGACCGGCTTGATTTGCAGCAGCGAGCCGATTGCGCCCTCAACGCGCCCGATGCGCCCGCCCTTGCGCAGGAACTCGAGCGTGCGGATGACGAACGCGCCCAGCTGATGTTCGCGGCGTTTCTCCAGCAGCGCGATGGTATCCTCCACCGACATGCCGTTTTGCAGCGATTCCGCCGCTTCCAGCACCAGCAGCCCCAGACCGCAGGAGAGCGTTTTGGAGTCGAAAACATGAATTTTCATGTCCTCAAAGTCCTCCGCAAGCAGGGAGACCATGTTGAACGTTCCGGACAGGCTGCCGCTGATGGACAGGTGCAGGATGCTCGTTGCGCCCTCGTCGTGCAGGGTGCGGTAAAGGTTGCTGACATCCTCCGGCAGCGGCAGGGATGTTTTCGGCACTTCCCGCTGAAGCAAATCATAAAGCTGCTCCTGCGTGATTTCGAGCCGGTCGCGGAACTCTCCCTGACTGGTCGCTACACGCAGCGCAACTGTGCGAATATCATATTGACTGAGCTGTTCATCCGACAGATCGCAGGACGTATCCGTCACCAATGCAACCCGTTCGTTTCCAATCTGGAACACGGAATATCAGCCTCCTTCCGTCTGCCGTTATTATACCACAGCTTTGCGCTTTCATCAAGCGAAGCAATCTTGTTTTTCAATTCGGTAACACTTTATCGTTGCAGGGAGAATCGCCACTTTTGAGGCTTCAAGCAAAACGGCTTACGCTTCCTCAATCGTGCAGCCGCCGATGAACTCACGCAGCAGGCTCAGCGGGGGGATTTCCGCCAGCACGCCCTCGTCAATATCCGGGAAGTAGTTCAGCGTCTTAATCAGCCGGCGCGCAGCCAGATAGTTCTCATTCTCCGGCGGAATCGCCTTCAAGAGGTCGTAGGCATAGTGGCGCAGTACAGGCAGCTCGTAGTGCAGGGCGGTGTTGAACATGCGGTCGGCGTTCTCCTGGTAGGGGAAAATCCACGTTTCTTCGCCGTGGCGGACGCTGGGCCACATCGAAAGCGTGTTGTTCGGCGGCGTCGCGCGGAACTGCATGTCACGCACGATGCGGCGCAGCAGGCGGACATCCGTCGTGCGGATGCGGTTGTGGTCGTCAAGGTTCAGGCATGTCAGGGCGCTGACGAACACGCGGTAGATGGCTTCCGTGTGCAGCCCCTCGGACAGCGCCGGATTCAGCCCGTGGATGCCCTCGATAACCATCACTTGCCCTTCCCGCAGGCGAACTGGCGTGCCGCCCGGATTGCGCTTGCCGAGTTTGAAGGAGAACGTTGGCAGCAGGACCTCGCGCCCATCCAGCAATTCCGCCAAATGCTGGCGGAAGAGCGGCACATCCAGCGTGCTGATGGCTTCGAGGTCGAGCGTGCCGTCCTCTTGCAGCGGGATGCTGTCGCGGTCAAGATAGTAGTTATCCAGCGAAATCACCAGCGGCTGAAGCCCGATGACGTTCAGGTGGAGTGCCAATCGCTGAGCGAACGTCGTTTTGCCGGACGAAGACGGCCCGGCAACCAGCACGATTTTCTTGTGCTGGATGGCAATATCCGCCGCAATGTCGGCAATCGCCTTGTCGTGCAGCGCTTCATTCAGGCGGATGAAGTGGCGGAAGCGGTGTCCCTCCATCATCTCCGCGACGTCGGCGGCGTTGTTGACGCCCAGCAGCGCGCACCACCTCGTCGATTGGTCAAACACTGCCAGATGCCCCGCGCGATGCACATACGGCGCAGCTTTCTCTGGGTGATTGGCTGCCGGCAGACGCAGGACGATGCCGCGGTCGGGCAGCCAAGTGAGTTCAAAGACCTGCGTCATGCCCGTGCGCGTCGCCATTGCGCCGTAGAAATATTCCCACATACCGTCCAGCCCGTACATATGGAAGAACGGCGTTGTTCGGCGGGAGAGCAGCGCGACTTTATCCGCCTGTCCCTGCGCGTCGAAGTAGGCAATGGCGTCGTCGAGCGTCCATTCTTTCTTCTCAAATGGCAGATTCTGCGCCGCGAGAGCGTGCATCTGCCGGGCGATGGCGCGCGTCTCCTCCTCCGTGATGGCGTGACCGGGCATTCGCAGCAGCACGCCCCCGCTGACGCTATACTCAATGCGGACGCGCTGACCGGGCAGGACGCGGTTCGTCGCCGCAAGCAGAAGGAAGCGCACCGAGCGCTCATAGATACGCCGACCTTCCTCCGTGTGCATGGTGAGCAAGTGAAGCAGCCCCGGTTGGGTGACGGGCGCGTTCATTTCCAGCACACGTCCACCCTGCTGGACGGCCAGCACGCCTTCGCGGCTGACACCGAGCTTTATCAGGCACTGTTCAACGGTCATGCCCTGTTCGAGTTCCATTTTCTTATCTTCACAAGCAATCAACATTCTTTGATTCACCTCATTTCACCAGAGGCGCTGCCTCTGGACTCCGCAAGGGACTTCGTCCCTTGACCCTTTCGCGCGATTCAGTTGATGACACTTTCTTACTACTCTCGCGTGTTTGTGCAGGGGTTTCGCCTCTGCGGAGGCGACCAAAGGGCTTTCCGTTCGCCCTTTGGAAACCTTCGGTGCACTCCCATGTTACTTGATTTTTATTGGAAGTTTTTTAGTTAGTGTACCTTTCGTTCTTCCAAGTAACAATACAATTCAAGCAACATGGGAGGTGACGGCCGAAGGAGTCAAGTGGGCGACCGGAAAGCCCCCTTGCGCGCCCGCAGGCGCGTCACCCTGCAACAAAAATATACAAGCCGCTTATACCCCCCCAAAGAGGGGTCGCGGGGAATCTTCACCGCGAATAAATCCCCGTGAGGATTTCCCGAATGTACGCCTCCCGGTGCGGGAGGTGCGCATCCCTGCGTGCAACCTCTGCCGCGGCTTCATTATCATATGGCACAGAAATCACCGACATCAGCAGAACGCCCGGTTCACGCGAGCCAAAATCCCCCTCGACAATCACCGCGTGGGCTTTCGGGACGCCCATGCTGTTGCCGACGCTGCCCGTGTTGACGATGTAGCCCACATCCAGCGTCCGCAGGAACGGACGGTGACTGTCGGCAAAAACTACGCCGCCGTAAACTTTGCCATTCGCTGTGAAAGGCTGTGCCAGAACACTCTTGTCGTGCTGCACAAGCATCAAGTCCGTCACAGGGCGGCCGTGGAAAAAGCGAAAATGCGTGCCGCTAATCCACTCGTCCATGTCCAGCGGAAGCGTGTTCAGCCAGTTCATGCGCTCTTCGCCCAGCTGATCCCAGAAATAGTTATCCGCGGCGAAGCGCTTGCCGCCGATGCCATAATCCCAGTTGCCACCGACGAAGCGGGTGCAGTTTGCCCGCACCCAGTCGCATGTCTCGCGCGACTGCGGCCCTTTGCCTACCGCGTCGCCCAGAAACCAGATTTCATCAACGTGATAATCCTTCAGTGCCTTTTCCATTGCCAGCGTCGCCGTCAAGTTGCCGTGCAGGTCGCCCAACATTGCAATTTTCTTCATGCGCGGCCTCCTGCCTTAGTCCGGATAAACCATGGTCGCTTCAGAACAACGGGACAGCACGCCGCAGTACGCCGCGGCTTCCTGCTTTGCGCCGGTCAAATCATGCTCCAGATAATTCCCGCACTCAATTTTCTTCGCGCCGGGAATTTCGCCCTCAAAATCCGCCGCGAAACGGAATGCGTCGCGCACAAGCTGCAAAGCGTCCGCCTTGCTCATGCTGTCGCGGAGGATGAGGTAGAACCCCGTCCGGCAGCCCATCGGCCCGAAATACACCACCTGCTCCGATGCGGTAGAAGAGCGCACGAACGTCGCAATCAGGTGTTCGAGCGTATGCAGGGCGGGCTGCGCCACATAATCCCCCTGATTGGGGAATTTCAGCCGAAGATCGTAGGTCACGCAGTCGCCGTCGATGCGGGAAACGTACATGCCGGGCGTGAGCGTATCATGATTGATGGTGAAGGACGCGATTTTTTTCAGCATAGGGAAATCCTCCTTTGCGCATATCTCTTATATTATAACACACTTGACGGCACGGGGCAAGTATTGACTTGCGGGCGATTGCGGGGTATGATAAGGGGCGGAGGGGATGCGTTATGTCAATTCTTGTCACAGGCTTTGAACCGTTCGGCGGCAGCAGCCGCAATGCCTCATGGGAGGCAGTTTCGCTTTTGCCGGAGACGATTGCGGGGCACGCCGTATACCGGATGCGGTTGCCGGTCTGCTACGGTCAGGCGGGCGATTTGCTGGTGGAGATGATACGGCGGATTCGCCCGGCCGTCACGCTCTGCTGCGGCGTTGCGGGCGGACGCAAGGCCATCACGCCGGAGCTGATTGCGATAAACTACCGCCGCGCCGCGATTGCGGATAATGCGGATGTGCTGTACGCCGGCGAAAAGATTGACCCGAAGCGTCCCGATGCGCACATGACGCGCCTGAACGTCCTGCGCATGGTGGACGCCATGAAGTCCGCCGGGCTTCCTGCTGATTTGAGCCTGACCGCTGGGGCGTATGTGTGCAACGACCTGTATTTTGCGCTGCTTGACCGTGGGCTGACTGTCGGCGGTGAGGGCGTGTTCGTGCATGTTCCGACGGAGGATGTCGTTTCCGCCGTGGATGCAGCGAAGGGGCTGGAGATTTGTCTGCGAACGGCGCTGGAGGGATAAGGAAGCCCGTACCATTTTTTTCAGTCAAGCATTGCAAACATTAACGGTGCGTCCTTGTCAGAAAAGCGGCACGAGGCTGTTTGGAGCTTCTCTATATCGAACGTTATGTCCCCACAAAGGAAACTGAACCCCTTTGCATTGAATGTGTGGGCATATGTCCGCCAACTGTCCGGCAAGGAAGTGTTTGCGGCGGCGTACAGGTATGACGAAGAAGCGCTGTTCACCATCAATTACCGGGGTGACATTACGACGGTCTGCTTAGTGGAGCATGGCGACGTAAAGTACAACGTCAACCGCATTGATACCTGTGAAAGGTGCAAGCAGGATATTGCGCTGTACTGCAAGAGAAAGTGAAGCGGCGGGAGCTATTACCCCGCCGTTGTTTTGTTCAATTCTGTGTCAAAATTGTTTTGTGTTTCTCTGCAATATTTTGTCTTATTCTGTATATCAAGCAGAAAAATCATGCTTCGATACATGTTCTTATGAACTGCTCAGCTGCATAAGAATTGATTGAACAATCGAATTCAAAGATTGTGCTTTCAAGGGCGCTACCATCATACTGCGTTACACCTCTTGAATTTCTTCCCGCCCAATGCCTAATAATCCTTGTGCCATTAAGCATTTGGCGGTTATACATGGAACAAAGGCGCGTAGAAATATGCCGATGCTCATCAATAGCAACAACATAAATCAGATATACACTTCTTTCCGTGGCCAGAAAGGATAACAGTTTATCTATGTTATAACCTTTTGGATTGCTGGATAAAAACAGCACTTTTGTTTTTATATCTGTTTCCGTGTCAAAATCTTCAAAATTCCGTTCGTAATCACCTAATTCGTCTGCGGTATATATTTCTGGAAGTGGTCTGCCTGTATGAAGTGCGTCAATCAGCACATTTCGTAAATCATCCGCTGAAGTTATCAAGTATTCGATTATTCGACCACGTAAATTCACATTGTCAATAAATGCTGCTATTGTTATTTCGGAAGCTACTGCATTAACACGCGCCTGTAAATCATCGTTCAAAACATCATAATCAGGAGATCGCAGAAAATCTTGTGCGCGTTCAACTGACCGCATAATGCAAGATATTTGTTGTGTCGTGGGCATAAATCGCTTTCCTGTTGGTTGAATATTGTTTGTTGCTTCAACCAATCTTTCAAGATTCTCTGCGAAAGTATAATTTTCGTGTGATGTAAACAAATACTCGAAATTTGCAGGCTCATTGTCCACGCCTTCAAACTCACGCATAATGTCACTGCCGTTAAAACTGCCCTTGATATTATCAATACGCAACTCTTGCGATGAATGGCTTATTTTCCTTAAAAACGTAGTATTGGCAAGCATAAGATAGTTCTGAACCGGCGTTACAAGGCAAACGACAAACGGTATTCTATCGTATTTCTGTAAGGCGGAAAGTGATAGAACTGTGTTGCTGAAAGAACGATTATTAGCGGTACAGAATCGTATCGCAAAATCACGACAATAAAAGACACTACGGTCTTTTATCAAAGAAAATGCCGACTGTACCATATTCGTCAAGTTATGCTTATCTGCAATTCCATCCCGGTCACAGATGAAAGTAATAAGATTCTGCATAGCGATTCGATTATACATTGCCAACCTCCATCAATGACGCTAAAGACATTTGCTCTGCTGTAGGTGTACTTTCAGGAGAAAACAAAGAAATTGGTGGTTCCTCTTTTCCAGCGATGACATTTTGTTCTGAAAGCGTATTCCTTTCCCAAAATACACCGTCAACATATCCTTGAATGTCCGTGTCAGATACAGCCATTTCAAGGCGCTGTTCAGCCCAGAGACAATACTGTTCTTCTGCTTCAATTCCCAAATAATGGCGATGCAGCTTACGCGCCACAACGCTTGAAGTGCCCGACCCAAGAAACGGGTCAAAAACTATATCACCCGGATTAGAACTGGCAAGCATTATTTTTGCAAACAGCTTTTCTGATTTTTGTGTAGGATGCGCTGTATTTTCAGGCATTGACCAAAAAGGAATAGTTATATCATCCCAGAAGTTAGAAGGGCATGTATCCCGATAATTACCTTTATCTGTTTCAGTCCAATCTTTGGGCTTTCCATCCACACGATAAGGTGCAATTACCTTTTTCCTGATTTTTACAGCTTCAATATTAAATGTATATGTGTTCCCTTTTGTCGCAAACCATATATCTTCCATTCCGTTTTTCCAATTTGCTTTTGCACCTCTGCCTTTTTCACGCTGCCAAGTAATCCGGCTTCTAACTTTGAAGAAATCACCCAACATGCGGCCAATAATCAAACTTGTTTCCCAATCACAGCAAACATAGATTGACCCATTGGGTTTTAACAAAGGATATACTAATGAAAGCCATTGCCGGGTATATTCTTCATAGTCTGCGGTTTTCTTTTTTGCAAATTTGCTGCCGTTAAACGTTTTGGTCAGGTTATAAGGGGGGTCAGCGATTATGAGATCAACGCTTTCTTTGGGTAGTAAAGGACAGACTGAAAAAGTATCACCAAGTACAGTCCTATCAAGGATTGTACTTATGTCGCTGACAGGGCTATCAATATGTATACAGCGTGCAATATATTTAGCCCCTTCCGAAATAGGGGTATCAATCGTTCTATTACGGGGTGCTTTTTCTTTTGGCATGACGCGGCTCCTAAAGAATGAACTATGCTATTACAGGCTTTAATAAGCCTAATAACACATAGTAGATTATACTACAAGCAGACGCCTTAAGCAATACAGCCTTTGAAATTTTGTCGCTTATCGTGGAGTATCATCCAACATTCCAAAGTATATTCAAGCGACAAAGCAGCGTGAAAATGCCGCCTAAAGTCCCATTTTACAAGGGTTTTAGGTGGTTCGCATATCTTCTTTTTCAAAAAGCAACCATTGAGGTATTCATCGTGCACAGAAAAGACCTCCTGATTTTGTTGGCGGTCGTAGCAATCGCCATTTTACTGGGAGGTATCAGCGGGAAACTGCTGCTGGACAATCTGATATGAAGAGAAAACATAAGGCGCCATCGCACAATTCGGCGGCGCGTCTGGCGATGGCTTTTCCGCCTGCTGGTGGTAAAGCAGACGAAGTCCGCATTGACCCCCACATACACAAATCACCCGTGCATCGGCTTTTCTGCCCCCCGCACGGGTGATTTGTTTATTGCAATTGCGCGAAATAGGCCCGGCAGTCATCCGCATCGTGCGCAATCTGCGCACGCAGTGTCTCGATGCTGTCGAACTTCTGCTCCGGGCGCATGAATTTCAGGAATGTCAGCCGGACGTTCCGCCCGTACAGCGAGAGGAACTCATCCAGCACATGCGCTTCCACCGTGACGTGTCCCTCCGGCAACGTTGGATGCCGCCCGACGTTCACCACCGCCGGGAAAATGCCGCCGCTCGTTTCCAGATAACAGGCATACACGCCGAACGCGGGCAGCGCCTTGTGCGGCGGAATGGTGATGTTCGCCGTCGGGAAGCCGATGGTGCGCCCGACCTGCTTGCCCTCCTCAACGCGCCCCGCAATGCTGTAGCCGCGTCCGAGCAGGTTGTTGACCTCGTGCATATCGCCCTGCGCAAGCAAGCGGCGGATGCGCGTGGAAGATACCGTTTCGCCGTCAATCACCACTTCCGGCACAATCACCGTGCGGAAACCGTGCTTCTTGCCGTACTCCTTGAGCAGCTGTCCATTGCCCTTGCCGCCCGCGCCGAAGGTGAAATTAAAACCGCACACAATCACAACCGGTGCGTACACCTCCACCAGTTCCGCCATAAAGTCCTCCGGCGACTGATTGGCGCGCGCCCGTGTAAACGTCGTCACGCACAGCCCGTCCACGCCGAAGGACTGCATGACCGCTGCTTTTTCCGGCAGCGTCGTCAGCATCACCGGTTCTTTCTCCGGCGCAAGCACATGCAGCGGGTGTGGCTGGAAGGTGCAGACCGCCAGCGGATACACCATCTCCTGCGCCAGCTCGTCTCCGCGCATCAGCAGCGCCTGATGGCCGCGGTGCACGCCGTCAAACATCCCCAGCACCAGCACGCAGGGGTTCAGGCGCTTCGGGTCACGGATGATTCGCATTGTTCTCCTCCTTCTCCGGCGGGAGCAGGCATTTCCAGACGAGGAATTCCCCTTCCCGCGCCGCCATCCCCCAGAATTCGTCCCGCAGATACACGCGTGTGACCTGCCCTTCCGGCAGCGCCAATACGCCGGGCAGCTTCTTCGCGGGCAGCTTCACACCGTTGCACACCTGCTTGCGCAGCCATTCCGGCGCATCCGCACGCGGCATGTGCTGGATGCCGTAATCCAGCGGCAGCAGGTGACTTTGCAGCGTCCCCTGCGCCTGATACGCTGCTGCTTCCTCCATCGTCATCGCGCTGTCCAGCGTGAACACGCCGCTCTGCGCGCGCAGCAGGAAGCGCATATGCGCCGGGCAGCCCGTCAGCTTCCCCAAATCGTCGCAGATAGAGCGGATATACGTCCCGCGCCCGCAGCGAATCGTCATGCGAACGCCGTGGTCGGGCGTTTCCTCGTGCAATTCGATGGATTCCACATGCACGATACGCACGGGGGCTTCGACATCCTCGCCATCGCGGGCCCGTTCGTAGAGGGGCTTGCCGTCCTGCTTGATGGCGCTGAAGATACTGGGGCGCTGCTCAATATCGCCGACAAGGTGCTCCGCCGCTTCCTGCACGGCGGAAAAATCAGGGTAATTCTCCCCCGTCGCGGTGATTTTGCCTGTCGCGTCCTGTGTATCCGTCGCTGCGCCGAATGCACACTCCGCCACATACGTTTTTTCCTTATCCACCAGATAGTCAAACAGCCGCGCCGCCCGCCCAATCATGATGGGCAGCACGCCCGCCGCTTCGGGGTCAAGCGTCCCGGCATGACCGACGCGCTTTTCGCCCGTCATGCGGCGGACATACCCCACGACGGCGGCACTGGTCATTCCCGGCGGTTTGAGGATATTCAGAAAGCCATTCATGCTTCGGGTTCTTCCTCGTTGGCCGCCGCTTCCGGCTGATTTTCGCTCTGGTTCTTCTGCGCCTGCGCCAGCACCTGCGCGATATGCACGCCATAAGCGATATTCTGGTCACTGACGAACTGGATTTCCGGCGCATAACGGATGACCATCTGCTTGCCAAGCTCGTGGCGGACAAAGCCCGCCGCGCTCCTCAGCGCCTTCATCAGCGGCTCGCGCTTATCGTCCTCCAGCACGGAGACGTAGATTTTAGCATAGCGAAGGTCGCGGGTGACTTCGGCGCGGGTGATGGAGAATGTGCCGGTCACGCGGGGGTCGCTGACCTCGTCGCGGATGATGCGGTCCACCTCGCGGCGGACTTCCTCGGAAATGCGTTCAATACGCTGATAGCTCATGATTTCCTCCTAAAGGTAGGGATAGGGAAAAGAAAAACTTTCGGAAAAGACTTGTTGATTTAGCGCGCTCAAGCCGCTCTGCCGGTCAATGGGTGTCGAGAGGGGCTTTGCCCCTTCGCAGGGTCAAGGGACAGCGTCC
>ERZ772879.2085-NODE-2085-length-12705-cov-3.177312_pt1 | contig 12705 bp, 15 predicted proteins | sample MGYA00580582_ERZ772879 | MGnify/ENA primary metagenome ERZ772879 (study PRJEB29015, sample SAMEA2737682) | human gut metagenome | biome: human gut; feature: human-associated habitat; material: faeces | place: China | collected 2012 ... | reverse complement strand
CGTGCGCGACGTGCGGCCCGGCGAGGCGTTGTTCCTGGTGGCCTCAGGCCTCGCGACCGGCGCGTCGTGGTTGTTCTTCTACTACGCCATACAGACTGGACAGGTGAGCATCGTCGTGCAGATCGACAAGCTCTCGATCGTCGTGTCGATCGCGTTTGCCTGGCTGTTCCTGCACGAGCGGTTGTCGTGGCGGGCGGGGTTGGGACTCGCGCTCATCGTCTGCGGCACGGCGTTGATGACGGCGTTTCCGTAGGGATGGGAGGACGCGCGCGTTCTGGGGCTCTTTCGCGCCGCGTAGCGCAGCCTGGCATCCGCGATGGTAAAGTACGCGGCAGACGATCAGAAGGAGCGACATCATGAACTTGACGGGTATCGAGGAAAACGGCGTGCTCTGCGTCCTCGTGGAGAATGACGAGCCGGTCATCACGGACGCACAATCGGCAATCGACCTGCTGATGAGCGCACAATACGACGTGGGATCGAAGGACATCGTGATTCCCAAGCAGCTCATCGCCGAGGACTTCTTCGTCCTCAGCACAGGACTGGCCGGTGAGAAGTACGTCAACTACGGCGGCCGCATGGCCATCTACGGCGACTATTCGCGCTACACGAGCAAGCCGCTCAAGGACTTCATGTACGAGAGCAACAAGGGCAGGGACTTCTTCTTCGTCGCCACGAGAGACGAGGCCGTTGCCGCGCTCGCAAAGAGTCGCTGATAGGGAGCGCGAGGCGGGGCTTATTGTAGTCCGATTTTGCGACGATAAACTTGCCTATGCCGCCTGGGGAAAGTCGATGATGCAATACTCAACAGCAGATGACGTGGCAAAACCTCGCCATAATTGGTAGTGTTCTGCCATATTGAGCAACAACGCATATTCACACGCGAACGCATCCAGGAAGGATGACCATGCAGAAGCCGAACGAAACCCCCGCCGTCTCCCCCACTGCGCACGTGGCGACCAACGCGACCGTCATCGGCAACGTCACCATCGGCGACGAGTGCTGCGTCCTGTTCAACGCGACCATCCGGGGCGACTGCGACAGCTTCGTGAAGCTGGGTGAGCGCACGAACGTGCAGGAAGGCGCATGCCTGCACGTGAGCCACGACGCGCCCACGATCATCGGCCATGACGTGACCATCGGACATGTCGCGGTCGTGCACGGCTGCACCATCGGCGACCATTCGCTCGTCGGCATGGGAGCCACGGTGCTCGACGGCGCCGTGATCGGGAATCACTGCCTTGTCGGGGCCGGAGCGCTCGTGACGGGATCGGCGCGTATCCCGGATGGCATGCTCGTTGTCGGCGCGCCCGCACGGGCGAAACGCCCTTTGACCGACGAGGAAAGGGCCAGCCTGGACGCGAACGCCGCCGAGTACGTTGAGGTGGGATACCAATTGGCAAGCGAGGGTTGGCTGCTCACGGGCGAGGTGCCCAAGCCGCCGTTGGGGTAGTTCACGCGATTGAGCGGCGTCTCGCCCTTTTCGAGGCGAGCGATGTGCCCCCCCCCCCGCATGCAGACGAGCCCAAGTGCGGACTATAATGTTTCCAGCAGCCTTTTAGGTGATTGGAGGGTCCATGTTTGACAACAACCAGCCGCAATCTGGCATTCGAACGCTCTTTGGACCCAATGGCAACGTATCTGCCGTGGTCGGCTCTGGTTCGAATACGTTTGCCGTCATCGGATCCGGGGATCACGATGGCGTTTACTTCCGAAACGGCAACATAGTCTCTGGACCCGATGGCATGCATACCGTCATCGGCGACAGTCCGATCAAGACGGTTTTTGGCCCTCGTGGAGAGACGCACGCAATTATCGAAAACGGTTCGAGCGGTACCGTGCTGTAACGCCCTTATGTTGCTGCAGCCATATCTGAGCTGTTGATTTGTAGCGGGCAGTGGCATGGCCTCCAGGGGGGGTCTGTAGTCGTTCAGCTGCACCGCAGCGCATCGTCTTTATCTGAAACTTTCTCGCCATGCATCGAAAGTCGTCATTTCATTGGACGGTTTTTATCGATTTTGCAAAAGCGTCCAGTTTATTGAACGGTTTTAGCTCTTTGGGAGAATGCAAATGGCACTAGAAAAGGCCTCGCTTGACAACCTCTTTGCCACGAAGCGCGTCGAACCAATATTCATGCATCGCCTCGAGGAAATCTTCTGTCAGAGGAAAAAGGAGCTTTTCACCGATGACCGCATCAACTCCGCAATGCGGGCAAACAGCAGTGGCGCCCCTCTCGTCATCTATCCACTCTTCGATCTCCGTCGAGCTGAAAGAAGAGCAGCAGTAGAAACATCCACACCTTTGAGGAACAGAAAGTTGCACAGCATTATTTGCGGAAAGCGCATGTGCTTGTCTCAACATGCGCACATCATAGCCCCTGTCCATAACAACACCTTCTGCATTGCCAGCCTCGGTTAGCCGCCGCAACGACCCTACTCCTTGCGTCCGCATATCGCATTGAAAATGAAGCTCATGAAACCGCCGAACAGCACAATCGGGAAAACGAAGATTACACCAGCAGCGAGCCAGCAAAATGCGGAGCACACGGCCAGCAAGCTCAGGACTACAACAGCAGTCACAACAAGCATCATTAGCGACAGTAGCCAGTCCATGCCATCTCCAATCTCTTCGATTACGAGAAACATGATAGCGATTGGGCGAAGCAAGAGAGACCCGATTATGGGACACGGAACTTGGTTTTAGACACCACTTTCGATTGCATGAAGCGCCGCCGCATGCGATTTTTCGATGAGGGCTACAATCTTATCCTTCAGTTCCTGGGAGCTCAGTTCGCCATTCATCAGAACTTCGCGGATGTTTTCGTCACTTAATGACTGCCAGAGATCTAGCGTCTCGGGAAGACCGACATCCGCTAGAGAGAAGCCGATGACTTCTTGAGATAATTCATTGACGCTATTTCTCTGCGCGATCAATTGCTGGCGATACTCACCGTACTGTCTAACAATCTCGCTATCGTCAGCGTTCGCAGTGATCTGCTCGACAAATTCCTCCCTGACTTTATTTTCATCGCTTCCAAACGGAGAACCGAGCCAGCGATTAATGGCATCAAGGGGATTATTTCTATTAGGAGAGTGGTCGTTCACGTAAGAGTCAACATTGCTTATGCACCGGCCGTAGTAATCATCGAGCAATGGACCAAGCGCATCACGCATTTCCTCTGCAGTTCTGCTTTCATCTGCCTTAGCATCATAGATAAGGATCAACTCCTGTTTGCCCTTTTCCACCTGTGCCTCTATGAACGAGACATTACCCGTCGATCGCAGTTGAGCAATTTGATGATTCACGACGAGGAACAAGATACAAAACGCGATCACGAGGACAATGAGGGCAACGAAATACCTCTTGACCAGAGGCCCCTTGGCATCTTCATTTTTCAATGGAAGCTTATGAAACTCGGCTGCCTTTTCGCCCTTGTCCAGCAGGCAGAAGCAAAACTGGCTTGCTAGTCCGAAAAACACCGATGCGAACAGAATCACCTTTACGATAACGCCAACTATCGCATATCCGTTCGGAACGCTATGCACTGCATAGATTTTCAGCCCCTCAAGAAACGAGGTAAGCGATTCCAGCGCAAAAAATAAGGCACAAGAGCTTTCATCGAACACGGGCTTGGCTTCGTTAAATGCAGCGTACATCGAAATGTTCTCGAGGGGTGCCTCGAAGGTCGAAAAAACGACATATAGAAGGCAAAGGAGTGCTCCCGTAACCCAAAACGCCCACTTCATTGCGGCCGTCTTGTCGAACTGGTCGGCGTATTCGCGCTTTAATCGCCGAAGCATGACTATGAAAACGATGAAATAGAGTGGTATCGCTACGCAAAAGAGAATCCACTCAAGATATCCCCAACCCGGGGCTTCGAGCAGAAAAAGGAAGCCAGACAGGAGCCCGAGGACAAACAGTCCAATTAGGTAGATCGTCCATTTTCGGTTCAGCTTTGATAGACTGCCTTCCTCCCTAAGCTTGTATTGTCGGAGCGTCCGGCGCATGACAACAAAATGAAGAGAACCTACCATCGCTATGAATGCATAGACAATGATGACTAGCATCAAAAAGCCTGTCGGAAGATTCGGCGCGGCCTTCGCCAAGAGGAACAGAATCAGCATGAGGGGAATCGCACGCGTAAAGTAGCGCTTCCCACACTCGACGCTAAACTCTTTAAGCATAGTTGTATTGTTCATGTTCATAGCAGCAGCCTCATAGACGGAAACAATGACAATCATAGTAACCTCTGAGGACCGCCAAGTATCATCGAAATTGCGAACACACGAGCTTTACCAGTCCAGATCATCGGTAGAAGCGCAGCCATCGAGACTTTCGTCATGCGCCTCGATGAGCTTTTCGACCATGCCTGGAGTCTCAACGATGAAGCGAGTATCCTCAGCTGCAGACTGATCGTCCTCGCTGATGGAAGCCTCTTCGGAGAAATTGAATCGCGCGTGCCAAATCTCCCATTCTTGGGGAGCATGATCAATCGTCATCGTCGTCCCAATCGGCAGGCAACACTGCAACCCCATCAGCATTTAGCTTTGTGTGATGCGCCTTGGCTGCAATGGCCTCGTACGATGGTTTCTCCGCCCGGAGATTGAAGGGCAGTCCTCCAACCTCGATGGACTTGATGAGGAACATATTAATTGCATCGGACAGGCTCAGGCCCCAGCGTGAGTAGACGCTTGCCGCATCCGCTTTCACCTGGTCAGTAGTTCTGGTCTTGATCTCTGCCGTACGCGCTGCTGCAGTAGTCATTTTGCCCTCCCCATCTAGGATGCCCAGAGTGTACCCTATTTGGGTAAAATCTCAATTTGAAAGAAGCGAATGAGTAGGGTGCTTCATGGCTGTGGCAGGTAGGAGTCCATCTACAGTCGCACGCCACTAGAAAAGGCACTCCTCTATGACCTCTTTGCCGCAAAGTGCATCGATCCACTCCGCAGGAATGCTCTCGTAGCCGTACATCGCGCCCGCCAATGCACCGGCAACGCAGCCAGTCGTGTCGGAGTCGTCCCCCAGGTTCACAGCAGTGAGCACACAATCCGAGAAGCTGCTGGTGTGTAGGGCGCACCAAAGCGCGGCTCCGAGCGTGTCGAGGACGAAGCCGCTGGACTTCACGGCATCGCGCGGCATATCTACCAGGCCCCGGAGAAAGGCGAAGCGCTCGTTGCTGGGCATGTTGCGCGCTATCGCGTCCTCGAGGCAATCCCCATTCATCAGATCGTCGAGTATTCTCACGAACATGACGCACGCCTCGGTCGAGATCCAATGCGCGTGCGTTATCGCCGATACGGCACGTACCTCGTCATCCGATGCATGCACGAAGACGAGCGGGGCGATGCGCATGAGGGACCCGTTGCCGTTGGAGCGCTCCTCATCGCAGCCGCGGCCACGTTCGAGGGCGGTCGCCGTGGCGTTTCCAACGTCAAAGGCGCTTCCATCAGACGTGTATGCGCCCTTGTAGAGCCAGTCGCAGAAGCGTCGTCGCATGTTTTCGACGTCGACTTCGCCGCGCTCCTTGAGGCTCGCGCATGTCGCGAGCAGCAATGACGTGTCATCCGAGAACGTCCCCGCAGGCTTTCCGTGGATTCCGCCCTCGGACATTCCCGTGCACTCGAAGGTACCCCTCTTCAGGAACTCGTAGGGCACGCCAAGGGCATCGCCCACGGCCGCTCCGAAGACGATGCCTCGGCGTTTGTTGGCTTGCTGCGCTTCCCGATGCTCAGATGCGGTGACACGATCTCCAAGCATGTATCTGGTCCTCCCACTTCGTCTTTTCCGATGATGAGATTATAAAACGCACTGCTCTGGTAACTGTCCCATAAGAGGTTCAGCTGTATTATCACATTATTTTGTGATAATATATGTGAGCAGCAATCACACCAAAAGGAGGCTGAAATGGCCCCAAAGGCGGCCATAGATAAGGCGGACATGATTCGCAGCAGCGTGCGAGCCACGAAGCACGTGAGCGTGACCGAGCTCGCGCGTGGCAAGTCATGGCGCGAGGAGTTGCCGGACTGCGATGTGATGGAGATCATCGACCATGGGACGAACGCCGGGTGGCTCGTCTCGGATTCCGGTATGGACGCAATGCTCGACACCATCTCCTACCTCGAGGAAAGACTCGAGCAGGCGAGCATGGCGGCTATCGCCAACGCGAGACGGGACTACGATGACTGGCAGGAAGGCGATGAGCTCACAAAGGCAGCGCTCGACGCGCTCAACTCCCACGAAGATGCGCTGAGAGCGGTGCTCGATGCCGGTTAGCGAAGGTGCGCTGCGTGACGCGATCGTAGCGATTGCCGAGGTCAAAAACGTCCTCACGGACCCACGAGCACTTGCCGAAGATGCACTTGCACTGTCGCATGCATTGCCTGACGAGCGGGAATACCGAGCCGCAATCGCCAACACCTGTCGTGCTCTAGAGCAGCTTGCCTACGGCAAGGTGCAGAGCAGCTCGCTCAAGTACGTCCATGAGGGCTGGCTCTCCTACCATTATCAGCATACTGTCGCACAGGGAGCACGCGCCGATATGCGCATCATGTATCGTTTAGAGGGCAAGAAGCTCAAGGTCAGGGGCTTTGGACATCGCGATATACCCGAGGACTTCTACGTACGGATGGCCGAAGTGAGGTAAGGGTGCGTGACTATCGTCATCGGTCTATTCGCTCAACTTCCCCTGGTCCCAATCAGTATGTTTAACTCTTAGGAGCGCGGTTATTTTGGCGAGATTCTTTGGCCTTGCTAATTTGTTCTGTAAAATATTCCTCCCGCTCCCTTTGAGAAATATCGCCGCCAACAATCTTATCGATTTCTACTTCTACATCACCGCCAAGGTGAAATATAGAATCAGGCAAAATTACTGTCATCGGCACGTGCTCATATTCTTCTTCGCCAACAGCATGTAGAATTTCATTTATCTCAATTGCCCTATCATCAGTTATTGAAAAGCGAAACGGGAACCCAGGCGCAGTCGCACGGTCTGTCCTAATTGAATAAAGATAGCTTGGTTTTCCATCACTGCGCTGTATGGAGCCATCCTGGCCCTGAAACACCATGCCGTCACTTAAGCAGCTCAATTTCGCAGCATCGTTACCGAGAACAACTAAAAATCGCGAAATGGGCTCCATGAATGATATGGCGCGTATTTCAACGTCAACCCTATAATCACTCTCTGCGGTTATAGTAAATGCTCGGAGATTGTGAAATACTTCATCCGACTCTTTATAAGTATTGTCACCCTTAATTACGTCAATAACTTGTCGAATGGCGATTTCTATTCCATTGGAGTAGGCATCTACATATAGCTTCTGCAACAAAATCGCAGGCATTTTACACTGATCGATTTTTACAGGTATCAGTTTTGTGCTTTTCTTTGCCTCTGCCATTAGGGCGTTTTGCCACTCCATTTTCACCATCTCGCTAGTCAGACTGTGTTCAGAGATGAAGAGGAAGAAGAAATCGCAATCCGCCAGGCCTTGGTTCATCCTATCAATTATTCCATCACCTGGCTGTATGGACCAGCTGTCATAAAAGACATTCTCCTGGCCAAGAACACTGCGCAACGCAAGCGCAAACGGTTCAACAACATGTTTATCGCTACTGCTGTGACTTAGAAATACTTTCAAAACGTCCCCGCCTAACTTGCAGATTATGTCATTCGACCAGCGCAACGAGACTCACCAGATTGAATGACTGTTTATAGCCCAACCCGAACCAATGGTATCTCGATAAAGCTCTCTCAATCGCCGCAGATGCTGAACTTCGCCTTCTTGCGAGAGCTAATCAAGAAGGGCGATATCGCCGGAAATCCAAGGAACGCAATGCGCCGACATCCATCGTTCCCCAAAACTTGCGCCCGAGCTCCTCATGCGCCTTCGCTCTTCTTTTATCTGTGCTATCGCTCTCAATGAAAATTAAGCTGCATAAATTCACAACATAATTCTTACGTTTGTCGTCATCGATTTCTTCTGCGTTCGAATAAGTGGCATCAATCGCCGAATCAAGAAAATCAATAAATGCAGACGATTTCGCCCCGAATTCATACACCCCTTCAAATGACTGGGCTGAACGCACTTTTTGCCAGACAGCCGGATATGTGTTTTCCAAAAACAAAAAAACTGGAAGCAATCCTGACTCGACAAACGCGATGCCAAAATCAACATTGACGCTTCGCGATCGCTTTGCGAAACTTTCAGCATCGCAAATACTCATCTTGAGCCGGTTTATGTCTCTCATTGTTCCAGGAACCGCCTGAAGCAATTCATTGACTATGGAATCAAATCGATATTCATCATACTGAAGAAGCGTACTTCCTTTTAAGTAGCACTTCTTTCTCACTGGAGCCATCTCAAAACGTCTGTCATAAAACCGCTCAAGATATTTTTGAGTTGAAAAACTGCCCCCATAAAAACCTTCCAAAGCGTTTGCCAATTGTTCTAAATCTGCCGAGTACACAACAATTACTCGTTCATTTTCAAAAAGACACTTAATGTCGCTCAGAAGGCGAATCGCATATTCCGGTTTGCAACGGTCTAGCTCATCAATAAAAAGGACCAGCTTTTCCGCTTTCTCCGCCAGTATGCTATTGATGAAATCCGATATCTCGTTTTCTAGTTCTCGCCTCTTTTGATACTCTTCGATTAATCGACTCCCTGAAAGCCCTTCTAAAAATATAGAAGTATTTAAATTGCAGCCGAGCAACCCTCCAATTAAGTCTATTAGTGCCGCTGCCCTTTGCAATGCTCCGTCACTCGATATACCCCAATCCATATTGCAATCAGCTGCTATTGATGCGATTACAGAGCCAAGCGGATTGTCCAGCATGTCATTCTTCCACGCGTTGAAATAGACCGGGAGGAACTCGGAAATTTCTGTTTTCATGCTGTTTTCATCTATTACGTCAGAAAGCGTATGCTCCATTACGCCAGTATCAAGATTGGGATTACGGCTCTCAAGGACCATCTGGGCAGATTTCACAAATATAGTTTTTCCGTCTCCCCAGGGCGCATCTACACATATTGAAAAAGGTGGCTCTATTTCATCTAAAAGTGAGATAAGTCTCTTGATGTCCGTCTGCCTGGAAACAGTGTCATTTTTAATACATGCGAGAATGTTGGCCTTTGTTGGTTCAAGATCCAGTCTCTTCATTGACTCCCCTATTATCTCGGCACAATACGAACAAGCTGTTCAACCTGAGAAAATGATGCTAACTTATCGTTAACGGGAAAGCATCAGAGCCGCTTCCCGTCTTGCATTCTAAAGCCAAAGAGACGTCTCAAGCATACTTTATAATGAGCTAATTCTTCGAATGTTTATCACGTGACGGAGGTCAAATGAATCGCCAAACAATAGTTAGTACGATCGGTTCTGAATACCACCGTCACAACATAGAAGGAGATGAATGGAGCTATGCTAAAGATGCTGGATCTTTGGCAAAGCTCACCGAACTGTTAGATGGCAAACGGCCCTCCCATTACAAACTGGACCGCAGGTTTATCGATAGTGATGACACGGGAGAATATGCCATTCTGATTGAAACCAAGCAGAACTTCACCGATGCCGACACAACACAACTTGCAGCATATGTTGAAGAAGAATATGCACTTCATCGTGGCACTAAGGTTATTGCTATTCTTGCCAACACAAATGACGACCGTGTTCGTGTTTGGAAGTCGGAAGTTGACGATGAACATCTTTTAACAAATGAAACGGTGCTTGGTTCAATGGAGCACTACAAGAGGCTCTTCTCGGTTGATCGCCAAAATGATCGAGAAAAGGTCATGCGTAATACCTATGCATTAAATGAAATGCTTCATAAGAAAGATATTGACGAACGCAATCGAAGTCAGCTCGTTGGTACATGTCTTTTATATGTGAAAAGTGAGGTCGAACAGCACAGCGAGGGTGGCCGAATTAACGAAGCCTTGAAAAGGAGTCTCCAAAAACGATGGAGTGAGTTTTCTTCCGAACAAATCCGCATAGACATCAGTAGCGTTTTGGGAGATTTGATCATTGGTCCCGATGAAGAGAGCCAGGAAGATAGCCAAAACGCCTCTCCAGACTTCCGTATAAAAAAGAAAAGTCAATCAAGAAAAAGTTTAGAGAAGAAGATCAAGGTGCTCAACGACGTCCTTGCCAATCAAAAAGTCAAGGCACTTACCAAAGAAGACTGGATTGAGATTCTAACAGACGTCTTGATGAATATATATCGCTACATTGATGATGACTCATCAGAGGGACAAGACATTCTCAATCTGTTCTTCATCACTTTCAATAAGTACGTTGGGAAAGCGGACAAGAACCAAGCCTTCACACCAGACCATATCACAGACTTCATGTGTCGTGTTGTTGATGTGACTTATCCAGATATTGTGCTGGACGAGTGCTGTGGAAGTGGATCCTTTTTGGTCCAGGCAATGGTAAAAGAGCTTGCTGATGCAAGGCGAAGGCTTAGTGATGATGAATTTCAGAAGAAAGCTTGTGAAATAAAACAGGAGCATATCTATGGTATCGAGTGCGAAGAGAGAGCCTATGGATTAGCAACAACAAACATGCTTATTCATGGGGATGGAAGTTCGAATGTAGAGTTCGGTTCTTGTTTCAAAAAGAAAGAATTCATCAAGCGTGCAAAGCCTACAGTAATTCTAATGAACCCGCCGTACAACGCAAAACCGAGATCTATTCCAGATGCGTATAAAGTCGATTGGACCGCAACCGAAAGAAACGGGAAGGAAGATCCGACTAAAGGAATGGTTTTTGTTAAATACCTGTCCGATATTGCCAAAGAAAGCGATTGGGATGGCGTGCGCGCTGCCGTCTTGCTCCCTATGAGCGCTGCTATAGGGAGCAAGAAAAGAATTAGAAAAATGAAAGAAGCCCTGCTCCAAGACAACACACTTGAAGCTGTTTTTACATTACCAAAAGAGATTTTCTATCCTGGTGCAGCCGTTCAAGCAGTATGCATGGTTTTCACTTTGAATCGCTCTCATTATCAAGAAGACGGTGTAACACCGAGAAAGCAATCCTTCTTTGGTTATTACAAAGACGATGGCTTTGTTAAGAAAAAGAATCTTGGTCGTGTAGAGCAGTTTGATGAATATGGCTGCAGCAAATGGAAGTTGATACAACAAAAATGGGTGGACCTATTTAGAAACAAGACTGTTGAAGCTGGGTATAGCGCAATGCAAGCTGTAAAAGGCAGTGATGAATGGGTTGCTGAGGCCTATATGGAAACTGATTATTCAACACTTTGCGAGGCTGATTTTCAGCAGACTATCAATGATTACTTGGCATATCTTGTGAAGGAAGGCCGAGTATATGAATCTTGATGCATCTACATGGAAAGAATTTGCGTATCCTGAAATATTTGAAATACGAAAAGGGTTTTATAACAAAAAGCCCGAAGAAAGCGGGCTGGGCAATATCCCCTTTATTGGGGCATCTGCCGTGAATCAAGGAGTAACGTCATATCATACTCTTGATGAGATTAGAGAAGCGTCAAAAACCGGCGACGAAAACAACGCACCCCTAGGCGAGAAGATGTTCCCCGCAAACGCCGTTTGCGTAACTAATAATGGTTCGGTTGGTTATGCCTATTTTCATGATGAGCCTTTCACTTGTAGCCACGACGTCAACCCACTGTACCGTCTTAAAGGAGAATTCAATAGATACACAGGGACGTTTGTTGCAAATGTCATAATGGCAGATAAGTATCGTTGGGATTATGGCCGCAAATGGCGTCCAGAACGTATGCAATATTCGAAGATTAAGCTTCCTGTGACCTTTGACGGCGAACCCGACTGGCAATGGATGGAAGACTACGTAAAGTCATTGCATCACGAACCGATTAAGACCAGTAATCACATATCGCATTCCGAGCAATTTGACATAAGTGAGTGGAAATGGTTTGAACTTGGCGGCAAGAATGGGCTGTTCGATATACGAAAAGGAAAGCGCTTAACAGCAGAAGACCAAACAGAAGGTAGTACCCCCTACGTTGGGGCAATTGACTCCAATAATGGTGTTGCGAATTATATAAAACAAGAAGCCATTCATAAGGAAAATACTATATCGCTGAGCTATAACGGCTCTGTTGGTGAAGCTTTCTATCAACCCACTCCATATTGGGCAACCGATGATGTCAATGCTTTGTATCTGAAATCGGAATACGGGGAATTGAGTCCAGCAATTGCGTTATTTATTTGCACGGTATTAAAACTCGAAAAGTACAGATATTCCTACGGTCGTAAATGGACATTAGATAACATGGAGAAATCCCTTGTTAGGCTTCCTGTAGATTTGGATGGTAATCCGGATTGGAAGTTTATGCAGGCCTATATAGAATCCCTTCCCTACGGTGATCGAATCGAGCCTCGGGATTAATCAAACAAGCTAATATCTTTACAAAAAAGACCTTCCGCAACAATAATGCATTACCCAACCTTTACTCCCACTCCACGGTACTTGGCGGCTTGGACGTGATGTCGTACACCACACGGTTAATCCCCGGAACCTCGGCCACGATACGGCTGCTGATTCTCCCCAACACATCGTAGGGCAGCTTGGCCCAGTCTGCCGTCATCGCGTCGCTTGACTCCACGGCGCGCAGGATGATCGGGCGCGCGTAGGTGCGCTCGTCGCCCATCACGCCCACGCTGCGGATGTCGGGCAGCACCGCGAAGTACTGCCACACGGATC